>Ga0105047_10013565_pt1 | contig 13011 bp, 12 predicted proteins | sample MAT04_FD_78384 | JGI IMG/M metagenome (GOLD analysis project Ga0105047, IMG submission 78384) | Freshwater microbial communities from Lake Fryxell liftoff mats and glacier meltwater in Antarctica - MAT-04 (megahit assembly) | ecosystem: Environmental > Aquatic > Freshwater > Ice > Liftoff... | reverse complement strand
CGACCGACTGACACCTGAAGGCCGAGCCGTGCTCGTCGTGCAACGACACCTCGGCGCCGATTCGTTGGCCACATGGCTGGGCGAGCAGGGGTGGGTGACCACGCGGCTCGCCTCCCGCGCCGGGTACCGGCTCCTCGACGTGGCGGCGAGATCGGCGCCCAAGTGAGCCGAAACCTGGGCAGCACCGACCTCAAGCGCCTCCACCGCGACTGGCGCCGGGCCACCGAGGGTCGGGTGGCCCTGCTGCTCGACGGCGTCCAGAAGCCCTACAACATCGGCGCCATCATGCGCACCGCGGCGGCGCAGTCCGTCGACCATGTCTGGCTCGCCGGGAACGTTCCAGCACCGTCGGACCCCAAGGTGGCGAAGACCGCACTGGGCTCGGAACGTTTCGTGGAGTGGACCGTGTGCCCCACTGCGGCCGAGGCCCTGGAGTCGGCTCGGGGCCAGGGTTACCGGTTGGTGGGGATCGAGCTGGCCGAGGGAGCGCGACCGCTGCACGACGCTGGGCTCGACGGCGACGTGTGCCTGGTGGTGGGCCACGAGGACCGGGGTCTGTCGAAGGAGGCGCTGGCCGGCTGCGACGAGTTGGCGTTCATCCCTCAACTCGGGCGGATCGGTTCGCTGAACGTGGCCACGGCCACCGCCATCGCCGTGTACGAAGCCCGCCGCCGGGCCTGGACCACCGACGGAACGGGACCTCGCGGCCCAGTCCCGAGCCCGTGATCTCCATCGAGCCGGCGCTGCTGGTGGCGGCCGGCCTGGTGCTGATCGCCGCCCTCGGCTCGAAGCTCGCCGGTCGGGTGGGCTTCCCGGCGCTGCTGCTGTTCCTCGGCCTGGGGATGCTCGCGGGTTCCGACGGGCCCGGGGGGATCGACTTCGACAACGCCGAGCTGGCCCAGGGCGTCGGAGTGGCCGCACTGGCGCTCATCCTGTTCGATGGCGGTCTGTCCACCCGATGGTCGACGGTACGGCCGGTTCTGGGCCCGGGCATCGCCCTGGCCAGCGTCGGCGTGATCGTCTCGGCGGCGGTCACCGGTTTGGCTGCGTACACGGTGCTCGACCTCGACCTCGGGGTGGCGCTGCTCCTCGGGGCCATCGTGTCGTCCACCGACGCCGCCGCCGTCTTCGCCGTGCTCCGAAGCCGTAGCACGGGGCTGGCCGGCACCATCCAACCCACCCTCGAGCTGGAGTCGGGGTCCAACGACCCGATGGCGGTGCTGCTCACCATCACCCTCGTGGAGATCGTGATCGGCGACGCGCCCGGTCCTGCGGGCATCGCCGTCGGCCTCGTGCAGCAGCTTTTGGTCGGCGGTGTGGCCGGCTTGACGGCCGGTTGGGCCACCCGCTGGCTGTTGAACCGGCTACGACCCGGCGCCGACGGCCTGTACCCCGTGCTGACCCTCGCCATCGCCGTGGTCACCTACGCCGGCACCGTCGTCTTGGGAGGCAGCGGCTTCCTCGCCGTCTACCTCGCCGGGCTCTGGATCGGCAACCACGACGTGATCCACAAAGCGACCGTCCGCCGCTTCCACGACGCGATCGCGTGGCTCTGCCAGATCGGCATGTTCCTCCTGCTCGGTCTCCTGGTGTTCCCGTCGGAGCTGCTCACCGTCGCGCTGCCCGCACTCGGAGTGGCCGCCGCCCTCGTCTTCCTGGCCCGCCCGCTCGCCACCCTCGTCTGCCTCCTGCCCTTCCGCGTGCCCATCCGGCACCAGGGAGTGGTGGCGTGGGTGGGTCTGCGCGGCGCCACGCCCATCGTGCTCGCCACGTTCCCGCTGCTCGAGGGAGTGCCGGACGCCGACCTCATCTTCAACGTGGTCTTCTTCGTCGTCCTGGTGTCGGTGCTGGTGCAGGGCACCACGATCACCCCGGTGGCCCGCCTGTTCCGGGCCCTCCGTCCGGCTCCCCCCGAACCGGAGTCGCTGCTCGAGGCCGGACGGCCTCTCCCGGACGGAACCTCTCTCCGGGAGATCTCGATCCCGACGGCGTCACCCGTCGCTGGTCGGGCGCTCGTAGATGCCCGCCTCCCCCGGCAGGCGCTGATCGTGCTCGTCCAACGCGAGGCCGACCAGGTGGTGCCCACCGGATCGACCCGGCTCCAGAGCGGCGACCGCCTCCTCGTACTCGCAGACGAGACCGCCTTCGCCGAGCTCCAGGAAAGCCTCCGGCCTCAGGGGCAGCGCTGAGCCGCCCGCAACAACGCCGGCTCCCATCAGAGCCGGCCCAGGTCAGAGGCGCTGCGGATCGACCTCGATGCGCAGGCGACCCGCCGGCCGGGGCGCCGCGGCCAGTGTGTCGGCGAGGGTCGACGAGTCCGGGGCGCGAACCAACCACGAACCGTCCGAGGGTCCGAGCACCTCGACACCGGACGGGGGCACGAGACCGGCGACGAAGAGCGGAGCCGAGGGCCCCGACACCACCGCCAACGCCGTGACCGGCGGATAGGCGAGGAGCCGGCGCCGGGCCAGTTCGGCGGTGGCCACTCGATCGGGATCGGCGAGCACGGCCGCTCGCACGACCTCGTGGTCGGGTAGTCGGGTCTGCAGCAGAAGGCGTCCGTGGCCGTCGCGCCCACCCACGAGGCGAGCGGCGCGGACGATGAGGCTCAACGCCTCCTCGGCCGCCCGGTAACGGGGGGCCAGGAGCTCTTGGTCGAGGTCGAGGAAGGCCACGACGTCGACGGCGTCGAGTTGGTGCAGCGCCGCTTCGGTGCCCACGACCACCGCCGACCCGACACCCGAGGGGTCCACCTCGGTGTCAGCCGTGAGCTCCACCACCGGCCGCTTGGCCAAGGCCTCGAGCTCTTCACGGGCCCGGCTCACCCCGGCTCTGAGGTTCTTCATGCGGGTACCACCGCAGCGCAGGCACACCTGCGGGCGCACGGCACCGCAGCGGGCACAGCGCAACGAGCCGTCGTCGTCCTGGCTCACCGCCGCCTGGCAGCGCTCGCAGGCTGCGAGCTCCCCGCAGGCCGCGCAACTGAGCAGCCGGGACCGACCCTTGCGGTTCAGGACGCACAGCACTCGTGCGTCGCTGCGCAGCACGTCGACGAGGCGGGGGCTGTAGCGGGCTTCGGAAGCGGCCAGCTCCCGGGTGTCGATCACGTCGACGCGCGGCCAGCCCGCCCGCTCCACCCGCCGGGAAGGGGCGAGGACAGGACCGGCGGCCAGGGCTTCCAGTGACGGAGTCGGCGACACGAGGACGCACGGCACGCCGGCCCGGCGGGCCCGTTCGAGGGCCACGTCGCGGGCATGCCAGGTGGGGTTCTGCTCCTGTTGGAGCGACTCGTCGTGCTCGTCGAGCACCACGATGGCCGCCGGGCGGGGGATCGGCGCCCACGCTGCGGCCCGGGTGCCCACCACGGTGGCGGCCCCACCTCGCGCCACCGCCCAATCGCGCGGCATCAGCGCCACGGAGCCTCCGGCTCGCCGGAGCCGCAGTCCGAGGTGGCGCATCGAACGGGCCGAAGGTCCGATCACGAGGACCGGGCCGAGGGCGGCGGCGGCCACGAGCACCGGGTAGAGGTCCGACGCCGGTGGGAGCCGCAGCACCGACATGGGGAGAGCCAAGGCCTCCTCGGCCATCGCCGTGAGGTCGCCTACGGCGACGGTCGTCGGCATCGAGGCCCGCGCGCTCGAACGGGGCAGCCCCCGCACCGCAGTCTCGGGCGACGCGGTCCGCAGGAGCGACGCGACGCGACCCGACCACCGCCACGCGGCCCAGTCGGCCATCTCGATCAGCTCCGGCGGCGGACCCCACCCGGTGACCTTGGCGAGGGGGTGCAGCGCCACACCTTCGGGCGGCTCGACGCCGACGGCCACCACCCAACCGCCGACGCGCCGGTTGTGCAGAGAGATCCGCACCATCGATCCCACCCGGACGTCCCCGTGGAGCTCCGACGGCACCAGGTAGTCGAAGCACTTGTCGAGCCCCGCGACATCGGGGCGGACCCGCACGACCCGAACGGGGCGGTCGGGTACCGGCGAGGACACCTCGGACGTGACGGCAGGGGTACGCAACGTGCCCGAGGCCCGTCCCGTGGGGCTGCGGCGCCGACCGGCTCCGGGCCGGGGAGGCACGGTGGGAACGGGGTCCCGGCGCCGGTCACCCGCAAGTTCGGGTCCGAAGTCGAAGCTGGGTTGGGTCGGGTCTCCCGGCACCGCCGGTCGACCCTGCTAGAGGCCGAGCGCGGAGCTCAGCTGCTCGACCCGGTCGGTGCGCTCCCACGTGAAGCCGTCGCCGATGCGGCCGAAGTGCCCGTAGGCCGCGGTGGCCCGATACACGGGTCGGCGCAGGTCGAGGTCACGAATGATGGCGGCAGGACGCAGGTCGAAGACCTCGCGCACGGCTGCTGCGATGCGGTCGGGGTCGACCTGGGAGGTACCGAAGGTCTCGACCATCAGCGACACGGGGTGGGCCACGCCGATGGCGTAGGCCACCTGCACCTCGCAACGCTCGGCGGCCCCGCTGGCCACCACGTTCTTGGCCACCCAACGGGCGGCGTACGCCGCCGAGCGGTCGACCTTGGAGGGGTCCTTGCCCGAGAACGCCCCACCACCGTGGCGGGCCATACCGCCATAGGTGTCGACGATGATCTTGCGGCCGGTGAGCCCGGCGTCGCCGACGGGGCCACCGATCACGAACCGACCCGTGGGGTTCACGAAGACCTCGTAGTCGTCGTCGGCGAACTCGGCGGGGATCACGGGGCGGATGACCTGCTCGATGAGGTCGGGGCGGATGGCGTCCTCGCGGTCGATGCCATCGTTGTGCTGGGTCGAGATGAGCACGGTGCGTAGGCGTACGGGACGGTTGTCCTCGTAATCGAACGTGACCTGGGTCTTGCCGTCGGGGCGCAGGTAGGGAACGGCGCCGGACTTGCGCACCTCGGCCAGCCGCTCGGCCATCCGGTGAGCAGTGTGGATCGGCAGCGGCATGAGGACGTCGGTCTCACGGCAGGCGTAGCCGAACATCATTCCCTGATCGCCGGCCCCCTGCTGGTTGAGCATGTCCTCTCCGGAGACCCCGGTGCGGACTTCCTCGGAGTCGTCGACGCCCTGGGCGATGTCGGGCGACTGCTCGTCGAGGCTCACCATGACGCCGACGGTGTTGCCGTCGTAGCCGTAGCTCTCGCGGTCGTAGCCGATCTCGTTGATGGTCCGGCGCACGATCTTCGGAATGTCGACGTACCCCGAAGTGGTGATCTCGCCGGCCACGACGGCCAGGCCGGTGGTGACCAGCGTCTCGCAGGCCACCCGACTCATCGGGTCCTGGGTCAGCATGGCGTCGAGGATGGCGTCGGAGATCTGGTCGGCGATCTTGTCGGGGTGACCCTCGGTGACGGATTCCGAGGTGAAGGTCCAGCTCGTCACTGCTACTCCTTGCATCGGGCGTCGGCCCGCGGGTGTTGGGTCAGGGGACGGATCGGGTGGGCGATGGTGTGCTCTCCCGCCGGGCGACGACAGCATCGAGGATGTACCGGGCCACGCCGCGCTTGTCGGTGAGGGGCACATCTTGGCGCATACCGTCGGCGCCGAGGAGCACCACGGCGTTGGTGTCGTGCTCGAAACCGACGCCGGGCTCGCTCACGTCGTTGGCGACGATCAGGTCGAGGCCCTTGTCGCGCAGCTTCGCGGTGGCGTTGGCGACCAGGTCGGACGTCTCGGCCGCGAACCCCACGAGTACCTGCCCCGGCCGCTTCTGGGCACCGAGGTCGACGAGGAAGTCATGGGTGGGCTCGAGCACGATCACGGGGGGCCCGTCGGCGCCGAACCGATGCTTCTTGATCTTGTGGTCGGCCACGGTGACCGGGCGGAAGTCGGCCACGGCGGCAGCCATCACGATCAGGTCGGCGGCGGCGGCGCGGGGCATCACCGCGGCCTGCATGTCGGCGGCGCTGACGACGTCCACGATCTCGACTCCGGCGGGGGCGGGGCGATCGACGGTGGTGACCAGGGTGACATCGGCGCCTCGGGCCGCGGCCTCGGCCGCAATCGCGTAGCCCTGCTTACCCGACGACCGGTTGGAGATCACCCGCACCGGGTCGATGGCCTCACGGGTGCCGCCGGCGGTCACCAACACGCGAACCCCGGTGAGATCCTGATCGACCACCGAGGCGGCCAGCACCGCAACGACGACATCGACGATGTCGGCCGGTTCGGCCAACCGTCCGGCACCCACGTCACCCCCGGCCAGGCGCCCCTCCCCCGGCGGCACGATGTGCACCCCCCGGGCCCGCAACGTGTCGAGGTTGGCCTGCACCGCCGGGTGCTCCCACATCTCGGTGTGCATGGCCGGACACACGACGACCGGGGCCCTGGTGGCCAGCAGGGTGGCGGTGAGCAGGTCGTCGGACAGTCCGGCAGCGTAAGCGGCGATCACGCGAGCCGTGGCCGGCGCCACCAGGACGAGATCGGCACCCTGCCCGAGGCGGGTGTGGGGGATGGGGCTGATCTCGTCCCACAACGAAGTCTGCACCGGCTCCGACGCCAGGGCCGAGAACGTGGCCGCGCCGACGAAGCGCGTGGCGCCCTCGGTCATCACCGGGGCGACATGGGCCCCGGCGTCGACCAAGCGCCGACAGACCTCGACCGCCTTGTAGGCGGCGATGCCGCCGGTGACGCCGAGGACGATGCGACGCCCGGCCAGATTCACGACAGAGAACGAACTCGGGGCCGGGGGGTGGTCACTCGGCCGGATCGCCGTCTATCTCGACGAGCTCCAACTCGACCTCGGCCTCGTCGACCACGACGATGGGCTCGGACAGGATCTTGTCGACCGCGATCTCCTCGAAGGCGATGGACAGGGGCTTGCGGGCCGACGAGGTGACCTGCGGGGGCACGTTGTTGGCCGTGCCGTCCTGGAGCTGACCGAAGTAGGCGTTGATCTGCCGGGCCCGCATCGATGCGAGGGTGACCAGGGTGAACTTGGAGTCGACCTTGGAAAGGAGGTTCTCGATACGCGGGTTGATCATCGAGTCATGGATCTGGGCCACGGGTGCACACTCTCGGGGGTTGGGCGCGCAATGGCACGCGACGAGCCGATCGATCGTACCAGCACGGACCCCCGCGACCAGCGACGGTCCTTTCCGTCAGGTTGTCCGGGCCGCCTCGATGAGGCCGTGGAGCTCGGCCACCGCCCGATCCACATCGTCGTTGACCACCCGCACGGCCCCGAGGCGGCGGCCCTCGGCCAGCTCGGCCTCGGCCACGGCCACCCGACGCTGCACTTCCTCGGGCGGGTCGCCCCGACCGCGGAGCCGCTGCGCCTGCACCTCGGCCGAAGGTGGCTCGAGGAGCACGATCAGGGCGTCGGGGTCGCGGGCGAGGACCTGAGCGGCCCCCTGGACCTCGATCTCGAGCACCACGTCCTGGGTGGTGTCGGGATCGGGCCAGGGGGTGCCGTACAGGTTCTCGAGGAACTCGGCGTGCTCGAGAAAACCACCGGCATCGACCTGGGCCTCGAAAGCCGCCCGATCGACGAAGGTATAGGCGTCAGAAGCCTCGCCGAGCCGGGGGGCGCGCGTCGTCCACGATCGTGACAGCCAGAGTCGGGGGTCCTCGGCGGTGAGACGGGCCACGACCGTGCCCTTCCCCACCCCGCCCGGACCGCACACGACGACGATCATCGGGCGAGCCGCCGAGCGTCGTCGGGGGTCAGGAGCCGAAGGCGGCCAGCAGGGCCTTGCGCTGCTGCTCGCCGAGACCACGCAGACGCCGGGTGTCGGCGATTCCGATCTCGATCATCGTGCGCCGGGCGGTGACCTTGCCCACGCCGGGCAGCGATTCGAGCACCGCGAGGACCTTGATGCCGGCGACCATGTTGTCGGCATCGGCCATCTCGAGCAGCTCCGGCAACGAGAGCGAGCCCATCTTCAGGCGCTCCTTCAGCTCGGCGCGGGCACGACGGGCTTCGCCCGCCTTGACGAGCGCAGCTTGACGTTGCTCGTCCGTGAGGGTGGGGGGCAGCGGCATGGGCGTGACCCTAGTGCGAAGCTCCCACTCGGCGTTCCGATCAGCCGGTGGAGGCGCGCACCGGGACCACCGTCGTCGGCAGCGGCCCCAGCAGTGGCGCCTCGAGCACCCCGACGAGCACGTCGGTGAGGTTGGCCACGAAGACGGGGTGGTCGAGCTCGACGGGACGGCCCGACTCGACGTGCCGGGCCCGTTGAGACGTGGCGGCGGTCATGAGCATGATGAGCTCGACGACACGCTCTCGGCGCACGGCGGCGGGAAGGTCGGGGCGGCGGTCTTCGAGCTCGGCCAGCACGGCCCGCAGATGCGGACCGGTACCGGGGGCCGGTGTGCGCCAATCGGTGAAGCCACCCGAGAGCTGGGCGACGATGCGCAGATAGTCGCGCCCTTCCGGGGCGTCGAGATGAGCGGTGTAGGGAACCACGAGCGCGGCGACGAGATCGCGGGATTCAGCCGCAGCCCCGACCCGTTCGCGCAGCGCACCCCGGGCGAGATCGGTGGGATCGCCGTGGCGGGTGAGCACGGCTTGGAGCAAGCCGTCGCGCGACCCGAAGTGATAGTTGATCGCCGACACATTGCGCTGGTCGGCGGCGTCGGTGATCTCGCGCAGGGTGACGCGATACAGCCCGCGCCTCGCGAACAGCCGCTCGGCCTCTCGGAGGAGGCGTTCCTTGGTGGCGGTGCTGTCGCGAGGCACGGGCTCGGGACGCTAGCGGTGCGTCGCCCGGGGCCCGAACATCCCAGAGGCGACGATGAGCCGGCTCAGCGGGCCAGAGGGGCGAGGGCGGACTCGGGCAGGACAGTCGGCCACTCGATGTCGGGCAGTGGGTTGGTGAACGGGCCCCACTTGGGCTGGGACCGGGCGCGGTAGCGGTCGGTGGAGTGGGTCCGGTCGTGGTCGAACTCGGGGATGACCTTGTCGCCGAACAGCTCGAGCGTGGCCAGGATCTCCTCGTGGAACATGCCCTCGATGGGCAGCCCGAAGGCCAACTGGTCCATGCCGACATCGCCCCACTTCGCGATCTGCTCGGAGACCTCGTCGGGGGTGCCGCAGAGCATGTAGCCGGCGTCGATGATGCCGTCGAGCACCTCGTTGGCGTCGAGGCTCGGGTCCTTCACGATGTCGTGCAGCGACATGGGGGCGCTGGGCCAGGTGATGGCGTCCTGGGACTTGGGCATCGTGTCGTGGTAGAGGTTCACCATGGTGACCAGGTAGCCCCGGCCCTTGCGCAGGGCGATGTTGCGGGCCTCTTCACGGGTGTCGGCGATGAGCACCGAGTTGGTGATCATCACGTTGTCGTTGACGAACTGTCCGATGGGCTCGGTGCAGTTGGCGATGCCTTCCTTGTAGGCCTCGATGCGACCGCGCAGGGCGTAGATCGGCTCGAAGTTGAAGGCGATGGCCCCGATGCCCATCTGCCCGGCGGTGGTGAAGGTGGGGGGGTTGCCGCACGCCACCCAGATGGGCGGGTGACCCTGGCCGTAGGGCTTGGGCAGCACGTTGTGCGGGTAGGGCACGGTGAACGACGGGCCGTGGTGCTCGTAGTCGGTCTGTTCCCACATGCGGGGGACCTCACGGACGACCTCGTTCCACTCGGGCTTGGTGGAGTCCTTGTCGAGGATGTTGAACGTGGCCATCTCGTGGGAGCCGGCGCCACGGCCGGTGCCCCACTCGAAACGACGGTTGGTGACGTGGTCCATCATCGCGGCGCGCTCGGCGAAGCGGACCGGGTGCTCCTTGCGAGGCGAGAGGCTGTTGATGGCCGTTCCGATGTGGATGTAGTCGGTGTTGGCGGCGATGTAGCCGATCATCACCTCGGGGGCCGACAGGTGGGAGTACTCGGTGAGGCTGTGGTGCTCGCCCAGCCACACGTACTTCCAGTTGTGCTTGTCGGCGGCGATGGCGTACTCCATCTCCCGCATGAGCTCGAGGTGCTCGAGGTCGGTGTCGTGGGCCGCCGGGCCCGGGGTGTAGCCGTTCAGGAACACTGCGAATTCCATCGATCCCCCTGTAGATGTTCGATCGGTTCTAATGCCCAGACTTACTATCAAAAGTGTGCCACATGTCGCACTGACCCGCTTGTCGCGACCGGGGGCGATGTGGGCGTCAATCGCTTCCCCGGCCATCAGGTGTCGGACGCCGTGGGTCCGGTCCTCGGACGTGAACGCCATCTTGGCGATCGCCGGGACGTCCATTGTTCGGGCGACCCACACCACGATCTGGGCTTTTCGCCATCGGACCACCGATCCCGAACCCCGCCGCATGATCCCGAAGAGCTTGATGCCCTCGTCGGGCAGCAACTCCTCACCCGCACACGTTCAGCCCTGACCGAGGTCTGCGCGCCCTCGGAACTCAGGTGGAGGACGCGACCCCACCAACGTTCACGGTCGCGGCAATGGATGGCGTCGGCGCACTCGCCGCAACCGATGTCGAGCGCCCGGCCCGCTGGAAGTCCTGCGATCTCGTGCACGAGCGTGCCGTTAAGCCGACCGCTGAACATCTGCCCCTGTGCCCGATAGCGCTCGTCCCACTTGTCTCACTCGTCCCACTCGGCGCCCGTGGCTGGTCCATGGGCGGTCATCCGATGTCCATCCGACGAGGAGGGGTGCCATCGGCGATGAGGCGCTGCACCACCATCGCGCCGGCGGTCAGGCCGTCGGCGATGGCGAGCGCCATCTGGTGCATGCGGGTGCGCACGTCGCCGACAGCGAAGAGCCCGTCGACGGTGGTGGCGCGCAGGTCGTCGGTCACGAGGAAGCCGAACTCGTCCACCTCGGCACCGAGGCCGGTGGCGAGTCCGACGTTTGCTTTGGGCAGCGCGGCGACGAAGGCCGCCCCGACCTCGACTCGTGTGCCGTCCTCCAGTACGAGGGCTGTCAGGTGGTCGCCGGCGCCCTGGAACCGGGCGATCGGCCGCTCGTCCACGGCGATGCCGATGGCCTTCAGACCATCGGCGGCATCAGCATCGAGGGTGGCGAACACCGTGACGTGGTCGGTCCACCCTCGGCGCAGCATGCCAGCCAGGTGCGGGACGAAGGCGGGATCACCGACCACAGCGAGGTGCTGGTCTTGGTGCTCCCATCCGTCGCAGAACGGGCAGGTGAACACGCCTCGGCCCCAGTGGTCCGCCAGTCCAGCGATCGGCGGCGGGTCGTCGTTGGCGCCGGTGGCCACGATGGCGAAGCGGGCCGTCGTCGTCTGACCGTCGAAGGTGGCCTGGAAGCCCTGGCCGTCCCCGATGGCGCCGAGGTCGCTGACTCGGCCTTCCTGGAGCTGGATCGTGGGGTACCGGCTGAGCTGCTCTTCGGCGGCGCGGACCAGGTCGTTGGGGTCCTGGTGGTCTCGGGTCAGCAGGCCGTGGGCGTGGGGGACCGCCTCGTTGCGGGGGCCGCCAACACCGATGACCAGGACGGAGCGACGAGCCCGGCCCAGCGTGAGCGCGGCGCTGAGCCCGGCGAAGCTGCGGCCGATGATGAGGACGTCCCAGTCGTGATCGTGGTCAGTGAAGGTCGGGCTGGTGGCGTCCATGGTGGCCACGGTAGGGATCCTGTCGTCAGACGCATAGCATCTTGCCGATGACGCAAGACTTTGAATCCGGTGTGCGCCAGCGGGTGCGCGCCCTGCGCCAGGAGCGCGGCTGGTCGCTCGACGACCTCGCCGAGCGCTGCCACCTCGGGCCTTCGACCCTGAGCCGCATCGAGACCGGCCACCGGCGCCTCGCGCTGGACCACGTCGTGAGCCTGGCTCGAGGGTTCGACGTGAGCGCCGACGAGCTGCTCGGCACCAGCGATGGCGGGGGCGACGAGGACGTCATCATCCGCCCGCGCAAGGACGTGGTCCGCGGCGCCACCACCTGGCTGCTCACACGGCCGGCGGACCCATCGGGGCGCGTCGTGGCGAAGATGCGCTTCGCCGCCCGCAAGGGACCGCTCGGCCCCCAGGTCCACCCCGGCCGAGATTGGATGTTCGTCCTCTCGGGCACGGCACGACTCGTGCTGGGCGATCGCGAGCACCTCGTGCGCGAGGGCGAGGCCGCCGAGTTCTCCACCCTCACGCCTCATGCCATCGCCGGCTACGGCCGGGCCGTCGAGGTCCTGACGATCTTCGACCACCACGGCGAGGCCGCCCACCTGCACTAGCTGCGGGACCTACCCCCGTGTCAGGCAACGTTTGCGCGTCCGATCGTGGGCGATGACATCATGAGGTGAGGCCTTGTTGTCGAACGTGAGCGCGCAGACGTTCTCGAGGATGAAGAAGCGAGACTTCGACTCGGCGAGCACTCGCGTGTACGCCTGCCACAGGCTCGCCGCAGGGTCGGTTCCGTCGCGCTTCCAGTCAAGCCAGAAGCCCGACTTGGAAAAGGCGACCCACGGTGCCTCCCGACAAGAAGCTCGGGTCGGTTCCGGCCGCTCAGTCCACCGGCCTTGAGGATGTCCTTCGTCGTGACTCCGTCGCCACCACCCGCAACAAGGGGATACAAGTTCGCCCGCAGCACCTCCCGCAGTTCCGGGAAGTGAACCGGTGCGTTCTTCTCCATCGAATCGGCGGCGTCCTCATCCCACTCGATCGCGACGACGGTACGGATCCTGCCTGCTCGATTCCGAGGTCCAGACCGCCGGCGCCCGAGAACAACGAGATGGCAGCTCCGCTCACTTCGCCATTCTGTCCCGCGCCGGCGCATCGGTCGCTTACGGCCCTCGCGAGCGGGAGGCGGAGCTCCCGGAAGCTCCTCCCCTGGCGCGGGTCACGAACGGAGCGCGCCGGCCACTTCGGCGGCGATGGCGGCGGCGGCGGCGCGAGGATCGGCGGCCTCGGTGACGGCGCGGCCGATGACCAGCAGGTCCGCACCGGCGGCGATCGCCTCGGCGGGGGTGGCCGGGCGGGCCTGGTCGTGGGTCCTCACTCCGGCGGGGCGGATCCCGGGCACGACGCGTACCAGCCCGGGCGCGAGGCGAGCGGCCTCGCCGAGGTCGGACGCGGCACACACCAGCCCCCCGGCACCGGCGGCCACGGCCACGGCCAGGCCGTCGGCCAGGG
>Ga0105047_10013563_pt1 | contig 13012 bp, 9 predicted proteins | sample MAT04_FD_78384 | JGI IMG/M metagenome (GOLD analysis project Ga0105047, IMG submission 78384) | Freshwater microbial communities from Lake Fryxell liftoff mats and glacier meltwater in Antarctica - MAT-04 (megahit assembly) | ecosystem: Environmental > Aquatic > Freshwater > Ice > Liftoff... | reverse complement strand
TCGGAGATTTTGGTTTACAATTTCGAGAAGGCGGGTTTCGAAGTATCCAAAGCCCTGGACGGTCGGGACGGATTGAACCAAGCCCAATTGAAGCTGCCAGACGTCGTAATTCTCGACGTCATGTTGCCGGTACTGGATGGTATGGAGGTCTGTCGGAGATTGCGAGCGCAGCCAGAAACTGCTTCGTCGACCATTATCATGCTTACGGCCAAATCGGAGGAAGCGGATCAGTTGATCGGATTTTCGGTAGGAGCAGACGACTACGTGACGAAACCGTTCAGCGTGAGGGTACTGTTGGAACGGATCAAAGCCCTGATGCGTCGGAAGAAGAAGCCGCTCGAAGAAGAGTCAGAAACGGTTTCGAAGTTTGGAATCATGCTGGACCGACGTCGCTATCGCGTGACCGTCGATGAACAAAATATCGACTTGACGAAGAGTGAGTTTAAATTGCTGGATACGTTGATCCGCCAACCGGGCCGAGCGTTTGATCGATCGGAGTTAATCGACTCGGCGTTAGGGGAGGACACGTTGGTTTTGGAGCGAACGATCGATGTGCATATTCGAGCGCTGCGGAAAAAAATCGGCGAAAAAGCCGAAGCGATTGAAACCGTGCGGGGCGTCGGCTATCGGTTTCGCGAGGATTGAGGGTGTGGACGCGGAAACTACCTACTTGCCCAACGGCGGCAATTGGTTCAGACTAGGGCTTCACGTGCACGCCATTCTCCATCCACACGAAAACCATGAGCACCGCCACCCTATCTCAGCCTATCCAGCTGTTGCCTGCAAAAACCATTGATGGCAAGAAGCCAACGCGAGAACAGGTGCCCAAGGGGAGCTCACTGTGCGAATATTGCACCGCCAAATGCTGCCGCTATTTCGCCCTCCCTATCGACGCTCCGACATCGGAACAAGATCTCGATTTCATTCGATGGTACCTGTTGCATGATCGGGCCACTGTTTTCATCGAAGAAGGCACTTGGTATCTGCTAGTCCATACCGACTGCAAACATTTGCAGTCCGACCACCGTTGCGGGATCTATTTAACGCGCCCGCAGATTTGCCGTTCTTACTCGACCGACAATTGCGAGTTCGATGAAGACGCTGTTTACGAAATGTATTTCGAAACGTCGGAGCAAGTCGCCGAGTACATGGAGGCTCGCTTCCGTTCGACGGATGCCAAAACTTTGCGAAGCCCTGAGCCCTCGCTCTTGCCCATTCTCTAACTGTCTGCTGAACGCAATGTAATGGCTTTGATCGAACCGAGAACGCTCAAGGGATTCCGTGACTTTTTGCCAGCGGCCATGATTCCGCGTGAGCAGTTGATGGAGACCGCACGCCGCGTTTATCGTCGCTATGGTTTCGTACCGATCGACACCCCTGCCTTGGAATATCTCGAGGTACTCACCGGCAAAGGCTCGGACGAAACCGATCGCCAGATGTATCACTTCACCGACAATGGCGGTCGAGCGGTCGGAATGCGGTTCGACTTGACAGTTCCCTTAGCTCGCTTCGCCGCTCAGCATATCCATGAACTCGGTACCCCCTTCAAACGCTACCATATCGGATCCGTTTGGAGGGGCGAGACACCTCAAGCGGGTCGATTCCGTGAGTTTGTCCAATGCGATTTTGATACGATCGGAACCAACGGGGTTGTCTCCGATATCGAGACAGCTCTCGTTATCCACGAATTGATGCACGAGATCGGCGTGCGCCGCTTCACGATTCGAATCAATAACCGTCACGTGCTTACAGGATTGCTGGAACAACTCGATTTGCAGAATGCAGGCACGGCGGTTTTGCGAGCTTTGGACAAGATCGAAAAGGTAGGAGTCGAGCAGGTCTCGAAAGAATTAGCCTCCGCCGGTTTGAGTGCAATCCAGACGGATCGCGTCTTGGCCCTAGCGGCCATGCATGGATCTACCAGCGATATCCTTTCACAATTGGACAAACTCTTGGTTGGCTCGCAGGTTGGGCAGCAGGGTGTTGCTCGCTTGCGAACCCTCTGCGGAGCCATGACGGCAGCTGGGGTCAAAGACGAATTCTTTCAATTGGACGTGTCGATCGCTCGCGGTTTGGACTACTACACCGGCGTTGTGTTCGAAACCGTGTTGGGGGATCTGCCGAGCATCGGCAGCGTTTGCAGCGGAGGCCGCTACGATAACTTGGCCGGTCTTTACACCAAACTGCATTTACCAGGCATCGGAGCTTCACTCGGCCTGGACCGCTTGTTGGCTGCGATGGAGCAACTGGATTTGATTCCCAAGTCATTCTCAGCAGCGGATGTGTTTATCCCACTCTTCGACGCCGATCGTATCAACGATTACTTCCAATTGGCATCGATCATTCGCACAGCCGGCTGGTCAGCGGAAGTGTATCCCGAACCAAAGAAACTGGGGCTGCAACTCAAGTACGCTGATCAGCGGGGGTTTCGCGTGGCCTTGATCGCAGGCTCACAAGAACTCGATGCCGGCGAAGTTCAAATCAAGAACCTAACTAACAAGGTGAGCACCACGGTGCAGTGGCGCAGCGATCCTGACGCGCTGGTATCGGCACTAAAGAACATGCTGGACCTGGGTGACAAAATCGCTTAGACGACCTGCTGCGGGTCTGTGTCTACTGGCCCAGAACGAACTGCAGTACGCCCGCTAACCCGAACAGCGACAGCCCTGCAAAGGCGATGGCTAGCCAGGACAGAAATCGGCCTGGGTAGCGAAGGCCAGTTTCATCCGCCAGTTGACAAACGACTTTTTCGGCCTGCGGGTGCGAGAGCCCAAGCTCGTCGCGGTAGAGACATACCGCCTCGGCCCAATGGCCCTGTTGGATAAGATGCGTTGCGAGCGAATCTAAGTTCGACATGATTTCTTGAGATACCGCTACGTTAATTTGTGACAATTGCGATAGATGGGGGCTCTGGCTGCTCGTAAATTCTTCGCTTCTGCAGGCAATTTCGGCCCGACTGTCATCATCGTCGCATCGGATTTAAGGACTTTAGCTAAACCTTCGTATTGAGCCACTTTTTTTGGGCGCCTATACTCCGGCCAGCTAGCGTATCGATTGGAGCATGGAATGTGCGATCGACTCGGATGGCAAATCGTGACTTGAAGTTGATTTACCTATGGACGACTAACCCAACGGAGATCGAATCGGTAGTGGAACGGAGTCCCCCGATCGATGACAGCCGTGCCAAACCGTTGCCGCAAACTTTTCGGCAACAACGTGGCCCGGATCGCAATCGCACGGCTTGCTTTTTAGCAGGTTCGTGGTCGGTTGCGCTGTGGCTAACGGCTTGTCTAGCAGGGTTCGCAGTTTTAGAGTTTAGTGTCAGTCCGGGCAGAGCGGCAGAAGTCGGATTGCCTCTTTCCGATCCCAAGTTCGCAATCGATGCCTTCGCATATCAAGCAACGAAACAGAAGCAAGGTGTATTCGACGTTTATACCCTGTCAGGCGGTTGTCGCATCTATCAAGGTTCGTTCGCTGCCACGTGCGACAAAGCCATCATCTGGGTCGATCGAACTCAGGCCGATACTAGCGGTGAAGAGCAAGCAAAAAAGATCATCGTAAAAACGATAGGAAATTCTGACATCCGTTGGTCCGATGAGCAAAGGATGCAAGACGAAGAGTGGATGGGACGTCTCTTTAGTCACTTCGACGTCGGCTTCCATGTAGAGACTTGGACCAACGCGACGGAAAGTGTGCCCGATTTGGATTGGTCGACGCGCCCGTCGGCGACCAACGCAGTCGCTTGGAGTGCAGCCGATGCGGCCAGTCAAGTCCGGCTCGTGGCACAGCTCGAGCAATCGATGCAGGTTGGGAATACGAAGTTCGGCGCCACCGTTCTCGAAGCGGGTTCCTTACCGTTATTCGAATCCGTGCAGCCTGCTCGAGATCCACCAACCGACAGCGAGACCGTGCAAGCGTTTCAAGTGCCGGGGCAATTTGAGTTCGGGCCGGCGCCCGTTCCCGCGCCCGTTGCACTTTCAACCCCAGGTTCTTCACCCGGTAGGCAACGTATCGGGGCTCGTACGTTCAACTTCAGCGGACGCGGTGGAATTGAGCCCTTAGTCAAATTGTCCACACGGCCAGATCGCGGGGATTCGGTGGTCACGTTTTCAAGAGGGATCCGCCTAATGTTCGGTGGAGCCGCCGTCCAAACCAACTCTGGCAACCTGGAACTAGGAACCGTTCTGATCGAGGCCGACCGGGCCGTCATCTGGACGTCTGATGTAACTCGTTTGACCTCCCAGAAAATTGACGACCTTCCTGTGGAGGTCTACATCGAGGGCAACGTGGTCTTTCAACAAGGTCAGCGTAAGATCTATGCCGATCGGATGTACTACAACGTCCAAGCGGAGTATGGCATGATCCTTGGTGCCGAAATTCTTACTCCGGTCCCGCAGTACGAAGGGATCGTGCGCCTCAAAGCCGATGTGATCCAACAACGCTCACGCGAAAATTTCCTGGCGTACTCTGCGGCATTGACTAGTAGTCGGCTTGGTGTCCCTCGCTATTGGTTACAATCCGATCGCATCGAGCTATCGGACCGACGAAACGAAACCAACAGTACGCTGTTTGGTTTACCGGTCGCGGGCCGAATTGGCGATCAAACGAATATGCAAGCCAAAGCGAGGCACAACTTTGTTTACCTCGAAGGACTCCCAGTCTTTTATTGGCCCATCCTGAATACCAATGTCGATACTTCCAGTTTTTATGTGAACGGAGTGAAATTTAATAACGACACGATCTTCGGCAATCAAGTGATGGTGGATTTCGACGCCTATCAAGTTTTGGGTTTGCAAGGTCTCGACGGTACGCGTTGGGGGATTTCTACAGACTATTTGAGCAAACGTGGCTTCGCGTTGGGGACAAGCTTCCGGTACAACGTTCCGAACCTAGGGTTAGCCCCGACCAACGGATTTCTCGACGTGTGGGGATTGCGAGACAAAGGGTTCGATACACTCGGTTCCGATCGCGTAAATCTCGTACCCGAAGAAGAAACGCGAGGACGCTTGCTCTTCCAACACAAACAGTACCTTACGCCTGATACCGAACTTTGGGCCGAAGTTGGCCTCATCAGCGATCGCAATTTCCTCGAACAGTACTTCGAACAAGAATGGAACACACAAAAAGACCAATCCACTGCCATACGGCTCCGGCAATACTACGATCAACAAATGTTCGATTTATGGGGGCAAACACGGCTCAATCGATTCTTTACCGAGACTGAGTGGCTACCGCGACTTGACCACTATTGGTTGGGGCAATCGGTTGGCGACATTTTCACCTACTATACCCATTCGGACATTGGCTATGCGAGACAAAGAGTGGCCAGCACCCCGACCAATGCGTCGGAGGCTGCGAAGTTCCAGCTGCAACCCTGGGAAGCAAGCGTTGCTGGATTGCATGCAGTCACGCGACACGAGCTGAATCTGCCACTCGATACCGGATACTATAAATTCGTTCCATTCCTTTCGGGCGAGGCTGGTCAATGGGGCCAAGATGTCAACGGAAACGACATCACGCGACTTACGGGGCAAGCGGGCTTGCGTTCCTCCCTGCCCATGTGGCGAACTCAGCCGGAAGTTCAGAGCAGCCTCCTCAATCTGAACGGTCTATCGCACAAGGTCTCGTTTGAGAGCGAGTTTGTTTATGCAGATACGAACCGCGATCTCGATCAGTTCCCGCTCTACAATCCCATCGACGACAACTCGCAAGAGCACTTTCGAAGGCGACTGGTTTTCAATACATTCGGTGGCGTACTCCCCGACCAATTCGAAGCAACCAACTACGCCGCCAGGCAAGCCATGCAGCGTTATGTCTCGGCCGCTAGTTCCGAAGTGGTCACGAACCAAATGCAGTCACGGGTTGGATTGCACCAACGCTGGCAAACCAAACGAGGTATTACCGGCCGCGAGCGCATCGCCGATGTCGTGGAGTTCGATGTCGATGCGATCTTCTTTGCGAAACCTGACCGAGACAACTTCGGTCAAAACGTTGGCGGCATCAACTTCGATTTCCGATATCACATCGGCGATCGCGTGACCATTCTGAGCGATGGCTACTACGACCTATTCGAGTCAGGACTCAAGGCGACGACGCTCGGGACCATGATTTCACGTCCCGGACGCGGTGAGGTGTATTTGGGAGTAACCAGCTTGGAGGGACCCATCAGTTCACGCCTGATAACCAGTTCCTTCAATTACCGAATGAACGAAAAATGGGTTGCAAACGGCGGAACATCCATTGATTTGGGCAAGACCGGAACCGTCAGTCAATCTGTCGGTCTGACCCGCATCGGCGAATCGTTCCTGATTCGAGTCGGGGCTGCCGGGGACAGCGGCCGCGACAACGTCAGCTTCTCCTTTAGTATCGAGCCACGTTTCTTGCAAACCATGGGGCTCGGAGTCGTCGCAGGTCAAGTGATCCCGCCCGCCGGACTCTACGGCTTGGAATAGTGAGCGGGTCCGTTGAACGCAACCTGCCTAAGTCATCCGAAAGACTCGGCCCAATAAAACCGTTGGTATCGCAAGGACGCAAACGGCCATTCCCGGAATGCTCCCTCCGAATTGCAACGCCATAGCCGCATCCAGAAAGATGATGCTAAGAATCGCTTGTTTGATGGCAGGTACTAGGGTCTGCACACCCGGTTTTGAAACCGAGACCCAGGCCCGCCGCATCCAGGGAATCATCAATAGGACTACCAACAAAGGGTAAATCGTCTTCGGATCCAGCCGCAATTCTCGTCCGGTCGACCACCATGAACACAGGCCTATGGCCACCACTCCAAACAGGCCGACCCGCCAACCATTCGAAATTAGGGCGGAGGATTGCCTAAGCTTTCCCTCGCGTCTTGCGGCCAGCGTGATACCCATGACAAAACAAACGTGCCCCATGACCGCTATTCCGATTACAGTCCAATCCGATTCCGACGGCATTCGGACACACGAACCCAGCGCAATTCCCAAGGACAAGTTCAATCCGCGGCAAACACCCATGAGAAGCGGCCCTGCTGCAGTCGCCTTCAATGGACTATCGTAGGCTAAGACGGAAGCGCCTAGCAAAACACCGAACACAGGCACCAACCAACTCGGGGCATGAGCTCCTTCCACCGAAGGCAACGATAGCGATGCCAGAATACTTAGACCGATTCCCAACCCCAAAAGAGCTCGGCCGACCATGCGGGCGGTACCGATCGGGATCATCCCGTCGACGATTGGGCCTCGCTTTCGAAGCGATCGATCTTCGTCGACATCGTTCACGTCGTTGAGCACCATTCCCGACCAATAGAAACAGATCGACGCAACCGAGATCGCGAGGAGCGAGAGGGCGAACGATTCCAATGGGAGCCAAGTTCCCGCTGCGATCGTGAAGCCAGCTAGCACGTCCGCGCTGGCGGTAAGTGTATTCGGAACACGAAATAGTTGCGCCCATGCGCGGAGCTGAGACATCATCGGGTGGGCCGTTACTTTTTTCGCTGGATCTCTTGGATCAACTCTGGGACCGAGATCCCGATGGCTCCACGTCCCTCTTTGAGCCTCGCATCGACATCCTCCTGGATGGCCTCTGCATCGATCTCCCAAAACTTTTTCATTGTTTCGCCCGTGAGCGGGATCCCCGATCGAACCAAACGCATGCCGACCATGCGAGCTGGATCAGAGGTGTACCACCATGGACTCAAAGGTACATTGGGATCTTCACTCTTCCAGTCTTCATCCGCGGAGCCCATGCGAGCAGCCGAGCGAAGTCGACTGGCTGGATCTTGCCAACCACCACCGCGAACACAGCGCGATTCCGCTTCGGTGGGCCAGCAGGTTCCGTCGAAGCCGGTAAAGGTTTTTCCTCCCCGATCTTCGAAGCCTTGGTCGGAAAACTGGTCGATCGTCCATTCCCAAACGTTGCCATGCATATCGTGCAGGCCGAATGCATTCGGGGCCTTGCTCCCCACTTTCGCAGCACCACCGATCGCGTTGCCTTCAAAGACTGCGTACTTATCGAGGTCATCCGGTTCCTCACCGAAACTATACGCGGTCTTCGAACCTGCTCTAGCGGCATACTCCCACTCCGCTTCGGTGGGTAGGCGATATTGTGTGCTGGTCAGCCCGCTAAGCCATTTGGTGTATTGTTTCGCAGAGTACTGAGTCATCGTAACCGCAGGTTGCCGCACGTCGTCGCCATACTCGTAGGTTTTTGCGGGATCGTACAGCGGAGTCGGAACTGTGATTGCGTCGGCCCGATTCTCCTCGGTCACCTTGCGAATTCCTTTAGACGAGAGCCTCTTAAACACATCATAAGAACGCATGAAAGTCATGTACTCGCCCCACGTCAACTCCGTTTTGGCCATCCAAAACGGCGACAGTTTGACGTTGAACTGAGGGCCTTCGTCCTCCGATCGGCCCCGTTCACTCAACGGTGAGCCGAGGGTGATTTCTCCACCGGGAATCGGGGTCATTTCGAAGACGATATTGGTGCGTTCGATCTTTTCCGTGTACGGCACCATATACCCTCCTCGGCCGCCGTCGATAGCAACGTAGGGTCCGCTCTCTGGCTGGGTAGCACGGATGCCGGGCGAACTGTTGACGTTAACCGCTTGGGCCAAGACACTAGATGCACAAGCCATCGCAACCAAAAAGGTCATCGCGACCAAAACGGTAGTCGAGGCCAAAACGGTAGTCGAGGCCAAAACGGTAGTCGAGGCCATGCTACAGAACGGCGTCAACGAACTCGGCGTCAACGAACTCGGCGTCAACGAACTCGGGAAAAATCGATGATTCATAGATCACAAGGGTTTCGGGAGGAAAAATGGCGCAGCGGGCTCCCTAGATTAACCTGGGATCGGTTCACTATCTAGTCCGGGGCTGCCCATCCTGGCAGTTAAGCCGGATTCTCTCAGCGGTGGGAGGACGTCCTGAGTCCTAAATCATCGTTCGCAAACAGCGCAAACGCGGAGTCTTCGTAGATGACTCGCCATGACTCGGTACGGCTTCCATGCGCGCCCAGCAGTTTTCGCACGGGACTGCTTGCTTGTACTAAAATCAAGTCGGCTGGAAACTCGTCCATCACGTTCTGCCAACCGGGCTCCGCCGCATAGAACCGGTTGTGTTTGGGCAACACGTCGTCTCGGTACGCCACTTCGTAGCGGCCATCCAGACTCACCAGAACCTTTGGGTAACACATCCAGGATACATAGGCACCGCTCGCAAAGGGAGTCATCAGATTTCCCGAGAACGAGCATTTCTGCAAGTACTCCACCGCTCCAGCTGGATAGACCATGGCGCCGTCTGGATCGGTGCTTGGGAGCGTAATCTTCCACACCGGATGCCAACCGATGAAGACACAGCAGGCAACCGCGCCGAGCGAAGCGGCCCGTATTGCCAGGCTACGACAATTGACCAACAGCGCAATGGCCGTCCTTCCAAACGGAGTCGGCGTCAACCATCCGGGCATGTATGCCATCCAAACAATGGCGTAGATCGATCCATGCCGCAAATGCTTGAGCGCCATTAAGGCCGCGATACAACAAAACAGCCAGCCTCTCAATCTCCAAATTCGTCTGCTCTTGGCCACATAGCCAAGCGCAAACACAGACAGCGAGAATGCGGCCATGGCCGTGGTGCTGTCGTGCGTCATCCAGAGTGGCTGCCATTCCAACATGGTCGGTCGAGGCATCGCAATTGCCCGCAACAAATAGGGAGCGTACAGGAGCCCCCATGGATTGATCAATAGTCCGACGAGGATGGAAGGTGGCAGGAGAAAGTGATGCCATAGTCTGCCGTACGCCTTTTTCCAGCTCTCGCCCGTCCATGCGTCCCCAAGCTCTACCAACCATCGTTCCACAACGTGGAGAAAGAGCATGGCAATTCCGACAACGAAGCCTGCATGCATGTTGAGCCACACGACATAGAGCAGAGCCCACCCAACGACCCATCGCCTGCTTCCCTGCCAGTCGGACTGCTGCAGGAGAACTTGCAACAGGAGAAATAGCAGCGTGAAAATCTGCGCCCGGACCGTTGCAAAACCGACCCAAAGAAGCGGAAACAGGATGGGTGCGCAAACGCAAATCAAAAGGGGATGGGCTCCTCCGTTCCTGGCGACTCGATAGAGCGTTACGGCGATGGCCAGCACGAGCAACAGCTTGAGGATTGCCATTCCGTCCAAGCCCAGCGGGCTGGCCCCAGCGCACCAGTAGAGCACCAAGCCTGTGCCCCATTCATGATGCACCGCGGGGCGAATTGTTGGGGTGAACGCGAAAACATCGTCTCTGGGAAAATCGCCTGTTTCGACAAGCACTCGGATGAGCGCCATCTCATGAAATGCATCGTGCGTTACATCGCTTAATCGAGCAATGTAAGCCAGGAATGCGATAAACACGGCGAAGGCCAGAACGGCAACCATGCGTGCGTCGCGAAGTCGTCCCAAATGTAAGTTGCGTTGTAAGAACATAATGCTGTTGTTGTCGGACACCATTGCTAGCAGACTGGAATGATTTATCGAATTTTCTCTACTTTCATTCAAGATTGATCTAGAGATCGTTTTGCAGCGTCTTCTAGACTTGCCATCGACGACGCGCCTGCTGCGAGCAGGACGCCAAGGTCTAGGAGCGACAGGAGGTCGACTCCGAAATAGTCCTCTCAAGGAGCTCATTTCGCATGGATGCACGAAGCGTATTGCTGGCCGTATGGATCGTGTCAGCCTGGTGCTCGACCGGAGATTCACAGGTCTTTGTCGGGGCTCGGTCGGTCGTTCAGTCCCCCAATTTTCGAATCACTGCGGCGAGCCCCGAGCTGGCAAACCAAGTCGCAAAAATCGCCGAGGAGCACCGAAAACTCCTCGCAATGCATTGGCTTGGCCGCGAGTTGCCCAAGTGGCCGAGACCATGCCCCATTGTCGTAAACGATGGCCCTCGCAAGCCTGCGAGCGGTGAGACGAAATACACGCTCGTCGCGGGTGGCGTGGCTGACTTTCAAATGAGTGTTTCCGGAACGCCGGAACGGATCATCGATAGCGTTTTGCCGCACGAGATCACGCACACCATCATGGCCAGCCACTTCGCAGCGTTGGGCAGGCCGGTTCCGCGATGGGCCGACGAAGGAGCATGCACAACGGTCGAGCATACCAGTGAGCGCAAAAAGCACGATATGGCGTTGATTCAATATCTCGGCGAGGGTCGAGGCATCCCGTTTGCCACCCTTTTTTCTCTGCGTGAGTATCCGCCGGACATGATGCCGCTCTATGCTCAAGGCTACAGTTTGTCTTGCTTTTTGATAGCGCAAGGTGGTCCGCAGCGATTCATTCGATTTCTTGAGCGCGGCATGGAATCCGATGACTGGGTAGCCGCCACCGACGAGTTCTATCAGTATCCGCGCCTCGGGAAGTTGCAAGTCGCTTGGCACAACTGGGTATTGGATGGCGGCGGCGAAGTGCTTGCCTATACGGCAGATGCTCAAGGCGTGTCGACGCGAGCCATCGCTGCCAGATCGCGCAACGCAGCGGCGGACCCATCTCTGCAACCATCGAATGCAATCGCGTTTGCGGATTCGCAAGGAGTTCGGACCGCCTCCGCATTGCAACCGGTCGGCGAATCATTGGCCAAAGCCGCTCGCAACCCTTCGAATGCGGTGCCCTCCATAGGCATGGTTTCACCTAGTCTCGAAGAAATAAACAAGTCAATGAACCCGAGCACAGGCAGCTATTACAAAGACCAGTTCCTCCGACAGCAACAGAGCGTCAGCCTTCCCGGTCCGATGCAAACCATCGGTGGTGGCACACTCTATCGCTAGATTCGACGTTTCGACGCTTCGACCGATCTCCGAGATACCGTTCCTTCCTCGGCAACGTCAAACCAGGTCGCTTGGGTACACTGCACAAGCGACTTCATCATGCCCAAATTACCATTTTAAAATTTCTTTCAACGATGGCCAAACTGGGCTTGACCCGTATTCGGGCAACTGCCTATTCCCGTTGTTGTGAACAAAATTTGTCGGTACGTGTTGGTCCTGACTGTCGCATGGATGCGGCGGACGGTGACAAAACACGAATCCATAAATGATACAAGACGAGCGATTTTTTCTGGACTCTGAGCGATAAAGGAGTGTCGCGTTGAAACTTTTCAACCCCCTACGAACATTACGGTTTTTGGCAGCAATGTCAGCGGTATCCGCACCCGTCTCCATGCCTTCGGGCATGACCGCGTCGGCTGGTATCGTAGCAACGATCGCATGCTCTGCATTGAATGCGGTCGCTCAAAGCCCAACCCAGCCGGCTCTTCCACCTTTGCCACCTGCGGCTCAGTCTTATGGGACTGAACCAACACGCAGCGCAACGGCGGCAGATGCAAACACCACTGCTCCACCGAGCAGCGGTCTCAATAGCCGTGCAGCCAATGCATTGCGAAATGGTTCTGGAGCCAACCCGGCAGCTGGAACGACCAATCCACCGAGTAACGGCTTTGCGCCACCTAGCTTACTGCCACCCAACTTGTTGACTGGGAACGGTCCGGGAAGCTCTCTCGGAAACATTCCCACCACCTTGCCTGTTGCCAGCGGAGCTAACCTGGGTTTACCTCCAGCACTTCCCAATGCGAGGGCTGCTGCAGGACCTATCAATCCGCTTCGCGATCAAGCGGCCGGACTGGCAGCCCAAGCGAAGATGGCGCTGGACCGCGGCGACGCCGCTACGGCCCGTCAGTTGATTGACAAAGCTAACCAGCTTCGCGTACCGGACAATGAGTTCGGTACAGGACAGCTGCGACCGTGGCAAGTTGCGATGGACATCGATCGGGTCGACCGCTTGCGAGGCAACTCGGGGGTCGTACCAGCTTCGGTGAACATGCCGCAGGGTAACCTACAGCAAAGCAACATGCCCCAGGGTAATGTGCCACAGGGTAATGTGCCTCAGGGTAATGTGCCTCAGGGTATTATGGCTTCAGGCAACATGCCTCCAGGCAACATGCCTGCGGGTAACATGCATGCGGGTAACTTTCCTGCAAGTAATATTCCGAAGGGACCTGTCCAAAATG
>Ga0105047_10013562_pt1 | contig 13012 bp, 6 predicted proteins | sample MAT04_FD_78384 | JGI IMG/M metagenome (GOLD analysis project Ga0105047, IMG submission 78384) | Freshwater microbial communities from Lake Fryxell liftoff mats and glacier meltwater in Antarctica - MAT-04 (megahit assembly) | ecosystem: Environmental > Aquatic > Freshwater > Ice > Liftoff... | reverse complement strand
CTGGGGGACGTGTTCGGGACCGACCCTCGCGCAGTGCTGGTCAAGGGCCGCTCGAACTACATCTCGCTGCGCCGACTCGGTGTCGCCCAGGCCCGCGTCCGTTCCCTGTTGAGCGATGCCCCCGCCCAGGAGCAGTTGACGCAGATCGGCCGCTGGTCGCGCAAAACCCCCGACGGCAGTAAAGCCGACCTGCCGTTCCTCCCCCAGCCCGCCGTCTGGGATCTCGTCGCCAGCGATCACGGCAACTGCCTCGGGCGGGCGTGTCCGAGGTACGGCGATTGCTTTTACTTCAAGGCCCGCCGTGCGGTGTGGGGGGCGAAGATCATGATCGTCAACCACTCGCTGTTTTTCAGCGATCTGGCTCTACGAAGTCAGGGCGGGGGCGGGATTTTGCCCGATTATCAGGTCGCTATCTTCGACGAAGCCCACACCCTGGAAGATGTCGCGGCGGACCATCTGGGTTTGTCGCTGTCGCAGGCGGGGCTCGAATATCTGTTCAATCAGCTCTTTTCGACCCGCCAGCGCAAGGGCTTACTCGCGGCCCACGGGCGCACCAAAAGCTTCGACTTCCTGGATAAAGCTCGCATGACCTGCGACGAGTTTTTCGCGTCGATCCGCATCTGGCAGGACAATCAGCCTCGCAACAACGGACGCATCCGCCAGGCGGCGATCGTCGAGGATATCCTCAGCGACGACCTGATCGCGCTCAGCGAGGAATTGCGCGAACTCGCAGAGATCGCCGACCTCGACGAGGAAAAGATCGAGATCACCAGTGCCGCCGAGCGGACGGTCGGGTTCGCGGCGACGGTTCGGCAATGGCTCGCTCAGGGGCTCGCAGGACACGTGTACTGGCTCGACGGGCGCGGGGACCGGCAAAACCGCCTGACCCTGAACAGTGCCCCCATCGATGTCGGGGCGGCACTCAAAGAACGACTGTTCGACAAAGTGCCCACGGTGATCCTGACCAGCGCGACCCTGTCGGCGGGCGGCAAAAAGGGCTTCGAGCATTCGCGCAAACGCCTCGGCATGGTCGAGGGCGAAACCCTGCAACTCGGCAGCCCGTTCGATTACGAGCGTCAGGTCGAACTCCACCTGTTTCGCCAGATGCCCGACCCGTCGTCGCAGGCGGCGGCGTACGAGACGGCGGTGATGGACAAGATCCCCGAATACGTCGAACGGACCCAGGGGCGGGCGTTCGTGCTGTTCACTTCGTACACCTTCCTCAACAAGGCGGCGGCCCGGCTGCGCCCGTGGATGGCCTCGCACGGGTACACGCTGATCTGTCAGGGGGAGGGGATCGCTTCGGGCAAAATGCTCGACCAGTTCCGCACGGGAACCAAAGCGGTGCTGTTCGGGGTCGATACCTTTTGGCAGGGGGTCGATGTGCGCGGCGAAGCTCTGTCGAACGTGATGATCACCAAACTGCCGTTTCAGGTTCCGGATCGACCGCTGATCGAAGCGAGGCTCGAGGCGATCGAAGCCGCAGGCGGGAACTCGTTCAGCGATTTCCAGATCCCGCAGGCGATCATCAAACTCAAGCAGGGGTTCGGGCGACTGATCCGCACCGCGACCGACACCGGGCTGGTGGTGCTGTTCGACCCGCGCGTGCTGACCAAAGGCTACGGAAAGACATTCCTGGAAGCTCTGCCCAAATGCCAGCGATTCGTCGATGGCGCACCCGGGTGACGGCGGCGGAAATGGGGCAGGAATCGAGGTGAGCTCGCTCTTGCCGGGCTGGAATCGTTCCCGTTTATTATGGTGGTTGGGGAAGAGGACTGATTTTGGAGATCCAAGTTCGAGATAATCAGCGGAGATCGAAATCCGACAGGTGGGTTCCTCGCATAGATACCCGACGGTATTTAAATTGATGAGCCGCATTGGGAAGCCGTATTTTGACTGATCGAAGTGAACCTGCGGCCCATCCTTCTGTCCATAGATATACACAAGGCAAAGGAAAGATCAGATGGAACCGAAACACCCCGAAACCGACCATCTTCAAAATATGGTTTCTTCGCAAGCGGATCGTCTGCAAATGGCAGAACAACGACTCGAAAAAGCGGATATTAGATTTAAAGAGACTGAACAGCATTACTATTCACTTGTATCAGGAAGGCAGCTCGACTCCTCAGTTTTACGGTTAGGAATTTCTGAGGTTTTTTCGCATTTACGTCCGGTGCTCGACTACTGTGCTTGCGAAACTCCGCGACCGCTATTCGACCCCGGGGCACAGGAGGATCCAGACTTCCTTTCCTATAGCCACCATAAACGATGATCAGAAAGCCTTCAAAAAATCTGTCGATCAAAACATTCCAGGACTCGTTGCCAATCACCCGGCGATCTTTGTTCTCTTGGAATCGTTTCAGTTTTACTCCTCTGCGAATAATCGTTGGCTCCCCGAGTTCAGGATTTTGACCAACGGAGACAAACACGAAAAACTCAGCCTTATTTCTGGATTGGTCGGTCGGGGCCGGATGCTCGAACCATATTTAGGCCGTCCGGTCTACGAAATAGATGCTGCGGGTCGGACAATCGAGGAACTCATGCATGGTTCTTGTGCGTTGATACCGCGCACGGAACCGGACGGATACGAGTTTGCTGCTGCATGGGTCCGATTTGAGGAAACCGGTCGAAGTGTCGATGGTTTTTTGCGTCGAGCGTTGATTGGTGTGAGGCAAATCCTCGAATCGTTGAAGCCTTACATAAGTCAGTCCAGCGGTTGTACCTGAAGGCATTGAAGTTTCACGTTCGCCGACACAGTCAGGAGATGCAGATGACCCCGACTGACGACATCGCGTATGTGGGCAGCCTGCTCGATGCCTATCACTACAGCGCGAGCCACTTCCGCATGCACGTAGCGTCCGAACACCCGGGCGACGCAGGGGTTCCGCCAGACATGCAGGCCGGGCCGGTGGACGAAGAAGGCTGGGTCGAATGGCGGGTACTCCCCTCCACTCTCCAGGAGTCGGACGTGGTGGCCGTCGAGGCCGAGTTCGGGGTCCGCTTCCCACCGGTGTTCCGAGCCTACCTGTTGGCCCGGTTCCACCTGTTCGACCAGGTCCGCAGCCGAAGGCACGACCAGCTCATTTTCATGACCGACGTGCCGTCCGGGCGGCGATTGCGAAAGCTGCGGGATGAAATCCGGACCTGGAATCCGCTCCTGGCGGCTGGGTTTGTGCCGTTCGCGGAGTGGGGCGATGGATGGGGGCCGATGTGTTTCGACAGCAGTCGGCGAGCCGCAGACGGAGACTGTCCGGTGGTGTGGATCGACCGCGAACGGCTCATCCCTCTCGGGCAAACGATGGGCGAGAGGGAGGCCGTGCTGCCGTGGGTGCGACCGCTCTACGACTCGTGCCGGGAGTTCCTGGCCGATGTATTTGCACCCGTCGAGCCGCCTTCTGCAACAGACGGCGATGCCTGATTCGTTTTTCTCAGAATCGCGGCTCGCTCGGACCGCCGCAGCCGGGTTCGGGCGTTCGGCGTTCCTGGAAGCTCTGCCCAAATGCCAGCGATTCGTCGATGGCGCACCCGGGTGACGCGGGTCAGTTCGCCAGTCGCCGCCAGACGCGCCACATCGCCTGGCCCATGCGTTCGAGGGTGAACAGCGAGACTCGGGCTTCCCCCAGCGCGATCAGTTCCGCGCGCCGTCCGGGTTGCGTCAGCATCGAGTGCATCGCCGCCTCGAAGGCTTCGGGTCGGTCGGGATCGACCAGCAAACCGGCATCCCCGACGACCTCCGGGATACTCGTCGCGCGGCTGGCGATAATCGGTACGCGCAAGGCCATCGCTTCGATCGTCGGCAGACCGAACCCCTCGTAGCGCGAGGGATACACCACCGCCGCCGCGTGCGCCATCGCCCGCAGGAAAGGCCCCCGATCGAGGTTGGGGAGTACGCGGATGCGGTCGTCGCGGCTCCGCCACGCTCCATCGACGATCCGCCCGCCCGCGAATTCGGCTTCGGGGAGGAGTTCGCCGAGCATCTTGTCGTGCAGCATACCCGTGCTGGCGACGATCAACCGCACCGGGATATCGCTCGAACTCAGCAAGCGACGGAACGCGGCGACCGCGACCGGGAGGTTCTTGCGGACGCGGTTGAACCCCGTCGCCGCTCCGACCGGCGAAAAGAAGTAGGTTCCCCAGTCGTCGATTCGATCCCCATTCGGCCAGAGCGGGTCGTGGAGATTGCGATCGGAGCGGGCCTCCGCGAGTTCGTGAGGGGTTTCGGCGAGCGCGTGCCAGACGACATCGGTTTTCGCCGGGTCGAACGGGAGCAGTCGGCAGATGCGATCGCGGGCATCGTCGGAGATGCACATGAGCGAGTCGATGTCCGGGGCGATACGGGCGAGGGTTTCGCGTCGCTGCCGGGAGGTGTCGCCGAAGATGTGGGGAAAGTCGAGGAACCCGGCATCGTGAAACGTCACCGCCTGCGGACAGGGCGGTTCGGCGAGTCCGGTGTAGTACGACGCATAAAACAGATCGGGCCGCACCTCGCGGACGGGTTCCAGAAGTACCCGATCGAGGGGCTGGGCGAGGGTCCGATCGACCGGCCAGTCGATGCGGACGACTTCGACGCGAGGGTCGTCGGCGATCGGATGCCAGGTGTCGTCGATACCGGAGAACGGGAAGAGTTTCGCGGGGTCGGCAGGGGTAAAGATGACGAGTCGGTCGTCCGGGGTGGCGGTGCGCAGCAGCGCGGCGACCAGACAGCGGCAGTGGACACCCAGACCGCCGGAGACGGACAGGTGGGGTAGAAACGAAGCGACCCGCACGATGAATATCTCCGCGATGCAGGGATGGACGATAGACAATTATACCCCCGAGCCGTCGGTCGTGCCAGTCGAGTTGGCGGCGGGAGTGCGTACGTCCGAGTGTCGATTTCAGACGTTCGGACTTGCCCCCGGATTCGATCCCGGTTACACCGGAAGGTCTTACCATCCCGGCGAATGTCTCCCGGCGGAGACAGGGGTGGTGCGAGGAGGGTGTCGGGGATGTTCCAGTATCCGGGGCGGCTGGCGGCGGCACATCCGTGGAAAATCATCGCATTCTGGGTACTCCTCGCCATCGGACTCGCCGCTATCGCGCCGCCGTGGGCTTCCCAGGCTCTCGACGACGATGTCCGCTTTCTCCCCTCACAGTATCCGATCGTTCGCGGCCTCGCGGTCATGGAACGGGCATTCCCCAACGATATCGCCGCGTCCCACGTCGGCGACCCGGCGGGGTTCGACAGCCTTTCGCAAACGATTTGGGCGACGGTTCTGCTCGTCGTCGTCGTTTTGACGCTGATCTATCGCTCGCCGATCCTGGCGCTGATCCCCCTCATTTCCGTCGGCATCGCGGTCGCGGTATCGGTCGAGTTGCTGGCTCTGCTGACGCTGATTCCGGGGATGCCACCCGTCGATGTGTCCCGGGTGTTCCTGGTAGTGATTCTGTTCGGCGCGATGACCGATTACTCCCTGCTTCTGATCTCCCGGTTCCGCGAAGAACTCGAAACGGGGCAGGATGCCGCCCGATCGACGCAGCGGGCGGTGCGGACGGTCGGCGGGGCTCTCGCGGCGAGTGCCGGGACCGTTATGGTCGGCCTGGGAATGATGGGGTTCGCAGAGTTCGGCAGGATCCGCAGCGCGGGGCCGGCGATCGCCCTCGGACTGGCGATCGGGGTTCTCGCCTCCCTCACGCTGACACCCGCGCTTTTGCGTCTGGGCAACGCCCGGGTGTTCTGGCCGACGAAGGTCCGCTTTCGTGCTGCGGGAACGCGGCGCAACGGCCTTTGGGAAGCGTTCAGCCGATACGTCGTGCGGCATCCGGGGCGAATGCTGGCGTTGAGTGTCGTCCCGCTGGTTCCGCTGTGGTACTTCGGCATCCAGGTCGAACCGAAATTCCAGCCGATCGGCGACCTGTCGCCCAACGCCGACAGCATTCGCGGACTCGACGCACTGCAAAAGCACTCGACCGCCGGTGAAGCCGCGTCGATCTCGGTACTCCTCGTCGCACCCGCAGACTGGAAGAGTGTCGAAGGCCGCGCGGTACTGGACGACCTCAGCCGGGGGTTCGGCAACCTCGCCAACATCGCCGAAGTCCGCTCGCTGACGCAACCGATGGGCGAATCGACTGCGGTCGGACCCGCCGAGCGTTCGTCGGCCGAGAAGCATTACCTCGGTCGGTTCGAGGCCGAAGAGCGACCGCAGTACGTCGCTCGCCTCGATCTGGTACTGAAGGGCGATCCGTTCGAGGCTCGCTCGGTCGATACCCTGCGCGAGGTCGATTCCTGGCTGGAAACCCTGCTGCCGATCCAGACTGCAAACTTCGCGCCGGTGAGGGCGGAGATGTACGGGGCTACGGTCCACATGCGCGACGTGGAGCGGGCGATTCGCGGGGACCGGCAGCGGGTCACTTTGCTGATAACGCTGGGGGTCTTTCTGATGCTACTCGCGGTCGTCCGCAAATTCAGCCTCGCGGCTATGCTGCTGGGGACGGTACTCCTGAGTTATGTAGCGACCCTGGGGGCGACCTCGCTGTTCGCCGCGTGGCTGACGGGTCGCCCGCCCGGTCCCATCGAATGGCGCGTACCGTTTTTTCTCTTCGCGATCCTGATCGCCATCGGCCAGGATTACAACATCGCGATGATCTCCCGCATCGTGCAGGAGCGCAAACGCCACGGCGCGGTCGAGAGCATTCGGCGCGGACTCGCCGCCACCGGCGGTACGATCGCCGCGTGCGGGGTGATTCTGGCGGGTACGTTCGCCATACTGACGACCGCCGACCCGAGTACCCTGCGGCAGATCGGCTTCGCACTCGCCTTCGGCGTACTGATCGACACCTTCCTGGTTCGGCCGATGATGGTTCCCGCTCTGCTGCTGCTTTTGCGCGACGACGAGGAAGCGGAGGTGTCGCCGGTTTCGACGCTGTTGACGGGCCGACCGACGATGCTCAAGCTGTTCACCGCGATGTCGATCCCACCGATGCCCGCGCCCGATCGTGGAACCGACTTGAGGCGGTAATCGGAAAAGGTTACAATCGGCCTCGCTTTTTTGACGCGAACCGCGAATAATCCTCCGAGTGCAAGGCGACCGGGACAATCTCGTTCACTGGTTGTCGGGACGGAGTCCATCGGAGTCTGAGCTATGTTCAAGAATATCTTTGCCCTGGTCGGTCTGATCACGGTCGTATTCCTCGGTGCCGGCTGGTATCGGGGCTGGTACCATTTCGATGTCCAGGACAAGACGATCCACATCGACATCAACCGCGAAAAGGTGCGGACCGACATCTCGGACGGCGTGGACCGGGGCGGCTACATCATCGACGACATCCGTAAAGACAAGGGCGGTCGGGAGAGCAAATCGTCGATGCCGTCGGCTTCGACCCCGGCCCCCGTCCGCTCGACGATCGACAGCCCGGATACGCACAATTTCTTCGCCCCGAGCAAAGCCAGCGCGGGGACCTGGAAGCCGATCTCCGACGCGCGAGCCGACCTGCGCCAGTCGGGTCCGATCAGGTAGACGCGGAGTCCGCCGCACCTCCCGGTCTTGTCGCCCCGGCGGGGCGCATATAACAACCCGATGGACGCAAACCCCAACGCCCCCTCCGTCCGCATCGCGTTGACTGCGGACCTCCATTACGGAACCCGGCACGCTTCCGGTAACGAAGCGACCGAACGACTCGTCGCCGACCTCATCGACAACCCCCCGGACGCGCTGATCCTCGCGGGGGACATCGGCGCAGGCGACGACTTCCGGCGGTGTCTGGCTTTGTTCGACCGACTCGACTGCGTCAAAGCCCTCGTTCCCGGCAACCACGACATATGGGTCCGCCCTTACGACGGACGCGGCGATTCGTGGCAGGTGTACGACGAATTACTCCCATCGATCGCCCGCGAGAGCGGGTTCCACTACCTCGACAACGGCCCGCTGATGTTGCCGAACGGCCCGGCAGTCGTCGGCAATATGAACTGGTACGACTACTCCTGGGCTCTCGATCGACTGCCCGAATTCTTCCCCGACTGGGAAGACCGACTTCTGAACAAACGCTTTACCCGCGGCCAGCACAACGACCGGAACTTCGTGCGCTGGTCGCAAACCGACGCGTCGTTCTCGCGTCTGATGGCCGACCGACTCGACGCGCACCTGCGGGCCGCCTTTGTGGAGCGGGAGCGGGCGATCGTGGTGATGCACCATCCGCCGCTGCGGAGTATGCTGCCGACGCTGGATACCGAACTGCCGCCCGACTCGTGGCTGTGGCGAGCGTTCTCGGGCAACGCCGCAGTCGAATCCCGCATCGAAGCCGATGCCGACGCGATCCCGCTGATATTCTGCGGTCACACGCACCGCCAGACCGACCGGATGCACCTGGGGATGCGGACGATCAACATCGGCGGCGACTACCACTTCAAGCGACTGTTGCGGGTTTCGTGGCCGGAAATGACGATCGCGGAGCGGGACTTCGGCGAAAGCGAAGGCTGAGAGGATCGACCGCACGCCGGGTGAAGGGCGGGGTTGACGACGGTTTTCCGTGCGGTCATAATACCTTTGCCTCCAACGATCTTCACCTCAGGAGCCGCAGTATGGATGCCGCAATTTCGGTCGCCGATCTCCCCCAACGTCCGCGAAGGCTTTTCGGCTGGCTGACGCACTTATGGTCGGGGGTGCTGTTTCCCGGTCCTCGCGCGACCGATGGCCCGGTCGATCGCGTGCATTTGCCGTCTCTGCTGCTGCTGATCGTTCTGCCCGCCCTGCTGCTCTATCCGTCGCGCCAGTTCGCACTGCTGGAACCCGACGAGGGGAGGTACGCTCAGATCCCCCGCGAAATGTTCGCGCGCGGCGAGTGGGTCGTTCCCCAACTCCAGGGCGATCCCTATCTCGATAAGCCGCCGCTATTGTATTGGCTCGTCGGCATCACTTACGCACTGTTCGGGGTCAGCGATGCGACCGCACGCATCGTTCCCGCTGTCGCGGTGCATCTAACCATTCTCGCGGTCTATCTGCTGGGTCGGCGTTCGGTCGGTTCGCGGGCGGCGGCGTTCGCGGCTCTGCTGCTGTCGATCCTGCCGGGGTTCGCCGAGATGGGCCGCCTCCTCATCATCGACGGACTCCTGACGCTGTGGATCACCCTGAGCTTACTGGCGGGGTACGAAGCGATCCGGACGGGGGTGTTTCTGCGCGGGTGGTTCGTCGCGTCGGCGGTGTGCTGCGGCCTGGGGATGCTCACCAAAGGCCCCGTCTCGGTCCTGATGCTGATCCCCCCGCTGGTGCTGTTTTTGCTTTTGAATCGCCGCCGATTCCCCTTCGGCTGGAAAGCCTGTGCGGGGTTCGTCGCCATCGTCGCGGCGGTCAACCTTCCGTGGTACATTGCGATCGCTATGCACGAGCCGAGGTTCCTGCGCTACTTCCTCTGGGAACACAACATCCTGCGGTTCGTCAAGCCGTTCGACCACCTCCAGCCGTTTTGGTTTTACATCCCCATCGTGCTGGCCGGAACGGTGCCGCTGCCGTTGCTGGTTCGACCGATGATTCGCTGGCTGCGCAGCCCGGAGACGACCTCGGGTCGCAGTGCGGATGTCGGGTTCTGGTTTCTCGCGGGCGGTTGGTGTCTGCTGTTCTTTTCGGTCTCGGGGAGCAAACTGCCGACGTACATTCTGCCGGCGTTCCCGAGCCTGATGCTGGGTTTCGGTGCCTTTTTCGCCTCGACGGAGTGGGGGCGGGCTCGCGGCACTCGCCTGGCGGGGGCGGCGATGGTGGGATCGATGCTGCTGGCGAATTATGTGGCGATCCCGTGGTACGCGAACAAGCGTTCGCCGATGCGCGACCCCGACACGATCGCCCGGTATTGCGAGCCGAGCGCGACCATCATCTGCTTCCCGCGTCAGATCAACTCGCTGGCGTTTTACCTCGGACGCGACGACCTCGACAACGTGCGCAGCAAAAACGCCCCGGAGATGGTGCAGGGCCTGCTGACCCGCAAAAAGACGGTGATCCTGTTCACCCATCGACACTCGTTCGATGCGCTGCGATACACGCTGCCCGCACCGCTGCGGATCTCGGCTTCCGAGTCGTTCGCGGACAAGCACCCCGGCTGGATCGACCGACTGATCGGCGAAACTCCGTGGGGATTGTGCCACGTCGCGGTGATCGAACGGGACTGAATCCGCAAGCCTCCGGGTTCGAGTGGCATCCGACCCTGTCGCTTTGCAATTCGTGAGGTATAATGGGAGCATCCTGCCAGTCCGGAGCTCATCCCATGCGTTCGCTTTTCGTCGCCAGCCTGCTCGTCATCGTCGCGCCCCCGCTCGGGACCGCAGCCGAAGTGCCGACGTTTTCCCCGCAGTCGCTGGAGTTCTTCGAGAAGTCCGTACGGCCCGTACTGGTCGAGCAGTGCTTTCGCTGCCACAACGACAAGAAGTCGGTTTCCGGGCTGCGTCTCGATAGCCGCGAGGCCGTCCTCAAAGGCGGCGACTCCGGGCCCGCCGCAGTCCCCGGCGATGTCGTCAAGTCGCTCATCGTCCGCGCGATTCGTCACGAAGGCGACATCAAAATGCCCGAGAAGGGCAAACTCGCCGACTCCCAGGTCGCGGCGATTACCGAATGGGTCCGACAGGGGCTCCCCTGGACACCCGGACCGTCGACGGTCGTCAAAGCGGCGACCAAACATTGGGCGTTCGAGCCGGTGACGAAGCCCGCGATCCCCGAAGTCAAAGCCGTCGCCCGCGTGCAGTCGCCCATCGACCGCTTCGTCCTGCAAAAGCTCGAAGAGAAAAACCTCACCCTCAGCCCGCCGGCCGAAAAGCGCACCCTCGCCCGTCGACTGTACTTCGACCTCATCGGTTTGCCGCCGTCCCCCGCGGATGTCGAAGCCTTCGAGAAGGATACCGCACCCGATGCGACCGCCCGACTCGTCGATAAGCTGCTGGCGATGCCGCAGTACGGCGAACGCTGGGGCCGCTTCTGGCTCGACCTCGCCCGGTATTCCGATACCAAAGGCTACGTCTTCAACGAAGATCGCAACTACCCCTACGCCTACGGGTACCGCGACTGGGTCGTGCGCGCGTTCAATGAAGACCTGCCGTACGACCGATTCATCACCGAACAGATCGCCGCCGACCGCGTCGCCGGGCCGGATAAACGCGCGCTCGCGGCGATGGGTTTTCTCACCGTCGGCCGCCGTTTTCTCAACGACCCCCACGACATCATCGACGACCGCATCGATGTCGTTTCGCGGACGTTTCAGGGTTTGACAGTCGCGTGCGCCCGCTGCCACGATCACAAGTTCGACCCGATCCCCGCCCGCGATTATTACAGCCTGTATTCGATCTTCGCGTCGTCGCAGGAGCCCAAAGACGGGCCGTTGTTGTCCGAAGGGGCTCCGAAGCCCCCCGAAGTGGTCGCGTACGAAAAGGAACTCCTCCAGCGAGAAACCGAGCTTTTGAACTTCCGCACGGTGCGACACGCCGCCGTGCTGAGTCGATTTCGCACCGAGGCGAGTATCTCGGCCTTTTTGCTCGCGGCTTACGACACCCGTTCGATCGCGGTGGATACCACAGTTCTGCGCGAACGCAACCTCGAAGCCAGTGCGATGGCCCGCTGGAAAGCGTACCTCAAAGAAGCCGCCAAAGCCCATTCGCCGGTGATGGCCCCGTACCAGAAGTTCTTCTCGCTCAAAGAGGCCGAGTTCGCCGCGAAGGCCCCCGAAGTCCTCGCGAAGTTGAACGAGCCCGATGCCGCGAAACCGATCCACCCCGGACTGCTCAAAGCCCTGAGCGAACGCAAGCCGACTTCGATGAAGGAAGTCGCCGAGGTGTACGGTAAACTGATCGCGGTCGGCAAGCCCGCGAACGACCCCCTCGGGGCGGTGATCCACGGCGCGGGAAGCGTGTTGGATATCCCGGTGATGCAGTTGGAAGTGCTGTTCGACCGGCAGGAGCGCGACGAGGTGCGGCTGCTGACCCGCAAGGTCGATCAGCTCAAAGCCACTTCGCCGGTCGCGCCGACGCGGGCGATGGTTCTCGTCGATAAGCCGACCCCGTTTCAGGGATACGTCTTTCTTCGCGGCAACCAGAACAACCGCGGCGTGCAGGTTCCCCGGCAGTTCCTCGAAGTCGTGGCGGGGCCGACCCGCAAGCCGTTCGCCGACGGCTCGGGCCGACTGGACCTGGCCAAAGCGATCGCCGACCCGAAAAACCCGTTGACCGCGAGAGTCATGGTCAACCGCGTGTGGCAGTGGCACTTCGGCGACGGACTCGTTCGCAACCCCAGCGACTTCGGGGTGCGCACCGAATCGCCGGTGCATCGGGTTTTACTGGACTACCTCGCCGCCCGCTTCGTCGAGGAAGGCTGGAGCATCAAAAAGCTCCACCGCCAGATTCTGCTTTCCTCGGCGTGGCAGCAGTCGTCGGCGATGAGCCCCGACCTGGTAACCGCCGATCAGGAAAACTTGTTGATCTCGCGGATGAACCGCCGTCGGCTCGAGTTCGAGGCTCTGCGCGACAGTATGCTCGCTGTCACGGGGAAACTCGACGGCAAAGTCGGCGGACGCTCCGAAGACATCTTCAAAGAGCCGTTTTCGATGCGTCGGACGATTTACGGGGCGATCGAACGGCAGAATCTGCCGGGGACGTTTCGCAACTTCGACTTCGCGTCGCCCGACGCGCATTCGCCGATCCGCTATCAAACGACCGTACCTCAGCAGGCCCTGTTTTTGATGAACTCGCCGTTCGTGATTCAGCAGGCCCGCGCGGTCCTCGGCCGCTCGGAGATCGCCCGCGAAACCGCGACCGATGCCAAAATCCAGGCCCTGTACCGGACGACCCTGGGTCGCGCCCCGACCGCGACCGAACTCGCGATGGGGCGCGAGTTCGTCACGACTCCGCTCGTCCCGCCCGAACCGCAACCCAACACTGCGGCAGCATGGCAGCAGGGGTACGGACGCTACAATGAGGCGACCAAAAAGACCGAAGCATTCGCCAGACTCGGGTTCTGGACCGGCGAACACTGGCAGGGGTCTGCGCAACTCCCCGACCCCAAAATCG
>Ga0105047_10013560_pt1 | contig 13013 bp, 8 predicted proteins | sample MAT04_FD_78384 | JGI IMG/M metagenome (GOLD analysis project Ga0105047, IMG submission 78384) | Freshwater microbial communities from Lake Fryxell liftoff mats and glacier meltwater in Antarctica - MAT-04 (megahit assembly) | ecosystem: Environmental > Aquatic > Freshwater > Ice > Liftoff... | reverse complement strand
CTAATCGCGCCAGCTTTTCTTCGAGCTCGCGAACCGCTTCGAGCGCTTCGGCCGGAACTTCCGGCGGGCCGCCGCGAACAGTGAGTTCCGCCATCGCGTCGATCTGGAACTCACTGCGCGCCTGCTCGATCTTGCTCTCGAGACGCACGCGCAGATTGACTTCGCGCTCCTTGACGCCGGCAAGCTCCTGGCGCGCACTCTCCAGTTCGGTGCCGATCTCGCGTTCACGGCCGCGGGCCTGTTCCAGATTGGCGCGCGACGCTTCCTTCTGCTCCTGCAGCGTGGTCTGCTGCATGCTGTAAATTTCGATCAGGTCCGACCATTCAGCGCGCTGCTTGTCCTTCTCGCTGACGGAGGAGATCGTCATGTCGCGGCGTTCCTGCAGCGACTGACCGCGCAACTGCTCGCGTTCGGATTCGTCGCGCCGTTCGGCGAACTGTGCCGAGAGCGATTGCAGTTCGCGTTCCAGCGCACTGACGCGTTCGCGCCACGTGGCACGCTCGCGTTCGACGTCGGCCAGTTCCTGGCGCGCCGCACTGAGCGCCTCTTCGCGTCCGTTGAGTTCGGTCTCGCTGCCCGTGACCACGGCCAGCGCTTCGTTCTCCGCGCGTTTGTACTCTTCCAGTTCAGCACGCATGATTACAACGCGTTCCTGATGCGCTTTGCGTTCGGCTTCGAGCTCGTGAATTTCGCGAACCGCGAGGTCTTTCTCCTCGGCGCTGCGCGACTCTTCACGTTCGATCGCCGCAAGCATGCTCTTCAGTTCAGTCGTGCTATGGGCCAGCGCGCTGAGATCAACGCTCAAGCGTTCGTCTTCCTGAGCAACATGCTGCGCGCGCTTTTCCAATGCAGCAATGCGTTCGCTGAGTAGTTCGATGCGCAAATGGAGCTCGTCCATTTGAACATGCAGACGGGCGATTTCGTTCTTCCGGCCGATCAAGCCCAGGCGCTGCGACTTGTACTTGCCGCCCGAAAGACAACCGGAGCTTTCGAAAAACCCACCACTGAGACTGACGCGGTGCCAGCCGCTCGAACCGATGTCGTTGCGGAAAGAGGTCGCCGCATTGTGGCCGGTGTCGAAGACCAGCACGTTGCCGAGCAGAGCTTCGGCGACGCCGCGATATTTAGGTTCGCACGAGACCAGATCCGCGGCGCGGCCCAGGTAGCCCGGCGCGTCCGTCTCCGGCAGGCGCATCGCTGAGGCGCCCCCGAACGGCGTGCCGGCGAAGAGCACCGCTTCGGCTCTATCTAAAGGAAGGAATGACGCGCGCCCCAGTTCGTGTTCGCTCAAACGGTTGGCGAGCATCTGCGCGGCGCGGGTGGATTCGACGACGATGGTTTCGATATGCGTGCCGAGCGCAGCTTCGACAGCCTGCTCCAAACGCGGATCGACGCCCAGGCAATCGGCGACAAGACCGTGCACGTCATCGCCGAGGCCGAGCTCTTCACGCAGCGTGGTGAGCACCGCGCGCGCGCCGGGCGAGAGGCCCTCGCCGCTTTCGCGCAGGCCTTCCAGCGCGGTCAATCGCGAGCGCCGGCTTTCCAGCTCGCGCTGCAAATCCTGCGCGTTCGTGGTGAGCCGTTCGATCTCTTCTTCGGTGCGAGCCTGCAATGAGCGCAGACCTATCTGATCGGTTTCGAGCGACTCGCGGCGGCGCTGAACTTCGCGCGTGCGGTTGCGCACTTCTTCGGATTCAGCCTGCGCAAATCGAAGCTGGTCGTCGGCGCGCGTCATCTGCGCTTCGCTCTTGCGCACGCGGTATTCCAGCGTGCCCAGTTCGGCTTCGGCGCGGACGAGCGTGTCCTGCAACTGCGTGCGGCGGCCCAGCGCGTCCATCGCGGCGCGGCGTGCGGACTCCAGCGCGCGGACGAGATTTTCGCGCGCTTCCTGCACTTCGGCCACGGTCAACGAAATGGCTTCGGCCTTTTGCGAGCGCTCGGTGAATGCATCCTGCGCGCGCACGCCGTCGAGCTCGACGCGTTCGCGTTCATGCGCGATGGCTCCCGCGCGGTCGCCGGCGTTTCGAGCTTCCATCTGCGCCCGATCGGCTTCCGCAGAGAGTTCATCAATCGCGCGCCGTTCGGCTTCGATCTCAGCCTCTAAACGCTGAAGTTTGGCATGCGCATCGCCGAGCTGCTGCTGTCCTTCGCTGACGCTGATATCGAGCGTGCCCATCGCCTTCTCGAAGTCGCTCGTGCCGGCCTGCGCCCTGGCGATCTCGTCGCTCAAAGTGCTGACGCGTTCGGCCGCCATCGCCAGACTGGCGCTGACTTCGCGCAATGAAGCGTCGCTGGTGAAGGCGTCGTGCAGGACGATATCGAGCCGCGTCTGTCGCAGCTTGTCGGAGATTTCCTTGGCCTTGCGCGCCTTCTCGGCCTGGCGCGTGACCGTCTTCAGATTGCGTTCGACTTCGCCGAGCAGGTCGCTCAGCCGCGCCAGATTCTGTTCGACGCGTTCGAGCTTGCGCTGCGCGATCTTTTTGCGTTCTTTGTATTTGTGAATGCCGGCCGCTTCTTCAAACAGAATGCGGCGGTCTTTGCTGTTGGCTTCGAGCAGCGCCGAGATGCGGCCCTGTTCAATAATGGAGTAGCTCGACGTACCAATCCCGGTGTCCCAGAAAAGTTCGCGGACATCGCGCAGGCGGCAGAGCGCCTTATTGATCAGATATTCGCTATCGCCCGAACGGAAGAGCCGGCGCGTGACCGAGACTTCCGGCGCGGCCAGCGGCAACTTCCCAGAGGCGTTATCAAAAGTAAGGGTAACTTCAGCAAAGCTGAGCGCTTTGCGGTGGCCGGAGCCGTTGAAGATGACGTCGAGCATTTCGCCGCCGCGAAGGCTCTTGGCGGACTGTTCGCCCAGAACCCACTTCACAGCGTCGACCACATTCGACTTGCCGCAGCCGTTGGGCCCGACGAAGCCAGTGACTCCTGGCTCAAAATCGAAAATTACTTTGTCCGCGAACGACTTGAAGCCAAATGCTTCCAGGCGCTTGAGATGCATTATTCAATGCTCCGGGTTGGGCTCCCCCCCATCCCGAGCTTGACTTCAGTTACGCCCCAAAATCGCCGATGCGATATAAGTGGGGCACGATCAACTGCAGCCATAACATAGCTAAGGAAAGCCATCATCGTCTTGGTATCGGCTGAAGCAAGGCGGAAGGTTTAGTAAAAAATTGACCCTTTAGCGCGAATTATTACAAAAGAACGAACAGACTTACCACGGCACTAAGTAACACGAAGGAAACTTTGGGGTTGAATCTACCAAGACCTTTTCCCTTAATCCGTTCTTAGTGTCTTCGAGCCTTAGTGGTAAGTCCGTAAAGTCCCCGAGTTCAGATTGCGTTTTTGCTTTCATCTGGATACCCTTCTTGCCCATGCAACGAATTGGACGGCAGATCGACGCGGTTGTTTTCGATATCGGCCGCGTGCTGATCGATTTCGATTTCGAGCGCGCGTTCTCCGCCGCGTCGAAGATGACCGGCATCGCGCCGGGTGAGATTCGAAGCCGGCTCTTTGGCGTCGGTGACTTCGCGGGATTCGATCGCGAGCGCGCCGTCGTCGCCTTCGAATGCGGACGCATCTCCGAGCGTGAATTTCATGCCAGCGTCGAAAAGGCGCTCGGCCGGCCGATTCCGTTCGAGCACTTCTGTGAGCTTTGGAATTGCATCTACATCGGCGAGATCGAATCCACCGTCAAGATCATGCGCGTGCTGCAAAATCGCGCGTCGCTGCGCGTCGGGGTGCTATCCAATACCAATGCCCTGCACATGAATCACCTGCGTCCGCGCATGAAGTGCCTCGAGGATATCGAACACGTGTACTGCAGCCACGAGATCGGCTGGCGCAAGCCGGATCCCGAATCGTATCTGCACGTGCTCGAGTGTATGAATGTGCGCGCCGAGCACACCGTCTTCGTCGATGACCTCGCCGACAACGTCGCCGCGGCGGAAGCTCTCGGCATGATCGGCGTGCATGCCACAAGCAGCACGGCGGTGCGCGTTGCTCTTTTTGATTTGGGATTGCTCGAATAATGTCACTGGTCGAAGAGAACCTCCGCGCCGCCGGAATGGAATTGCCGAGTCCCTCGAAGGCAATCGGTCTATACGTGCCCGCGGTGCGAACCGGAAATCTCCTGGTCGTCTCCGGCCACGGCCCGCTGACCGCGGACCGCAAACTCATTTGCGGACGGGTGGGGGAGGACGTGGATCTTGCCACCGCCGTCGACGCCGCGCGCCTGACCGCGTTGAACACGCTCGCCACTGTCAACAAGGCGCTGGGCAGCCTGGACAATGTCGTGCGCGTCGTCAAGGTGCTTGGGTTTGTTCGCGCGGTGCCTGATTTTACCGATCATCCGAAAGTGCTGGATGGATTCACGCGCGTGCTCCAGATTGCCTTCGGCGAAGCCAGTGGCGCGCCGGCGCGATCGGCGATTGGCGTGGCCAGCCTGCCCGACGGCATCTGCGTCGAAGTCGAATCGATCTTCGAAGTGCTCGACGGCCCACTGGCGCCCGGCCACTGATGGCGGGACGGATGCTTTTGGTAGCGCTTTTACTGTGCTGTTGTTCTCCCCTCCCCCTGAGGGAGGGGGTAGGGGGAGGGGTAGCGCGCGTTTGCAAGATTGAGCGTCTCACCCCTCACCCCGCGTTCGCTGCGCTCACGTCGACCCTCTCCCTCAAGGGGAGAGGGAACCTAGAACCGAGGTCACACAACCCCTGATGGTCGCTCAAAAGTTTTCCTTGATCGGAAAGACGGCGCTTGTCACAGGAGCGGGTGTACGGCTCGGTCGCGCCATCGCTCTAGGGCTGGCGGAACAGGGCTGCGATCTGGTGCTGCATTGCCGCAGTTCTCGCAAAGCCGCTGTTGCATTGCAGACGGAAATTGAGGCACTTGGACGAGACGCGATTGTGCTCTGCGCCGATCTGTCGATGCCGGTTCAAACGCTCCAATTGGCGCGCGACGCAGAGAAAGAATCCGGCGGAATCGACATCCTCGTCAACAGCGCGGCTATCTTCCGCCCGACGCCGTTGGAGAAGTTGGACATAAAAGAACTGGATGCCTTTCTGGACATTAATCTCAAAAGCCCGTACATTCTCTGCTCTGAAATTGGAAAGAAGATGAAGAAACGCGGCCACGGCGTCATTATCAACATGGCTTGCGTCTCGGCGTTCAGAGCGTGGAAGGCTTATGTGCCGTACTCGATCAGCAAGGCCGGAGTGGTCTCGCTGACGGTCGGTTTGGCAAAGCTGCTCGGGCCGGAAGTGCGCGTTAACGCCATCGCGCCGGGCACGGTTCTGCCGCCCGAAACGATGAGCCGCGAGGAGAGCGATCGGGAGGCGCAACGAGTACCGCTCAAGAAAATCGGCACTCCCGCCGATATTGTGGCTGCGGTACTATATCTTGCCGGTGCCGAGTTCGTGACGGGACAGGTGCTCTGTGTGGATGGCGGCCGCGCCATTGTGTAAGGCAAAAGGTTTTGAAAAAAGTGGTACGTCTGCGCCACTGAAGACCGACAGCAGCCATTGAGTTTTCGAAAGTGCCATTTTCGAGGCAGGCAGATTTGTCTAGACGCGCGATCATCTCCGACATTCACAGCAACCTCGTCGCACTCGAGGCTGTTCTGGAGGACATCAAAACCCAGAACGTCGACCAGATTGTCTGCCTGGGCGATGTCTGTGGCTACGGTCCCCAGCCCATCGAATGCGTCGACAGAATTCGCCAGACTGCGGCATGGACCCTGAAGGGCAATCACGACGAGGCGCTCTTTATTGAGCCCAAGGATTTCGGACAGAACGCCCGCGCGGCCATTGAATGGCAGAAAACCATCATGGAGCCTCACGCCGATTCGCCGCCGGAGCAGGTTCAGCGCTGGCAATGGCTGAACAGCCTCTCGCCCAAGTATCAGGAAAAAGATGTGGTCTTCGTCCACGCCTCGCCGCGCGATCCGCTTTACGAATACGTGCTGCGCGAAGATTTCCACGATGCCGGATTGGGGCCGACGCAGCGCGCCAAGGATATTTTCGCCGCCATGGACTGGCTCTGCTTCTGCGGCCATTCGCACCGCCCGGGCGTGGTCTCCGAAGATTTTCACTGGTACCTGCCCGGCGATTTGGAAGGCCAGTCGACGATCATCAAGCGTGGATTTAAGACGATCGTAAACGTCGGTTCGGTCGGCCAGCCCCGCGACCAGATACCCAGCGCCTGCTACTGTCTCTTCGATTATTTTCAGCGCGATCCCAAGAAGACGACTTCGATCATGGCCGTTCCGCACCCCGACGACCGCAAGAGCGACAACAGCATGCCCGACCCGACCGACGATACGCGCTTCGGAGAGGAACTGGAGAAGGCCCGCTCGACGGCGCTGATGCGCCTGCCGCGCGTCACCTTCCGCCGCGTCGAATACAACATCCCCGAAGCACAGGCCCGCTTCCGTGCCGTGCCGCAGTTGCCCGACGGTCTGGCGCGGCGCCTCGCCGAAGGCAAGTAGTATTAAGGTGGAGCAGACATTCCTGTCTGCTCGATCATTCTCAAAATTAATCAACACATTTTTCGCGCCGCTACTGGAAAGAAAGCCCCGCACTCGCCAGAATGAGTTCATGCCGAAAAGATATCTGCCACTGCTCCTGGCCGGAATGATCGCGTGCGCTCAAAGCGGCGAGCCCGCGACCCTGCCGCCAGCCTCCGACCAGACCATCAGTTACGGCAAGCACGTCAAATCGATCCTCGCGCACAATTGTTTTGAATGCCACGGCGGCCAGAAGAAAAAGGGCGGCCTCTCGATGACCTCGCGGGAGGCATTGCTCAAAGGCGGCGAGTCGGGTGTCGTCGTCGTTCCCGGAAAAAGCGCCGAGAGTCGCTTGATCAAACTGGTCGCTGGGCTCGATCCTGAAATCAAGATGCCGCCCAAAGGTGAGCCGCTCAGCAAGGCCGATATCGGCACTCTGCGCGCTTGGATCGACCAGGGCCTCAAGTGGGACGAGCCGGCCGTTTCGCGTGAGCAGAAGATTCAGGTCGCGCCGCGCGTGGTCGCCGTGCCAGGCGCCGCAGCCGGAAAGAATCCGATCGACCTGCTGCTCGCTCCGTATTTCGCAAAGAACAAAATCGTGCCCGCGCGGATCAGCGATGCGGTCTTCGTCCGGCGTGTTTATCTGGATGTGCTCGGCCTGCTGCCGACAACCGCGCAGACTCAGGAGTTCCTCGCCGACGCGCAGCCCGACAAGCGCGAGAAGCTGATTCAGAAACTGCTCGCCGACAACGTCCTTTACTCCGCGCACTGGATCACTTTCTGGAGCGACCTGCTGCGCAACGGCACCACGCTGGCCGGCATCGATGGATTTAAAAACGTGAACGTCACGCCGTGGCTGCAGGCTGCGCTCGAAAAGAACATGCCCTACAATCAGTTCGTCTCCGAGCTCGTCAATCCCAAGCCCGAGACCGAAGCTTTCATCAAAGGCGTGCGCATGCGCGGCGTGGTTCCGCCCAGCCAGATTCCTGAGATGCAGGCCGCGCAGAATATCGCTCAGGTTTTCCTCGGTGTGCAGCTTAAGTGCGCCGCCTGCCACGACAGTTTCGTCAGCCGTTTCGCGCTGGACGATTCGTATGGCATGGCCAGCATCTTCACCGATAAGCCGCTGCAGATGGTGCGCTGCGAAATCCCCACGGGCAAGACCGCGACCGTGCGCTTCCTTTATCCGGAACTGGGCACCATTGATGGCGCGTTGCCAAAACCGAAGCGGCTCGAACAGCTCGCGCAATTGCTCACGAAGAAGGAGAACGGCCAGTTCACGCGGACCCTGGTGAACCGCCTCTGGGCGCGCATGCTGGGTCGCGGCCTGGTTGAGCCCGTTGACGAAATGGAGAGTCCGCCGTGGAATGCGGACGTGCTCGACTGGCTCGCCGCCGATTTCGCCGACGGCGGCTACGATATGCGCAAAACCATGGAGCGCATCCTGACCTCAAAGGCCTACCAGATGCCGACGGTCGACATCAAAGACTTGAAAGAGAATTACGTCTTCCGCGGCCCGCAGCTTAAGCGCATGACCGCCGAACAATTTCTCGACGGCGTCTTCGCTCTGACCGGTGACGCCCGGCGCGCCTGGAAAGAGAAGAGCAACACTCTGACCGAGGCGCTCGGCCGGCCGGATCGCAACAATGTGGCCACCACGCGCGAGACGGAATCGACCACGCTGCAGTCTCTGGAGCTGATGAATGGGCCGTATCTGCAGAGTGTTATCTATGGCGAAGGCATCAAGAAAATTAAAACGTGGCCAGCCACTGCTAACGGACCCGACGCGATCTTGGAACGTTTTTACGCTCACGCCCTGAGCCGCAAACCCACTCCTGCTGAACGCAAGACCATCGGCGGCATGCCCGGCGGCCCGCTAAGCCCCGAGTTGATCGCCGACCTACTCTGGGTGGTCGTAAATCTTCCAGAATTCCAACTGATTAAGTGATACGCCTGCGTATTCCCGGACAAAGTAATATGGAAGCCGTTTCCTTCTCCCCTCCGGGGAGAGGGTCGACGTGAGCGTAGCGAACGCGGGGTGAGGGGTGGACGCGCGGAATTGCAGTCGGCCTCTCCCTCTACCCGGGGGGAGGGGAGAACGGCTTCTTACGTTTTACGTTTCACGTTTTACCGTTTACCTTGAACGACGATGAACATCTACGTAGACGCTGACGCGTGCCCGGCAAAGGACGAGATCATCCTGATTTGCAAGCGCCACAACATCACGCCGATCTTCGTGGCCAACGCGCCGATCCCGGCGCTGGCCCGCGACCCCGGTGTACGAATGGAGGTAGTCAGTGGCGATTTCGATGCCGCCGATAACTGGATCGTCGATCAGGCCCAGGAATCCGATCTGGTGATGACCGCCGACCTGCTGCTCGCTCAGCGCGTGGTCCGCAAGAAAGTGGAGGCCATGAATTTCTCCGGCGGTTCGTTGACCGACGAAATCATTCACGACCTGGTGGCGCGCCGCGAGATTCAAAAATACCTGCGCGAAATGAGCATGCCGTCGCACCAGCCCGTGCCGTACGGAAAACAGAACCGCTCGAATTTGAAATCGTCGCTACATCAGTGGATCGAAACCCGCATCCGGCGCAACGCATAAGTGGCGCAGACATGATAGTGGCGCAGACATGATCAAGGTGGCGCAGACATTCCTGTCTGCGCGAACAACATAGAGGATGAATTTCAGGATGAACAAATACGCGCTCGGGCCCATGATGATTCTGCTGGTAATGTCGGTTCGCGCCGAAAGTGTGCTGGTTGAAGCCGAGAGCTTCGCCGACCGCGGCGGCTGGGAACTGGACACGCAGTTCATTGAAATCATGGGCTCGCCGTATCTCCTCGCGCACGGCATGGGCGAACCGGTCAAGGACGCCACCACGACGGTCACGCTTCCCGCGCCGGGAAAATATCGGGTGTTAGTGCGCACAAAGGATTGGGTCGCGCACTGGAAGGCCGACGGCGCGCCGGGAAAATTCCAGGTTCTGGTAGATGGCAAAGCGCTGGGCGAAACCTTCGGCACCAAGAGCGCCGAATGGTTCTGGCACGACGGCGGCACCATCGACGCAACCTCAAAAGAAGTCAAGATTGCGCTGCACGACCTGACCGGATTCAGTGGACGGTGCGACGCGATTCTCTTTACGACCGACCCGGCGTTTGCGCCTCCTGCGGACAAGGCACCGCTCGCCGCTTGGCGGCGCAAGCTGCTCGGCCATCCGGACAAACCTGCCGAGGCCGGCACTTTCGATCTGGTCGTCATCGGCGGCGGCTATGGCGGAATGGGCGCGGCCATCGCCGCGGCGCGCATGGGTTGTAAGGTCGCGCTGATTCAGAATCGCAGCGTGCTCGGCGGCAATGGCAGCAGCGAAGTGCGCGTCTGGGCCATGGGCGGCACACGGCGCGGCCTGTATCCGAACCTGGGCGAGATCGTCGATGAGTTCGCCGACAAGGCCAAGCTCTCACCGGGAACGTTTGAAGAATTCGGCGACGCTAAGAAAGAGGCGCTGGTGCGCGCCGAAAAGAACATCACGCTCTTCCTTAATACACACGCCTTCGCAGTCGAGATGAACGGCAAGCAGATCGCCGCGGTGATGGCTCTGAATACCGTCAGCAGCGAGGTCAGACGCTTCAGCGCAAAACTTTTCGCTGACTGTACTGGACATGCCACCATCGGCGCGCTCGCCGGAGCGGATCATACCGTCAAAGAGACTGAACACATGGGCATGAGCAACATGTGGCGCTGGAAGAACACCGAGTCGGCGCAGACTTTTCCGGAGACGCCCTGGGCGCTCAATCTGGAACTGCAGGATTTCCCCTACCCGCAGCGCTTTCACGCGCAATGGTTCTGGGAGAGCGGATTTTCAAAGCATCCGTTGAATGATCTGGAGTTCACGCGCGACTGGAATTTCCGCGCGATTTTCGGCGCCTTCAACGCGATGAAGAATCGCGGCGGCAAAGACAAGCACCTCAATGCCAAGCTGGAATGGGTTGCCTATGTCGGCGGCACGCGCGAATCGCGGCAACTGCTCGGCGATGTGATTTTGACGAAGGAAGACATCATCGGCAAAAAGACGTTTACCGACGCCACCGTGCCAACGACGTGGGATATTGACCTGCATTATCCGAAGGAACAGTACGCTAAAAAATTCCCCGAAGACCCGTTCATCTCGAAGGCCGTCTTCGGCGAGGGCGTCGATCGCAAGCACGGCTACCCGGTGCCGTATCGCTGCTTCTACTCGCGCAACATCGAGAATCTCTTCATGGCCGGGCGCTGCGTCAGCGTCACCCACGAGGCGCTCGGCACTGTGCGTGTGATGAAGACCGGCGGCATGATGGGCGAGGTCGTCGGCAAGGCCGCGTCGATTTGCTCCAAGCACAATTGCAAACCGCGCGAGATTTACGAGAAGCACTGGGACGAATTGAAAGAGCTGCTCAACCTGCCCGGCCGGACGCGCCGCGAATCGTACAATGACAAAATCGATGCGGCCGCAATACCTCCGCCGGCTTCGGCTCCGCAGTCACCTGTAAAAGCAACCGGCTTCGCGCCAAAAAAGATTGACCCCAAGCCTCCCGAAGGCGCCATCCTCGACGATACCGAAGCCAAAATCAGCGGGGACTGGAAGGAAGGCTCGGGCCTTGAAGGATTTATCGGCACTCATTATCTGTACGTCGGCGCAAACAACGCCTCGACCGCGCGCTTCGAATTCATCGTCGCCACCAGCGGTGTATATGAAATCCGTTCCGCGCACCAGCCGCATCAGAACCGTTCGACAAAAACGCCAATCACCGTTCACAGCGCCGATGGCGATAAGAAATCCATCATCAATCAGCGCGTTGCTCCGCCGCCCGACGGCTGGGTCTCGCTCGGCACTTACCGCTTCGAAGCCGGGCAAGTTGGCAGCGTAGTGATCAGCACAGAGGGCGCCGACGGCTACGTTCATGCCGACGCTCTGCAGGTCCTGCCCGCGAAGTGAGCGCCGAAGTAAAAAAACTCCGGGGAGGCAATTGGAAGCCTTTCCTGCTCCAATTCTATCGGCTGAGCTTTCTCTGCATCATCGTTCTTCTCATACGGGAACACCGTACGCGGCTGAGCATTGAGGCGGATGCGCCGGTGACTCTTACCGAAGCGCGAAAAATATTTTCTTCCGCCGCACAGCTCGAAACCGATCCGCAGAAGATGGGCCTGCATGTGCTCGATGACAAAGGGCAGCGCGTCGGTTACATCCTGCGCACGATGCCGGTGAGCAAGTCGATCATCGGTTATTCCGGACCCACCGACACGCTCATCGCGTTCAGTCCCGCCGACAAAGTTGTGGCCACTAAAATTCGCAAAAGCCCCGACACTTTCACGCACGTTGGAGACGTCATCGGCGATCCGTACTTCATGAACACCTGGGACGGCAAAAGCTGGACCGAGGTGGCGTCGATGAACCTGAAGAAGGAAGGCATCGAAGGCGTCTCAGGCGCGACGCTGACCAGCATGGCGGTCGCCCAGAGCATCACCCACCGGCTCACTCGCGCGGATTCTGCGACAGCGAGCCCGCCGGCGATTCGCATCGGCCTGCGCGATGTCGGCACGGTGGCGTCGCTGGCGCTCGCGTTGATTATTTCGTTCACCAACCTGCGCGGACGCACGTGGCTTCGGCGCGTCTTTCAAGTGTTTGTGATTTTTTACGTCGGCTTCATCAATGGCGATCTGATCGCGCAGACGCTGCTCAGCGGCTGGGCCGCCACAGGTGTGGCGTGGCGGATTGCACCTGCTATGGCGCTGCTCGTCGCCGCCGCGCTGCTGGTGCCGTGGACCACGCGCCGCCCGCTGTACTGCCAGTGGATCTGCCCGCACGGCGCCGCGCAGGAATTAGTTGATCGCATCCGTCCCAAACGTTTTCGCATCGCGCTGCCGCCCGGCCTGTCGGCGGGGTTGCTCTGGCTGCCACCACTGCTGATTGCCCTGACGATCGGTGTGACGATGCTGGTTCTGCCGATGGATCTGGCGAGCATCGAACCGTTCGACGCCTACGTCTTCCGCCGCGCCGGATGGGCCACGATCAGCATCGCCATTGTGGGCCTGATCGCATCGCTCTTTATTCCGATGGCCTACTGTAAATTCGGCTGCCCGACCGGAGCGCTATTGGAATTTCTGCGCTCCCACGGCCGCGCCGATCACTTCGCGCGGCGCGATGTTGTCGCCGCTCTGCTGGTGCTGCTGACCGCGCTCCTCTATTGGCAGCACGGCAACGTTCAAGCGCTCATCGCGGGACTTTAGCAGAGTCGAGTGAGATCAGATGCGTTGCCGGAGAGGTTGCCGTTGTTCTCCCCTCCCCTTTGAGGGAGGGGGTAAGGGGAGGGGTACGTCGCCATCGACCTCCCTCAACCATACTAAAACGATTAACGTTTTCGATTTGTCCCAAGAATTTTGAACAATCTTATAACTATTTCAGACAAAGCATAATTATAGACTGGTAAATTGATTACAGACGTGCCATTGAGACTTATAAGATCACTTTTT
>Ga0105047_10013559_pt1 | contig 13013 bp, 12 predicted proteins | sample MAT04_FD_78384 | JGI IMG/M metagenome (GOLD analysis project Ga0105047, IMG submission 78384) | Freshwater microbial communities from Lake Fryxell liftoff mats and glacier meltwater in Antarctica - MAT-04 (megahit assembly) | ecosystem: Environmental > Aquatic > Freshwater > Ice > Liftoff... | reverse complement strand
GTGGCTCGAGCGCCGTGATCACGTTGGCGATGTGGGTCGCGAGCTCGAGGTCGAGCAGCTCCGCGCCCAGGCGCACGTCCTCGCGGCTCACCCCCGCTGCGAAGCTGGCCGTCTTGAGCTTCTTGATGACGCTCTTGGGGGCGAGCCCTGAGAATCCCTCAGGCCGCACGCGCGCGACGGCGACGACGAATCCCGCGAGCTCGTCGCACGCGAACAACGCGCGTTCCATCAGCGTCTCGGGCGTGACACCCGTGTGCGGTGCGTGCGCCTGGATGGCGTGCACCACCTCCTCAGGCCACCCAGCATCCCGGAGGAGCGGCGCGCCGGCGGCAGGGTGATCCTCGAGCGTCGGATGGATCTCCCAGTCAAAGTCGTGGAGCAAGCCCACGCAGCCCCAGAGTTCCTCGTTGCCGCCGAGCGTGTGAGCGTAGGAGCGCATCGCCGCCTCGACGGCACGGGCGTGCCCAATGAGTCCGGTCTGGGTCGTGTGCTCACGCAGGAGCTCCCATGCAGCATCGCGCCCGGGATGCGTGATTTCGGCTTCAGAGTGGGGAATCTCGGGTGAAGTCATGTCCGACACCTACCCTGCGCAAGCCGGCGCGATTCCATAACAAGCGGCAATATCGCAAAACCCCCTCAAGCATTTGCTCTGAGTGTCCGAGAACCCTGGCGAATGGAACGCCGACGCCGAAGAACCGATCGCCTGCCGCTCACCGAGCAGCTGCCTGCGGACCCGCTCGCCCGAGCGCGGGTCGCCTGTGACCATGCAGCCGCGATCGGGTTCGAGTCAGTGGTTGCGATGCACGTGCCCGATGACGGCTCCCAGGGCGTCGTGAGCGGCGCTGCCGGTCGAGCCGAACCGCTCGTCGACGTGGCCCGTGGCATAGCACGACGCGCGTTGCACGACGGCCGCCCCCTCCAGCTCGTGGACACTGAGGACCGCATCGGCGCCCGCCGCTGGCGACACGCTGCGGTTCCCATCGGCCGCGTCGCGGGTGGCACCCTCGTGCTCGTCGCCAGTGATCCCAACCTCTCGCAGCGCGAGGGCCAGGCGCTGGCCACCTGGGTCGCACCCGCCACAACTGCTGGCATGACCGTGCGTGGGGGCCCATGCGCCAGCCTGGCACGCGGTCTTGCCAACGAGTTCGATGCCGATGCGGTGGTGCTCGCGCTGTTCGCGTCGAGCGGCATCTTGCTCAACATGCATGTGCGCTCGGGCGGCTTGCTCCACTCGGCTCGCGTTCCCTCCGACACGGTGTGGGGCGAGGTAGCGCGCCACGGTGCGGCGTTCACGCTCGGAGACCTGCCGCTCCATTCTGGGGTCGAGCTGCTCGCATCCGTAGGCATGCGCAACGCAGCGCTCGTGGGCCTGGAGAACGGCAATGGCATCGCGATCGGAGCGCTCGGGGTTGCCAGCGCTGGTGAGCTCGACGTCGACGTCGCGCACCATCTGCTCGCCCGGGCACCCGTCATCGGACCCGACATCATGACGCGCTTGTCTTCGACCCAGGTGCCGGTTCCCGCCGCCGATGGGTCGGTGGACCTGCATCTGCTCGCTGCCCGCGTCGGGTGCGAGCGGTTCGTGATGTACGAGCTCGTGGACACCGAGCCGCAGCTCATCGCTGCTCACGCTCGCGATGGCTCGCGCGCAGTGGACACGGCGGATGAGCTTGAGAAGCAGCTCGTCGGTTGGGCCGCGCGCAAGGGCGTGGGCGTCGTGAGCGATGATGCCGCAGCTGTGCTCATCGGCGACCACACCGTGCTCTACGCGCGCGATGGCAACAAGCGTGCACTCGACTGCTTGCGGCTCGCCCTACAGGACGTGCGACGCAATCCATTTGGTGGCGAGGACGACTCAGTCGACGCCGACGCAGCCTGACGCGCCCCCCGCGTATTCGCGCGTGCCGATTGCGCGCGTATATCGGTTCCGGCGCGACGTGTGTTGCGTTCCCACTTGCGTGATCTCGCGATCTGGGTGACCTTGGAGGTACGGCGACGGAATGCCGAAGGTCGTGTTGAGTGCTGGTTGCCGCCAGCGCCACACCTCCCCCGTCGCTAGCTCGGGTTCGCCAACCCGGGTGTAGGAGGGGGAACGCCGATATGACCACACTCTCGAATTGCACGATGTCCGTGCCCGCACCCTTGTGGGGCGGCGGCACGCCCGTCCAATCACCGATGCCGACCCAGGGTGGTGGCGCGCTTGGCGGGCCGGCCCAGTCCCCGATCCAAGCGCCACTCGCGACGCTGGGCGGCGGCGGCGCAGGTGCTCCTGCGCAGGCCGTGCAAGGAGCGGCGCAGATTGCGGGTGCCAACGGCGGGGGCGTTGTGCAGCAAGCGCCAGCGTCGATGGCGACCGGCGGCGGCCCAGTGGACATGTCGAAGATCGTGCCCGTGCTGACGCAGCTTGTAGCGGCACTCACGCAACTCGTGCAGACGCTGACGCCGATCGCGACGGCACAGGCCGCCGCATCAGGCGTCCAAGGTGGCGGCGCGATCCCGCAGAGTGGCGGCGGGGGTGGTGCTGCCGACGCGGCAGGTGCTGCGCACGGGTGCGGCATGGCGGGATGCACCATGGGCGCAGATGGCGTGGCCGCAGGTGCGGCTGGCGCGCCGGAGCCCATCCGAGCCGCCACAACGGCATCTGACGTTACGGCGTCCGTTGCGGCCTCAGCGGCAGGCGTCGCCCCAGCCTCGATGGTCACGGCCGCGACCTCCGCCGCGTCGCTCGCGGGGTTCCAGCCCGTCGCGACTGCTGCGGCCAGTGGTGGCTCAGACAGTCTTGACGGTGATCTCACGGTCAAGCGCGCGAAGATGTCCGATGCCCAGCGCGCCAACCTGCAGCAGATCCTGCGTACCGCCAAGCAGCTCGGCGCCAATGAGAAGGTCATGGTCGCGGCCGTCGCGACGGCAATCACCGAATCCAGCGCCAAGAACGACGCGAGCGTTGACTCCAAGGACCACGATTCGCTTGGCCTGTTCCAGCAGCGCCCTCAATCGGGCTGGGGAACGCGCGAGCAGATCTCTGACCCGGTCTACGCCACCGAGAAATTCCTCCATGGCATCTCCGGACACTCCGGTGCGATCGAGGTTGAGGCGGCGCATCCCGACTGGGCGGTCACGCAGATCGCGCAGAAGGTGCAGGTCAGTGCATATCCCAATGCCTACGCCAAGCACGAGGCTGAGGCTCGCGAGATCGTTGCTGATTTCCTCGCATAAAGGCCACGACCTCGAGTACTGCTTGGTTAGGTCGAGTTGAGGTATGGGGTGTTGAGAGGTAGCTCGCGTTTGCAGAGTGGGCAAGCGCCGTCCCAGCAGGCAGGAGGCTCCTGCAGGAGCTTCAGGACGTGGAAGATGCTGAGATCGGCGCAGGGGCTTTTGGGTCTTGTCGCTCCAGCGTCAGGAAGACGTGCGCGGCTGACACGAGGGTGACGTGGCGGTGCCAGCCGTTGTAGCTTCGGCCTTCAAAGTGGTCGATGCCGAGTGTGTCTTTGAGTTCTCGGTAGTCCTGTTCGATCCGCCAGCGCGCCTTGCCGAGGCGCGCGAGCTGGTCGATCGGTGTGTCGGGTGGCAGGTTGCTCAGCCAGTGCTTGCTGGGCCTGTCGGCGCCGTCCGGCCATTACAGGACGAGAAGCTGTAGGGGCAGCTCGCCGGTGTCAGGATCGCGCGGGATGTCCTTGTTGGCGGGCCTGACGGGGATCGATGCGAAGCGCGAGCCGAGTTGCCCCTTGGAGCCGTCGCGCCACACCACATGCTGCCAAGCAGCATCGGGCAGCTCTGCTGCGAGCGCCTGGAGTGACACCGCCGGCGGATACTTCGGAGTCGTGGGCTTTGGCCCGCGCTTGCCGCCCGGTGCGAGCGCCGGTACCGCGCCTGCGCGATGCGCGCTCGTCGAAGATTTCACTTCAACGATGTAGGACAATCCACGATCTTCGAGACCAAGCCGGAACGCTGTGATCTCGCCGTAGCCAGCGTCACCCAGCACGGGTAGCTTGCCGGTTGGCACGCCCCACTCGGTGAGTTCATCGATCGCATCGAGCGCAAGCTGCCACTTCGGGCGGTGAGTGACATCCTCAGGAACGTGACACTTGGCGCGTCGATCATCATCGTCGTTCCAGCTTTCCGGCATGAACAAGCGCCAGTTCACCGGACAACCAAGCTTCTCATTAGCGAGCGTCACTGACACGCCGACCTGACAGTTGGCCTGTTTGCCCAGCGCACCACAGCACTGATGCGTAACGCCGGGTGACATCCGGCCCTGCTTAGGAAACCCGGAATCATCGACGATCATCACATCCGGCCCCAAACCAGCCACAACGCGATGCGCGAGCAGCGCCCGCACTTCGTAATACGACCACGTACTCTGACTCACGAACTGGCTCAGACCTTGATGATCAACCCCGAGACGCTCGGCCATCGGCTGGATCGACTTGCGCCGACCATCCAGCATCACGCCCCGCAGATACTCCACGCCCCACGCCCGCGAATCACGACGGGCAACCGGCTCGAGCACCTCGCCCGCAAACCGCTCCAACCGCCGTCGCACCTTCGATAGGTGCTTCGCATCCATTCACCGACCATCCTACGTTCGCTGACGTAGTTGTCTTCGAGTCCCGACCCAAGAACCCTCTTTCAACCTAACGAAGCAATACTAGACGGCGTCCGGCGCGAGTACCTCGCGCTGGATGATGCGAAAGCTCGCCTTCTTGAGGGCCGCGTCCAGCGCCTCACGCTGCTCGTCGTCGTAATCGATGATGAGGCTGCTCGTGCCCATCTCGACGCGCGCATCGTTGAGGCCGTCGACCTCCGCGAGGTTCGTGGTCAGTCGAGCGACGCATCGCTCACAACGGATCTGGTCGAGCTGAATCTTCTCACGCATGTGCCCAAGCTTAGAGCCTTCGCGCGTCAGACGTCGCCGGTCTCCATGCCGAAGGCGCTCTGGAGCGGTCGATCGAAGCGCACGTGCGCGGCGTACTCCGCTCCGGCGGTGCCGCCGTGGGTGTGCCAGCTGCCGGCGCCGAGGTCCGGGGGCGTACCTTGCGCAGGGTTGTGGCTCAACATCACCCCGACGAGCTGGTCCTTCTCGAACATGAGGGTGGCGGGACGCTCCAGGTCGTAGCCATTGCGCACGGCGAAGATGGAATCGTTGATCCAGTGATCGGGTGAAGATGGATTGGGGTGATACCCGGCGGCTGCGGCCTGGGCGGGTGTCTGGAGATTGACGGTAGCGCCGCGCAAGCGATCGATCGTGCGCTGCGCAAGGACGGTGTCACGCACGTGCCCGTCGTTGACGTTCGCCTGGCCGTGCAGTCCGGCGGCGAAGGCTCGCCCCCGCTGCGCGACGGGTGCGACCTGCGTGACCGGACCGCCCGCACCTATGGGTCGTCCCACTGAATTGGTCGCTCCGCATCCACACATGTCGACGTGCCGTCCCGTGCCCGTTCGAGTCCTGCCTCGACGGTACGTCCGAACCGGGAATTGGTCAATGGATGCCCGGTGGGTTAGCGACGCCGCTCAAGCGGTGCGTCGCCGACTTCCTGACGCTCAGTCAACTCGAGCACGTGGTTGACGATGCCCACGAGTTCGCTCGGCTCGAAGGGCTTGCCGAGGAAGTCGAGCACGCCAGCGCGGTCGGCGCGGTCGAGGTTTTCCTGGCTCGCGCTGCCGGTCATCATCACCACGGGCACCTGACGCGTGCGCTCATCGTGGGCAAGTGCCTCGAGCACTTGCCAGCCATCGCGGTACGGCATGGTCAGATCGAGCAGCATCACGTCGGGCGCTTGATCGAGGGCGCGCCCGACGGCCTGGTCGCCGTTGGCAGCTTCGATCACCTCGAAGCCTTCGACCTCGAGGGCTGCGCGACACAATGTTCGGAGTCCGTCGTCATCATCGGCTACGAGCACGCGCACGGCCCCGAGCTGCGGTGAGTGACCCGCCTGCTCCATTTTGAGCCCGCGGCCGGGACCCTTCTGCTTGTAGAGACCGCCGTCGGCATGGAAGAGCAGTTTCTCCACAGTGTCGCCGTCAGCAGGGAAGTTGGCGGCGCCGAACGCGATACCGAATTCGCGTGGCAGACCGAACTGACGGCGTGCGGGCACGAGGTGGATGCGCAGGCGACGGATGAGGTCGCGGGCGGTTGACATGCCCGCCTCCACGAGCGCGACGGCAAATTCGTCGCCACCAAGGCGCCCGACGATGTCCTGATCACGCGTGTGGGTGGTGAGCAGGTTCGCGAGGCGCTTGAGCACCGCATCGCCAGCGAGGTGGCCGAGCGTGTCGTTGACCTGTTTGAAGGCGTCGAGGTCGATGGTGACGACGGTGAGCTCGCGTCCGAAGCGTCGTGCGCGCGCCATCTCGCGGCCAAGCTTGTCGTGGAAGGCCTGGCGGTTGTACAGGTCGGTGAGTGCGTCACGTTCGGCGCGGCGCACCAGGGCATCGGTGAGCTCGGCGAAGAACTGGTCGGCCGCCTCGACAATCACGGAGTCCAGGAGCAAGTTGACGATGCGCTCGCCCTCGAACGTCGGGCGTTCGGCTGCGCCGGTGCCGGCGAAGTGCTCCCACAGCACGCGGCGCAGTGCCACGAACTCGGCGAGCATGTCGCGCTGATCGTATCCCGCGCGTGCACGCGTGCGAGCGTGGTCAATGGCTGCAGTGCGGAGCCCATCGTCGGTGATCGGCAGTGCAAATGCGCCCGCAACGACTTCGGTACGGTCGGCGGAGGCTACCGCGGCATCGTCGTCGGAATGGTCGACGCGCGTGCCTCCTTCGCCGCGCATGAGGCCGTCGAGCGCGGGGTCGCCCTCGGCGATGCGCTCGAGGTGGCGCGCAAGCGCGGCCAAGAAAGCGGGGATCTCACCGAAGCGTGCGAGTTGCTCTCCCGCGCGAGGCGTGGTGGCGGGGGCGGTCTCTGCGGCCACAACGCTCCAGCGCTCGGCGAGCTCCCACGCATCCGTGCGAATGCGCGTAGCCATGGCGCGCAGCTCAGCGCCTTCGGTCTCGTCGATCTTTCCCCGTGCGGGATTCATTGCGGTGCTCCTGCCCTCGCGAGCGCCCGGGTAGTCGTTGACCCCCGGTCTTCAGAGATTCCCCGTTGCTGAGCATCGCAAACCGGAAGAAGTGCAAAAAGCGCGTGCGGGCGTTGCGCGCCGCCGGTGACGCGACACGACCCTTAGAACGCAGGGCCAAAGCGCTTGGCAGCGGCCTCGAGGCGGATCATGCGGTCGATCGCGGGGTCACCGGTGGGCTCGTAGGCGCCGGTGGAGACGAAAGCTGTACCAGGCGCCGCAGAGCGCGCCTGGGGCGTGGCCTGGAGCGCCGGATGGGGCGCCACGTACCCAGCTTGCATGCCGTGGTGCCCGCCGGGAGGGACGGGCTGCATGGATTGGGGTTGGCCGGTCTGCAGCTCGGCTGGGGAGCCGATCTGCTGGTGGGGAAGCGACGCTCCGGGAAGGGGCGTCGCGGACGCATGGGGGGTGGCGTTCGCGTACATAGCCCCACCAACGTACGCCGGACCCGACGGATCGTCTAGTGGCGATCCGAAGATTCGTCGTCGCACGCGCAGCAGGAGGTCGGAAGCGGCCGCTCAGACCGCGACGTCGTTTCCACTCCGCCCGCGCGGGAACACTGGCCACGTGACCACGAATTCCGATGACCCGGTGCTCCGAACTCCTGTGCGCGTGCTCGTCGTCGATGACGAACATGACGTACGCGAGGTCGTTGCTGAACTGCTCGACACTGACGACCGCATCGAGGTCGTTGCGCGTGCCCACGACGGGACCGAAGCGGTGCGGCTCGCAGACGAGGTGCTCCCAGACGTCGTCCTCATGGACGTGAACATGCCGCGCCTCGATGGCTGTGGCGCGACCGAGCTGATCGTTGGCGCGCACCCCGAGATGCGCGTCGTTGCGCTCACTGGCACGGTCGACCCCGAGACCGTCACTCGCATGATCTTGGCCGGCGCTGTGGGATACGCAGTGAAAGGCTCCGATCCCCACAAGCTGGCCGACGTGATCGTGGATGCGTCGCAGAGTACTCGTTTTGTTGACCCGTCCGCGCTCGACGATCTGTTCGAGTCGGTCGTGGTGCTCGCGCGCGAGGAGCGGCGACGTCGCTCGGAGGCGGAGCGTCTGGCAGACGAGCTGGCGCAGGCGTACAAGGAGACGGTGACGGCGCTCATCAACGCGCTGCGCTATCGGGACTTCGATACCGAGGAGCACGGCGACCGGGTCGCCGAGCGCGTGGTCGCAGTCGCGCACCGTCTCGAGCTCGATCCTGGCCAACTCTCCGACGTGGAGTACGGGGCGGTGTTTCACGACATCGGCAAGATCGCCGTGCCGGATGCCATCCTCCACAACACTGACGACCTCACCGAGGACGAGTGGGCGGTCATCCGGCAGCACACCGTCATCGGAGAGCAGATTATCCGGCCCATCGGGTTCTTGCGCAACGTGGCGCGGATCGTGCGCCACTCGCACGAGCACTGGGATGGCTCGGGATATCCCGACGCGCTCGTGGGTGACCAGATTCCGATCGAGAGCCGGATCGTCTTCGCGTGCGATGCGTTCGATGCGATGACCAACACGCGCACCTATCAGCAGGCGATGTCGGTCGATCGCGCGATCGATCGTATGCGTGAGCTGCGCGGCGTGCACTTCGACCCGCAGGTCGTCGACGCGCTGCTCGACGTGCTCGCAAACGAGCCCGTATCGAAGGCTGCCACGGCCCCGGCGGCCCCGGCGCGCTGACGCGTCCACTATCCTCGCGCCATGGACGAGACTGAACGCACCCCAGCCCGCGAATCGATGCGCACCCTGCTCCCCGCCGATCACGACACGCGGGCGCTCTACTTCCTGCTCAACTCGCTCGTCGTGCCGCGCCCCATCGCATGGGTCTCATCGCTCGCTCCTGACGGCACACGCAATCTCGCGCCGCACTCGTATTTCACGGTGGCGGCATCGGATCCGCCCACGATCGCGTTCACGTCGATTGGTGACAAGGACACGGTGACCAATATTCGCGCGACCGGTGACTTCGTCGTGCACGTCGCCGACCACGCGCTGGTCGAGCAGATGAACCTGACATCGGCGAATGCCCCGGCGAACATCTCCGAGTTTGAGCTGGCGGGTGTGACGCCCACACCAGCCGACGTCGTCTCGAGCTCGATCATCGCTGAGGCGCCGGTGGCGATCGAGTGTGAGCTCGACCGTGTGGTCGAAGTTGGGAACGGCCGTCTCGTGCTCGGTCGCTGCGTCGCGTTCCACGTCGCCGAGCGGCTGTGGGATGCGAAGGATCGCGTTGCCCCGGATCGCCTCGATGCCGTGGCGCGCATGGGCGGATCCACCTACGCCACCACGCGCGAGCGCTTTGACCTTCGCCGGCCGACCTACGACGAACTGCTCGCTGCTGTTGCGGCGGATTGATGCGATCGCAGGGCGCCTGTGAGGCGCGCCAGCGCTGAGCATTCCGCGCATTCATCCGCGTGCCGTGCGAGGTGCGTGGCGCCGTTGCCGATGGCGTCGTCGCGCCGACCGGCGATGCGCCGACCCTCGGCGCCCCACGCCAGGAGCTGTTCGCGGACGTCGCGGAGCTGTGCACGCAGATCGCACGCGGGACATCGCGCGCCGCCCGTAGCGCCTGGACGGCACTCGCAGTGCTCATGGAGATGGTCCGCCACGGCGAGGAGCATGCGCTCGGGGTCGGGTACATCGAGGCCGTCACGGGGCTTAGGGCGGGTGGCGTTCACGGGTGTTCCCGACGACTGAGCGCTGCGCGGACGTAATCAATGACCGCCTGGGCCGCAACATCGTCGAAGGGCTCGCCCCAGCGGGCAAGGTCGAGCAGCTCGATGCTGCGGAGGCGCTCGCCGTCGAGGGAGAGGATGACGTCGTCTTCCAGGACGTAGGACCCGTCGCCGCTCAGGTCGAACATCGAGATCGTCACGCTGTGCGGTGCGGCTCCCGGTTGGTGCCAAGCGAGGCGCTCCGAGACGTGGATACGTGGATCGATCGCTGCGGCGCGCTCGCGCACCGTCGTGATGACGTGCTCCATTGCCGGCGCGTCGAATGGCGCTGCCCAGCGGCGACCGTCTGCAACTTCGATCTGCACGACGTCCCAGTCTGCCGACTCAATCCGTGTTTCAGCGTCCATCTGAGTGCTCCTCCACGTGCATGGAGGTTCCAGCTGGATACATCCAACATTCAGCTCGGGTGACGTCTGGATTTCCATGGCCCTTGACGGAACGCCGTCGCGATCGTGATCCCATCCGACCCGAGGACGATCCGGATTGGCGCTGTCCTCATCGTAGCGGGCTGTGTGAGCTCTCGAACCCATCTCGTTCCTCCGTCAGATTGCTGATCTTCGCCGGGCAGGTGCGTCGTCGAGGCGACCCAGTCGAACCAGTCGACGATCAGATGGCGCTCGCGTTGGCGAATGATCTGGTCGATCAGGTGAATGCTGAGCACCCTGCCCCACGCACGCATCGCACGGTGCGCCTCAGACCACGCGCTCGCCCATCGAGGGCCGGCGTCGCGCCGAGATCGGGGCACCGGTGGGATGTCCACGTCGTCCATGCGGACACGCTGACGGGCGGCGTGTCACAACATGCGCGCGCTTCGTGACGAGAGTCGGGCGACTTCGTGACGAAGGTGTCACGGCATACGGTCCTCGAGCTTGCGCAGCAGCTCGTTGGGGGTCATGCCGATGGCCCACGCCGCCTTGAGGTATTTCGTGATACCGCTGTCGGTGCGACCTTGTTCCATGCGCGAGTACTGGGTGACCTGCACGCCCATGCGGTCGGCGACCTGCTCCTGCGTCAGATCACGCCGCGCGCGCTCCGCCGCGAGATTGCGCCCGACGCGCTTGAGGATCATCTGGTCCCGGTGCTCCATCCGCACAGCCTGGCGGGCTCACGACAATTGCACCATGGCTTATGTGTACGGCTAGCACACGTAAACGTGTTGTGCGGACGGGTATGCGCTCAGTTGGGTTGCGCAACGACTGCAGCGAGGTAGGTCGCCGTCCTGCTCGTCGGATGCGCTGCGAGCTCGGCTGGGGTGCCCGCGAACACGATGGCGCCACCCTCGTCGCCGCCACCCGGACCGAGGTCGATCACATGATCGGCGCCCGCGACGACTGACATGTCGTGCTCAACCACGATCACGGAATGACCCGCGTCGACCAGGCGATGGAGCTGGACCATGAGGAGCTCGACATCCGCCGGATGCAAGCCGGTGGTGGGCTCGTCGAGGAGATAGAGCGCGTGTCCTTGACGGGCGCGCTGGAGCTCAGTTGCGAGCTTGATGCGTTGCGCTTCGCCGCCGGAGAGCTCGGTGGCGGGCTGCCCGAGGCGGAGGTATCCGAGCCCGACGTCGCACAGGGTGGTGACGCTGCGGTGGATACCGCGCTCGTCGGCGAACCGCTCGACCGCCTCGTCCACAGAGAGCGCGAGCACGTCGGCGACGGACATGTCGCGCCAGGTGACCTCGAGCGTCTCGGCGTTGTACCGCGCGCCGTGGCAGGTCGCACACTCTGCGTACGTGCCAGGGAGGAACATGAGCTCGACCGCCACGAACCCTTCGCCTTGGCACGTCGCGCAGCGTCCACCGTCGACGTTGAAGGAGAAGCGGCCCGCGCCGAATCCGCGCTCGCGCGCCGCGTCCGTGGCGGCGAACAGCTTGCGCACTCCGTCGAACAGGCCGGTGTAGGTCGCGAGGTTCGACCGCGGGGTGCGCCCAATGGGCCGCTGATCGACGCGCACGATGCGGTCGATGGCCTTGAGGCCGGTCGCGCGCACCCCCACAGTGGGGTCGTCTGCGCCGTCACGAACGTTCACGCCGTCTTCGTCCGCGTCGAGATCCGCGTCGTCAAGCTGTGGATCGGCTCCCAGATGACGTGCAACCATGCCCGCGAGCACCTGCGTGACGAGCGTTGACTTGCCCGATCCGGACACGCCAGTCACGGCGGTGAACACTCCGAGCGGGAACCGCGCACTGACATTCGCGAGGTTGTGTCGATTGACACCTTTGAGTGTGATCCATCCACTCGGCACCCGCGCGGGACGCTGCTCACGCCCGTCATTGGTCGGGAACAGGTAACGCGCCGTCACTGATTCCTCGACACCCTCAAGGTCCGCTACCGGGCCGCTGTGGAGCACGCGCCCGCCCTGCTCGCCCGCACCGGGGCCTACGTCCACGATCCACGCCGCGCGGCGCGCGAGCGACAGGTCGTGCTCGACGACGAGCATCGAGTTACCCGCGTCGCGAAGGCGCTCAAGGAGCGTGACAAGCGGCTCCGCGTCGGCAGGGTGCAGCCCCGCGCTCGGCTCATCGAGCACGTACATCACCCCGAACAGTCCCGAGCGCAGCTGCGTGGCGAGGCGCAGGCGCTGCAGCTCACCGGCTGAGAGCGTCGGGGTCGGTCGGTCCATCGCCAGGTAGCCGAGACCCAGCTCGTCAATTGACGCGATGCGCGCCACCAGGTCGCGGGTGAGCCCGACGGCCGGATCCTCGTCCGCATCCCCACGCTCCGAGATGGGCGCGAGCAGCACCGCCACCTCGCGCAGGGGCAGTGCGCCGACCTCGACGATCGTCCGGCCGAGCACCGTCACCGCGAGCGCGTCCGGGCGCAAGCGCGCGCCGCCACACATCACGCACGGTTGCATCTCCACGAACCCGAGCGCACGCCTGCGCTGCTGGGCGCTCGGCGACATCGTGAGTGCCTTGCGGATGTAGCGCTCCGCGCTCATGAACTGGCCCTTGTACGGGCGCTGCGTGCGCCCCACTTCGCGCACCGGGTCGACCACCACGATGGGCTGTTCGTCGGTGAAGAGGATCCAGTCGCGCGTCTCCTGCGAGAGCGTGTGCCAGGGCGCATCGATGTCGTGGCCGATCACGGCGAGGATGTCGCGCTGGTTCTTGCCCTGCCACGCGCCCGGCCAGGCGCCGACGGCGCGCGCTGCGATCGGCAGCGACGGGTCGTGCACGAGCGACTGCTCGGTGACGTCGTGCACCTCGCCGAGG
>Ga0105047_10013558_pt1 | contig 13014 bp, 10 predicted proteins | sample MAT04_FD_78384 | JGI IMG/M metagenome (GOLD analysis project Ga0105047, IMG submission 78384) | Freshwater microbial communities from Lake Fryxell liftoff mats and glacier meltwater in Antarctica - MAT-04 (megahit assembly) | ecosystem: Environmental > Aquatic > Freshwater > Ice > Liftoff... | reverse complement strand
GACCGCGAGTGACGCACCGGGCTGCCGATCACGGCGGCGAGCGAGGTGGTTCCCGTCGGGTTCCAGGGTGCCATGTCGGGTCAACCTATCGGAGGGCCCGACCCGCCCCGGTCGTCGTTGCCGAGACCGCGCCGCAGGTCGGGCGGCGCGACCCGGCGGGCTCAGAAGACGCCGTCGGCGCGGGCCTTGTCGCCGGCGGCCAGGAACTCGTCGTAGTCGTCGGTGAAGAGGTGGTTGCCCTCCTTGTCGATGAGCACGTAGTAGAGCCACCCGTCCGAACCCTCCTCGGTGGAGGGGTTGAGCGCCGCCACCAACGAATCCTTGCCGGGCGAGTTGATGGGGGTGGGCGGGATCCCGCCGTACTTGCGGGTGTTGAACGGCGAATCGATGTCGAGGTCGGAGCGGGTGAGCTCGGTCTTGCGCTCGCCGAGGGCGAACAGGACGCTGGCGTCGAGCCCGAGGGACATGTCGCGCTCCAACCGGTTGTAGATCACCCGGGCGACCCGGGCACGCTCGGCGGGCTGGTTGGCCTCACCCTCGATCAGCGACGCCACCGTGATCGCGTCGTAGGGCGTGATCACGACGTCGCCGGACTGGCCCTCGAGCATCGCCGTGGCGTTCTCGAGCCCGATCTCCTGACCCACGGTGTCGAACTGCTTGATCATCTGATCGATGAGCTTCTGCTCGTTCCCCCGGTCCGGGTCCTCGACCCGGTACGTGGCGGGGAACAGGAAGCCGTCGAAGGGCTTGCCCTCCGGCTGGTAGATCGATCGCGGCGTGTCCGGCGCGGTGAGCACCGCCCCGAACTCGAAGGGGTCCATCTCGGGGTAGGTCTCGATGGCGGTGGCCGCCGACTCCGCCAGCCACAGGCCCTCCGGGAAGGTGACCTCGCTGAACTTGGGCGGGACCGGACCCTGGTCGAGCCGGGCGATCACATCGTCCATGGAGTCGTTGGTGTGGAGGCGGTCGTACTCGCCCGCCCGCACCGTGGAGATGTCCTTCCACTTGGCGTAGTAGCGGAAGATCGTGGCGTTGGTGACCACGCCCTTCTCCTCGAGCAGACGCGAGATGGTCGCCAGCCCGGCGTCGTTGGGGATCACGAGGGTGACGGGCTCGCCCGATCCTCCGTCGGAGGGGTTGATCTGGTTGATCAGCCAGTAGCCACCGAGGCCCAGCACCAAGAAGATGACGAGGACGAAGGCGACGCCGACGTAGGCGAACTTGCGCCCGATCCCGCGGTCCTCGGGGACGAAGACGTAGTCGTCGTCCTCCCACTCCTCGTCGTCCCAGTACTCGTCCTCGAGATCGGCGTCGACGGTTGAGTCGGTCATGGTGGGGTGCTTCTCAGGGTCGGGACGGGCGGGGGGCCGGGTGCTCGTCGGGATCGGTCGAGTGTGGAGCCTGCGCGGCCCGGTTGTCGAGCCATGCCTGGAGGATCACGGCCGCCGCCACCTTGTCGACGACCTTGCGCCGAGCGTCGGCCTTGAGGTTCATCTCGATGAGGTTGCGATCTGCGGTGACCGTGCTCAGACGCTCATCGTAGGTTTCGATGGGGAGGTCGGTGGTGGCACCCAGTTCGGCGACCTCGGCGAGGACACCCTTGGCCGCCCGGCCGACCGAGCCGTCGAGCGACAGCGGCAGGCCCACCACGATGGCCTCGACCTCGCCCTCGGCGGCCAGCGCGAGCAGGGCGCGGTGGTCGCGCTGGCGGTCGCCGGAGCGCTGGACCACCTCGTAGGGCATGGCCAGGCGCCCGTCGGAGTCGCTGATGGCCACGCCGATGCGCTTGGACCCCAGGTCGATGCCGAGTGCCCTCACGATCCGGCGCGGCGGAGGCGGTCGGCCGGGACCGTCACGATCCGATGCCCGCTGCGGCCCGGGCCTGATCGAGCGCGGTGTCGATGCCGGCGGCGTCGCGGCCGCCGGCCATCGCCAGGTCGGGCTTGGCCTTGCCGCCGCCCTTGATCGATGCCTTGGCGTCGTCGATGAGGACGCCGGCGTCGAGGCCGCCGTCCTTGGTGGCTGCGGCGACCAGCGCGGCCCCACCCCCCTCGGGCTCGCCACCGAGCACCACCGCGCGGATGCCCGGCTGATCGCGGATCGCCAGGGCCAGGGCTCGGAGCTCGTCCCGGGAGCCACCATCGACCCGGGCCACGACCACGCCCTCGACCGCGGTTGCGGCGAGCTCACCCGAACGGGAACCCGCAGCCTGCTGCTTGAGGGCCTTGAGCTGCTTCTGGAGGTCGCGGACCTCGGCCCGCTGACGCTCGACGGAGTCGACGAGCTCGTCGGTGCCGACCCCGAGGACCCCGGCCAACTGGGCCAGCCGCGCCTCGTCCTCGCGCAGGAGGGCAATCGGCGCGAACCCGGTGATGGCCTCGAGCCGGCGCAGGTTGGACCCGACCGAGCCCTCGCTGATGATCTTGACCGTGCCGATGTCGCCGAGGCGGCTGACGTGGGTGCCGCCACACAGCTCGGTCGAGTGCGGCCCCGCCTCGAGCACGCGGACGATGTCGCCGTACTTGTCGCCGAAGAAGGCGATGGCGCCGATCTCGGTGGCGTGGTCCTTGGTGGTCTCGTAGTGCCGGGCCGGGTGGTTGGCGAGGGTGTCGGCGTTGACGAGGTCCTCGATCTGGACGATCTCGTCGGGGGTGAGCGCCCCGTAGTGGCTGAAGTCGAACCGCAACCGCTCGTCGTCGACGTAGGAGCCCTGCTGCTTCACGTGGTCGCCCACGACGTCGCGCAGGGCCCAGTGGAGGAGGTGGGTGGCGGTGTGGTTGCGGCGGATGGCGTCGCGGCGCCCGACGTCGATGGTGGCGGTGACCTCCTGGCCGGCGACGATCTCGCCCTCGGTCACCCTCGCCACGTGGCGGGTCAGCTGACCCGGGATGGCCGAGGTGGTGTCGAGCACCTGGGCCACGCCGGTCTCGGTCCGCAGGATCCCGGTGTCGCCCACCTGGCCCCCGCTCTCGGCGTAGAACGGGGTGCGATCGAGCACGATGGCGACCTGGTCCCCGTCACCGATCACCGCGAGCACCCGCCCCTTGCTCTCGTTCTCCTGCCGGCCGGTGAACTCGGTGGGTCCGAACTGCTCGAGCACCCCGATGAACGCCTCGGCGTCGGGCCCGCCGCCGTCGGTCCGACGGGCGTCCTTGGCCATGCGCCGCTGGGTGGCCATCGCCGCGTCGAACCCGGCGCGGTCCACCCCGATCCCCTGCTCGGCGGTGATCTCCTCGGTGAGCTCGAGGGGGAAGCCGTGGGTGTCGTGCAGCGCGAAGGCGACGGTGCCCGGCAGCGTCGCGTCGGTGCCGAGCGCGGCGAGCTCGGTGTCGAGGATGGCCAGACCCTGCTTGAGCGTCTGACGGAAGCGCTCCTCCTCGCGGACGACGATGTCGGTGATGGTGCCCTGGTTCTCGACGAGGTCGGGGTAGGACTCCCCCATGACCTCGACCGTGGACCGGACCAGGTCGGGGGTGGCGAGGGTCTCGACGCCCAGCAGGTAGGCGTGGCGCACGAGCCGCCGGATGATGCGGCGCAGGACGTAGCCCCGTCCCTCGTTCGAGGGGAACACGCCGTCGCTGACGAGGAAGCTGACGGCCCGGGCGTGCTCGGCGAGGATGCGCAGCGAGACGTCGTGGCGGGGATCGGTACCGATGCGCACGCCCGCCACCGACTGGGCGGTGTCGAGGATGGGCGCGATGGTGTCGATCTCCCACACCGAGTCGACGCCCTGCAGGACGCCCAGGATGCGCTCGAGACCGGCGCCGGTGTCGATGTTCTTGCGCGGGAGCTCGTGGTCGACCTCGTCGGTGTCGCGGTTGAACTGCATGAAGACGAGGTTCCAGATCTCGAGGAACCGGGCGTCGCTGCCGTGCGCCGGACCGCCGTCGTCACCGTAGGCGGGCCCCTTGTCGACGAAGATCTCCGAGCTGGGACCGCACGGACCGGGGGGGCCACCGGGCGGGCCCCACCAGTTGTCCTTGCCGAGGCGCTGGATGCGGTCGGGGGCGATGCCGACCACGTCTCGCCAGATCTGCTCGGCTTCGTCATCGCTCGTGTGGACGGTGACCCAGAGCTGGTCGGGATCGAGCCCGAACAGGTTGGTGATCATGTCCCACGCCATGGGGATGGCCTCGGCCTTGAAGTAGTCGCCGAAGCTGAAGTTGCCGAGCATCTCGAAGAAGCTCAGGTGGCTGCCGTCTCGGCCGACCTCCTCGAGGTCGCTGTCCTTGCCACCGGCCCGGAGGCACTTCTGCACCGTGGTCGCCCGGGTGAACGGTGGGGCCTCCTCACCGAGGAAGTACGGCTTGAACGGCACCATCCCGGCGACGGTGAACAGCAGGTCCGGGTCATGCGGGATGAGGCTGGCCGACGGCACGATGGTGTGCCCCCGCTCCTCGAAGAACGACAGGAACCCGCGCCGGAGCTCGTTGGCAGACAAGCGATTCATGGTTGCTCCAGCCTAGTGGGGCTCATCTGCGACGCCGTCGGGGGTTGCCCGAGGCGTCGTCGACGACGTCGACGACGACGTCAGCGGCGCGCCCAGGCCGTGGCCAGCCGGGCCACACCGTTCGTCAGGGCCTCCGGGGATGCGGCGAAGGAGATCCGGACCCGGTCGCGGTGCCCGGACGAGACCGTCAGCGGACCCGGCGCCGCCACGACCACGCCCTCGCGCCGGGCGGCGCGGGCGAACGTCGCGGCATCGGTTCCGGGCAGCCGGACCCAGATCGACAGGCCGCCGGTGGGCTCGGGCCAGCTCCACGTCGGCAGTGACCGGGCCAGCTCCCCGGCCAGGACCTCGTAGCGGTGGCGCAGCTCGTTCGTCAGCGCCCGGCGGTGGTCCTCGCCCGTGGTCCGGAGCAACTGCTCGGCGAGCACCTGGCTCACCGCCGAGCTCCCGAGGTCCTGGGTGGCCTTGACCCGGGCGGCGCGTAGCGCCAGCGGTTCGGCGGCCCGCAGGAAGCCCATCCGGAGCCCGCCCCAGAAGCGTTTGCCGATGGAGCCGAGGACCAGGCTGGTGGCCTCCTGCTCGAAGGCGGCGATCGGGGGTGGGGCCCGCCCCCACGCCAGGTCCGCAAGGGCACGATCCTCGACCAGGGGGACCCGGGCCGCGGCCACGATCGCGGCGATGCGGCGGCGGCGCGCCTCGCTGGTCGTCACCCCCGTCGGGCTGTGGACCACGGGCTGGAGGTAGACGAGGGCCGGCGCCACCTCCAGCGCCTCGGCGAGCGGTCCGGGCATGATCCCGTGCTCGTCCACCGGAACCCCGACCAGGCGGGCGCCGGCCTGGGTGAAGGCGGCGATCGCACCGGGATAGGTCGGATCGTCGACCACCACGGTGTCGCCCGGACGCACCCAGCACGCCGCGGCGACGGTGATGGCCTGCTGGGCGCCGGTGGTCACGACCACCTGGCCGGCGACGGTCGGCAGACCCCATCGGGTGACCTGTGCGGCGATCGCGTCGCGGAGGCCGGCCAGACCCCAGGGGCTGTAGCCGGTCTCCGGATCGACGCCGGCGAGGTCCGACGACGTGAGGGTGAACGAGCCGAGAGCCGTGGAGTCCGCCAGCACCGAGAGCGAGAGATCGACGGGACCCCCCGACGTCGAGCTGGCATCGACCAGCTGGTGCACGAGCGCGGTGCCCTCCCGGCCCGGAGGCGGTTCTGCCGTCGGCGCACCGGCGACGAAGGTCCCGCTCCCCCGGCGTCGTTCGACGAGCCCGTCCCCCACGAGCAGGTCGTAGGCGGCGACCGCCGTCCCCCGGCTGATACCCAGCGCCGCGGCCACCACCCGCTCCGACGGCAGCCGCCACCCGACGAGGAGGGCTCCCCGGTCGATCCCGTGGGCGACGGCGCGGGCCAGTTGGCGGTACCGGGGCCCCGAGCCCGACGTCCACGGCCCCACCTCGGACACCAGCCGGTCGACGGCGCCGTGCCGGGCCACTTGGGCCGAAGTGGCTCTGGTCTGCATGGTCCACTTATCGCACACTGAGCCACCATGAGCCAGCCCACCGCGCCCCCGATGCCCGCCCCTTCGATCCCGGAGGGCTCGAGGTCCACCGGGGCCGAGACGCCGGCGCGCACCTTCGCCCGGACCGCCGCCGACCGGGTCGGGTCGTCGGCCGTGCGCGACCTGCTCCGCCTGGCTGGCCGGCCGGGGCTCCTCTCGCTCGCCGGCGGGCTCCCCGACCCGGGGAGCTTCCCCGCCGCCGCGATCTCGACCGCAACCGCGGCGATCCTGGCCAACGAGCCGGCCGCCGCGCTCCAGTACGCGCCCACCGAGGGCGATCCCGGACTGCGGTCGTGGATCCTGGCCCACCGGTCGGCCGGGCCGGCGAACGACGTCCTCGTCACCCACGGGTCCCAGCAGGCGCTGGACCTGATCGTCCGGGCGACGGTGGAGCCGGGCGAGCCCGTGGTGGTCGCCGACCCGGCGTACGTCGGCGCCATCCAGATCCTGCGCCTGGCCCGCGCCGACATCGTCGGCATCCCCGCCGACGACGAGGGGCTCGACGTGGCTGCGCTCGCGACGCGCCTCGCCGCAGGGCTCCGGCCCCGGCTCGTCTACACCGTCTCCACCTTCCACAACCCGACCGGGGCCACCCTCACCGACGAGCGACGGCGCCACCTCGCCGCGCTCGCCGATCGGTACGGCTTCCTGATCGTCGAGGACGACCCGTACGGCGAGCTGCGGTGGGCCGGGCCGCGACCAGCTCCGCTCGCGTCGTGCAGCGAGCGCGTGGTCACGCTCGGCTCCTTCTCGAAGGTGCTGAGCCCCGGTCTCCGCGTCGGGTACGCCGTCGGGCCGACCGACCTGATCGCCGATCTGGTCATCGTCAAGCAGGCCGCAGACCTCCAGACGGCCACCCTCAACCAGGCCATCGTCCGGGACGTCGTCGCCCGGCCAGGTTGGTTCGACGCCCATGTCGAGGGCCTGCGGACCACCTACCGCGATCGGGCCGCCGCCCTGGCCGATGCGCTCGATCGCCACCTCGGCGCCGAGATCGACCTCGCCCCGCCGCAGGGCGGGATGTTCGTGTGGATCACGTTCCGCGACCCGCGCCTCGACACCCGAGCGCTCCTCGCCGCGGCGATCGAGCGCGGCGTGGCCTTCGTTCCCGGTGACGCCTTCGCCGTGCACCGCGACCTCCGCCGATCCGCACGCCTGTCGTTCGCCACCGCCGATCCCATCGAGCTCGACGAGGCCGCCGCCCGGTTGGCCGACGCCTTCGCCGCCACCGTCGCCGTCGCCAGTCCCCGCTAACCGTCTCCGAGGTCACGGAGGCGCGGCCGCCGATCGGTGTAGCTGGTGCGCAACTCGTCCTCGGCCTCGGACATGGCCTCGCGGCTCTCGTCCCACGCGTCGCGCACGGTGCGGCCGACCGTCTTCATGGCACCGCCGACCGTTTCGACGAGCTGATCCGGATCGGCGAGACGCTGGCGGCTGTGCCGCAGCCGGAACAGGCCGTACACCGCGCCGAGCGCGCCGGCGAGGAGGCCCACCGCGAACCATCGGAGCCGGGTCAGCACGACACGCCCGCCATCATGCCGCCCTCGGTGTGTCGCGCTCGGCGCGGCGAGATTCGAGGCGCCGGCGGCGGCGAGCGCCGCGCCCGACGGCGCGTCCGGTGCCTCGGCCGATGCCACGGAAGAACGACACCACCTTGATGAGGGGGTTCGAGAAGGCGACGTAGGTGAGCCTCGAGGCGGAGTCGACGGTCTGCTGGATCGACGCCGCGGTGTCGAGCAGGTCGTCGACGCGCTCGACCTCGGCCCCGGCCGCGACGACCGTGTCGCGCAGCTCGTCGATGAGCGGGAGGGCCTCGCGCTGCACCGCTTCGAGGGTCGACCGCAGCTCGCGCAGGGTGCGCAGCAGCGACGCCAGGGCCACGATCAGCGCGGCGAACGCGGCCACGGTCACGACCGTGACGAGGACGACAGCGAGGTCGGCGCCGCTCATGACACGGCTCCCTCGTCGGCGGGGGCGGCGCGACGGGCGGCGAGCTCGTCGCGCACGCGTGCCTCGCGCCCGTGGGTGGTCGGCCGGTAGTACTGGCGATCGGCGAGCTCGACCGGGAGGTACTGCTGGGGCACCCAGCCCTCGGGATCGTCGTGGGGGTACGCGTAGCCGGCACCGTGACCGAGCGACTTCGCCCCCTTGTAGTGGGCGTCGCGGAGGTGCAGGGGGACTTCACCGCCCGGGCCGGTGCGCACGTCTTCACGAGCGGTCCAGATCCCGACGGCCACCGCATTGGATTTGGGCGCGGTCGCCAGGTGCACCACCGCCTGGGCCAGGTTGAGCTGCGCCTCGGGGAGCCCGACGAACTCCACCGCGCGGGCGGCGGCGTCGGCGACCAGCAGCGACAGCGGGTCGGCGGTGCCGATGTCCTCGGAGGCGAGGATGACCAGACGGCGAGCGATGAAGCGGGCGTCCTCGCCGGCCTCGAGCATGCGCGCCAGCCAGTAGAGCCCCGCGTCGGGGTCACTGCCCCGGATGCTCTTGATGAACGCCGAGATGACGTCGTAGTGCTCGTCCCTGCCGTAGCGGATGGCCTTGGTGCCGAGAGCTCCCTCGACATCGGCGACGAGGACCTCGACCGGCCCACCGGCACCGGCGGCTGCGCCGGCTCGATCCGATGCCAGCGCCACGGCGACCTCGAGGCTGGTGAGCGCGTGGCGGCCGTCGCCCGCCGCTCGGTCGGCGAGGAGGTCGAGCGCCTCGGGCTCGATGGTTGCGCCCTCGGCCTCGAGCCCCCGACCGATCAGCGCCACGAGGGCGTCGTGGTCGAGCAGCTCCAGCCGGAACAGCGTCGATCGGGACAGCAACGGTGGGTTCACCTCGAAGAACGGGTTCTCGGTGGTGGCACCCACCAGCACCAGCAGCCCCGACTCCACCGCCGGGAGCAGCGCGTCCTGCTGCGCCTTGTTGAAGCGGTGCACCTCGTCGAGGAACAGGATCGTGCCCTGGCCGTGCTGACCCAGGCGATCCTGCGCCGACGCGGTGGTCTCGCGAATGTCCTTGACCGTCGCGGTGACCGCCGAGAGCTGGACGTAGGCCTTGGCGGTGGTGCGGGCGATCAGCTGTGCGACCGAGGTCTTGCCGGTGCCCGGCGGACCCCAGAGGATCACCGACGAGAGGCGGTCGGCCTCGATCAGGGCGCGGAGCGGTCGGCCCGGCCCGAGCAGGTGCCGCTGGCCGACGACCTCGTCGAGGGTGCGCGGCCGCAGGCGCGCCGCGAGGGGCGCCCGTTGGGCGAGGCGGTCCTCGGCGGCAGCACCGAACAGGTCATCGGCCATCGCCGCCGAGGGTAACCGCGGGCAGCGCCGTCGGTTCCGGGTCGGTCCCCGCTCACCCAACAGGGTGGGCCGATGTGCCACCATCTCGACGTGGGCTCCTTTCGCTATGTCCTCTTCCTCGCCGTCGGGTTCTCGCTCAGCGTGTACCTCTACCGCGGCTACCGGCGCTGGGTCGCGCCACCCAAGCACGAGGATCTGGGCGGCCTCGACCCCTCGACGAGCGGTCGCGCTTCGACCGCCGGCTCCCCCGCCGTCCCGACCCTGCCCACCGAGAAGCCGGCCAAGGCCCCCCGGCAGCTGGGCTTCACCAAACCGTCAATGACCCCGACCGAGCCGCCGGCCGGCACCGGGTCGGAGTCGCTGGTCCAGGCCGTCATCCGGGAGGAGCTCGCCCGCAAGCGAGCCGAGGAGGGCGGCGAGCCCGTGCCCTCGGCTTCACCCAACGCAGGACGAGCCGGCCTGTTCGCCTCGGGCGAGCCGCGCACCGAGCGCGTGTCGGTCGCCGCGGCGCTCACCGGCGTCCGCCTCCCCGACGATCTGGTGCCGCTCGTCGGCAACGACACCTCCGCCGATCCGCACCTGGTCACCTTCGTCGCGCCGCGCCTCCCCGCGGCCGACGTCGGGCGCGCGCTCGGCGACGAGCTCGAGCGGCTGGGCTACCGCGTGGAGTCCGAGTCCGACATCGTGGCGGTGGCCACCAAGGGCGCCGCGGTGCTCCGGGTCACGCTGTACCCCGACGCCGCCAACGAGCGGATCGACGGCATCCGGCGGTTCCCGACCGCGCCCGCGTCCAGCGTGGTCGTCGAGTTCGCCTCCTGACCGGGCAGGGTGCGGCGCCGATCGGGGCCGCCCAGCGCCTCGATCGGGTCAGGCGGGCGCCTCCGGGAGCACTCGGAGCCCCAGTTCGGTGAGGTGGGCGGGATCGATGGCGGTGGGGGCCGACGTCAGTGGATCGGCTCCCGACTGGGTCTTCGGGAACGCGATGACCTCACGGATGTTCTCCTCGCCGGCGAGGAGCGCGACCAACCGGTCGATGCCGAACGCGAAGCCGGCGTGGGGCGGCGCGCCGTAGCGGAAGGCATCGAGCAGGAAGCCGAACTTGAGCTGCGCCTCCTCCTCGCTGATCCCGAGCATCGCGAAGATCTTCTGCTGCACGTCGGGTCGGTGGATCCGGACGCTGCCCGAGCCGAGCTCCCACCCGTTGAGGGTCAGGTCGTAGGCCTGGCTGCGGATCTCGAGGAGCGCGGCGGGATCACCGTCGAGCTTGTCGATGTCGGCGGCGTGGGGCATCGTGAACGGGTGGTGCGCGGGGATGGGGTTGCCGCGGTCGTCGACGCCCTCGAACAACGGGAAGTCGACCACCCACAAGAAGGTGAAGCCGCCCTCGGTGACCGGCGGCCGCCCGATCTCGAGGCGGAGCAGGCCGAGCACGTGCTGCACGGCCCGACGCTCGTCGGCGACGATCAGGATCAGGTCGCCGGGTTCGGCCTCCATGGTGACGACCAGCGCCGCCTGCTCACCCTCGGACAGGAACTTGGCCACGGGCGAGGTGAGGGTGCCGCCGTCCGCGACCTTCATCCACACCAGGCCCTTGGCCCCCCACCGCTTGGCCTGATCGGTGAGGCCGTCGAGCTGGTTGCGGGTCTTGTCCGCGCCGCCCGGCACCCGGATGCCCTTGACGGCGGGAGCCTTGAAGGCGTTGAAGTCGGTCTCGGCGAACACCGGGGTGAGCTCGACCAGCTCCATCGCGAAGCGCGTGTCGGGCTTGTCGGACCCGTACCGCTCCATCGCCTCGTGCCAGGTGATCTGCGCGAAGACGCTCGTGCCGTCGCCGCTCGACGACAGGTCCGGTCGCTCCCCGGTGGCCGCCTCGGTCGCCGAGGCCACCGCCTCGGAGATGAAGGCCAGGACCTCCTCCTGGGACACGAAGCTGGCCTCGGCGTCGAGCTGCATGAACTCGAACTGACGGTCGGCCCGGAGATCCTCATCGCGCAGGCACCGGGCGATCTGGTAGTAGCGGTCCATGCCGCCGACCATGCAGAGCTGCTTGAAGAGCTGCGGGCTCTGCGGCAGCGCGTAGAAGCTGCCCGGGCTGAGCCGCGACGGCACCACGAAGTCCCGTGCGCCCTCGGGCGTCGAGGCGATGAGCATCGGCGTCTCGATCTCGGTGAAGCCCTGACGCTCCATGGCCGCACGGATGGCGCTGTTGACCGACGCGCGCAGGCGCAGGTTGCGCTGCATCCGCTCGCGGCGCAGGTCGAGGTAGCGGTGGCGCAGGCGGATCATCTCGTCGGTCGACTGCGCCGATGCCTTCGACTCGTCGATCGGGAACGGCGGTGGCTCCGCCGCCGAGAGGATCTCGACCTCGCAGTCCTTGAGCTCGACCTCGCCGGTCCCGAGCTTGGGGTTGACGGTCTCCGCGGTCCGAGGCGTGACGGTGCCGACGACGCGCACGACGTACTCGTTGCGCAGGTCGTGGGCGCCGTCGACCACGCACTGGACGAGGCCGCTGCGGTCCCGGACGTCGATGAACGCCAGGTGGGCGCTGTGCTCCCGCCGGGCGTTGACCCACCCGCAGACCGCCACGCGACGGTTCTCGTCCTCGAGGCGGAGCTCGCCGCAGTAGTCGGTGCGCATGGTCGGGATCGAGTCGCTCACGGATGGATCCTTGCACTGGGAGGTCGTCCGGGTCAGATCAGTTGCGCCGCGACGCCGGGCCCCGGACGGCAGTGACCCAAGCTCGACCAGCGCCCGACCAGCGCCCGACCAGCGCCCGATCGGACCCGACGGCGACCGGAGGTCGGTGCGGTGTCAGGTGCGGGTGCGGAGGTGCGAGACGAGCTCGTCGCGGGCGACCGACACCTGACCGGAGCCGTCGCGCAGGTCGCGCACGCTCACCTGCCCGGCCGCCACCTCGTCCTCGCCGACGATGACGGCGAGGCGCGCGCCCGATCGATCGGCCGACTTCATCTGCGACTTCATCGAACGGGCATCGAAGCCCCGATCGGCGCTGATGCCCGCCCGGCGCAGCTCGAAGGTGAGGTCACGGGCGACCTCGCCGCCGGTGAGGTCGGCCACGAACACGTCGACACCCCGGGCGGGTGCCCCGAACACACCTTCGGCATCGCAGGTGAGCAGGATGCGCTCGATGCCCGAGCCGAACCCGATGCCCGGCGTCGGCCTGCCGCCGAGCGACGCAGCCAGGCCGTCGTACCGACCGCCGCCGCCGATGGTGTTCTGCGCCGCTTCGAGCGCGCCGGAGCGGAACTCGAACGCGGTGTGGGTGTAGTAGTCGAGGCCCCGGACCAGTCGGGGGTCGATGCGGTACGGGAGACCGATGGCGGTCAAGCCCCGCTGGACCCGCTCGAAGTGGGCGGCGGCATCGGGCGACAGCGTGTCGACGAGCAGCGGCGCATCGGCGACGACCGCGGCGCTCTGGGGGCTCTTGGTGTCGAGCACCCGCATCGGGTGCGACTCGACCTTCTCCTGGTCGGCGGGGGCGAGCTCGCCGATGCGGCCCACCAGGAACGACCGCAGCCGCTCGATGTAGGTGGTGCGGTCGGCCGGGGTGCCGATGGAGTTGATGACGAGGTCGACCTGGCGCAGGCCGATCTCTCGGTAGAACTCACCGAGCAGCCCGATGATCTCGACATCGAGGTCGGGGTCCTCGGTGCCGATGGCCTCGACGCCGAGCTGGTGGTGCTGGCGGTAGCGGCCG
>Ga0105047_10013556_pt1 | contig 13015 bp, 6 predicted proteins | sample MAT04_FD_78384 | JGI IMG/M metagenome (GOLD analysis project Ga0105047, IMG submission 78384) | Freshwater microbial communities from Lake Fryxell liftoff mats and glacier meltwater in Antarctica - MAT-04 (megahit assembly) | ecosystem: Environmental > Aquatic > Freshwater > Ice > Liftoff... | reverse complement strand
GAGAACACCTGTTCCAGCGGGCTGAGGCGTTGTACTCGTCTTTCGGATACATCAGTCCGCGAGGGGTAGATCTTTTACCACAATTCCATTGCCCACTTCGACCGTGAGCCCCGAAGTGAGCTTCGATCCATACTTGGCCGGGATTTTAACGTATTTTTTGCGGAGCTCTTCGATCGGGGCGGCGCCAAAGCCACCGGCTTCACCACCACCACCTCCACCTCCGCCATGCTTACCCATTTTCTCGGCGTATTCCTGATTCATTTTTTCCCCCTTCGAACCCGGGCCGACCTGAGGCGCGCCCGACGCTTTACCGGGGACTTTGCCTCCAGCGGCGGTGCCTTTGTCTGGGTTTATGGTCTCGGTCTCGATCGTCACGGTGTACGTACCGGGGGGGATATCCGTGACCACGTAATTGCCGTCTAACTGGATGGGGCTCGAGAAGGAGGCGCTATCGTTGGTCAGGTAGACGTTTCCACCTTTGACGGCGTCATTTTTGTAGGTGACGACTCCCGAGACTTTGGAACGTTTATCTCCACCGCAACCGGTCACGAGCACGAGGATGCCGGTGAAGCTGGCAAGCAGGAAAACGCGAAGGAATAGCATTTTGGAATTCCGAAAGGTGTGAGGAATGGCTGAATAAAGCACTGCCCCTCCAAGAGGCAGTGCACCTAGCGTACTGTATGCAAAATGCGAGTTACCAGTCGTTTCCGAGAACCAGCCCATCATTCGGGATGATCGCTCGGCCGAGGGTATCCCGGCTGATCGAAGTGTTGATCGATCGCACGCTACCATCCATCATGGCGACCAGCATACCGCCACTGGAACTGGCTTGGAGAGATTTTGGGTTGCATTGTTTGATCGAAGGCTTATTTTGGATCGGCCCCAAACCAGCCCAAGTAACGCCAGTATTGAGATTGATGGGGTAGTTTGCTGGGGGAGAACTTGGGTTGGGGTAGCTAGCACCACCAGTGTCGATCCACCACGCCGGAGACTGCCAAGCCCCGTTCGGATTGTAGTTCTGGCTGACCGGACCGGGGCAAGAGAAACAGCTGCCATCGCTGTCTTCAGCCCAAATGCGAGATGCGTATACCTGTGTATTCCAGTTGCCCGAAGTACCGGGGCCACACTTGGCGTAGCGCTCGAAGAAGGCAATCGTGGTGGACGTACCATCCGGGAATGAAGACGGAATCCGGGCTTTGCCACCAACGCCCCAGTCTTCGCCCCAACCACCGCCGAAGGCATGCCAGTTGGCGTGATAGCTGGCTTGCCCCCGGTTGCCCCAGTCATCCGCCCTCCCATTTGTCACACCCGGGTCGAGTGGCGAAATGTAGGTCTTGATGACCGTGTCGGACGAACCACCACTGCCGGAGTCACGCCACGAGTTCCCTCTGGACCTAGTGAAAACAGCCTGCTGCTCAATGAATGGGAGTAGGAAGTGGTGCATCGTACCCATTTTGGCAGGAGTTGCGTTCGTGTCCCAGTTAGCGTTGTCTGGGAAGTCGCTGCGGGTGGTCGGCAGCTTGCCAAACGTGTCGTGGCAGTTGTGAATCGCAAGGCCGATTTGCTTGAGGTTGTTGCCGCTGCTCATACGAGCCGCCGCTTCGCGAACTTTCTGGACGGCTGGCAGCAGCAGTCCGATGAGAATCGCGATAATCGCGATGACGACGAGTAGCTCGATCAGCGTGAACGCTGAACGCCGCTTCGGGGGGAGATCCCTGAGCATAACTGCTCCAAAAAAAAGAGGTGAGAAGAAAAGGTGAATCCGAAAGAGGTAGACCTCTTCTCATTTCCAAGACTAACAAATTCCACCATGGTGTCAAGATTCTTTTTTCATTTCTTGGAATTTGCCGTGCTAGTGCCGAAACAGTGTGCGTCCCGCACGACCGCCCGTGACTCGCGAACCGTGGCGCCTTCCCGCTCGTACGACACAGACAGTTTCCGCCCATCACGCTTGCCAACATCACTATGGCCCTCTCCCCCCCAAACCCTACCGGAGACCCACCAGCTCTACGGACAACCTACTGGCGTTCCCGAGATGCTTGGCCTCTCTTTCTGTTTGCTTTTGGATTTCTGCTGGCTTCTTTCCCCGCTCGAAATCTCGATCTCTGGTCCCATTTGGCTGCGGGGCGCGATATTGCGCAGCACGCCACCTTGGGGCAGTCCTTCACGCCCTGCTTCGATCTCGGGGTGTACCTTTGCAATTCCTTGGGCGGTGGCTTCGGTGTCGTGTTCGCGAAAGCCCTCGCAATGGGACTACTCGGAATCGTACTTTACGTGTCCGCCAAGTGCGCTGGCTCCGGTACGTTACCCGCCGTGCTTGGGGGGCTATCGCTGATGGCGCTCAGCCTGCGCGCTAACCTTCAGCCCCAGACGGCGTCCTACCTCTTTCTCGGCTTACTGCAGCTATGGTCCTTCCGCAATTCCCGCCCGCCTACACGGCTGGCCGATTGGTTACCGCTGTTGCTGCTGTTCGGCTTTTGGGCCAATTTTGATCGGGGCTTTGTCTACGGCGCTGCGGCTTTCGGTTTAATTCTGATCGGTCGAGATCTCGACACCCGCCGTCGCCCCGTCTTGGCTCGATGGATCGTCCCCATTCTCGTGGTGGGTGGCCTGTTCGCGCTGAACCCGGCGCACTGGGCTTACGCCTTCCGCGGTGGTCGATTCCCTCTTCCACTCGAGTTGGAATGGATGCGGGTCGGCACTACGAGAGAATTGCTGCGCACACCATTTGCTACAACCTACTTGTCTGCGATACGCGATAACCCGGCGGCGTTGGCCTACTACCCATTGGTCGCGCTGACGTTGCTCGGCTTCGTCTCGAATCGTCGGGCGTTTCGATGGGAGCATTTTTTGCCCTCCCTCGCCTTCACCTTGCTGAGCGCGATCACGGACCGTGCCATTCCACTCTTCGCGGTAGTCTGCGGACCGATCGCCGCACGGAACCTCGGTGAGGCCTTACTTCGAAGCCGGGTCTCGGCTCCACCTCAAAGTCGTGGTGCCCGATATCGGTGGGGCGTGTCACTGGCGAAGGTACTCCTCGCCGGAATTTTCTTGGTCGCCGTGTGGCCGGGCTGGCTGCAACGCCCTCCTTACGAACCGCGACGCTGGGTTTATGATTGGCCGAGCTCGCCTGCCGCAGGCTCCGAATTTCTCCGCGGATTGCTTCAGTCGGGCACCGAGCGAGACCATCGCACGCTCCATCTTGCTCCGGAGTCTCACACGGCCTTCCGCTGGTTTTGCCCGGAGGACGATGGTCGACTCGATGGAGCGCTGTCGGATCGATTGCTGGAAGGCCAATCGATCAATGACGAAATGCGGGCGGGCGGCTTCACCCGAGTTGTTTTGTATCATCCGAACCGAGAGCAACTCCGCCCGGCGCTCAACGTGTTGTTGCGCGATCGGTATCGCTGGCCGCTACTCTACGTAGGCGGGGATGTTGCCATCTTTGGATGGCGAGACCCGAAAAGCGAAATCGCCTATCCCCATCCCAGCTTGGATTTGACGAGGGAATGGAACGAATCGCTGGAGCGAAAGCAATCTTTGCCCATGGAGGGTCCTTCGCTCGCTGTACCAACTTGGCAACAATCCCTCCGGAAGGCTTTCACGGAACCCAAGCGTACCCAGTCCCGCAATCGGGATGAGGCCGCGTTACTGCTGATGATCGCCGATCTCTCCCAGGCTTGGATTCCCCAGTCTCATGGGCAGTCTTGGGCTTTCGAGCACGTGGCGGGACTCGTGGGAGCCGCGGGTTCCCCGAACCCATTGCACTCGATCACGGGTTCGGCTCTGCGCTTGAGTTATATTTCACCACCCGCACCGGAGCACCGACCGCCACTGTTTCAAACCGTGGATCGCCAATTCGATTTTGCCATGGCGACCAAAGACGACTACCTGACGGGTGCGCTGGCAGCCGCAACCCGTTCCGGTCGCCGAGCCGTGGCCGAGATCCCCGACGACGCCAATGCCTACCTGACACTCGGGGAAGCCTATCTGAAAGTGCTGTTCGACTCCCGCGAGCGAGTTTGGAACGCGGAGTTCAAGCAGTTGCGCGAACTGCGGCAAGCTCAGGCTGTCACGACTCTGACCCAAGCGATCCGATGTGGGCCGAACCCCCCGGTACGGGCTCATCTTCTGCTCTCGAATCTTTACGGGCGGATCAACTATCTCGACCTGAGCCTAGAACAAATGCTGGCTGTAAAAAAGGCGAATGTGAAGCGGTCGGCGGACGACCCAGAACTGGACAAGATCACCGTTCGACTACAACAACGCGTGAAACAGAGCCGCGAGAGGTTCGATCTCGAATCCGCTGGCATGCGGGTCCTCGACCAAGCGGTACTCGCCGATGAGCTCAGCCTTCCCGGGTTGGCGCTCGAATTGCTTCTGAAGTCCGACATCTCCGTGTTCGGATCGGCCGGACTGAAATTGCAATTGGAATTGATGGTACGGACGGGCCGCGCCCAGCAGGTCATCGAGTGGACCGCCCCGGAACAACTCGATGCGGTGGGCCTGCGGAACTACCATTGGTGGAGGGCCCAAGCCTTCGCCGGACTGGGCGACTACCGGTCGGCGGACGAAGAATTGGTCGAGATCGGTGGCGGGGCGTTCAGCCTGATTCCCGACCCCGATTTCTTGTCCACCACGACCACCACGCTCGTGGCCAAAAACTTGCTCGGCGAAGCTCCCCATGGAACGGGTCTGCACGATGCTGTTTGGCGTCTGCTCGCCCGATCCGATGCCGTCAACGAACTCCGCACCATGGAATCTCGCTTGAAAAACCTCGCCGAAGTCAGCGTGCTCCGGGGGGTGCTTTCTCTCGAAGTCGGGGACGGGCCGGCCGCCCGCGAGCGCGGCAAAGAAGCAGTATTTTTCTCACCCCAGCGATCGGGCGGCGTGTATCTTCCTTTGCATATCATGGGCCAAAGTTTGCTGGATCGAACCAAGGCTCTCGCGAAGTAACCCCGATGGCCAAGAGCCAATCGATGGTGCTCCGATCGACAGTGCGTCATTTCGGATCGCAGTTGCGTCATTCTTCGCTTCCATTCTTCTGCTCCCGGAGAGTCCTGATGAAAGTCCGCATCGATGTTGCGCTCTTACTCGTCGTACTACTCGGCCAAACGCGAGCGGCCGACATGCCGAAACCGTTAAAGTTGCCAGAAGGAGTCACGCCGGAAAAATTGACCGACGCCAAAGAAGCGGCCAAGATTGCGGATCAGCTTGACAGGGAGTACCCTGCACCGCAAACGGAAGCAACGAAGATGCTCGTCGCCATCCTTCGTGGTTCGCAACTCAATGGACAAGATGGATGGTTCGGCCCGGCGCAATCCCGGTATGATTTCGTTTGGCTCTCGAACAAAGCCGGCATCGATCGCAAAGCCAACTCCGTTCCCAAGGCCAAGTTCGACGGGCCACCCAAACTCTTCGACCTGCTCGACCGCGACGGCGACGGCAACCTCACGCCCAGCGATCTGGATTGGTCGGATCGCACGCCGTATGCCATGCAAGCCGGGATGGTGAACAGGATTTTCCGGCGGCTCGACGCCAGCGGCGACGGAAAATTGACCAAGGAAGAATTCGATGCGTTCTTCAAGTCTGTCTCGGCGGGCAAAGACGCTGTGAGCACGGACGACTTGCGACGGGCACTCCTTCCCCGAGGGCCGAGCGGCTTCAATCCCGGTGATGCCCCGAGTATCCCCGTTCTCGTCAAAGGACTCTTTCAGGGTGAGATCGGTTCGATGAGCGAAGGACCGAAGCTGAACGCGATGGCGCCCGACTTCAAGCTCAAGACCGCCGAGGGCAAGGAAACTGTTCAATTATCCAAGCTGACCGGAGACAAACCGGTGGTGCTCGTCTTCGGCAACTTCACTTGCGGCCCTTTCCGCAGCCTCTACCCGGATGTCGAAGCGGTCTACCGTCGGCACAAAGACAACGTCACATTCGTCATGATCTACGTTCGGGAAGCGCACCCCACGGACGGCTGGAAGATGGACTCGAATGGTCGCATAGGAGTTTCTCTCAAACAGCCGACCACGAACGAAGAGCGTACGCATGCTTGCGAACTCTTCCGCAAAAAGTTTAACCCCGGAATTCGGGTGTTGGTCGATGATATCTCCGACCCGACCGGCACGGCCTACAGCGGGATGCCGGCGCGGCTGTACGTGATCGATCCGAAGGGCAAAGTCGCCTACAAGAGCGGCCGCGGGCCGTTCGGCTTCAAGCCCGGCGAAATGGAGCAAGCCCTTGTCATGACTCTGATTGACCATTCCCCGGAGAAAGAGAAGCCGGTCAGTACGCTGATGAACGATCAAGAGGCTTGGGCCAAGATGCCTAAAGCCGAGCGTGGCGGGGGCGGGGTTCTTCCCAATTGGGCCAAGGCCGTGGCCACGCAGCTCCCACGGACCGCCGCGGCGATGCTACTGCTCGATGATGCACAGAGGACGAAAAGCCCGCTCGACCCAGGCCTCCGCGCCAAGATGCGTTGGATGATCGCCAAGGCCAACCGTTGCGATTACGCTCAAGCGACGGCACTCGCGGATCTTAAACGGGTCGCGGGCGAGGAAGCTGTTCATGCCTTGATGGGCGACACTGCGAAGTGGCCCAAGGACGATCGGGAACCGCTCGAGTTTGTTCGCCAACTCACGGTGGATGCACCGAAAGTGACCGACGAACAATTCTCCGCACTGCGGAAGCGTTACGGGGACAAAAAGGTCGCCGCGATGGTTTATCTCGCCGCGTATGGCAATTTTCAAGACCGCATTTTGCTCGGCCTCGGGGTGCCACTCGAAGCGGACGGGCCTCTGGCACCGCTTTCGGTGACCTTTGCCAAAGGTGCGTTCCAATCCGCTCCGCTTCTCCCGGAGCAGAAGGAAGTGCCCAAACTATTGACCGATGGCAAGGCGGTCGTACCGGAAGAACCGAACTGGTCGAAGCTCTCTTACGGTGAACTCCAAGAGCGTTTGGAGAAACAGCGTGATCGTAAGGGTCGCCTACCGATTCCGAGTTGGGAAGAAGTGAAGGCCTCGTTGCCGTCCGAATTCACCGTGAAGCCAACTAAGATCATTTGGTCCTTGTTCGGCTACGCTTACGCCCCGGAATTGGCCGTACCGTGGGCCGTGTGCACCCGAACGATGTGGGCGGAATCGCTGGCCGATCGGGTATTTGAAGAGAGCCTCTTCTGGATTCAAACCCGAACGATCCAATGCAATTACTGCATGGGACACTGCGAAATGCTTTTGGAAGCCGCGGGGCTCGACAAGAAGGCCGTCCTCGAGAGAACGAAGCGACTGGCCGGCGACGATTGGAGTTGCTTCCCACCCGCCGAGCAACGGGCGTATGCTTACGCCCGCAAACTCACCGCGAAACCATGGGAACTCACAGCAGCGGACTACGCGATTCTGGAAAAAGACTCGGGACGGGACAAGGCCATGTTCACGTTCTGGTGGCTCTGCCGGGGTCTGTACATGACACGCATTTCCGACGGATTCCAGCTCCCTCTGGAGCGAGAAAACGTCTTCGACGTAGCGCCTAAAAAGTAACCGCCGGTCGCGTGGCACACGAGGGATATCGATGAAGTGGATCCGGGTTTGTTGCATCACATTCGCTTTCCTCTGCTGCGCCTTCGGCGTGCGTGCCGCCGAGCCGAAGCCGATGACTTCCTCGCTCCGCAAGGATGGCACACTGCTAGTCGATGGCGAGGCGGTGATGCCCTACGGGTTTTACATTTCGACCGGGCACACCGGAGACATCCGATTGAAGTGCGTCGAACAGATCGCAAAGATCGGTGGCACAATTGTGCACATCGAGGGGCCTTGGCATGAGGACACGCGATTTCTCGATCGCGCCGCCGAACTCGGTCTTTGGGTGATCGCCGGACACACCGAGAACGAAGCCAAACTTGCGCGAGTGAAAAAGTTCAAAGATCATCCGGCGATCATCGCTTGGACGTTGCACGACGATGCGAACACACTCTCCACACTCGACCAACTCAACGCGATGAACAAACGGGTGAAAGAGATCGTCCCACACAGGCTGACGTATGTCCCCCTCGGTACCCAGAGCCGCGATGTGCTGATGCCGAAGGAGGGGTTTTTCGCCTGCTCGGACTTCGTCGGCTGGGAGATGTATCCGGTGGCGAACTCCAAGGCGGCGGACCCGACCCTCAAGGCGACGGAAACCCAAATGGTGCTAGTCGCCGATTTGGCGACTAAATCGAATCGACCCTACTGGATTCTCCCGCAGACGTTCAAATGGCCGGGAAGTCGTGTGCCCACGCCCGAGGAGTATCGCAACCTTTGTTATGTCGGCCTCATCAATGGGGCAAAAGGAGTGATGCCCTGGTCGATTTACCACCAGGTCGATTCCCCCGCCGTCCAAGCCAAAAAGAAAGCCGAAGGGAAACCGGCGTGGGAAGAGTGGTACCTCCCGGATAGCAAGGATCTCTGGGCCGAGTGCGCCCTCGTGGCCAGTGAATTGAAGGAGCTCGCCCCGTTCATCCTGGACGGGAAGCGGATCAAACTCCCTTCGAGCGGCGACACGACCGCCGCGCTCTGGAGCCACGGCAAAGAACTCCTTCTGGTAGTCGCCAATCTATCGGCAACGGAATCGAAGTCTGTGTCACTGAAAATCCTTGGAGCCGACGAACTCAAACCCGTATTTCAAAATCGCCCGAAATCCCAGAAGCGAGTGGACGGCATCGTGAGTGGCGAACTTGGCAAAGCGGAAATCGCGGTGTACCGACTGGATCGGCCTTGAACGTGAACGCCTAAGATGACTGGTCAATCCCCCCGGACAACCGACGGATCGCTCACATGCTGAATCCCGCAACCAAGTTCCGTCTCCGATTGAGCATTTGGCTAGGCACTGCCGCGATCACCGTGTTGATCTCGGGCCTCGCACTCTTCTTCTGGCAGAGACATCGGGACGAGCGACAAGCCTCGAACCTACTGGCCGCGAGCGAAGCCAACGCCCGCGGCGTGGGGTTGATGGAACAATTCGAATATCCCGGTGCAGCCGAGGAATTTGAGAACGCAATAAAACTAGCTCCGGACTGGTTACCGGCGAGAATCAATCACGGCATGGCCCTGTACAATGCCGCGTCACGAGTGGACGATCCGGTTTTGCCGCAGGCGATTGCGATATTCGAACAAGTTCTCCGAGACGATCCCAACAACCCTTACGGACATTTTAACCTCGGAATCATTTACCAGTATCAAGGGAAGCTGGAACCCGCGCAACTCCATTTTCGCAAAGTCACCGAGATCGATCCCCAGGACGATCGAGCTTGGCTGTACTTGGCGCATTCTTACCCCGATTCCGCGACCGAAGAGGAACCCAAACGACATTACAAGACGGCGTTGGAACTCAACCCGTATTTGATCCCCGCTTGGCACGGTTTCGCCTTCCACAACACAACCACCGATGCCGACCGTACCGAAATGCTCGCGAGAATGGAGAAACTCCGCTACTCGAACTGGGAAGATGAAGCGCGTGGCACCCGGTACTCGGAGCAAGGGCGCTACGCCACGGTCATCGGTGGTGGCCCTAGCAAACCAGCCGCGATCGGCCCGTCTCCGATCTTCCATCAGCAGAGTACTTGGCTCATCGATCCCAAGGTGGTGTGGGACACGGGCGTCCGAGATGGAACCACACCGCTCGATACACTCCTCCGTGCGATGAGGTTGCGGTACGGCCACACGATGATCCGCTTCGATTTCGACGGCGATGGAAAGCCCGATCTGCTGCTTCTTTCGGCGGCCTTCCGCAATGGCAAGCTCTGCGACGTGCTCCTTCGCAACACGGGCACCGGCTTCGAGGACATCTCCCTGTCCGCCGGGTTGGGTGACCTCGGCAGTCTGGCCGGAGCCGCCGGCGATTATGATAACGACGGCCGACCCGATCTCGTGCTGAGCACGCCGGCGGGATTGCGGCTGCTTCATAACGTCGGGGGAAAGACATTTGAAGACAAGTCCGCCATGTCCGGATTCGAGAAGCTCACCGGCCTCTTTTTCTCCCTCTGTTGGCTCGATCTCGATCAAGACGGCGACCTCGACTTGGTGGCGGGCCGATACTCGGATCAACCCTGGAAAGCAGGCGCTCAGAGCCTTTCAGACATCGGAGGCATGGGGAATATCGTCGTGATGCAGAATGTCGGCGTGGCGCCCGCCTCTGGAATAAACGACCCGATCTTGCCGTTGACCACAGCATTCAAAGCGATCGAGTTGCCGAATCTGAGTCTGGAAGGAAAAGTGACCGGTATACTCGCGACCGATATCGATGGTGATAAAGACGTCGATCTTATCGTATTCCTCGAGGGCCAAGCCCCGATCGTGGTGATGAACGACCGGCTGATGCGATTCAGCCGGGGCGGAGCACTCCCGGGCGTCGCCGCCGGGCTGCACAGCGGACTCGTGTTCGATGCCAACGGGGACGATCAATCCGACTTGCTCCTGCTGGGCACCGGAAAACCAACGCTCCTCGTCAGCAAACAGGATTCGCCCCACGCCGACTTGGCCAAGCGTTTCGGCACCGGAGTTTCCGATGCGCCTGCTCTGCTCTCAGCCCAACGATGCGACCTCGATCTCGATGGCCGCAGTGACATCGTCGGTCTCTTCGAAGGCCGGGCGGTCTATTTGCAAGGCGATGGGGAAGGCAAACTCACCCGGCGAGCCGATGCTTTCGGCCCGGCGCTCGGCCAACTCTCATCGAACGCCGTGGCCGTGGCCGAGTTGAACGGCGACGAAGCCCCGGATGTCATCGCATGGACCCCTTCCGGCCCCCGAGTCTTTCTCGGTATTTCCAACGGCAATCACAGTTTGACACTCGCGTTGACCGGGGTTCGCGACAACAGCAACGGGGGGATCGGACAAAAAAACCTACGCTCCAACGCCGATGGCATGGGTGCGAAATGTCGTACTCTCACCGGATCGCTGCAATCGATGGTGGAATTGACCACCCTCTCGTCGGGGCCGGGGCAGTCGCTCCTTCCCATTGAGATTGGGATCGGCCGGCGAACTTCGACGGATGTGGTACGCATCCGGTGGCCCGATTGCGTCATCCAGGCCGAGTTGTCGAAGCCGAGCGGAGCGAAGCTCACGATCCGCGAGAACAACCGCAAGCCGAGTTCGTGTCCGGTGCTGATGACATGGGACGGTGAGCAGTGGATCTACATCACGGATTTCCTCGGTGCCGGCTCGGTCGGCGAATCGGGGTCGGATGGATCCACTCGCCCACCGCGGCCAGAGGAGTCGGTGAAGATTGAGGCGCATCAACTCGGAATGAAGGACGGCAAGTACTTGCTGCGGATCGCGGAGCCGATGGACGAATTGATGTACGTTGATCACCTCCGGCTGACCGTCGTCGATCACCCGGCAGATACGGCCATGTTCCCGGATGAGCGCTTCGCAGTAGTCGATCCGCAACCGACGCAAAAGCTTCTCGGCTTCCGGAAGCAGATCTCTCCGGTGAAAGCGGTTGATCACCGCGGTACGGATCAAACGAAAACGATCTCGAACCGGGATGGCAAGACGGTCTCCGGATTTGCAATGCGTTCTTGGATCGGCTTCGCAGAGGAACACTGGCTGGAATTCGACTTCGGTGATCGACTGAAGTCACTGCCTAAGGAGGCCGCGCTGCACCTCGTCCTCGCGGGATGGATCGACTACGCTTACCCGGAGTCGATCTACGCTGCCGAGCAAGCCGGGATACCGATGCTGCCGCCAGTGCTCGAACGCCGACTGAGCAATGGCACTTGGGAGAAGCTTGCGGACATCGGATTCCCGGCCGGGCTGACCCGAGTCATGACCGTCCCGGTGGGACAGTGGATCGATGCATCTTCGACCGGCCAGTACCGGTTGCGCACGAACCTGCAAATCCACTGGGATCAACTCTACTTCGGAGTAGCCGAGGATGCCGGCACAGGTATTGATTTGCTGCCCACTCGCGTCATGCTGTCGCACCCCGGATGCGTTCAGGAAGTCGCCATCGGGCGATACGGACCCCAAGCGTACGATCCCAATCGTATCGAGAATGTCCCCGTCACAGACTGGAAAGGCAGATTGACAAAACTCGGCGAAGTGACGGAACTCCTCGCAAAAGTTGACGACCGGTTCGCGCTCTGCGGCCCCGGGGATGAACTTCTCGTCGAGTTCGATCCTGCGACTCTACCCCACGTCAAGCCGGGATTTGTCCGATCATTTGTGCTTCGATCTCACGGCTATTGCAAGGACACGGCCCCCACGACTCAAACCGGGGGCGACGTCGATCCCTTGCCATTCCTAGGAATGAAAAAATACCCGCATGCGGAACTTGGCCCAATATCGCAAGCTGACGACATGAAGCTTTGGCACACTCGCCCCGCGACTTCCCGACGCTAAAAACGCCATTACAGAACCTATACTCACCACTTCGAACATTGGGGTCATCGGGGTCTAGTTCCGATCGGAAGTGAAGAATTCTTCGCGGTGATGCGAAATAGCCTTGGGCTACCTACCTACTTAAGGGATCGCGCAAGATTAACTTACCGGATATTCGGCTCGGAGTGCTGAAAAACATGCCCATTGCGCTCACTGCGACCAGCAAATAAATGTTGCGCGAGCCCTAACAGGGAGAATATACCCGTCCGTCGGCAAGTAAGCTTTACGGGGTCGACCTGCGAACGGCGCAGGAACTCGCCGGGCATTCGACGCCGCTGTTGACCGCCCGCTACTCGCACCGTCGGCTGTACGACCTCGCCGGGGCCGTGGGCAAACTTGCGAACCTCGTGCCCTCGATGCCAATCCCCGTCGAAATCCCCCTTCGCATGACCGGCACGGACGGGGTGCCGGGTGCAGTGAGAGGGGGCATTCGGCCGCACTCCGTTGCACCAATGTGCACTCTGGGCATTTTTGGCGGTTCATCGGCGGACACGCCGGAACCCCTAGAAATGAAGGGGGCCGGCGCTTCTCAGCACCGGCCCGCATCGATCCGCAGTCAATTACCCGGCAAGGATTCGAACCTTGACGAAGAGTACCAAAAACTCTTG
>Ga0105047_10013553_pt1 | contig 13016 bp, 6 predicted proteins | sample MAT04_FD_78384 | JGI IMG/M metagenome (GOLD analysis project Ga0105047, IMG submission 78384) | Freshwater microbial communities from Lake Fryxell liftoff mats and glacier meltwater in Antarctica - MAT-04 (megahit assembly) | ecosystem: Environmental > Aquatic > Freshwater > Ice > Liftoff... | reverse complement strand
CGTCCAGCAGCAAGGGCTGACGATTAAAAAGAAACTGCCGAACATCCTGTTGGCAGTGAACTTTTATTCGCCAGACGGGCGATACGACGACATTTATCTCAGCAACTACGCGACGATCCACGTCAAGGACGAGATTTTTCGGCTCGAAGGCGTCGCCGATATCAACTATCTGGGCGAGCGAGATTACAGCATCCGCGCATGGCTGGATCCGGACCAGCTTGCATCGCGGAATATTACGGCGTCCGAAGTCGCGGACGCGATTAAAGGACAGAATCTCGCGACTTCGCTCGGCAGCTTGGGGCAGTCTCCGTCGAACTCGCACGCTGCTCTCGAGCAGCCCTTCAATACGCTCGGGCGTTTGCATACACCCGAGGAATTTGGCGACATCATCATCAAGGCGGCCGATGGCGACCAATATACCGTTACGCCGCAGATCGTGCGATTGAAAGACGTCGCTCGCGTGGAACTGGCCGCGCAACAGTACGACCAGTCTTGCCTGCTTAACGGCCATCCTTCCGTAGGGCTGGCGATTTATCAACTGCCCGGCACCAACGCCTTGGACGTCGCGGAGCGCGTGCAGACGAAGATGGATGAGTTGGCCACGCGCTTTCCGGACGGGCTGAAGTACAAGATCGCGTACAATACTACGCCGTTTGTCAAAGAATCCATCATCGACGTCATCCGGACGCTCTTCGAGGCCGTGGGCCTGGTGGCGATTGTCGTGTTGGTCTTTTTGCAAAACTGGCGGGCCGCGATCATTCCGCTGGTCGCCGTGCCGGTGGCCATTGTCGGCACCTTTGCCGTGATGCACGTGCTGGGCTTCAGCTTGAATAACATCTCGTTGTTCGGACTGGTTCTGGCGATTGGCATTGTGGTGGACGACGCGATCGTTGTCGTCGAAAATGTGGAACGGTGGCTGGAACGGGGCATCCCGGCCAAAGAAGCGGCCCGCCGCGCCATGGACGAAGTCACCAGCCCCGTGGTCGCCGTGGCGATTGTCCTCTGCGCGGTCTTCGTGCCTTGCGCATTCATTACCGGCATCTCCGGACAATTCTTCCGCCAATTTGCCGTAACGATTGCCGTCTCCACGGTAATCTCCGCGTTCAATTCACTGACATTCAGTCCGGCGCTAGCGGCGCTGTTGTTGCGTCCGCGCGAAGCGAAGCGAGACCTGCTGAGCCGACTGCTCGATTTCAGCTTGGGTTGGTTCTTCCGGCTGTTCGAGAAGACGTTTACTGTTGCGACCAACATTTACGTGACGATCGTCGGCTGGTTCTTGCGGTTGTCGTTGATCGTGCTGCTGGTCTACGGCGGTTTGCTCGGGCTGACCTATTTTGCTTTCGACAAGATGCCTACCGGCTTCATTCCTCAACAGGATCAGGGCTGGTTGCTGGTCAACGTGCAATTACCGGATTCGTCGTCCGTGCAGCGAACGCGCGAGATCATGAGCCGTGTTGAGAAGATGGCCCGCGGCGTGCCGGGCGTCTCGGACACCGTGGCAATCAGCGGCATGTCGGTCTTGTTGACGGCGAATAGCGCGAACTTTGGGTCGATGTTCGTCGTGCTCAAGCCCTTCGATGAGCGCAAGGGCGCCGATCTGCACGCCGAGGCCATCATGGCTCAGTTGCGCGGCCTGTACGCGCGAGAGATCCAAGGCGCGGTGATCAGCGTCTTTGGCGCCCCGCCAGTCCCTGGCATCGGCACGGCCAGCGGCTTCAAGCTAATGGTCGAGGACCGTGGCTCGTTGGGACTGCCTTCGTTGCAAAAAAACACGGATAACCTGGTTGGCAAGCTGAGCGAAGTTCCGGGCCTACTAGGCGTATTCACGATGTTCCGCTCGAACACGCCGCAGCTCTACATGGACGTGAATCGATCGAAAGTCCGCGCCATGGGCGTGTCGATTTACGATCTGAATCAGACGCTCCAGATTTATATGGGGTCGCTGTACGTCAATAACTTCAACCTGTTCGGCCGGTCGTGGCAGGTCAACATCATGGCCGACGGGGTATTTCGCAATCAAATCAAGGACATTGACCTGCTCAAGGTCCGCAATAGTCGCGGTCAAATGGCGCCGCTGGGAACGCTGGTCGACATCCGCGATGTCAACGGTCCAGTAATGGTTACGCGATACAACCTGTACAGCGCTGCGCCGATCAATGGCGTGATCTTTCCGACGATGAGCTCTGGCGAGGCGATCCAGCTTATCGACGATCTGGCCGTATCGACGCTACCGCGCTCGATGAAGTCCGAATGGACGGAATTGACGCTGATGCAAATTCGCGCGGGCAATACGGCGATGTACGTCTTTGGGCTGGCCGTGGTGTTTGTCTTTTTAGCGCTAGCAGCGCTGTACGAAAGCTGGTCGTTGCCGCTGGCCGTGATCCTGGTCGTGCCTATGTGCTTGCTCTGTTCGGTCATAGGCGTAGCGCTCGCGCATATGGCAATCAACATCTTCGTGCAGATCGGCCTGGTGGTGCTCGTGGGGCTGGCGTGCAAGAACGCGATCTTGATCGTGGAGTTCGCCAAGCAACTTCACGACGAAGGCAAGCCGCTCGAGGAAGCCACACGTGAGGCCTGCCGGCTACGGTTGCGTCCGATCATGATGACTTCGCTGGCCTTCATTCTGGGCGTGGTGCCGTTGGTGGTGGCCGAAGGAGCAGGGGCAGAAATGCGTCGCGCGCTGGGAACTGCCGTATTCAGCGGCATGTTAGGCGTGACGTTGTTCGGCATCTTCTTCACGCCGGTCTTTTTCCTGGTCATCGAGCGGCTAGGACAGACGCGCGCGCTGTCGAATCCTCAGGTAAAGCGGTACGGATCGATGCTATGGAGCGCCGCGGGTGGTCTGGCCGTGGCGTTCCTGCTGCACCGTGCCCAGTTGATGAACTGGCGCGGCGCCGTCGTCGCTGGCAGTGCTGTTGCCGTGGCTGCCGGAGCGCTGGCGTCGCGGTTGAGCCATGCTCGCAAACCGGAACCAACTGAATAACGTTGCCGACGAAAGGGCTACGACCGTGATTTCGCATTTTTTCATCGATCGGCCGATATTTGCATCGGTGCTGTCGATTGTCGTCACGCTGGCCGGCGGAGTCGCCGCGTTTAGTCTGCCGGTAGCGCAATATCCGGACGTGACTCCGCCCACGGTGCTGGTCACCTGTATCTATCCGGGCGCCAACGCGCAAACCGTGCGCGATACCGTGGCCGCGCCGATCGAGCAACAGGTCAGCGGCGTCGAGAACATGATCTACATGTCCTCGCTCTGCACGAACGACGGTTCCTACGTGCTGACTGTGACGTTCCGGCTGGGCATGGACTCGGACATGGCGCAGGTGCTGGTGCAAAATCGCGTTTCGCTCGCTCAGCCAGTCATTCCGGACCTGGTGCAGCGCGAAGGCATCAACGTTAAGAAGATGTCGCCCAGCACGATGATGATCGTGAACTTCTACTCGCCCGATCAGCGCTACGACAACATCTTTCTCAGCAATTACGCCACGATCCAAGTAAAGGACGAACTCGGGCGCTTGCCGGGCGTGGCCAATGTCAGCTACCTGGGCGAGCGCGACTACAGTATGCGCGCCTGGCTCGATCCAGAAAAACTCGCATCGCTCAATCTAACGGCCGACGACGTGTCACAGGCGATCAGCGAGCAAAACCTGCAGGTCGCGGCCGGTCAAATTGGCCAGCAGCCCGTTCCGGCAGGGCAGCAATTCCAATTGACGATCAACACGCTTGGCCGGCTGATCGACCCGGAACAGTTTGCGGACATCATCATCAAAGTCGGAGAGGGAAGTCCGACCAATGGTCAAGCCGCCGGCATTGTCCGCTTGCGAGACGTCGCCCGGATCGAATTAGGTTCTCAGCAATACGACCAATCTTGCACGCTCGACGGGCAGCCATCGGTGGCGCTTTCGATCTATCAACTCCCCGGCTCTAACGCGTTGGCCACCGCTCGCGGCGTTTACGCCAAAATGGACGAGTTGGCCGAGCGTTTTCCGGACGGACTGAAGTACGAGATTGTCTACGATACGACACCGTTCATTCATGAGAGTATCAACGAAGTCTTCAAAACACTGCGCGACGCCATCATTCTCGTGGCGATCGTTGTGCTCATCTTCTTGCAGAATTGGCGAGCAGCACTGATTCCGCTGATCGCCGTACCGGTGGCGATTGTGGGCACGTTTGCCGTGATGGCCGGCTTGGGGTTCTCGCTGAATAATCTTTCATTGTTCGGATTGGTTCTGGCGATTGGAATCGTCGTCGACGACGCGATCGTGGTTGTCGAAAATGTGGAGCGCTGGCTTGAAGAAGGGCTCTCGCCGCGCGACGCCGCTCGCAAAGCGATGGACGAAGTCACCAGTCCGGTGATCGCTGTGGCGCTGGTACTGTGCGCGGTCTTCGTGCCGTGTGCGTTTATCACCGGTATCACCGGAGAGTTCTTTCGCCAGTTTGCGGTGACTATCGCAGTATCTACGGTTATCTCGGCCTTCAATTCGTTGACATTGAGCCCGGCGCTGGCGGCGTTGATTCTTCGCCCTCGCCATGAATTGCGCGATCCACTGACCAAAGTGCTGGACTTCATGCTTGGCTGGTTTTTTCGGCTGTTCAATGCTGGATTCAATGTTGGGACGGACGCTTATACGGGCGTGGTGTCTCGGTTGTTGCGCGTGAACCTATTGGTGCTGGCCGTTTATGGCGGATTGCTGTGGCTCACCTATCACGAATTTCAGCAGGCCCCCACCGGTTTTGTCCCCGAGCAAGATAAGGGCTATTTGCTTGTTAACGTGCAATTGCCGGACTCCTCTTCAGTGGAGCGGACGCAGGAGGTCATGCGGCGCTTGGACGCAATCGCCAAGCAGACCAATGGCGTCTCGCACACGGTTGGCATCTCAGGGCAGTCCCTCATCTTGGGAGCGAACGCGCCGAATCTGGGATCGATGTATGTGATGCTTAAGGAGTTCAGCCAGCGCCGCGGAATATCGGCGGACGAGGTCTCCGCGCAGATCCGCGCACAATGCGCAAAAGAAGTGCGCGAGGCCATGATTAGCATTTTCGGCGCCCCGCCGATCGATGGCCTGGGCACGACGGGCGGATTCAAGCTGATCGTGGAAGATCGCGGCAACCTGGGGCTCGACGCGCTCGAGTCGATCGGCGACAAGATCGTCGAGCAGGGGAATGCCACGCCCGGGCTGGAGGGGCTGTTCAACAGCACCCGCGCTAATACACCATGGCTCTTTTTGGATATCAACCGCACCAAGTGCCTGGCCGTGGGGCTATCGATGCGCGAGGTCTTTGACACGCTTCAGATTTATTTGGGGTCTTACTATGTCAATAACTTCAACGAGTTCGGTCGGTCTTGGCAAGTCAACATCATGGCAGACAGGCCATTTCGAGATCGCGTCGAGGACGTCAAGCTGATTAAGGTCCGGAATAAAAAGGGACAGATGGTCCCGCTCTCCTCGGTGCTGACCGTGCGAGATTCGTACGGCCCCGTGGCCGTGATGCGTTACAACATGTACGCCGCTACCGCCATCAACGGCAACCTGACGCCGGGCACTAGCTCAGGTCAGGCGATCGACTTGATGGAGAAGATCGCAAAAGAGAACCTGCCGCGCTCGATGGCCTTCGACTGGACCGAGTTGACGTATATGCAATTACAGGCTGGCAACACGGCTGTGTATGTCTTCGGGCTGGCCGTGGTCTTCGTCTTTCTGGTGCTCGCCGCGCAGTACGAAAGTTGGAAGCTGCCGATGGCGGTGATTCTGGTCGTGCCAATGTGCTTGCTCTGCTCAGTCGTCGGCGTGCGCATTGCCCACTTGGACGTCAACATCTTCACGCAGATCGGGTTGGTGGTGCTGGTCGGCTTGGCGAGCAAGAACGCGATCTTGATTGTGGAGTTTGCCAAGCAGCAACAAGAAGCTGGCATGGAACGGCGCGAGGCGGCCCTGATGGCGTGCCGCCTGCGATTGCGGCCGATTCTGATGACGTCCTTCGCCTTTATTTTGGGAGTGGTGCCGCTGGTGGTCGCCGAAGGCGCCGGCGCCGAAATGCGTCGCACGCTCGGGCTGGCCGTTTTTAGCGGTATGCTGGGTGTCACGGTTTTCGGCATCTTTCTAACGCCAGTCTTCTATGACGTAATCCAGCGATTTGGCGCTGGCGCGAAGACGGAAACGGAACCAAAGACGGGTGTTGCGGCGACGTCAGAGACCGTCATCACGGTCATGCCCCCAACACTGACGTCCCCCGAAGCGTCTTCATCCGCCTCAACTGAATCGCTGAATCTCACGCTCCCAGAAGTTGCCCCGCCAAATTCGCCGGATGCCACACATCTCAACTCAGATGGCGATAAGCCTGAAGCAAACTAGCGCGCCGAGAAAGCCTGATGGGATGAATTACCTTCGCGCCGGCCCGAACATCGGGACGCAGCGATACCAGGGCTCGCAATTTCGCGGACAAGGCGGGGACGGCTTGGGACAATAGTCATTGACGCAGCCACATGGTGGTAGTGGCGGATGGCAGGGCGCCGGCTTGGGGCAGTAGTCGTCCACGCAGCCGCACGGGGGCGTCCGAACGCAAGGCGCCGACTTCGGACCGTAGTCGTCCGGACACCAGCAATCGCAAACGCCGCAAGCCTGAGACTTGTCGCAGCGCGAACAGCCGAAGATGCGCGGCAGCGCGCCCTTGGCCGTACTACCGCCAACGCAGAGAAGGACCAGCGCAACGATCGCCGGACGGATCGGAATCGCAATTGCAGTCGGCATGTCACGCGGCCCTAAGATTTCTGACGAACTGCGAATCAACGCGTTCCGCCTGTCACGCCACCCCAAACGGCCGGCGTTACCGGACCAGCAGGCGCTCCGACTGGCGGAATGGCAAGCGCCATACTCACGCGCTGCCCGGGCGACGGGACTGATTGTGTAAACGGCGCAGGGGTGAGAAGCGTCGTCGGTTGGCCCTTCCAGGGCGGTGGCGTGGCGCCTGCCGCCGCGGTTCCATTCGCAGTAATCGCCGGTGGCATCGCCTGTTGCACGACCGGCCGCGCAGGAGCGATTATCTGAGGCGCAGGCGCCAACGCACCCGGAGGTAATTCGCCGTGGCTGGGTCGGCTCGCAGCATTCTGTTGCCAGCCGATGGCGCTAGTTTGTGGCGGTAGGTACTGCGCTGCCGCCGCGCGCTGAACGCGTAAGTTAGGATCGAGTGGTGGCGGCGCCGCGCCAGGAAGTGGGGCGGGGGTGTTCGGGTTTGGCACTGGCGCGGGGGGCGGAATGGGTTCGCCAAGCGCCTGCGCCGGTGGCAGCCCAGGCATCATCGCAGCTTGTGGATCGAGGCGGATCTCCCAGCCACCGCCGAGAGCGCGATACGTTTGCACTAGTCCATTGGCAATGGCGCCCACTGCCTGAGCGTAGGAGTTCTGCTGCGTCACAAGGTTTTGTTCGACTAACGACACGCGGTTGAAGTCGACCAACCCTCCCTTGTACTGCGCAATGGCGATCGTCACGGCGCGTTGTGCCGCGGCGACGCTTTCGGCCATGAACCGGGCCTGCTCTTGCGACCGGAGGAACGTGACCAGCCCATTTTCCGCTTCTCGATTCGCCTGCAGAACGGATTGCTGATATCGCAGCACCAGTTGCTGAAAGAGCGCGTCTTCTGCGCGGACGCGATTGATGATACGGCCGTAGTTAAGCAGGTTCCATTGGAAACTAGGGCCGACGCCCCCTTGCATGGCCCGCGAATTCAACAAGTCGTTCAAGTTGGCAGCTTGCCCGCCGAGCGTGCCTGTAATGGAAATATGGGGGTAGAAATCGGATTCGGCGACGCCAATTCTCGCTGCCTGCGCCGCGGCCTGACGTTCGGCCCGACGCACGTCTGGTCGGCGACGGAGCAGATCCGCCGGAATGCCCACGGCCACCTCGGACGGCGCGGTGGGAATGGGCAGGCTCTTCATCCGTGCGCGTAGGTCTTCGGACGGAATGCCCAGCAGCACGCAAAGTTGATTGGTCGCCATTCGCAAGCTGATCTGCAACTGCGGAATTTGTGCTTGGGTTTGCGAGAGAATGCTTTGCGCCTGATCGACGTCAAGTTCGGTCACCAGCCCGCCCCGGAAGCGCGCCGTGGCCAGGGCTAGCGTTTGTTCCTGCAACTGGATGTTCGCCTGGGTGAGTGCGATTTGCGCCTCGTAAATGCGCACGTTAACGTAGTTCGACGCGATGTCGCCCAGTAGCGTGACCATGACGTCGTCGTAGTTCTCGATCGATGCGTTCAATTCGCCATCCGCGGCTTCAATCGAACGACGGAAGCGACCCCAGAAATCCAGCTCCCAGGCTAGCGTAAAGCCCAAGTCCCACTGGTTGTAATAACGCTGCAGCACGAATGGACGATTGGCCGCTTCAGTGCTGATCACCGCAGCCATGTAATCGCCGGACATGTACTGCTGCTGCGGGAAGAAGTTGCCAATTGCGTAGCCCAAGTTGGCTCGGGCTTGCAGGATGCGAAAGCCGGCTTCGCGGAGAGTTAGGTTCTGTCGGTAAGCATCGGCCACCAACTCATCGAGAACCGGATCTCGGAAGACGGTCCACCAATTGGCGATATTTGGGGACTCTTCCGAGTGGACGCGTTTGTCGTTGGCGTCAATCCAATGGTCCGCAACAGGAGCAGGAGGCCGGCGATAGTCTGGGCCAACCTTGAAGCCGTTGCTGACGTAATCGCGGAAACTCGTGCAGCCGGTCGTTGCACACGTGAGCAGAACCAGCACCGCAGCAAAGTGCGAGGAACGCTGCGACCGCCATCCGCGCGGTTGCCCGGCGGTGTTGAAGTTCAATTCCGGAAGTGAAGGCAAGGCTGCCTCCATGCGGTATTTCCTTGGCCCTTGCGTTGCCGAATCTACAAGCATGCGGCGCCAGTATCAGCGCGCGCCAATGATCGGGCGCCGTTGGCCTATCTCCAGAGGTATCGGCAGAGATTGCCCAGCCGTTACAGTTAAACTAGTCCGCAAAGTCGGAAATCAAACAGAAAGTGTTGAACAGAAAGGACTTCCAGGTCCTTTGCCCCGGAGTCTCGAGCGCCCCAGCCCAATTTGGATCGCCCGTTTCCCAAAACTAAGCGGTTAGGCGGCACTTTTGGGAGTCGCTCTGGCGGCCCCAAGGGGCCTTCCAGGAGCCCAGGTCGAATTGGAGTCAGTAGTGAACCAGCAGGCTGAACCTGGGGGCTTTGCCCCATCCTGGACGGCATGGGGGTTGCACTAGTTAAGTCGGGAGCGTCAAAGGCTGCCATTGCGGGTCGCCTGAGGCGCCGGGCAGATTTCAATTTGGGTCGTGTAGCGAACCAGAACGAATTGCGCTTGTCTAACGTAGAAGGAAGTGATGAGGCGCCGTTAGGATCGCCTCAGCCGCTTCGTTCGGGAAATCCGGCCCGTCCAACCCTGAGGACATCACGGAGTACCGTTCGCGGAGAATAGGAGACACAGCCATGCCAAGGTCAGACACAAACAAGAATCACGGTTACCGCTCCAGCGCCCTGGAGGCAAATCTGGTAGCTATGACCGCTGCGGAAGAGAAAGCCTTGGCAGAGTTCGACTGCTACATGGATGTCGAGCTTGAGAAGCTGGTTGCCAAGTGGAGCCATCTGGCCGCGCCAAACGCCGCCAAACGTGGCACGGGGCGCCATAGCTTGTAGGCCGACTCGCCTGCGTGTTCCGCCGCGTCCGGCCCCACAGGCGCTGTCGCGGTCAACGCCCGGCGGACGCCAGTTGTTGAACGACTGGCGACGCCACCTCGATGCGAATCAACACGGACTTGAACGCCGGCGTCTTGGACCGCGGGTCCACGCGTCGGGAAACGAGCACGTTGGCTTCCGGATAGTACATCAGCGCGTTCCCCGGCTTGATCTGGTCGAACTCGCGCACCAGGATGTTTGGTAACCGGCCCGTTTCGCTGACAATTGTCACGCGCTGTTCCGCGCGTAGCGAGTACCGGGCGATATCTTCCGGGTGGAGCAGGATTACATCGCGGCGATCTTGATTCCGATAGAGGTCGTACTCCTCGTAGACGACCGTATTGAACTGCCCCTCGCTCCGAACCGTTGCCAAGCGCAACATGCCATCCTCGGCGTCTAATTCAGGCAGAGCGTGCGCCTTCAGATGGGCCTTACCATCAGGGGTCGGAAATCGAGGTGTGTGGAAGGTCCGGCCGGGGATCTGGAATTCTTGCTTCGTTTCGCCAATCGTGTTGAGTTGCTCGAAGCCCGGGATAAGCTGCGAGATCTGAGCCCTGATCGCCGCTGTGTTGTGCATGGCGTCCCAGTTCACCGGGCCAGCCGTGCTGAGCACGCGGCTCCCCAACTCCGCCATTACCGCAACTTCGCTGCGCGGGCCCACGTGGCGCGCTGGGCCACCGTCGCTGAGTCGCACGTAGTTGAACATGGATTCTTGCGTCGTGGATTGCGGCTCTTCGTCCCGTGCCAGAACCGGCAGAACGATTGTCTCGCGCGCCAAACCACGGGCGTGTCCCGTGTTCAGCGTTGTATTGAGCTGCACCAGCATGTCCAGATTGCCAAGCGCGCGATCGGCGTACTGCGAGTCTGGATTGGAGCCAAACAAGTTTCCGCCGAGGCAAAAGCCGAACTTCAACCGGCCAGATTCGGCGGCTTCGACGCAGGCCATCGTATCCAGGCCAGCGGTCGTGGGAAGCTTGACGTTGTAGTGCGATTCCAGCCGCTGAAACACCGCATCTTTCAGCTTGGGGCTGACGCCCATTGACCCAATTCCCTGCACGTTGGAATGCCCGCGGATGGGGAGCAAACCGGCGTGCGGCCGGCCGACCATGCCGCGTAGCAACGCCAAGTTGGCAATGGCCTCGACATTTTGCACGCCGTGCATGTGATGCGTGATACCCATCGTCCAGGCAAAAATGACGTTCTTCGCTCTCGCATAACGCTCGGCGATTGCGTCAATTTCTGACTGTGTTACGCCCGATCGCTCCAGGATCGTAGACCAATCCTGCTCGGCCAGATGTTGTGCTAGTTCCGCGTAGCCGTGACAGTGGGCCGTAAGAAAGGCTTGATCGATGGCACCGCGTTCGATGATGCGCTTAGCGACGCCGCTCAACAGCGCCAGGTCTCCGCCGATGTGCGGCTGAACGTATAGACTGGCAATCTCCGAACCAAAGAGCAGGCTGCGCGGATCGCTGGGGACGCGGAAATTAACCAATCCCATTTCGCGAACCGGGTTGATGGCGATCACCTCGCCCCCACGCCGACGCAAATGCATCAGACTGGTCATCAATCGCGGATGGTTGCTGGCCGGATTGCCGCCGATGACAAAGACCAGGTCGGCGTGTTCGAGGTCTTCCAGGCTCAGCGTCGCGGTGCCGGTTCCCAACGAACTATTTAAACCGACTCCACTGGCCTGGTGGCAGTAATAGCTGCAATTGTTGACGTTATTCGTGCCGTACAACCGGGCGAAAAGTTGTACTAGGAACCCGGCCTCATTCGAACTGCGCCCACTGGTGTACCAGAAGGTCTGGTCCGGCGAGATCGCGCGAAGTTGCTCAGCGATTCTGGCGAATGCCTCATCCCATGAAATGGGCCGATAGTACTCGTCCCCGCGGGTGTAGCGCATCGGTAGTGTCAACCGTCCGCGCGTTTCCATTTCGCGTGGGGAGAAACATTGCAACTGCGGTATCGAATACGTGGCAAAAAAGTCTGGCGGAATACCCCCTTGCATATCGGCCGCCATTGCCTGGAGCGACTTCTTGCAGACCTCAGGAAATCGACCGGCCTCGTTGATCATTCCGCCGGCCTGGCCTCCCATGCCCAGCGCACAAGTCTTGCAGGCATTGCGCGAACGCATCGCCTTCCACATTTTCCAAAAGCCGCCCACCTGGCGCGCCTTACGAACGGTGTACCAAATGGCCTGCCATCCGCCGCCTGACGTGCGCTTCTTCATCGCCGAGAGTCCTGGTCCTAACGGTAGCGGATCGAACTGCGCTCCGCAGTAACTATTAGGATAACCGCGTTCACGACTCCAAGGAACGGAGTTGGAAACAGCTCTCTAAATACGCAGGCCGTCTGCGAGCCGTTGATTCGCTTATCAGCGCTCGCCCATGCGAGAGTCTTTGGGGAGAAAGGCCATATCAATGACAAAGGCGTGGCTTTCAACTCAATGAAAACCACGCCCAATATTGAGTGTTGGTCGCAGGCGATCTGGCTTGTCGCCCGCATCTCTACTCGAATTGGTTTATCGCAAATTCGGGTAATAATGTGAGTAATAGTGATAAGTCGATTGATGGCCAGTCGACCGCAATGCTTCACTGCCCGCGTTAGACGACGTGGGCGGCTTGGCTTGTAGGCGGTTGATCTGGGCGCTCTGTTGAGCGTTGATCCGGTTTTGATTGACCATTGGTCGCACCAACGACTGGTAATTGGTGACGTCCGAGCCGTTGTTGTTGAGTAAATTCAGGTAAGGGCTCACCGACGGCCGACGCATGTAGGCCTGCTGGCCTTGCCGAACGGTGTTGTAGTTCGGAGCGGTCGGAGCGCGCGTTGTGTTCGGCAACTGCACTTTTGGTCGCAGTTGGGCGCTAGCGTTGGATGGTAGCATCCACATTCCCACGCAGACTGCCAGCAAAATAAGTAGTTGTCGCATGGCCATCACCTTTTTATGTTCCGAAAGGCGCCGTTACACGCCAACCAGCAGATGCCCAAACTTTTCACTCAATATTCTAAATCTTACCACTTGCCTCCCTCTGAGGCAACAGATTTGACGTCGCAGGTCCCTATTACCACGTCTCCGCCGCGTTAGAAGCCGCCGTTTCCGAGGCCTTGTTGGAAGCCCAGCGGGAAGCGGTTGGCTGTTTGGATCATCTGGAACGTCAGGATGTTGAAGCCGACGATCCGTTCGATCGGGCCGATGATTTTGTCGACCATCGTGTCCAAGGCAATCAGCTTGTCTTCGGCCACAAAGACTCGGTCGCCTGGCAGGAGCTGCCAGTTGGTCGAGGTATCCGCCGCGTCGACAATCGCACGCCAGT
>Ga0105047_10013552_pt1 | contig 13016 bp, 10 predicted proteins | sample MAT04_FD_78384 | JGI IMG/M metagenome (GOLD analysis project Ga0105047, IMG submission 78384) | Freshwater microbial communities from Lake Fryxell liftoff mats and glacier meltwater in Antarctica - MAT-04 (megahit assembly) | ecosystem: Environmental > Aquatic > Freshwater > Ice > Liftoff... | reverse complement strand
TACTTCGTGCCGCCCTACTACGGCGGCCGCGGGTGGGTGGGCATGTACCTCGACATCGCAGAGGTCGACTGGGACGCCGTCGAGCTGCACCTCGGCGACGCCCACGCACACACCCGCGGGTAGCCACCGCCTCACGCTGCCCAGCGGACCGAAAGACCATGCTGGGTGGGATCCTGGCCATCAACTTGGCTTTTCTGTCCAAAAGGCCAAGCAACTGGTATGTTCCGCTGTATGGCTTTCACTTTCCTCGGGCCAGACCCACTTGAGGCGCAGATCCAGGATGTCCTCGCTCGGCTCACAGCGGGTGAGGCACCGGGCCAGATCGAGCGAGCGCGTGTCGACATCAAAGAGGAACCCGGCCGCCGGGCTGGGTCAGCTGTTTTGCCTGGTATGCCAACGAGCGAATCTGCGGCGGCGTACCTCGCTGCAGAGATGGCCTGCTTTGCGAACACCCCTGGTGGCGGCGCAGTGGTGCTCGGCATTTCGGACGTAGGCGTCCGGATCGGAACGGACTTGGAGGCCGAGTGGATTCGGCATCGCATCTGGGAACTCACCGAGGGCCGACTCACCGTTGACGTTCGCGTCGGCATTCTTGAGGGCACTCGGCTTTTGGTGTTGACCACCCAGGAGGCCATCGAACCGGTCCGCTATGGCGGCAGGTACCGCTGGAGGGTGGACGACAACTGCGTCGAGATTGACCCGACTTCTTGGCACTCGCGTCGGCTGTCTCGCGAGGGCTTCGACTGGTCGTCGCAGCCGTCAGGCCACCGCCTCGACGACATCAGTCCGGCTGCCGTCGAGCGAGCACGGCAATACCTCAACGGCGCCGGGGATGAGTCGGCGCTCGACTTGGCAGGTTCCACTGCTCACGACCTCATCCGTCGTCTCAATCTCGTCGATGGATCCGGCATCTTGACGAACGCCGGTTCGCTGCTGTTCGTGGGCACCCCCGCCATTGGTATCGACTACATTCGGCGCACTGCCCCCGGGTCCGACAGCACGGCGAGAATCCGTAGCAACCGACCGCTCATCGAGCAGGTCTGGGATGTTGACCAAGCGAGTCAGGCAGCAAATCGGGTCGTCCACGTATCCGGTGGATTCGCGCACGCACAACTGCGGGCGATTCCGCCTCGCGCCCTTCGCGAGGCGATCGTCAACGGAGTTGTTCACCGCGATTGGTTGTCGCCACACCCGACCACCGTCGAGCACGTAGCCGACTCGTTGGTTGTCACGTCACCTGGCGGGTTTGTCGGAGGTGTGTCCGCAACCAACATCATCACCCACCCTTCGGCCCCGAGGTACAGGGGCCTGGCCGAGGCGATGGCCGCGCTGCGGCTGGCAGAACGCGAAGGTATCGGGGTGGACCGAATGGTTCGAGACATGCTCGCCCTGGGCCGACCAGCACCGCAGATCGACGAGGTCGCGGGGCCGAATATTCGAGCCGTCCTGATTGGTGGTGAGCCTGACAGCGAGCAAGTAAGGTTGCTCGCTTCGCTGCCAGACGAGGTCCGATCAGACCTCGATGCATTGCTCATCATTGACCATTTGATGCAACAGGGGTGGATCGACATTGGCGTCAGCACCAGGGTGTTGCAGCGCACCGGGCTCGAAGCGGGCGCAGCGCTGGAGCGGCTGGCGCAAGCGCCGATCACCGGGGGGACGCCCGTGATCGTTTCTGTGGAGGGGTCTCCACTTGCCGATCAGCGCGCCTATCGCTTCAGCAAGGAGGCACGACGGATACTCGCCCGCAGCACGAAGCGCCTGGCCCAGCCTTCCAGTCGCGGTGCGATTCTCATCGCGTGGGCGCAGCACCGCGGGCGCATCTCTACCACCGAAGCAGCGAGTCTCCTCGGGCTCAGCAGCCAGGCCTGTGGGAGCATTCTGCGAGTGCTGGAGGACGAGGGGGCACTCGAGCCTGTTCGATCGACTCGCCTCGGTAGAGGGTTCTTCTACGTCCCGAGGGCTTGATCGACCCGGGTCTGTTCGCAACCTTCACCGGATCAAGCACCTCGACGCCACGCATCAAGCCGCGGACACCTTTCGCCGTTGCCAGGCCCCGCACGGTTCCGACACGCCACCGGTGTGGTCGGCTCCGCCGGCGAGTTCATGTGGGGCGGGGCTGCCAGCACCACGTTTCTGGGTCGACCCCTTCGAACAACTCGCGGTGGTGTTCATGACCCAACTCCTGCCCAGCGGCACGTTCAATTTCCGCGGCCAGCTCAAAGCGCTGATCTACGTCGCGCTCATCTGATCGCGGTTCGCCGCCCAGCGGTTCAGCTGAACCGCCCGACAGATGGCGCCCTGCCGCCGACGGGCCGGGTCCGCCATGGCTTGCGCCGCCGGGTAGGTTCGCCGGTGCATGAACGACCTCCCGCTGTCCGGTGTCCGCGTGCTCGATCTCACCCGCGTGCTCGCCGGGCCGCACGCCGCGCGCATGCTCTGCGACCTCGGCGCCGAGGTCATCAAGGTCGAGCCGCCGGAGGGCGACATCACCCGCACCACCTGGCCGCGGGCCAACAGCATCTCCAGTTACTTCGCGCAGCAGAACGTGGGCAAGCGGTGCATCAGCATCGACCTCGACCACCAGGCGGGGCGCGACCTGCTGCTGCAGCTGGCCGACCACTGCGACGTGGTCATCGAGAACTTCCGACCGGGCGTGATGGACCGGCTGGGCATCGGGTGGCCGGTCCTGCACGCACGCAACCCTCGACTGATCTTCGCCAGCGGCAGCGGCTACGGGCAGACCGGGCCGTGGGTGCACCGGCGCGCGTACGCGCCGGTGGTAGGGGCCGAGTCGGGCTTCACCAAGTCGCAGGGCGACGCCCGCTCGGGCCACTACGCGAACGACCCGCACAGCCATGCCGACATGTACACCGCGCTCGAGCTGGGCGCCGCGGTGCTGGCCGCGCTGTACCAGCGCGAGCGCACTGGTCGTGGCGACCGCATCGACGTGTCGATGGCGCAGACGATGCTGTACGTCAACGAGCACGCGCACGACGGGCTGTGGTCCGACCCTGTGCCCGAGGGTGTCATCCGCAGCTTCCGCCCGATGGACTATCCCGTGCTCACGGCCGCCAACGGCGAGTCGGTGGTCATCAGCGGGCACCCGGCCGAGAACAAGACCTTCGACTTCTACATGGCGTCCATCGGGCGCTCCGAGCTGTGCGGCGACCCGCGCTTCGTCGACACCGCCTCGCGCCTGGCACACCTCGACGACATCCACGACGCGCTGCATGCGTGGGCCGCCACCATGCCCAGCGCCGATGCCATCGAAGATGCGATGGCGCGCAACAAGCTGGCCGTGGGTCGGCTGCGGTCGGTGAACGAGGTGTGCGACACCGACTGGGCTCGTGAGCGCGAGGTGGTGGTGGCCATTCCCGATCGCGGCGATGGCACCATGCGCGTACCGAATGCGCCGTGGCGGTTCGAGGGCAGTGACGTGCGAGTTGGCGGCGTGCCGCGCTACCGCGGTGAGGACAATCGGCTGGTGCTGGGCGAGCTGCTCGGCCTCGACGACGCAGCGCTCGACCAGCTCGAGGCCGACGGTGTGCTCACCAGCAGGCTGCCCAAGAGTACGAGCTAGCCGGTGGCGTTGCGATTTCCCATCGTGCCGATGAAGGCTGCGCTGGGTTCATTGCCGCCGTCGGCGCACGACGACGAATGGGCCTATGAGATCAAGTGGGACGGCTATCGCACGCTCGCGTTCGTCGACGACGGCGCGCTGCGGCTGCAGAGCAGCAACGGCATCGACGTCACCGCGAAGTACCCGGAGCTGGCCGCGTTCGGGCACGCGGTCAATGCGCCGTCGGCCATCATCGACGGCGAGTTGGTGGTGCTCGATGCGGCCGGCCGGCCGAGCTTCGAGATGCTGCAGCGGCACGCGGCACAGGTTGCGTTCTACGCATTCGACGTGCTGCAGATCGCCGGCACCGACACCGTGACGCTGCCCTACGAGCAGCGGCGCGAGCTGCTGGCCCAGCTGGTGGAGTCGGGTGACAACTGGCTGGTGCCCGTGCATACCGTGGGCGACGGCGCGGCACTGCTGGAAGCCACTGCGCAGCAGGGCCTGGAAGGTGTGATGGCCAAGCGCCTCGGTTCGCCGTACCAGGTGGGCAAGCGGTCGCAGGCTTGGCGGAAGGTGAAGAATCGCGTATCGCTGGAGGTCGTCATCGGCGGCTTCAGCCCTGGCAGCGGATCGCGGTCGAGCACGTTCGGCGCGCTGCTGGTCGGTATTGCGCAGCCCGACGGTCGGCTGCGTTTCGCCGGTGGTGTGGGCACCGGTTTCACGCAAGATCGGTTGGAAGAGCTGCATCGCAGGCTGCGCGCGTTGGAGGTTTGCGAGTGCCCGTTCGACCCGCACCCGCCCCGCGCCGAGGTGCGCACGGCCACGTGGGTGCGGCCTGTATTGCGCGCCGCCATCGAGATCGCCGAGATCACCAACGACGGCCACGTGCGTCACGCCAGCTTCAGCGACCTCCTCGCCTGACCCAACCCTCCGAGGAGGGGTGGGTCGTAGAGTGCGGGCCGTGATCACTCGTGACGATGCGCTGGCGCTCGACGCCGCCGACCCATTGGCCCACTTCCGCGACCGGTTCCACATTCCCGACCCGACGGTGATCTACCTCGACGGCAATTCGCTGGGCATGCCGCCGAAGCGCACGCTCGAGCGCCTCACCGAGGTCTACGAGCACGACTGGGCGACAGGGCTGATCCGCAGCTGGGACCACTGGGTCGATATGCCGCAGCGGGTGGGCGACGTGCTGGCGCCGCTGATCGGCGCCGGGCCGGGTGAGGTGGTGCTGCACGACAACACCACGCTCAACGTCTACCAGGCAGTGCACGCGGCCATCGGTCTGCGACCCGACCGGCGGGTCATCGCGATCGGCGCCGACGACTTCCCCACCGACCGCTACGTGGTCGACGGCATCGCCGCGGCCACCGGCCACACCGTGCGCCACGGCTTCGACCGGCTCGACGACGTGGCCGTGATGGTGCGCTCGGTCATCGACTACCGCACGGCCGAACTGGTCGACGTCGCCGCCGAGACGGCACGCGCCCACGGGGCGGGCGCGACCGTGGTGTGGGATCTCTCGCACGCGGTGGGCGCCATCGACATCGACCTGCGCGCGTGCGGGGCGCAGCTGGCTGTCGGCTGCTCCTACAAGTTCCTCAATGGCGGCCCCGGCGCGCCCGCCTGGACGTTCGTCGCACGCGAGTTGCAGGCGACGGTGCGGCACCCGATCTGGGGCTGGTTCGCCACCGAGGACCAGTTCGCGATGGGCCCCACGTTCCGGCCGCGCGCCGACATCGCACGCATGCTGCTGGGCACGCCGTCGATCCTGGCGTTGGTCGCGGCCGAGGTGGGCATCGCCCTGTCGGCCGAGGCCGGCATGGCGGCCATCCACGCCAAGGGCGGCGCGCTCACCGGCCTCGCCATCGACTTGTGCGATCAGCTCGGCCTGGCCACGCCAACCCCGCGCGACCCCGCGCGCCGCGGCAACCACGTGGCCATCGAGCACCCCGATGCGAAGGCCGCGGTTCGCGCCCTCACGGCGCGCAACGTCATCTTCGACTTCCGCGAGCCCAACATCATCCGCGCCGGTTGCTCGCCGCTGACCACCCGCTTCGTCGACGTGTTCGACGGCCTGGCCGCGATCGCAGCGCTGGCCGCGGGCTGACGCCCCTCAGGCCGCTGCCGGAAGACGAACGACGGTACAGCCCTCGGCCGCGGCGACGGTGAGCAGAATGGGGTCGGCCGTCGCCAGGCTGTGGCCACCGAGCACCGCAGTTGCCGCGCAGAACGAGTCGGCCAGCGACAGTGTGCGGCCCGTGGGCAGGTAGTGGCGAGCGCGTAGTCGGCCGGCTTCAGCACCCACCGGGTAGTCGGCCGACAGCACATCGATACCCAGGGCGGAGACAGCCACCTCGATCTCGTCGCATGCGACGCCGAACACGCGCTCCATCCGGTCGAGCACCTCCGCCAACTGCACCGACGACATCGTCAGCTCGCCGGCCCACAGCAACCGCTGCACCACTGGCGCAGCGGCTTCATCGCGGAGATAGGCGATGAGCGCGTACGCATCAAGCAGCACGGTCATCGCGACACTCGCTTCGGCTTCGCCGTCTCCGCGGAGCGTTCGGCGGCTCGATCCAGTTCGCGCAGTTGGTCGGAGTTCAGCCCCGGCCCCGCGAAGCGGCCGCGGAAGTACGAGATGGGGTCGTCCGGTATTGCCCTGACCACCGCGAGGTCGCCGCGGTCGATCACCGCGACGCGGCCAACACCCCATCGGCGCCGGATGGCCGCCGGCAACGAAATGGAGCCGTTGGCGGTGACCCGCACGATGGTGGCCTCGTATCCCACGCTGTGAGCAGTCGTATGATCATCCATCATTTCATCTTAAACGCTCCGCTGGTCGACGCTTGCGTGGCGACACGTACACTCCGCGGCGGGGGTGGTGCACGTGGGCAACGCGCAGCATGGCGAGGAGTTCGACGCAGTCATCGTGGGCGCCGGGTTTGCTGGCATGTACATGCTGCACACGCTGCGCGAGCACGGGTTCCGCGCCCGCGTGTTCGAGGTGGCCGACGACGTCGGTGGCACCTGGTACTGGAACCGCTACCCGGGTGCGCGTTGCGACGTGGAGAGCCTCGAGTACAGCTACTCGTTCAGCCCCGAACTCGAGCAGGAGTGGGAGTGGACCGAGCGCTACGCGGCGCAGCCCGAGATCCTGAGCTACGCGCAACACGTGGCCGACCGCTTCGACCTGCGCGGCGACATCGAGTTCAGTACCCGCGTCCTGGCCGCTGACTTCGACGACGAGTCGACGAGTTGGACCATCGTCACCCGCTCCTGCGACCGCAACGGCAACAGCAACGGCAACGGCAACGGCAACGGCAACGAGCACACCACGCGTTCACGGTTCCTCGTGATGGCGGTCGGGTGTCTCAGCAGCACCAACCTTCCCGAGTTCCCAGGGCGCGATACGTTCGGCGGTGCCAGCTACCACACGGGCACCTGGCCGCACGAGGGTGTCGACTTCACGGGCAAGCGGGTGGCGGTCATCGGCACCGGCTCCTCAGCCGTGCAGTCGATTCCGCTCATCGCGCAGCAGGCCGAGCACCTCACCGTGTTCCAGCGCACGCCCGCCTACACGGTGCCCGCGCACAACCGGCCGCTCAGCCCTGACGAGATCGCGGAGGTGAAGGCCGACTACCGCGGCCTGCGCGAGGCCAACCGGCAGATGAGCGGCGGCTTCGGTGCCCGCTCGCCGCGAGGTGAGATCAGCGCGCTGGACGTGGACGAAGAGCAGCGCGCCGCCGAGTACGCCCACCGCTGGGACGTCGGCGGCTTCACGTTCCTGGGCGGGTTCAATGACCTGCTGCTCAACCCCGACAGCAACGAGACCGCCGCGCAGTTCGTGCGCGAGAAGATCGCCGCGACGGTGCACGACCCGGCCACCGCGGCCCTGCTCACGCCCACGCACGTCATCGGCTGCAAGCGGCTGTGCATCGACACCGGCTACTACGAGACGTTCAATCGCGCCGACGTGTCGCTGGTCGACGTCAGCCAGCGGCCCATCGAGCAGATCACCGCCACCGGGGTGCAAGTGGGCGGCGTCGACTACGAGGTCGACGCCATCGTGTACGCCACCGGGTTCGACGCGATGACCGGCAGCCTGTTGAAGATCAACGCCCGCGGGCCGCACACGTCGCTGCAGCAGGCGTGGGAGGCGGGGCCGCGCACCTACCTGGGCCTCGCGGTGCACGGCCTGCCCAACATGTTCACCATCAGCGGCCCGGGCAGCCCGTCGGTGCTCACCAACATGATCACGTCCATCGAGCAGCACGTGGACTGGATTCGCGGCTGCATGGTGGCCATGCGGGCCAACGGGCAGCGGCGCATCGAGGCCACCGAGGCGGCGCAGGAGAGCTGGGTCGAGTACGTCAACATGGTGGCCGGCATGACCCTGTTCCCCTCTTGCAACTCGTGGTACATGGGCGCCAACGTGCCCGGCAAGACCCGGGTGTTCATGCCGCTGCCCGGCTTCCCCCCGTACGCCGAGCAATGCGCCGCGGTGGCCGCCAACGGCTACGAGGGCTTCGCACTCAGCTGAGCGAGGCATGGCTCGAATTCGCGACGGGCGCTCTGTCGGCGCCGCGTACGCTCCGGCAATGGAAACCACCGGCAGCGCCACAGCAGAGATCTTCGCAGCGCACTACTTCGCCGGCATCCTCGGCGTCTCGATCGTGCGCCGCTGGTACGAAGACGGCGCGTTCAACGAGGCGCGCCTCCAAGAGTTGGCCGCGGTCCTCGCCGGCCGTCACGAGTTCCCGCACTCGCTGGTGCTCGAGCCGCTCGAACACGGTCTGCTCGACGGCTACGCGCGCTGGGCGGACACGTACGACGGCGCCAACCCGCTGATCGATGCGGAGGAGCCGCACGTGCACGCCCTCCTCGCGCCACTGCTCGGCCCCGGCGTGCGCGCGCTCGACGCGGCGTGCGGTACCGGTCGACACGCCGCCCACCTCGCTGCGCGCGGGTGCGACGTGGTGGGCGTCGACCAGTCGGCCGAGATGCTCGCCGTTGCGCGCGCCAAGGTGCCCGGGGCCGCGTTCCACGAGGGCGACCTGGAGGCACTGCCTTTCGACACCGGAACCTTCGACGTGGCGACGTGCGCACTGGCGCTGTGTCACCTGCCCGACCCCGCGACGGCAGTGGTCGAGCTCGCTCGAGTGCTGCGGCCCGGTGGCACGCTGGTGATCACCGACCCGCACCCCAGCGCTGCGATGCTGGGCGGGCAGGCGTTCTTCGGTGGCATCGTGCCCGGCGAACCGATGCGCTGGGTTCGCAATCACTTCCACACGGCTTCCACCTGGCTGCGGGCCTTCCGCACTGCGGGCCTCTCGGTGGTCGAGTGCCTCGAACCCGAGTTCACCGAGGCGCAAGCGTCGACACCTGCCGCATTCGTCTTCCCCGAAGCGGCCCGCGTAGCAAGCAGCGGCCTGCCGGGCCTGTGGGTGTGGGTGCTGACAAAGCCGGCCTGAGTGGGTCAGATCGGCCCACTCGCTGAGCGCTTCTTCACGCGCCCGCGGGCGCGTCGCCGTAGGCGCCGTTGGTGCGAAGCACTTGCAAGGCAGCTGCGAGATCGCGGTCGCGGTGGTAGCCGCGCAATCGAATCAGTTCGACGGCGTCGGCAGCTTCGGCCCAGTCGGCATCCGTGGCGACGACTCGCAAGGACGCCAAGTCGTCGGCGTCGTTCGGCCGCGCCCGGTCATCGCGCGACAGCAACTTGAGAGCAATGAGAAACCCGACGGTGGCAACCGGCGCGACAAGATCGGCAGTGAGCGCGATCTCGACAGCGCGGCTCACCAGTTCGGTCTCCACCCCGCTGGACGCGAACAGCAGATCGACGTACAGGCCGGAACCGCTTGCGTCGACGAGGCGTGCCGTCGCCAAACGGCCCAGACGCTCTTGTTCGACCAACGCGCCGACCTGGTAGCCACGGCGGAGCAAACGATGAACGAGCTCCTCGGCTTCGGCGTCGCTCTGTACCGCCACCGCCAAGTCCGCGTCACGGGTCAGTCGCGGCTCGGCCCATGCTGAGACTGCGAGGCCGCCAACCAGGGCGAACTGCGCTCGCTCGGCTCGCATGTCGGCGATCGCACGGCGCAGCGCACGGTCGAGTGCTGTCACAGCCACGCCTGTGGAATCGGACGGGGTACACCCGGCGAGTCACCGTGCGGAGCACCGCGGCGATCGAGCCACCACTCGCGAACCTTGGCATCGACCTCGGCATCGCTCAGCTCGGGCTGCTGACGCCGCAGACGAGTAGCCAGCATGTCGGCGCCAAGCTCGGCCAGCTCACACGCCACGACCACACCGGAGCGACGCGCGTCAGCCATGTCGGAAGTCTACTTGTGGCACCCGACATGGCTTGCTGCTAGGTCGCCAGCTCGGGACGATCCCGGTACTCGGCCAGGCACTCGGGGTTGGCCAACGCTTCGGTGTTGCGCACCGCGCGGCCGTTCACCGCGTCGGCCACGGCCAGCTCGCTGATCTTGTTGCTGCGCGTGCGTGGCACGTCGGTGACCTGCACGATGCGCGCGGGCACATGGCGCGGCGATGCGTTGGCCCGTAGCCGGCTGCGGATCTCGGCCTGCAAGGCGTCGGTGAGCAGCGCGCCCTCGGCCAGCTTCACGAACAGCACGATGCGGGTGTCGTCGTCCCACTCCTGCCCCACCGCCACCGCTTCCACGACGTTCGCGAGTTGCTCGACCTGCGCGTAGATCTCGGCAGTGCCGATGCGCACGCCACCCGCGTTCAGCGTGGCATCGCTGCGGCCGTGGATCACCATGCCGCCGCGAGTGGTCCACGAGGCGAAGTCGCCGTGCGCCCACACACCGGGAAAGCGGTCGAAGTAGGCCGCCGCAAACTTGCTGCCCGCTTCGTCGTCACCCCAGAAGCCGACGGGCACGCTGGGGAACGGCAGCGAGCACACCAATTCGCCCTTCTCGTCGGGTTCGTCGACCAGTCGACCGTCCGCGGCGCACACGGCCACCGCCATGCCGAGCGCCGGACCCTGGATCTCGCCGGGGTAGACGGGGCGAGTGGGGTCTCCGCCGACGAAACAGCCGCACAGGTCGGTGCCGCCGCTGATGCTGGCCAGGTGCACGTCGGGCGTGACCGCGTCGTAGACCCAGCGGAAGCTCTCGTCGCTCAAGGGCGAGCCGGTGCTGCACACGGTGCGCAACGCCGTCAGGTCGTGAGAGTCGACGGGCCGTGCGCCGGCCTTTGCGACCGAGTCGATGTACTTCGCACTCACGCCCAGCAGCGTCAGCCGCTCGCGCTCGGCGATGTCGAACAACACCGTCGGCGACGGGTGGGCCGGGTTGCCGTCGAACAGCACGACGGTGGCGCCGGAGGCCAGCACACTGACCAACCAGTTCCACATCATCCAGCCGCAGGTGGTGAAGTACAGCACGCGATCGCCGGGCCGGATGTCGCAGTGCAGTTGGTGCTCCTTGAGGTGCATCAGCAGCACGCCGAGCGCACGATGAGTGATGCACTTCGGCTTCCCCGTGGTGCCGCTGGAGTAGAGGATGTACACGGGGTGGTCGCCCGGCATGCGGGTGAAGGTGAGCGCCGCGCCGTCGTGGGGTTCCACGTAGTCGCGCCAGCGGACGCCGCTGGGAATGCCGCTGACGTCGGGCGTGTCCGACAGCACGCCCACCACCACGGTGCGCCGGACAGAGGGCAGTTGCGTCACCGCCTCGGCGACGCGCGGCAGGCAGTCGAACTCCTTGCCGCCGTAGCGGTAACCGTCGGCGGCCACCAGCACCGTTGGCTCGGTCTGGCCGAACCGGTCGACCACGCCGGCGACACCGAAGTCGCTGGAGGTGGAGGTGAACGTGGCGCCGATCGCGTTGGCGGCGAGGAAGGTGACGATGGTCTCGGTGACGTTCGGCATGTACGCGGCGATGCGATCGCCGCGCTGCACGCCATCGGCCGTGAAGGCTGCCGCGAGCGCCGCCACCTCGGAACGCAGCTGCTGCCAGGTGAGGCTGCGCCGGTCGCCGGCCTCGGTGAAGGCGACGATGGCGTCATCGCCTGCGCCGTCTCGCTCCGCGAGCGCGTTCTCGGCGTACGACACACTCGACTGCGGGAAGAACCGGGCGTCGCGCACGCTGCCGTCGCCGGCGTCGAACGCGATCGCGCCCGGGTCGCCGACGATGTCCGCGGCTGCCCAGACCTGCTGCCAGAACTCGCCGGGTTCGCGCACCGACCAGTCGTGCAGCGCCACCGAGTCGACCACCTCGGGGTGCTCCGTGGCGACAGTGCGGCGGAACGCCTCCATGCGAGTGCCGGCAACCCGCGCGGCCGACGGTGTCCACAGCGGTTCCATGTCGAGCGATCCCCTTCCCTCGTCGGCTGCCGGGTGAGCAGCGCCCCATCCTACGAGTGCGGTCTGGGTCGAAATCGTCCCGGCGTCCGAGACGAATCCGGCCCAGAAACCGCCGACGGCCGGCCGGAGACTCGGTCAGGGCTGCGGGGCGCGGCGCGAGCGCGGGCCGGCGTGGGCGACTCGGCTGGGCACGGGGTGACCGAGGAACTGCTCCACCAGCAGCGCAGCGTCGATGAGCGCGTCGATGCCGATGCCGGTGGACACGCCCAGGTCGTCGCACAACGCGACCAGTTCCTCGGTGGCCAGATTGCCGGCGGAGCCGTGGGCGAACGGCGAGCCGCCAAGGCCGCCCACCGACGTGTCGAAGCGCACGACGCCGGCCTGCAGCCCGGCATACGCGTTGACCAACCCGGTGCCGCGGGTGTCGTGCAGGTGCAGCCCCACAGCCACACCGGTCGCCGCCAGCACCTCGTGCACGCGCCGCGGAGTGGCCATGCCAGTGGTGTCGGCCAGTGTGATTGCCGCGGCCCCTTCGGCGCGCAACCGCTCGACCAGCAGCGCCAGCTGGGCCGGCGGAACGTCGCCCTCGTATGGCGAGCCGAACGCGCACGACACCACAGCATCGACCGGCACGCCAGCCGCCGCTGCCAGCCGGCAGATGTCGCCGATGGCCGAGACCGACTCGTCGATGGACATGCGCACGTTGCGCTGGTTGTAGGTGGCCGACGCCGAAAGGGTGACGGTGAGCTCGTCGATGCCGGCCGCGAGCGCCAACTCGGCGCCGCGCAGGTTGGGCACCAGTGCCGCCCGCACCACGCCCTCGGGCGTGCCCACGGCCGCAACCACGTCGGCCGCATTAGCCATGGCGGGCACCGCGGTGGGGCTGACAAAGGCCGCCACTTCGAGGTGCATGACCCCGGCGGTGAGCAGCGCGTCGATGAGGTCGACGCGCTGATCGACGGTGAGCGGAGCTTCGGCCTGCAGCCCGTCGCGTGCCCCCACCTCGCGGATGGTGATGGTCGACGGCAACACGCTCATGTCCGCCACGCTACGCCCACTACCGTGACCGCCATGGAACTTGGTCTGACAGGGCGGCGCGCACTCATCACCGGC
>Ga0105047_10013549_pt1 | contig 13018 bp, 12 predicted proteins | sample MAT04_FD_78384 | JGI IMG/M metagenome (GOLD analysis project Ga0105047, IMG submission 78384) | Freshwater microbial communities from Lake Fryxell liftoff mats and glacier meltwater in Antarctica - MAT-04 (megahit assembly) | ecosystem: Environmental > Aquatic > Freshwater > Ice > Liftoff... | reverse complement strand
GCCTTCCTGGTGATCGTTGACCAGCCCCATGGCCTGCATCAGGGAATAGACGGTGGTCGGCCCGACGAAACTCCATCCGCGTTGCTTCAGGTCCTTGGACAAGGCCACGGACTCCGGCGACGTTGACAGCGCGCGCAGTGCATCGCGGGTCATGCGTGCGGGTCGCGTCGATGGATCGGGCTCCCAGCGCCAGAAATAGGCGGCCAGCGAGCCACAGGCGTCGCGCAGCGTCAGCGCACAGCGCGCATTGTTGATCGCGGACTCGATCTTGCCGCGGTGGCGCACGATGCCGGTGTCCAGCATCAGCCGCGCGACGTCGGCATCACCAAAACCGGCCAGGGCCTCGATGTCGAAGTGGGCGAGCCCGTTGCGAAAGGCCTCTCGCTTGTTCAGGATGGTGAGCCAGCTCAGGCCGCTCTGAAATCCCTCCAGGCAGAGCTTCTCGAACAAGCGCCGGTCATCGGCAACCGGGAAACCCCATTCGCTGTCGTGGTAGTTGCGGTACACCGGTGTGGAGCGGCACCAGGTGCAGCGGGCCACACCGTGGTCATCGGCATACAGGCCGTCAGGCAGGGCGGTGGTCATATCCCGGCCCCTACAGCCGCAACACCCGACCCGGGTTCATCAGGTTCGTCGGATCCAGCGCGCGCTTGATCGCCCGCATCATGTCCAGCGCCACCGGCGGCTTGTAAGCAGGCAGCTTGTCGACCTTCAGGCTGCCGATGCCGTGTTCGGCCGAGATCGAACCACCGAACTTCGCCACCGATTCGAACACCAGCGTATTGACGGTGGTCTCGTTCTCGCGCAGGAACTCGGCGGCGTCCTCGCCTTCGGGTGCCTGCACGTTGTAGTGCAGGTTGCCATCGCCCAGGTGGCCGAAGTCGACCATGCGGATGCCGGGCAGAGCCCTGGCCAGCAAGGCGTCGGTGGTGCGCACGAACTCGGGTATGCGCGAGATCGGAATCGAGATGTCGTGCTTGATGTTCAGCCCTTCCATCGCCTGTGCGATCGGCAGGTTCTCGCGGATCTGCCACAAGGCCCTGGCCTGGGCGATGCTCCCGGCCACCACGCCGTCGGTGATGCAGCCTTGCTCCATGCCCGCTTCCAGCAGGCGCTCGAACTGGGCGCGGGCATGGGTCTCCGACTCGTGGTCGGACACTTCCAGCAGCACGCACCAGGGCGTCGTTTCGTACAGCGGCACCGTCGACTGCGGCATGTGGCGCGCCACCAGCGACAACGCGAACTGCCCCATGACCTCGAAGCCGGTCAAGCCGGCGCCCAGCGTCTGGTGCGCCAGGCCGAGCAAGGCCACCGCGTGGTCCATTGACGGCACCGCAGCCCAGGCGGTCAGTTGGGCCGCCGGCAGCGGTACCAGCTTCATGGTGGCGGCGGTGATGATGCCCAGCGTGCCTTCGGAGCCGATGAACAGGTTGCGCAGGTCGTAACCGGTGTTGTCCTTGCGCAGGCCGGTCAGCCCGTTCCAGATCTCGCCCTGCGCCGTGACCACTTCCAGACCCAGGCACAGGTCGCGGGTGTTGCCATACCGCACGACCTGGGTGCCGCCGGCATTGGTGCTCAGGTTGCCGCCGATGGTGCAACTGCCTTCGGCCGCCAGGCTGAGCGGGAACAGGAAGCCGGCCTTGGCGGCCGCTTCCTGCAGGTTCTGCAACACGCAGCCGGCCTGCGCTGTCAGCGTGAGGTTGCCGGCGTCGAGCGCCAGCACCTGGTTCATGCGTTGCAGGTTCAGCACCACCTGGCGGCCGGATGCATCGGGCACGGCACCTACCACCATGCTGGTATTGCCGCCTTGCGGCACGAGACTCACGCCGGTGACTATCTGCCGGTCCGCGCACAGCTTGACGATCTGCGCGACCTCGGCGGTCGCCGCCGGCCGTACGATGGCCAGCGCCTGTCCGCGGCTGCGCTTGCGCCAGTCCTGCTCCCACGGGGCCAGGTCGGCGCCAGGGTCGTCGTGGGTCATGACATGCGGCGCGCCGACGATGCCGCGCAGTTCGTCCAGCAGCCATCGGGTGTTATCGGACATGGAGGAGGCCAACGGGACGGTACTCAGGATTCCGGCGACGGAGACGACGACGACCGTACGGCGTTGCGCAAGCGCAAACGCACATGCAGGGCACAGGCGACGAAAAGCATGATGCACAACGCCACCTGCACCAGCGCCAGCCAGTTGCCGGGTGGCTTGTCGCCCCAGGCGCGCACCACGCCTTCGGTGAAATAGAGCCAGATCATCAGGCTGACCCAGCGGTAGGTGTACATGCGGTTCTTGAGCAGGCCGGCCAGCGGGATGCACAGCGGCAGCACCTTGAGCGCCAGCCAGGAACCGCCCGGGCGCAGTGGCGCCAGCCATAATTCCCATGCCAGGCCGAGCACGATCATGCCAAGAAGGCTTCCCACGGCCAGGGTTCGGGTCAGGGATACGTTGGGGTCGGGGGATAAAGCCATGTCGGTGGCATCATACCGGCCATGCTATTTCCTCCCCGGCTTCAGTCCTTGCTGGACGATCTGGCCCGCTTTCCCTGGGCCAACACGGTCCTGACGCTGCGCGAGCGATTCCGCGAAGACCGGCTTGGACTGACCGCCAGCAGCCTGACCTTCACGACGACCATTGCGCTGGTGCCGCTGTTCACGGTTGCGCTGGCGATCTTCACCGCATTCCCGATGTTCGGCAAATTGCAGGTGGTGCTGCAGCGCTGGCTGGTCGATAACCTGGTACCCGACACGATTGCGCGCCAGGTGCTGGGTTATCTGACGCAGTTCGCCAAGCAGGCGAGTCAGCTGGGCAGCGTGGGCCTGGTGATCCTGCTCGTCACTGCGCTGGCGTTGATCCTGACCATTGACCGCACGCTCAATGGCATCTGGCGGGTGCGGCGTAAACGCCGCCTGGCCCAGCGCATCCTGGTCTACTGGGCTGCGATCACGCTTGGGCCGCTGGTGCTGGGCGCCAGCGTCACGATGACGTCGTATGCAGTGGGTTTGTCGCGCAGCCTGTCCGGCGGCCTGCTGGGCGGTGTCGGCCTGCTGCTCGACGCTGCGCAATTCCTGGTGCTGGCTTTTGGAGCGACGGCGATGTACCGCTATGTGCCGTACACCCAGGTCAAGTGGTCGCATGCCTGGGCTGGCGGCCTGTTCGCGTCAGTGGCCATGGAGCTGGCCAAGCAACTGCTGGTGATCTACCTGGCCAGGGTCCCGACCTATTCGGTGGTGTACGGAACCTTCGCCACCGTGCCCATCCTGCTGGTGTGGATCTACCTGGCCTGGGTCATCATTCTGCTGGGCGCAGTCATCGCGGCCTATTTGCCCAGCCTGATGGCAGGCGTGGCACGGCGCGGCCTGGGCGCCGGCTGGCAGTTTCAGCTGGCCGTGGAGACCTTGCGCCTGCTGCAGCAGGCGCGCGCGCTGGAGAGCCGCGGCCTGACGATGTCGCAGCTGGCCAAGGCACTGCGGGTCAGCGCGCTGGGTATCGATTCGGCACTGCAGGCGCTGGTGGAACTGAACTGGGTTGCCAGGCTGGACGACGACGCGAGCGACGATGGCCCGCGCTACGTGATGCTGGTCGATCCGCAGACCACGCTGCTGGAGCCGCTGGTGCAGGCGGTGCTGCTGCGCCGCAACTCCAGCACCGACGCGCTGTGGGAACGCGCACAGTTCGGTCGGACCCGACTCGGCGAGGTGTTGTGATCGTGAACGGCATGGGTGCCAAACCATACGCACGGCGACATCTGGCGCATGTGGCGCATGGTGTTGCGCCCCCTGCGCCCCTTGCGCCACCTGCGCCACCTGCGCCAACAGCACTTGGCACACCCTCTGGCGACTTCGCGCGCAGCGACTCAGCAGATTGTGAACGGAGCCCGCAGAAAACCCCGGAACCGCGCCCGCCCACCGCGCACCGGATCTTCGGTGAGGTGGTAGTGCGGGAATCGCGCCAGGAACCGCCCGATCGCAATGCGGCCTTCGAGCCGCGCCAGGCTCAATCCGGCGCACTGGTGGATGCCGAATCCGAACGCCAGGTGGCGGTTGTCGCGTCGCCACAGGTCGAGCCGGTCCGGCTGCTCGAATTGCGCCGGGTCGCGGTTGGCAGCGCCGATGCAGAGCGTGACCAGTGCTCCGGCCGGCAGCTCGATGCCGCCGACGGTGCAAGCGGCAGTCGCGCGGCGGTTACCCAGCTGGTTGGATGATTCGAAGCGCAGGAACTCGTCGACCGCGCTGTCCAGGTGCGGCTCGAGCGCCTGCGGGTCATCGCGGTAATGGGCGATGCGCTGGAGCAGGCCGGCCTTCGCGTCAGGGTGCTCCTGCAGTGCCACCAGCGCATTGCCGATCAGGTTGGTCGTGGTTTCGTGGCCGGCATTGAGGATGAAGATGCAGTTGTGCAGCAACTCCGTCTCCGATAGCCGACCGCTGTGCACGTCGTCCGCTTCGCCCTGGATCAGCCGCGTCAGCACGTCGTGTTGCGGGTCGCCCGGCTTGCGCCGGCGTTCGGCCACCAGTTGCCCCAGATAGGCCAGAAATTCGGACACGCTGCGGTTGCCCAGCGCTTCCTGTTGCGGCGTCAGCGCCGGCTCGAGCGCGCCCAGGATGGCCAGTGACCAACCCCGCAGCGGGCCCCGGTCGGCGTGCGGCACGCCTAGCAGGTTGCCGATGACCTCCACCGGAATGGCGCTGGCGAAGTCGTCGATCAGGTCGCCGCCACCATGGTCCTCGATGCCGTCGAGCAGTTGGTCGACCAGCGTGACGAGGCCGCCCTCCAATTCGCGGATCGCGCGCCGGGTCAAGGCGCCCATGATCAGCTTGCGCACCCGCGTGTGCAGCGGTGGGTCGTTGAACACCAGGCTGGTCGTATGGTGTGCGAACAGGGCTGACTGTCCCGTCGCATCGGGTTTCGTCTGCCACGGCGCGTGCAGGTACTTGGGCGCGAATTCGACCTTCTTGTCCGAACTGAAGGCTCTGGCGTCGCGGTAAACCGCGACCAGGTCCTCGTAGCGGGTCAGGAACCAGCTGCCGTCGGGCATGGCACGTACCGGCTGCTGCGCACGCAGCAGATCGTAGACCGGATACGGATTGGCGTAGAAGTCCGCCGGCAAGGCGCGCAGGTCGAAGTCGTGCGCGATCTGTCGCGCCCGTGCCGCAGCCATCGCAGGCGTGGCAACGACCCGCTCGTTCATGGCTGCAGGAACTCGCGCAGAGCAGCCAGCACCGCCTCGGGTGCCTCCAGCATCATCTGGTGTCCGCCGGGCACCGTCACCACCGTGGGGTGTTGCGCTGCACGCACCAGCGACTGGGCGGCCTTGGGCGGTGTCATCTGATCGTGCTGCCCCAGCACAAACAAGGTGGGTGCGGTCACCTTGAGCATGGCAGCATCACCGCCGGCATACGCGTGGCAGGCCTTGAAGCCGGCATGGAACACATTCACGCGCGGGTTGCTGGCGAGCACCCGGCGCATCAGCGCGCGCGAGCCGCCATACAGCCAGGTGCCGGGCCCGAGGCTGGACGGCGGAGGCGCCAATGTGCTGTGCGAAAAGGTATTGACCATCGCAATTGCCTTTTCCGGGTCATTCTGCGAGGCCTCGAGCAGCAGCGGCGAGACCTTCATCGGGAAGGCCACGCCGACCAGCACCAGGTGGCTCGCGCGTTGGGGCGCGCGTGCCGCGGCCTCGAGCGCGATCAGCGCGCCGAAGCTGTGGCCGATCAAGGCCGCCTTGTCGACACCGGCGGCGTCCATCAGCGCCAGCACGAAGTCGCACGCTGCCTCGGTGCTGGCAGGCGGGTCGCCGGCGCTCTTGGCATGGCCGGGCAGGTCGGGTGCGAGCACGTTCCAGCCGTGGTGCGCCAGCGAGCGGGTCTGCAGGATCCAGACACTGTGGTCGTTGAGTACGCCGTGGATGAAGATCGCGGTTGGCTTGGCCGCGTCGAACGGCTTGCCTGCGGTGTAGCAGAAGGTCTTGCGGCCGTTGACGATGAGTTCCATCACGCACCAGCCTTTTCCGCGGCCCGCAGCGCGCGCTTGAGGTCTTCCAGCAGGTCGGCCGGGTCTTCCAGGCCGATCGACAGGCGGATCGTACCCTGGCTGATGCCCCCCAGCGCCAGTGCCTCGTCGCTCATCCGGAAATGGGTCGTGCTGGCCGGGTGGATCACCAGAGAGCGGCAGTCGCCGACGTTGGCCAGGTGGCTGAACACCTGCAGCGCATCGACGAAGGCATTGCCTTGTTCGCGGCTGCCCTTGAGGTCGAAGCTGAACACCGAACCGGCTCCCCGTGGCAGCATCTTTCGCGCCAGCGTGTGGCTGGGGTGGGACTCGAGCAGCGGATGGCCGACACGTGACACGAACTTGTGGCCGGCCAGGAACTCGACCACCTTGGCCGTGTTGTCCATGTGGCGTGCCATGCGCAGGCCCAGCGTCTCGATGCCCTGCAGCACCAGCCAGGCCGAGTGCGGGCTCAGGCAGGCGCCGAAGTCGCGCAGGCCTTCGCGCCGCGCACGCAGCAGGAAGGCGCCGACGGTCGACTCGTCGGTGAACACCATGTTGTGGAAACCGTCGTAGGGTTCGGCCAGTTCGCCGAACTTGCCGTTGGCGGCGTGGGAGGCTGCCCAGTCGAAGCTGCCGCCATCGATGACGATGCCGGCGATCACCGTGCCATGGCCGCTGAGGAACTTGGTCGCCGAGTGGTAGACGAGGTCGGCACCATGCTCGAGCGGCTTGAGCAGCCAGGGCGTGGTCAGCGTCGAGTCGACCAGCAAGGGAACGCCGGCATCGTGCGCGATGTTGGAGACGCTGCCGATGTCCAGCACAACGAGCCCCGGGTTGCCGACGGTCTCGCCGAAGAACAGTTTTGTTTCAGGACGCACCGCGGCGCGCCAGCCGTCGATGTCGCCAGGCTTGACGAAGCTGGTCTCGATGCCGAAGCGGCGCATCGTGTAATGCAGCAGGTTCTGCGAGCCGCCATACAGCGCGGTCGAGGCCACGATATGCGAGCCCGCACCCATCAGCGTGGCGATCGTCAGGTGCAGGGCGGCCTGGCCGCTGGCCGTGCTGATCGCACCGATGCCGCCTTCGAGCGCCGACACCCGTTGCTCCAGCACCGCATTGGTCGGGTTGCTGATGCGCGAATAGACATGGCCGGCGCGCTCGAGATTGAACAGTGCGGCGGCGTGTTCGCTCGACTCGAACACGAACGAGGTGCTCAGGTGGATGGGCACGGCGCGCGCACCGGTGGCGGGGTCCGGCGCAGCGCCGGCGTGTAGTGCCAGTGTGTCGAAGCCGGGGTCGGAATAACCGGGCATGCAAGGTCTCCAGAGTGAGTGGCAGGGTTGGGTGCGATCCGGCAAGGCGGGTCTGCCGGATGCCGCCGACAGGGTGGTTGAGTCATCGGAGGCGATTCAGCGCCTCATTGGTCGGCCAGCGCCGACCCAGAGCCGTATTGTGGGCTATATTCCGTGCGAGGAGACCTGCATGAAAGTCAGCGATATTCTGCGTGTCAAGGGCAGCACGCTTTACACCGTCAAGCCTGATGAGCGCCTGGCCGAGGCTGCTGCGACGATGGCCGACAAGGACATCGGCTCGCTGGTCGTCATGGACCGCGGCGACCTGGTTGGCATGTTGACCTTTCGCGAGGTCATACAGACACTGGCGCGCAATGGCGGCGCAATCGGCACCGGCTCGGTCCGCGCGGCGATGGACGACGCTCCGCTCACCTGCACCATGGCCACCGAACTCGACGAGGTCCGGCGCATGATGCTCGAGCACCATGCGCGATACCTGCCGGTGCTGGATCGCAAGATGCTGATGGGCGTGGTCAGTTTCTACGACGTCGCCAAGGCCGTCGTCGACGCACAGAATTTCGAAAATAAGATGCTCAAGGCCTACATCCGCGACTGGCCGGAAACCGACGGGATTCCGGGTACGCCATGAGCGCCGCCGGGCCGCTCCCAAGGCGCTCAGCGCCGCAGTCCGCAGGACGCAGGCTTCGGCAGAGCGCCGCCGGGCCGCTCCCAAGGCGCTCAGCGCCGCAGTCCTTGGCACGCAGGCCGGTCTGATGCCTGGCAATACCTTCGGGACCCTGTTCGCGGTCACCAATTTCGGTGAATCGCACGGACCCGCAATTGGCTGTGTCATCGATGGCTGCCCTCCAGGCTTGGCGCTGTGCGAGGCCGATATCCAGGGCGACCTGGACCGGCGCCGGCCGGGCAGCTCGAAGTTCGTGACCCAGCGCAACGAGCCGGACGCGGTCGAGATCCTCAGCGGTGTCTATGAAGGCAAGACCACGGGCACCCCGATCGCGCTATTGATCCGCAACACCGACCAGCGCAGCAAGGACTACGGCAACATCCTGCAGACCTTCCGCCCGGGCCATGCCGATTACGCCTACCACCAGAAATACGGCATCCGTGATCCGCGCGGGGGTGGGCGCTCGTCGGCCCGACTGACAGCGCCGATGGTTGCGGCCGGCGCGGTGGCCAAGAAATGGCTGCGCGAAAAATACGGCACCGTGTTTCGTGGCTGCATGACGCAAATCGGCGAGCAGGTGATCGGCTTCGAGAGCTGGGATCAGGTGACGAAGAATCCGTTCTTTGCACCGGTGGCCGACGTATCGGCCCTGGAAACCTACATCGAGGCCTTGCGCAAGTCGGGCGACTCCTGCGGCGCGCGTATCCGGGTCAGCGCCAGCGGCGTGCCGGTGGGCCTGGGCGAGCCACTGTTCGACAAGATGGACGCCGACATCGCCTACGCGATGATGGGCATCAATGCGGTCAAGGGCGTGGAGATCGGCGCCGGATTCGCCAGCGTGAGCCAGCGCGGCACGACCCATGGCGATTCGCTGTCGCCAGAGGGTTTTCGCAGCAACAACGCCGGCGGTACGCTGGGCGGCATCACCAGCGGGCAGGATCTCGAAGTATCGATCGCGATCAAGCCCACCAGCTCCATCCTGTCGCCGCGCGAATCGATCGACGTCGCGGGCAACAGCACCGAGGTCAGTACCAAAGGCCGCCACGACCCCTGTGTCGGCATCCGGGCCACGCCGATCGCCGAGGCAATGCTGGCGCTGATCGTGATGGACCATGCCCTGCGCCATCGCGCCCAGTGCGCGGATGTGCAGGTCGATCTGGCGCCGATCAGCGCCCAGGCTTTGCAGCCAGGATCCTCGCCACGGTAGTCGTGTCGAGCGCTGGGTCACGGCCGCGGCTGTGGCGGGTTTGACGCGGGCGTATCGGCCGGCTGCACGGAGGGGTTCGGCGGCGAGCGCCGCCACGGGTTGAAGCCGGTCACCAGCACGGTCGCGGCCAGCACCAGCAGGCCGCCGGCATAGGTGGCTCCGGTGAACTTTTCATCCAGCACCAGGTGGCCCCAGATGATGCCCGAAATGGTGGCCATGAAGGTGGAACTCAATGCGGCAACCGGGCTGACCTTCTGCACGATACGCGTGTAAGCCCAATAGGCCAGGCCAGAGGTGCAGATGCCCATGACCGCGACCGACACCAGCGCGGCTGGCGTGAACCGGGCCTCGGGCAGGGTCCACAAGGCGCCAGGCAGCAGCATCACGAAGCCGATCACGTGCAGCAGCGCAGTGATCGCAAGTGGCTCCATGGTGTGGGTTGCGCGTTTGAGCAGCGGTGCCGACGATCCGGACAACGCGGAGCCTGCGATGGCGACCAGCGCTGCCACGACCAGTTCCGGGGTCGGACGCATCGGCCCGAGCTGTACCACCAGGGCGACGCCGGCGAAACCGGCCATGCAGCCGAGCAGCTTGGCACGGGTGAGCGTGTCTTCGCGCAGCCAGGCCGAGGCAAAGGTGCCGAACATGACCGATGTCACACTGAGCACCGCACTGTAGCCGGCAGGCAGGTACAAGGACGACCAGGCATACAGGAAGTGGGGACCGGCGATAGCCAGCGCCGCCAGCACGGTCAAGGCGCGCCAGTGTTCCCATGGCCAGCGCTGGCCGGTGAGCTGCATGATCAGCGCCAGTGTGGCCGCGCCCAGCCCGATCCGGCCTGCCGCAGTCAGGGCGGGGCCGATCTCCGGTGTTGCGACACGCGTGAAAAGAAACGTCGCCCCCCACAGGATCGACAAGCCCGCCAGCTGGGCGAAATACTTGTTCTGCATGTGGCACCGATTGTGCGGTATCCCGGCGCTGGCACGGGGCTGCGGCGGCGCCGGTGTCTTTTCTTCGTTGGCGTCAGCGCCCGGGCCTGGCCTGCAGCCGGCGGCGCGGGTCGAACCCCATCACTAGCAGGCACGACAACACCAGCAGGCTGCCGCCGAGATAGATGCCGGTGTCGAGCCGCTCGCCCAGGAACAGCACGGCCCACAACACGCCGAATCCGGTGATCATGAAGGTTGAACTCAGTGCGACCAGTGGCGAGACATGGCGCATGATGCGCGCGTAGAGCCACCAGGCGATGCCGGAGGTGAAGGTTCCCATGAAGAACACCGCGGCCAGCGTGCCGGCCGTGAAGCGCGCGCCAGGCCAGTCGATCGCCGCGCCTGGCAGCAGCAGCACGAAGGCAATCGCATGCATGCCAGCCGTGATGGCCAGCGGCTCCATGCGCGTGACGGCGCGCTTGAGCATCGGGGTGGACATGCCCGATACCGCCGAGCCGACGACGGCGATCAGCACCGCCATCAACAGTTGCGGTGTCGGCTCCAGCGGGCCGAGCTGCACCAGGAACGCCGCGCCGACGATGCCCAGCACGCAGCCGGCCAGCTTCGGGCCGGTCAGAGTTTCCTCTTTCATCCAGGCCGAGGCGATGGCGCCGAACAGCACCGAGGTCACATACAACAGGGCTGCATAACCGGCCGGCATGTACAGCGCCGACCAGGCGAACATGGCGTGGGGCGCGGCCACACCGAGCAAGGCCAGCAAGGCGAGTTCACGCCAGTGTTCGATCGGCCAGCGCAGGCGCAGCCAACGCATGATGCAGGCCAGCGCGAGGGCGGCCATGCCCATGCGCAGCGCCGCCAGCAGGTTCGGGCCCAGCACGGGCGCTGCGAACCGGGTCAGCATGAATGATGTGCCCCACAAGGCGGACAAGGCGACCAGTTGCAGGGTGTGTCGGGACATGGTTGCGCCGGATTGTCGTGCAAGGCCAAGCCGCCAGGCGTTCGGCGTTGGCGTTGGCGGATGCAGGCGCGCATGCGGCGACAATGCGACATTGCCGTTCAACTGCTTGTGACAACATCCATGGAACACCGCAAGTTTGCCCTGACCGGTCTGATCGGCTGGCCTGTCTCGCATTCACGTTCACCCGATATCCACAACCACTGGCTGGCCGAGCACGGCATGCGCGGCGCCTATGTGCTGCTGCCGGTGGCACCCGGCACGCTCGAGCAGGCGCTGCGTGCATTGCCGGTGCTGGGCTTTGCCGGTTGCAACCTGACCATTCCGCACAAGGTGGCGGCCATGGCGTGCGTGGATGAGCTCGACCCAAGCGCACGCCGCATTGGCGCCATCAATACCGTGGTCGTTCGCAGCGACGGATCGCTGGCGGGTTTCAACACCGACGGCTTCGGTTATGTGCACAGCCTGCTGCACGAGATGCCCGACTGGCGGGGCGACGCCGGCCCGGCCGTCGTGATCGGCGCTGGTGGCGCCGCGCGGGCGGTGCTGGTCAGTCTGCTCGAGCAGGGCGCACGCGAGATCCGGTTGTGCAACCGTTCCGAGGACAAGGCGCGGCGGTTGGCCACGGAGCTTGGCGGCCCGATCCGGGTCATTGCCTGGGAACAGCGCCACGCGACACTTGCCGGTGCGGTCCTGCTGGTCAATACCACCAGCCAGGGCATGAGCGGGCAGGCGGCGCTGGACCTGTCGCTGGACGCGTTGCCACCAGAAGCGCTGGTGTCGGACCTGGTCTATGTGCCGCTCGAAACGCCGTTGCTCACAGCGGCGCGCGTACGCGGCAATCCGGTGGTCGGTGGCCTGGGTATGTTGCTGCACCAGGCGCGTGCGGCATTTGCGCACTGGTTCGGCACCCTGCCCGCGGTGACACCGGCGCTGCGGGCCATGGTCGAGCGCAGCCTGTGACGGGCCTGCCGACGGGCCTGCCGACGGGCCATGGGCCGAGGCCCGGCCTATCCTGTCAGCGACAGACTCCCCTGTGTTCCGCGGGCTGTTTCCAGGACGCCTGCACTGCAATCCACCGTGAGAAGGACCTTCCATGACCATTGCGTTGTACACATTCGATACCCCCAACGGACGCAAGATCAGCGTTGCGCTCGAGGAGATGGGCCTGCCCTATGCAGTGCATGTCGTCAACATCGGCCAGGGCGAGCAGAACCAGCCGCAGTTCCTGCGGATCAGTCCGAACAACAAGATCCCGGCCATAGTGGATCCGACGGGACCCACGGGTGAGCCGGTCAGCGTGTTCGAGTCCGGCGCCATCCTGATCTACCTGGCCGAGAAGTCGGGCCAGTTCCTGCCCAGGGATCCGCTCAAGCGAATCGCCGCCTTCGAATGGCTGATGTTCCAGATGGCTGGTTTCGGTCCGATGCCGGGGCAGGTGCATCATTTCATTGCGCTGCAGAACCAGGACGACAAGCGATATGGCCTGCAGCGCTTCATGGCCGAGACCCGCCGCCTGTATGGCGTGATGGACCGGCGCCTGGCCGATCGGGCATTTTTTGCCGATGACCTGTCGATCGCCGACTTTGCAATCCTCGGCTGGGTTTGGCGCCATGAGCGGCATCAGGTCGACCTGGCCGATTTTGCGCATGTGCAGCGCTGGTACGAGGCGATGATGGCACGTGCGGCGGTGCAGCGCGGGTTTGCCGTGCCCTTGCGCTGAGGACGAGCCCACACGCAGGGCCGCCGGTCAGATCAGGTTGCGCATGGCCCGCGCGGTCTCCTGCAACACGGGCAGTACGCGCCGGATCGCGTCTTCGCTGCTCTCGTGCCCCATGGGCATCGACACGTTCAGGCCGCCGACGAGTTTGCCGTGGCGGTCGAGCAAGGGAACCGCGATTCCGCGGAAGTTCAATTCGAGTTGTTGTTCGGAGATCGCCCAGCCG
>Ga0105047_10013548_pt1 | contig 13020 bp, 15 predicted proteins | sample MAT04_FD_78384 | JGI IMG/M metagenome (GOLD analysis project Ga0105047, IMG submission 78384) | Freshwater microbial communities from Lake Fryxell liftoff mats and glacier meltwater in Antarctica - MAT-04 (megahit assembly) | ecosystem: Environmental > Aquatic > Freshwater > Ice > Liftoff... | reverse complement strand
ATCGTTTTCCAGGACGGTGCCTAGGGAGATGTCGAAGCCTAGTAGTTTCCCGACTTCCGCTGCGTAGCATTCCGGGCTGGCGGAGGAGAGGATGGTGAGGTGGCCGGCGGCCCGATGTCTTGCGAGTTCGGCCTTCAGTTCCGGATAAATGCCCGGTTGGAGTTTTTCCGCAAACTCACGGGAAAGCTCCGTGAGTCTCCCGGGAGGCATTTTCCAGAGAAAGCAGTGGAAGATACGCTTCATGTTCTCCGTGCCTAGCAGTTTCGCGAAGGGGAGGAAGGCGAGGAAAAGCGGAACTGAGAAATGGCGGGAAGGTTCCTTGCTGAGAACATGATGCCGGAAGAGGAGCTGGCAGTCCCATGCGAGGAGGGTGCCGTCCATATCGAAAAGGGCGATGCCGGGAGGTGGGGAGTCCGGCGGGGGCATGGGATGATATAGGTGGGTGGCGACTGAAAGTCACCACTACACGTAATGCAGAGCCTTCGCGCGGTCGTTGATCGCGGCGTCGTTGTCGATGAGTTCCTGGATGGGATCCCAGCGACCGGAGACGAGGGCATCGCGGGCGGACTCGGGCATTTTCACGGGGAATTCCAGGTCGCAGCAGGTGCTGACTTTCAGGTTCTCCACGTCAATGGTGACGACCGTGTCCGGCTTGGCCTCGATGGCGGCGCGGAGCCTGGCGATATCTGCCGCAGAAGCCATTACGCAGGGCATGGCGAGGGTGGTGGAGTTTCCGTAGAAAATCTCAGCAAAGGACTCGGCGATGACCGCGTTGAAGCCGTATTTTTTGAGCGACTGCGGGGCGTGCTCACGGGAAGAGCCGCAACCGAAGTTCACGCCGGCGATGAGGATGGAGGCGTCCGTGAAGCGCTCGTCGTTGAGCGGGTGCCTGGTTTTGTCGCCGGTTTCGGAATCGAAGCGGACATCGTAGAACGCATATTCCCCGAGGCCATCGAAGGTGACGCATTTCATGAAGCGCGCTGGGATGATGCGGTCGGTATCGATGTCCGCGCCCGGGATGAATACGCCGGTTCCGGAGACTTGTTTGACGGGGTCGAGGGACATTCTGGGTAAAAACTGAAATTCTGAAAAGCTGAGATGCTGAAATTACTCTGCGGCGGGAGCGGGAGCGGGGGCGGCGTCTGGACGGGGGTATTTGGCCATGATGGCTTGCATTTCTGCTTGGAAGTCCGCCTGGTTTTTCATCGCGTATTTTTGTCCGACTTTTGAACTCTCCTGCATGATCTGAGGCATGGTGAGGAGTGATTTCTTGCCGACAGGCGTTTCGTAGAAGACGAGCAGCTCTTCCATTTCGTCGTTGGTGTAGGCACCCTCATAGACCTTCGCGAGATCCGCCTTGATGCCGGGATCCTCGAATGTCTTGGTGAAAAAGCGGTCGGCGGCTTCCGTGACTTCCTTGAGCGCCTCATCCGGCATCCCCTGGGCTTTCATCTGCTGGAGGACGGGAGCGAAAGAGGCGCTGGCGCCAGCCTTGGCGGTGTTGGCGAAGTCCATCAGCTCGATGAGGCGGATGGCAGGTGATTTTTCCTCTGCGGCGCGGAGCGGTGCGGAGAAACAGGTGAGCGCCGCGATGGCGAGAATGATGCTTGTCTTCATAGGATTGGTTGGTTTGAGATTGAGGCGGGGACAAATTTCCTGGGTTCAGCCGTCTTCCCGGAAACGGAGATAGTAGGGACGTTCGATGTTCTCGGGGAAGGGGTTGGACTGGTAGAAATCGGAGACTTTGAGAGTTAGTCCGATCGATTCGAGACGGACCGGGGAGTCGAGTTGGGTGTAGAGATGTTTTTTCCAGCGGTCGGAACGGCGGGTGACAAAGATCTCCGGCCAATCCTGCTCGATGAGGACGATCTCCTCGACGGACGGGATGCGTTTGTAATTTTCCAATTTTTCCCCGGAGTCGGCCCTGGCGGTGGAGGGGGACAGAACTTCGACGATGAGCTTGGGCTGGCGGACGATGTGGGAGTCGTTGTCCTCGGGGTCGCACGAAACGACGACATCAGGGTAATAGTATGCCTGGGTGAGATGATCCGCGAGTTCGACTTTTACCGCCTCCATGAACGTCTCGCAGGGGCCGCCTTTGAGGTGGTTTTTGCACGCGAGTGTAACGTCGAAGCAGATTTTGTTATGTGTTCTGCTAGCGCCGGACATCGCATAGACTTTACCGTCCACGTATTCGTGGCGGATTTCGGACAAGCGCTCCCCTTCGAGATACTCGGCGGGAGTGATCGGAAGTCTTTTTGCGGTGCTTGTGCTCATTTCACGAAAATCCTAGGCGACGGCGGCTGGCTTTTCCAGATCGAAAAGTTCGCGGGCATCAGCGATGGAACCCTGGATGGCTGCGGCGGCGACCATGACGGGGGACATGAGGATGGTGCGACCAGTGGGGGAGCCTTGGCGGCCTTTGAAATTCCGGTTTGACGAGGAGGCGCAGAGCTGGTCCCCGATAAGTTTGTCGGGGTTCATGGCAAGGCACATGGAGCAACCGGCGGCGCGCCATTCGAAGCCTGCTGCGCGGAAAATCTCCGGGATACCTTCCTGTTCGCACTGGATGGCGACGATCTGGGAGCCTGGGACGGCGATGGCTTGGACGTTTGCAGCGACCTTGTGGCCCTTGATGTATTTCGCGACTTCGCGGAAATCAGAAATGCGCCCGTTGGTGCAGGAGCCGATGAATGCGACGTCGATTTTGATTCCTTGGATCGGTGCACCGGCGGGTAGTTTCATGTAGGCGAGGGCTTCCTCGATGGATGCCTTTTCCTCCGGGGATTTCGCGGTGAGCGGGTCGGGTATGCATTCGGTGATGGCAATGCCTGCGTCAGGGGAAATGCCCCAGGTGACGGTGGGCTCGATCTTGGACGCGTCGATTTTCACGATGTCGTCAAAATGTGCGTCAGCATCCGAGGCGAAGGAGAGCCAACGGGCGGCGGTCTCGTCGAAATTGTTTTTATCGACGTAGGGCCGGCCTTGGAGGTAGGCGATGGTTTTGTGGTCGGGATTGACGTAACCGCAGCGTGCGCCGCCTTCGATGGACATGTTGCAGACGGTCATGCGCTCTTCCATGGACATGCGCTCGAAGACCTCTCCGGCATATTCGTAGGCGTAGCCGATGCCGCCGTTCGCTCCGAGGAGGCGAATGATGTGGAGGATGACGTCTTTCGCGTAAACACCGGCACGGAGGTCACCATTGACCTCGATCCGGCGGACTTTCATCTCGCCGAGGGCGATAGTCTGGGTGGCGAGCACGTCGCGCACCTGGCTGGTGCCGATGCCAAAAGCGATGGCTCCGAAGGCACCGTGGGTGGCGGTATGGGAATCCCCGCAAGCGATGGTGGTGCCGGGCTGGGTGATACCTTGCTCGGGGCCGACGACGTGGACGATGCCTTGTTTGCCGGACTTGAGGTCGAAATAGGTGATACCGAAGTCATCGCAGTTCTTGCGGATGGCATCGATCATTTCTGCGGCGAGGGGATCGGCGGGTTGGTCCTGGTTTTCCGTGGGGACGATGTGGTCGATGGTAGCGAAGGTGCGCTGCGGGAATTTCACGCTCAGGCCGAGATCGCGGAGCATCCCGAAAGCCTGCGGGGAAGTGACCTCGTGGATGAGGTGCGTGCCGATAAAGAGTTGTGTGCGGCCATCGGCGAGAGTGCCGACGCGGTGTGAATCCCAGACTTTTTGAAACAGACTTTTTCCCATGTTCGTGTGCCGCCGTGGTTCGCGGCGGGGCGGCAATGTGGGGAGGAGGCTGGGAAATTTCAACTCTCAACTTTCAAGGTTCAGGAAAGAAAAAGACCCTCCCCGGAGAGCCGGGGAGGGTCTGGAAATCAACCTAGGATTCAAGCCCTTCTGCGACGGATGAGAAGCGTCATGATTCCGAGTGCCCCAAGCATAGCGGAGCTTGGCTCAGGAACGACATCAAGAAAGAAGTTGTCCCCAAGCATACCTCCGGAGGTTGTGCCCCAGCGGACGCCTGCCGCAGTGGCTCCGACAGGGGCAGTTACCGTGTGCGAGTAGTTACCGAGGGCAGCGCCTGCTGTCGTACTCGTGGGCGCGAAGTCGCTTGCGAAATCCGTGGAACTGGAAATCAATGTTCCTCCCGTGTTGAACCACTGAACCAATACAAAGGCGGTCGCCACAAAGCCGTCATTTCTCGCACTGTAGTTGAAGGAGTATGCGCTACCGGCAGCAACCTCGGCTCGATTTACTGTGGCAGTTTCCCAAAATCCACTGTCGCCCCTTGTATATGCGAAGCGTTGTCCGGCACCGAACTGGTCATCGTTCGTGCCGATAAAAGAGCCTCCGCCAGCCGTGGTAACAGTCGCAATCCAGCCGGGGGTTGCGGTGTAAGTGCCTATATTGAACTCATAGGGGCCACCACCGTCCTGGAAGTTCGGGTTGGTGAGCAAGAGGTTGGCTCCTGAAGCGGGTATAACGGCAACCGCAGCAAGAATGACTAGATAGGTTCTTAATTTCGGTTCGAAATTAAAATCGCTTTTCCAAAAATCCGTCAATCCCAAATTCCATCCTTTTGTGGTTTGAATTCCGCTCCGGGTGTTTGAAGCTCCGCCCATGCCCCGCCCCGACGCACGCGCCAACGACCGACTCCGCCCGATTTCCTTTCACCCGAACGTGGCTCCGCACGCGACCGGCTCCGTTCTTGTCTGCTTCGGCGACACCCGTGTCATCTGCTCCGCCACCATTGAGGAGGGCGTGCCGGGCTGGATGCGCTTTCAGAAAGTAACCGGGGGTTGGCTGACGGCGGAGTATTCCATGCTCCCCTATTCCACGCACGACCGCAAAGCTCGCGATATCTCACGTGGAAAGCTCGATGGCCGCTCCTCGGAGATCCAGCGCCTCATCGGTCGCTCTCTGCGCGCGGTGGTGGATCTTCAGAAAATCGGCCAGCGCACGCTTTGGATCGATTGTGATGTGCTCCAGGCCGACGGAGGAACCCGCACCGCATCGGTCACCGGCGCCTGCGTGGCCACCGCGATCGCTTTCAACCGCATGATGGCGGAGGGCAAGCTCAAGGATTTCCCCTTGAAGAAACTGGTGGCCGCCGTTTCCGCCGGAGTTTTTGAAAACGAGGCCGTCCTCGATCTCAACTATCCCGAGGACAAAGCCGCGACAGTCGATTTCAACATCGTGATGACGGAAACTTTGGAATACGTGGAGGTGCAGGGTTCCGGCGAGGAAGCCGTTTTCTCCCGCGCCCAGATGGACGCCATGCTCGGACTCGCGGAGAAAGGCATTTCGGAAATTTTCTCCCTCCAGAAAATGGCCATCATTAATGCGGACAAGGCCGAACCAGTCGATTTCAGTTCTTTAGTCTCGTCCTTTGGAAGGAAGAGTCTCTAGGGATTGGTCGTATAGGATCTATCAGACACATTCCATGAACCCACTTTCCATACTTTTCCTGACCGCCATCCCGCTCATCGCGGAGGAGGTTCCAAATCCACAACTTCTCCCGACCACCAAGGCCATCCATGAGAAAATCACCGCCAATCCGGATCCGCCGGACGACGCGATGAAGACCTACACGGAGACGGTGCCGCTTGCAGACAACGCGAAGATCGAGCTGATTCCCATCCCCGCCGGGAGCTACGAGATCGGTTCTCCGGAGACCGAGGCCAATCATAAGCCGGACGAGTTTCCACAGAAAAAGATTACCATGGAGCCCTTCTGGATGGCGAAACTGGAGACGACCTGGGATCTCTACGTGCCCTACATGGCCAATGGAAAAGCCCGCAACAAGGATGGCACGCTCAACCGTGACTCGAACCTCACCAGCTCCGAAGCTCCGGAAATGAAGGACGGAGAGACGCTCGTCGATACGATCACCCAGCCGACTCCGCCCTACGTGCCCATGCACTTTTCCATGGGAGACGGCTACTCGAAGGATTTCCCGGCAGTCGGCGTCACCTACCATGCCGCGAACAAATTCTGTGAATGGCTTTCCGCACAGTCCGGTCATTTCTACCGCCTGCCCACTGAGGCGGAGTGGGAATACGCCTGCCGTGCCGGCACCACCACCGCCTACTCCTTCGGTGACGATGCCGCCCTGCTCCCGGAATACGCGTGGTTCGCGGATAACTCGGAATTCCAGTATCAGAAGGTCGGCACGAAAAAGGCAAATCCATGGGGGCTCCACGATATGCACGGGAACGTCGCCGAACTCACACTCGATCAATACGTCGCGAACACTTACGAGAAAATCGAAGACGGTGCGATCAATCCAAGGTTCCTGCCCATCACCCGCTATCCCACAGTCATCCGTGGCGGCAATTGGGATGCCGATGCGGACGCCCTCCGCTCAGCCTCCCGCGCGCAGACTTCCGCCGCGTTGAAAGTCCAGGATCCCCAGATCCCGAAATCCATCTGGTATTTCACCGATGCACCATGGCTTGGCTTCCGCGTCGTCAGACCGCTAAAAACCCCTTCGATCAAGGAGATGCACAAGGCGTGGAACAGCGGCCCGGGTGAATCGGAATGACACTATCGGAGCGCTGACTTCAGTCGGCGAGAATCCCTTCACAGGCCGACTAAAGTCAGCGCTCCAATGACCTCCCGCCGCCACACTCTGAAACTCGTTGTCGCAGCCGTCCTTTTTCCTGGAAGAGGCACCGCCGCCTCGTTCTCGACCGAACGCCCGCTCATGGGCACGCTTTTCAAAATCACCTCCCACACCGCCGACCATCCCCTTTTCAAAATAGCATCCTCCGAAGCCTTCGCCGCTGCGGAAAAAATCAACTCCGTGGCCTCCGATTACATCGCGGATTCCGAGCTACTTTCCTTTTCGAAACTCTCTCACGGAAAACCCCATCCGGTTTCCGAAACGCTCTTCCCACTCTTACTACAGGCCCGACATTTCGCTGAGGAGACGGAAGGAAGATTCGATCCCACGCTCGGCCCGCTCACAAAGCTCTGGCGGGAATCCCGGCGGAGGCAATCCCTCCCCGGCCCCGATGTCCTGGCCGCCGCGCTCGCCGCATCCGGCTACGGGAAACTCTTTCTTGATGGGAAGGCACGCACCCTGGTGTTTTCCGTCCCAGGGATGCGCCTCGATCTCGGCGGGATCGCGAAGGGCCAAGCAGCGGACGCGATGCTGGAGGTTTTCAGAAAACACGGACTCACCCGCACCTCGATCACTTGCGGAGGCGATGTCCGCGTCGGCGATCCGCCGCCCGGCAAGGATCACTGGTCCATTTCCGTCCGGACCACCTGCGAGCCGAAGCAACCATTGAAACTTGTCAATTCCGCCGTCTCGACTTCCGGCGACCTGCACCAGTTCGTCGAAATCGAGGGAACGCGCTTTTCCCACATCATCGATCCGGAAACCGGCCTCGGTCTCACCGAGCCTCGCACCGCCATCATTATCGCCTCCAACGCCGCGGAATCGGACGCCCTGGCCACGGCCGCCTGCGTGCGATCTTAGTGTGCGATCTTAGTTGAACCCGCCAGCTTTCCTGATTATCAGACAGCGCACATGAGCGAATTCGATCTCTTACGCCTGCTTGAACGCAATGACGTTTCCGGAAAACGGATACGTATGGCGAAATGGGTGGAGTCGAAAAAAATCCAAGGCTTCGTCATCGCAGTCATTTTGCTCAACGCCCTCATTCTCGGTCTGGAGACCAGCAAGGCGGTGATGGAATCGTTCGGGACGGTCCTGCTCCTGCTCGACAAGCTCTGCCTCGGAGTCTTCCTCGTCGAGCTGGTGGTGAAAATGTTCGCCTATCGTGCGCATTTCTGGCGCAGCGGCTGGAACGTGTTCGATTTCATCGTCGTCGCGATCGCAGTGGTTCCGGGAGCTGGTGTGTGGGCGGTACTCCGCTCCCTGCGCGTCCTCCGCGTGCTGCGGCTCCTCACAGCGATTCCCAGTTTGAAAAAGGTCGTCGCGGCCTTCATCCATTCCATTCCCGGACTTTCCGCAGTCATGGCCGTGATGGCGATTTTCTTTTACACAATGGGCGTTCTCGCCACCCGTCTCTTCGGAGACACGCATCCGGAGTGGTTCGGCACCCTCGGGGCGAGCCTCTACACTCTTTTTCAGGTCATGACTTTGGAAAGCTGGTCCATGGGCATCGTGCGCCCCGTGATGGAGACACACCCCTGGGCTTACGCATTCTTCGTCCCTTTCATCATCATCGCCACGTTCACGATCCTGAATCTCTTCATCGGCATCATCGTCTCCACCATGCAGGAGCTGTCACTGGCTCCAGAGATCACGGCACACACGGACCCGGAGGTCATCGACCTACTGGAACGAATTGATACCGATCTGAAATCCTTGCGATCCCAGATCGATAAAAAGCAGAACGGCTGAGTTGATTCAGACCACCTTCGTGACACCGGGAATCGGTGCGGGGTAGAAGCCGTCCGGGCCGGGCTTCGGGCCAGGATCGGCATCCCATGCGAGGACTTTCGGCATGGTATCGAGATCGGAATTGAGCGCCTGCTCCCAGGTGATTTCCGCACCGGAATAGGTGGCCATGCGCCCCATGATGGCGGTGAGTGTGGACTCCGCAGTGTAGTAGGCATCGTTGATGGGCTTGTCCTCGCGGATGCGCTGGACGAGGACGTCGTGCTCCGTCTGGTAGGGGTTGTTGTTTTCCCCGCTGAAGCGCCAGAGGACTTTCCCCGCTCTATCCTTGATCATACCGGGAGTCGCCGTGCCTTTCGAGCCGATGATCGTCTCGGAAACTTTCGACCATGTGCCGTCCCAATGCTTGCACTGGCTGTTCATGATCGTGCCGTCCGGGTAGGTGTATTCGACGTAATGGTGGTCGTAGATCTCGCCCCATTCCTTGCCGACGCGCTTGGTGCGGCCTCCGAAACCGACCGCCTTCGCGGGGTGGGTGCCCATGAACCAGTTCCCGACATCGAGGTTGTGGATGTGCTGCTCGTTGATGTGGTCACCGCAGATCCAGTTGAAATAATACCAGTTGCGCATCTGGTATTCCATTTCCGTCATGCCCTCCTGGCGTGGGCGGGTCCAAACACCTCCGCCGGACCAATAGACCTGGGCGTTGACGATGTCTCCGATCATTCCCTCTTTGATCTTGGCGAGGGTCTCGATGTAACTGTTCTGGTAATGGCGCTGGAGGCCGCAGACGACTTTGAGCTTCTTCGCGTCCGCAGCCTTGGCGGCTTCGATGACCTTGCGGACACCGGGGCCATCCACCGCGACGGGCTTTTCCATAAAGACGTGTTTTCCTTTTTCCACCGCGTATTCGAAGTGTGTGGGGCGGAAGCCGGGAGGCGTGCAGAGCAAAACGAGATCGGCCTCGTCGATGGCTTTCTTGTAAGCATCGAAGCCATGGAAACGCTTTTCCGCCGGGACATCCACTTTGTCACCCATCTGCTTTTTCAGAGTCTCGTAGGCTCCGTTGACATTGTCCTCAAAGGCATCCGCCATGGCGACGAGCTTGGTACCGGGGACTGCAAGGGACTGGGTGGCGGCTCCGGTGCCGCGTCCGCCGCAACCGATGAGCGCGACCTTGAGGATTTTTTCTTCTCCTTCCTGGGCTCTGGCAGTGATGGGAAAGGCCATTGCGGCGGCGGCGAGGCTGCCGGTTTTTAGAAACTGGCGGCGGTGGGTATTCAGTAGTATTGTCGGAGTCATGGTGGTTAGTTCCCTACGCACCCGGAGAGCGGTTCATTTCAATAAAAGTTCTTCTCCCTGTCCCGAAAGATTCTTTCGGGTCCGCTTGGGTTTGGGATGGCACAAAGTGCTGGATATCCAGCGATGAGCGAATCCGATCTAGTGAAAGATGCCTAGAGCATCGAGCTGTTTCCCCGCCGCCTCGGACCAACCACGGTTCGCGGCAGGGGATGCTGGCGAGGGATGGAGAATTTTCCCGACTTTGGCACCCGCACCGAGTTCCTCATTCGCCATCAGCATCTGCTTTTCCGCGTAGGCTCCGACTCCGACCAAGTACTGCGGTTCCAGTAATTCGATAAGATTCCGTAAATGTTTCTGACAGGCGGCATCCACGGCTGCCATTTCGGCGGCCTTGATCTTGTCGGGTGTCAGGTTCGCGCCGCTGTCCTTCATCCAGATCAGCGGACAGAAATTGATCACCAGATGGTCTTTGAAAAAATCCTCGGCCCGTGGAAACTTTTCCGAAAAATAGCCCCACAGACGCCGCCCGCTGACCTCGGACTTCGGGCATGCCATGCCGGTGATCCTCCGCTTCGGATGCTCTCCCTCAGGTTTTCCAATCGATGGAGAGAGGCCCATCCAATCCCGCACGATCGCGATTTCCCCGAAAGGAACGCCGGTCTGCGCCATGCCGTAAGGGCCCGGGTTCATCCCCAGGAAGAGCGTTTTCTTGCGCGAGTCTCCGAATTTTTCAAGATACCCCTCATACCCTTCCGCCGCGTAATCGACGGTCAGGTAGCTGTGGGTGACAGGATCGGAAAAGACCAGCGGACGAAGCTCGTCCGCCAGCCGTCTTCCGGCCTCGATCAGATCGGAGCATACACTCATCCTGCCAAAGTCACTTCAGCTCCTTGATGCGCAGGTTGCGGAACCGGTAGGTCTGGCCTTTCTCTCCGTGATGCTGGATGGCGATGTATCCGGACGCATCCTCAGCGTCCTCGACATCGGTCGTGACCACGCCGTTCACCTCGATGGTGATGTGCTTGCCTTTGCAGGTGATACGGTAGGTGTTCCAATCGTCGCGCTTGAAGGTGTCTCCCGCGCGTTTGCGAAAGGCGGCTTCGCTCTCCTTGTCCCCCTTGACCGGGCTGATGAACCACTGGCGGCGGCCTTCGTCGTAGAGCCCGCCGGACCAGCCGCGCTTCGGATCGCCATCGACCTCCGACTGGTAACCGAAAACCTTGTTCGGCTCCGCATGGGCGCGGAACATGAAACCGCTGTTCGCCTGTCCTTTCGGAAGATGGACATCGCCCTCGAAGACGAAATCGGTGTATTGCTTGTCCGTGACGAGAAAGAATTTCTGCTCGCCGATGAGGTGGATTTCTCCATCGACGACCTCCACCTTGCCCCACTTGTAGGGATTGTGCCAGCCTTCGGTTGTCTTGCCGTCGAAGAGCGGCATGAAGCCGTCGGCATCGGGCTTTTGCTCGGCAAGAGCGGAGGACAGGCAAAGGCAGCATGCGGCTGCGAGGAGGAATTTTACGGATTTCATTTTCAAAACGGTTTATGGGGTTACGGGAAAAAGGTGCCGTTTCTAACGCCGCCACGCAACAAGAAGTACGGTGAGAGCTACCGGCAGATAGATCAGCGTGGAGAAAAACAACTGGCGGCAGGACGCGCGCTCGCCATCGCGGACGAAGCGCATGGCCAGCGCCGCGATGGCCAGTCCGAAGAGGGGGCCACCGATAAGCCAGAGCACGTTGGCGAATCCCCACACCGCCGGCAGCAGGGAAAATCCGGCGAGAACCACCGCGAAGAGAGCGCTGAGAATCCCGCTGCGCCGCCCGCTTACGTCGCCGTTCGACCACATTTTGTAACCGGCGTCCTCATACTCCTGTCTGCACAGCCAGTTGATCGCCACGAAGTGGGGGAGCTGCCAGAAAAACAGGATCCCGAAAAGGAACCACGCCTCGGGATCGACGATGCCACCGCCACCTCCCACCCAGCCGATCACCGGCGGGATCGCGCCGGGAATCGCGCCGACCAGAGTGTTCATCGAGCTCATGCGTTTCAAGGGCGTATAGACGAAGACGTAGATCGCGACCGTCGCCGCAGTAAGATAGGCAGCCCAAGGATTCACCATCACGGCCAGGTGGATGATCCCCAGCGCCGAAAGCATCCAGCCGACCCCGAAGGCCGTGATCGGATTCATCCTGCGCGATGGAAGAGGCCTGTCCGCCGTCCGTTTCATCAGCAGATCCAAATCGATTTCCATCAACTGGTTGAACGCGGCCGAACCGAACGCAGCAGCGGCAGTCCCGATCAGCGTGTGGAACAGGGTCGGCCATTCCATCGGCATCCCTTTGCGTGCCAGCAGGTAGCCGAAAAAGGCCGTCACCAGCACGAAAAAATTCAGCCGCACTTTCATCAGGACGGTAAGATCCTGGCGCAGGTTCGGTGGTTTCGGGGCGATTTCTTCTGTATCCGGCACGGCGCAAGCATGGAGGCGGGAACCAGTCCTGTCCCGTCAAAACAATCCCCATTCACTCACCCAGGATCTCGACATTCAATCCTTCAATCTTGCCAAAATGCCGGAGGTTACGGGTTACCAATGGCAACCTGCTGCTGATGGCGACGGCCGAGATCCACAGATCGTTCTGTCCGATCCCATGGTAGTCGCCGGTTTCCTGAAGCCGGGAGCATATCCTGGAATACGAATGGATAACCGGAGCCGCATCCGTTAGTGGCATCCCGATTTCCAGAAATGCTTTCACTCTCCCGGGTTCGTGTCCGGCTCTTGTAGCCCCGTGCCAAAACTCACCGAGCACAACCCATGGGAGTCCGATACTTTTCCCGGAATTGGTGGCTGCAAACGCAAGCGCCCAGGGTTGCCGCCTCCACAGCCCGATCAGAAACGTCGTATCCGCGATCAGTTCCATGGATCCTCCTTCACGGGAGTGCGTTCATTGACACTCGCCTCCATCAGGTCATCGCGTCCAGTGTCCGTCGGACCATGGGTTTCGATAAAGCTCAAAAAAGCCCCCAGCGTTCCCGGCTCTGGAATGATTCTCTTCACCACACTGGAAAACGATTCTCCCGAACCCTTTTTCCAAGCCTTCAGCCTATCGTAGGCAATCTCATCCAAAGTGATCGTTTTCATTGTTCGTGTATGCATGAGTGTATGCACGGATTTCAATATCACAAGCCATTTCCCAAAACGGAACGACCGCCGCTCTGATTTACGAACATGCCCACAGCGACAGGATGCTCCCGGAACGGGCTGGGATGAATCGACTGAGTCTCTTTAAGACTGCCACAGTCTCCACCTCTTGCTTGAAAGTTGAATTTTGAAAGTTGAATTTTGAGATTTGAGATTTGAGATTTGAGATTTGAGATTT
>Ga0105047_10013547_pt1 | contig 13021 bp, 7 predicted proteins | sample MAT04_FD_78384 | JGI IMG/M metagenome (GOLD analysis project Ga0105047, IMG submission 78384) | Freshwater microbial communities from Lake Fryxell liftoff mats and glacier meltwater in Antarctica - MAT-04 (megahit assembly) | ecosystem: Environmental > Aquatic > Freshwater > Ice > Liftoff... | reverse complement strand
CTCACAGCGGACTTTCACCGCCTACATTTGCGCCGTGCCCGGCGCACCATCCGGCGCTACGCGCCACCTTCTCCCCAAAGTGGAGAAGGGAAAATTCGAAGATGTCTTGAAGTTAGTTAGGAGGCACGAAGCAAACCAGAGTTCCGTGCTTCGATTTCTGGATTGCTTCGCCAGGCGCTCGCAACGACGGCATTGTGCTAAACAAGTTAGCAAGTAGCCTTGATGCAGCGCAGCGTAATCAAGGTTTATTTATTTCATCTTCTAACTAACTTCAAGTTGGGGCGATCTCGTCTTTGCGAGGTACGAAGCAAACCAGAGTTCCGTGCTTCGATTTCTGGATCAATTGCTTCGCCAGGCGCTCGCAACGTTAATTAAAAAGCTCCAGGCATTACCCACCAGATCATCTGAAAAGGTTGCCGGTTTGCTAAACGCATTATTAATCGCAAAAGAGTTTTTATGAGCGCTTTTTTTCATGATAATTTGCGTATTTAAATGTTGGATTCATGATCACGAGGCAACGGTGGACAGTGATATTCAGTTGTTACTTGGCCTTGCGCATCAACCGCCTGCAATTTAATAGGAAATTTCCATAATGTGTATAAATGTTTCAACACTTCATTTGTACTTTCGGCAAGTGGTGTGCGATTTTGTTGTACATATTGCAAGGTCAGTCCTCGATTGCCCTCAATATCGACAGAATAAATCTGAATATCCGGTTCCAGATAGCCCAGATTATATTGTTTTGATAATGAATCCCTTATTGTTTGATAACCTTGTTCATTATGAATAGCACCAATCATTAAATCGGGATGCCGATCATCATCCACTACGTGAAATAGCTTGAGATCGCGTATTAAATTGGGTGATAAATATTGCGAAATAAAACTCTCGTCCTTGTAATTGCGCATTGCGGAATCAAGACTGGTTAACCAATCTGTATTGGCAAGGTAAGGAAACCATTGTTTATCTTCTGCTGTTGGATTTTCACAGATGCGTTTAACATCCTGCATCATATTATATCCTAATGTATAAGGATTGATGCCGCTATAATAAGGGCTGTTGAAGGCTGGTTGCATAATGACGTTAGTATGGCTTTGCAGTATTTCCAGCATAAATTCATCAGTTACCTTGCCTTCATCATAAAGCGCATTCAACAAGGTATAATGCCAAAAGCAGGCCCAGCCTTCATTCATCACCTTGGTTTGACCCTGTGGATAAAAATATTGGGCTATTTTGCGTACTATGCGTACTATTTCACGTTGCCAGGGCTGTAATAATGGTGCATTTTTTTCAATGAAATACAGTATATTTTCCTGTGGCTCAGTGGGAAAGCGTTGATGTTGGCCATTGCCATCCAACTGCTTGCCTTGCGGAATGGTACGCCACAATTCGTTGACTTGTAATTGCAAATACATTTCCCGATTTTGCTGACGAATTTTTTCTTCCTGAATGGATAGACTGGAAGGGTGCTTATAACGATCAACACCATAATTCATCAAGGCATGACAGGCATCCAGTATGGATTCTACTTCATCAATACCATGACGTTGCTCGCATTCGCTAATGTAGTTTCGGGCAAACACCAGATAATCAATAATGGCGTCAGCTGATGTCCACATTTTAAATAGGTAGTTGCCCTTAAAAAAAGAATTGTGACCGTAGCATGCATGCGCAATAACCAAGGCTTGCATCGCCATGGTATTTTCTTCCATGAGATACGAAATACAAGGATTGGAATTGATCACCAATTCGTAAGCAAGACCCATTTGTCCACGTTTGTAACTTTTTTCAACACCGACAAAATGTTTGCCAAATGACCAGTGATGATAACCAATTGGCATTCCTACCGATGCGTAAGCATCCATCATTTGTTCTGCGGTAATAACTTCGATTTGATTTGGGTAAGTATCGAGTTTGAAATCATGCGCAAGCCTGGCAATTTCCCGATCATATTCCTGGATTAATTCAAAAGTCCATTCAGCACCGGTCGATATTGGATTGCGTTTTTTTTTCATACTGTCTTCCTTTTAAATAATTCACGAAATACAGGATAAATATCTGCAACCGTATCAATGTTTTCCATGGCAAAATTGGGATATGTTTCTGTTATCTGTTGATAGACTTCCCATAGACTTTGATGATGACGCGGCATAATTTCGATGTACGCAAAATACTGCAACAAAGGCATGATTTTTTCTTGTAAAATTTCCTGACAATACGGTGAGTCGGCATTCCAGTTATCACCATCGGATGCCTGAGCGACATAAATATTCCATGCGGATGCCGGATAACGTGCTTCAATAACAGTGCTTAATAATTCAAGTGCACTGGAAACGACAGTACCACCGGTTTCGCGCGAGTAAAAAAATTCTTCTTCATTTACTTCTTTGGCAGATGTATGGTGGCGAATAAATACTAACTCGATTTTTTCATAATTTTTGGTTAAAAATAGATAGAGTAAAATAAAGAAGCGTTTAGCAATGTCTTTTTTGGCTTCATCCATAGAGCCGGAAACGTCCATGATACAGAACATAACAGCTTGGGTAGAAGGCGTCGGTATTTTTATGCGATTGTTATAACGTAAATCAATCGTATCAATAAAAGGAAAGGTTTTAATTTTACGTTTTAAAAATTCAATTTCTTCCTGAAGTAATAATAATTCAGAACGTTCGGCATTTTCATTTGCCTCAAGTAACAATAAAGCTTCTTCTGCCGCTTTTAACTGGCGCTTATAGGGTGATGACAACGCGACGCGACGTCCGGTAGCCTGACGCATGGAGCGAACCACATTAATATTAGTAGGTATACCCGTGCTGCTTACTCCGGCACGAACAGTTTTAAATGCAGTGGTAAGACTTAACTCTTTTTTGACTAAATCGGGAAGTTCCAGATCTTCAAAGTACAGTTCGAGAAATTCTTCACGTGATAATTGAAAAACAAATTCGTCTTCACCTTCGCCGCTATTACTGGCTTCACCACCACCGCCACCGCTGCCTCCACCTTTTTCAGGACGTTTAACCCGGTCGCCGGTGATAAATTGATCATTGCCGGGTAAAATACGTTCAATGCGACCGCCCTGACCATGATGAAAACTGGGTTCAGAAATATCTTGCGCTGGAATGCTTATTTTCTCACCCTGATCAATTTCAGTGATACTGCGTTTTCCCACTGCATCAGAAACAGCGCGTTTGATTTGATTTTTATAGCGGCGAAGAAAACGCTGCCGGTTAACGGTGCTTTTTTTGCCTGCGTTTTGCCTTCGATCAATAAATTGCGACATAATTAATCCTTATCACAAAACATCAGCCTTCGCTCCATTGCCATTAAGTTACACCTTCCCTACGTCCCTCGGCCATCCTACGTCCCGCGGACAAGCCGCGGGACGTAGGATCTGGGCTGAGCCTTCGCCTTTTTATCTTACTCGGCCTATTGCGATTTACGTACTCGTAAATACCATTCGCAAAGTAGTCGTACCTGTTTACGGGTATATCCTTTGTCCACCATACGCGCAATAAACTCTTCATGCTTTTTCTTGTCATCCTCGGATGCCTTGGCATTAAAAGAAATCACCGGCAGCAAATCTTCTGTATTGGTAAACATTTTCTTTTCGATAACAGATTTCAGTTTTTCATAACTGTTCCAGATAGGATTTTTACCATGATAGTTAGCACGCGCACGCAGTACAAAATTCACCACTTCATTACGAAAATCTTTTGGGTTTGAAATACCGGCGGGTTTTTCAATTTTTTCCAGTTCAAGATTTAATGAGCCGCGATCGAAAATTTCGCCAGTATCCTGATCACGATAATCCTGATCCTGAATCCAGAAATCGGCATAAGTGATATAGCGGTCAAAAATGTTCTGACCATATTCTGAATAAGACTCAAGGTAAGCTGTCTGAATTTCTTTACCAATAAATTCAACATACTTGGGTGTTAAATTTTCTTTGATAAAGGTTAAATATTTTTCATGCACTTCTTGTGGAAACTGTTCCTGTTCAATCTGACGTTCCAGTACATAAAGCAAATGGACAGGATTGGCAGCAATTTCACTGTGATCAAAGTTAAATACTTTTGAAAGAATTTTAAAGGCAAAACGAGTAGATATACCGCTCATACCCTCATCAACCCCGGCAAAATCGCGGTATTCCTGATAAGATTTCGCCTTTGGATCGGTATCTTTCAAGCTTTCGCCATTATAAACGCGCATTTTTGAATAAATACTGGAGTTTTGCGGCTCTTTTAAACGCGTGAGCACAGAAAACTGCGCGAGCATATTTAATGTGCCAGGCGCACACGGGGCGTCAGTCAGCGAACTGGTATCCAGCAGCTTCTGATAAATTCTTAACTCTTCAGAAACGCGCAGGCAATAGGGCACTTTAACGATATTAATCCGGTCAATAAAGGCTTCATTGTTTTTATTATTACGGAAAGTCTGCCACTCGGATTCATTCGAGTGAGCCAGAATCAAGCCTTCAAACGGAATAGCGGAAAGCCCTTCCGTGGCATTGTAATTACCTTCCTGAGTTGCTGTCAGTAATGGATGCAAGACTTTAATCGGTGCTTTAAACATTTCCACAAACTCAAGCATACCGCGATTAGCTCGGCACAATCCGCCGGAATAACTGTAAGCATCAGGGTCATCCTGAGAAAACTCTTCCAGCTTGCGAATATCAACTTTACCAACCAGTGATGAGATATCCTGATTGTTATCATCGCCAGGTTCGGTTTTAGCGATAGCAATCTGTTTAAGTCGTGAAGGTCTGACTTTAATGACGCGGAATTTGCTGATATCACCATTAAATTCCTGCAACCGTTTTACCGCCCAAGGCGACATGACATAACGTAAGTGTCGGCGCGGAATACCAAATTTTTCTTCAAGAAGCTCGGCGTCTTCCAGCGGATCAAATAAAGAAAGTGGCGAGTCAAATACAGGCGAGCCTTTAATCGCATAAAAAGGTACTTTCTGCATTAAATCCTTTAATTTTTCAGCTAATGACGATTTACCACCCCCAACAGGACCAAGCAGATAAAGAACCTGTTTGGTTTCTTCCAGACCCTGTGCTGCGTGTTTTAAAAAACCGACGAGCTGTTCGATTGGTTCTTCCATGCCATAAAAATCTTTAAACACAGGGTATTGGTGAATGATTTTATTGGAGAAAATGCGTGATAAAACCGGATCGTGGCGGGTATCAACGATTTCCGGTTCGCCAATAGCCATGAGCAATCGCTCAGCTGGGTTGGCATAAGCTGATGAATCCGTTTTGCAGAGTTCGAGATACTCATCCAATGACAGTTCTTCTTCTTTGCTTTCAACAAAACGTTTTGTGTAATTGGTCAAAAAATCATGTGTACTCATCTCTATCCCCTTTTACTAAGCCCTTGTCGGGAAAACGCTATTTTTCTTTTTTACAGACTTTTGCATTTCGCTGGTAAAAGCGAGACACTAACGTTACTTTTAAATTTAGTATAGAACCAAATGCTCATGAAGTAGAACATTAATTTAAAAAAAATTCTAAAAAATCAACCCATTAATATAACTGATTGGTTTACAAACCTATTTAAGCGGAGCAGACAGCATGCCAGAGAGAACTGTACATTTGAAGGATTATCGACCACCTGCTTTTGAAATTACCAAAATTAATCTCGAATTTGATCTCTATGATGATCACGCCATGGTTAAGAACTGTATGCAAATCAAGCGGCAATCCTTAGGCGCATTGCGTTTAAATGGTGATGGGCTTGAGTTAATTAGTATATGGTTAAATGATATAGAGCTTAATGCATTTGGTTATCGCATGATCGATGGCGATTTGTATCTTGATGATTGTCCTGATGAATTTTCCATTACAATAATTACCCGTCTTCGTCCTCAGGATAATACCCAGCTTTCAGGTTTATACCGTTCACGCCAATTATTTTGTACACAATGTGAAGCGGAAGGGTTTCGCCGAATTACTTATTTTCCTGACAGGCCAGACGTTTTATCAACGTTTACAACTAAAATTACAGCAGATAAAGAAGCGTATCCGATTTTACTTTCTAATGGAAATTTAATCGACTCAGGTGATTTGCCTGAAGGGCGTCATTGGGTTGTCTGGCAGGATCCGTTCAAAAAACCATCTTATTTATTTGCTTTGGTAGCCGGTGATCTGGCTTGTGTTCGTGATGAGTTTGTTACCTGTAGCGGTAAAAAAGTTGATTTAAGAATTTATGTCGAGCCGGGTAATGAAGATAAATGCCATCATGCCATGGCTTCATTAAAAAAATGCATGCGTTGGGATGAAGAAGTATATGGTCGTGAATATGATTTATCTATATTCATGATTGTAGCGGTCAGCGATTTCAATATGGGTGCGATGGAAAATAAAGGCTTAAATATTTTTAATTCCAAATATATTCTTGCTCGTCCTGATACGGCAACTGATCAGGATTTCGCCGATGTGGAAGGCGTAGTGGGCCATGAATATTTTCATAACTGGACTGGTAATCGGGTGACTTGCCGGGATTGGTTTCAATTAAGCCTTAAAGAGGGGTTGACAGTATTTCGTGATCAGGAGTTTTCCAGTGATATGAATTCACGTGATGTAAATCGGATTTCTGATGTCAAAGCTTTAAAATCCATGCAGTTTCCAGAGGATGCAGGCAGCATGGCGCATCCTGTGCGTCCTGAGTCTTATCAGGAAATCAATAATTTCTATACCGCTACTATTTATAATAAAGGTGCTGAAGTTATCCGCATGCAGCATACATTACTCGGTAAAGAAGGCTTTCGCCGGGGTATGGATTTATATTTTGAACGACACGATGGCCAAGCGGTAACCATTGATCATTTTGTTTCAGCCATGGAAGATGCCAATCATGTTAATCTTAAACAGCTAAAACGCTGGTATAGTCAGGCAGGAACGCCAGAGGTTAACGTCAAAATTAATTTTGACAAAGATATCTTGACATTAACCATGACCCAAACTTGTCCTCCAACGCCTGAATGCACGGAGAAACAGCCGTTTTTAATTCCTATACGCATAGCTTTGTTTGAACAGGATGGTCGTCAAATAGCTATCGATAATGACGTTTTACAGCTCAAAGAAGCACAACAAACATTTACTTTCCCCGGCTTGACCAGCATGCCGATAGTATCGTTATTAAGAGATTTTTCTGCACCAATTAAGTTAAACCGTGAAATGAGTGAAGATGAGTTACTTGCTTTGCTGCGCTTTGAGACGAATGGCTATGCCAAATGGGATGCCTCTCAGCGCCTGGCACTAAGATGTATTATGAATTTCATTAAGGATAATACTGCTGAAATGCGCATTATTCCCGAACGCCTCATCGCAGCTTATCGCCATGTATTAACCGATGCTTCCCTGGATATGCAATTATGCGCTGATTTGTTAACGCCGCCAGGATTTGAAGAGGTTGCAGCCTGTTTAAATGTTGTCGATGTTGATAAGGTTGAAGCTGCACGCGATTCATACCGGCAAATGCTGGGGCTGGCACTTTTTGATGATTTGCAGTCAATTTACCAGCGTTTGTGGAATGAAGAAGATAACGCAATGAATGCTAAAGCTTATGGGCGACGCAAACTGCGTAATACGTGTTTATGGTTGATGATGAAAGCAGATGAAACAAAGGCTTTATCGGTTTGCCAGCAACAATTTGCCGCAGCTAAAACCATGACTGATCAGATTGCAAGCCTTAGTTGTCTCAATAACTGTACTGAGGGAGCTGTCCGTGAGCAAGCTATGGATTCATTTTTTCAGCAATGGGCGAATGATGATTTGGTTCTTGATAAATGGTTTTCAATTCAGGCGACAAGAGAGCTGCCAGATACATTAGCCGCAGTGAAAAATTTAATGGAGCATCCCATGTTCTCATTAAAAAACCCTAACAAGGTACGCTCATTAATAGGTGCATTTTGTCAGGCAAATCCACGTAATTTTCATGCGCTGGATGCCAGCGGTTATAAATTCCTAAGTGATATTTTAATTACAATGGACAGACTAAATCCACAGATTGCTGCACGATTGGCAACGCCTTTTACACGCTGGAGTCGTTATGATGAGAATCGACAGGCATTAATGAAAGAGCAGCTGAATCGATTATCGACGCTAGAGTTATCAAACGATTTGCGAGAAGTTGTAAATAAAAGTCTAATATAGAACCGAACCGCGACCGTCAAGGAGCGTTCACTAGGATAACCGAGCCGCGACTGTCAAGGAGCGTTCACGAACAGGATGTAAAGCAAAAAATAGCAAACCTGGCAAGATGGTTATTTAAGAGCTTTGGTGTCTGCTACGGTTATGGTATTTATAATCTCGTTCGTGAACGCTCCTTTACAGTCGCGGCTCGGTTTCCTGGCCGTCCACGAACAAGATTGAATCCGTTCCGAAAACTTGTGTACATTTAATTGCCATTAAGTTATAATGTAAAGCAATAGTTTTAAACAGGAAACATCTATGCCAGCCTCACCCTCTAGCAGCGAAGATTCAAAAACGGCAGTTAATGCATTACTTGCCTATTACAATAATCTATATTTTTTTCAAAAATGGTTTTTTCCAGCCAGTGTCGAAACCGCATTAAATAATTATAATGGATCAAAGGATGCTGTTACCATTTCTTTTGTTTGCTCAGCCAGCTCGGAGCTGGATGGATTTTCCCGCTGGTTTTCTCATTTTTTTTTCCCCGCACTGCAAGTCTTTTCAGAAACACCGTTAATGAAACTTTGGAATACGGCATCCGGTGCTGGATTATTTAACGGGGGAAGCTCAAGAGATAATCAAGATAAAATTATTGCTCATAATGCACCAAACGAGCTGGCTCAAGCAATATCGCGATGGATGAACAATAATGGAAAGGTTTCCTGGATAAATCAGGATGATTTCGATTTATTAGCTGATTACCACGATCCTGAGGCAGTTAAAAACAGGCATGCTCCAATTCCATTAGACACTAATCGAAATGATAATTTGAATCTAGCTGCACAACCATTAGAAAAAGCCAAAAATGCACTATCAGTTCAGATTAAAAATAATAAAGATTGTTTGAGCAGTCTGGAACAATCTCAAGATCCCGAAGCCTTGGTTGCTGCAATCAATCTTCTTGACGCAAATGACATACTTTTGTATGCGGACGGTAGAGTCTCGGGGTATTTTTCAGATATAAGCAAGCATGCTAATCCCTTGTTGGCCGCTGATTGTTTGTTATTAGCTATTAAAGCAATGCAAAAGGCTAATCTACTTAATGGAGAAAATTTGGATAATTTCAGAGCTAACTGCAAAGCTATTCTCCGTAAAGATGATAAGTTGGAAGAGATCTGGTTGGACTTGGTAAACAAACAAAGTTTAACTGCTGAAATGTTTGATAAACTAATTGATCAAATACCCAAGAAAACCGATGCAGATGCAAAAAAATATTTTGCCGAGGTTGTTAGAGGGGAAATATCACTTACGGTTTCAGATAACCGCAATAGTTTTCTTAAAAGTAATGCGCCAGTTGATAGCGGAGATGAGCATAAAATCCAGCAGGCCAACAAGTTTAATATGTGAACGTATTTTGCTCCCTTCTCCCGCGTTTTGCGGGAGAAGGTGTCACGCAGTGACGGATGAGGGTGCCCACACTACACAGGCTACCCAGTTGTATAACTACTGTCTAACCGCGGTTCATGGCTAACACCATCTGACTTTTTATTGCAGGTAAACAAGCACGCGCGAACCTGCCAGGGCATCGCATGTTTTACCGGTGATAAATGCACTTGCTGCTCAAAACTGCCATCACTTAACTCCCTGATATCCTCATCCTGTGGATTTTCATCAGTTGAAACAGGCACACAGATAATTTGTTGATAGGCAAACGTGCCATTGCTCCATTCCCCTGGCTGTGTCCATTGACTATCGGTCGCGCTCACCGGTAAAAAAGCATTGTTATCGCCAGGAGAAAAATAGGCTTTTACCGATGAACCCTGATAAAGCATTGGGTCAAATTCACCGTTTTTAGGCATTAATGGGGGATGTCCAGGCTGATTTATGCATTTCAGTTCGTCATCCGTCACATGTTGCGCGCTGCCGCCAAGTGTCCCTACCAAATATTGGTGCACAATAAAAGGCGCATCATCGACCGATTGACGGACATGAATCTCACTTTCACTATAGTTATGAGAATCCCCTGCCAGCACGGTTGATATCTTATAAGTACGACACAGTTGCATTAAATTATGCCATTCGTTACCATGACCGCGGTAATCTTCCGTTGGATTTTTACCCATCACCAAGGGCAGTGGCGTAACAAGGACTTTGTTACTGGCTTTTGACTCACTCAGAGATAATTTAAGCCAGTTCCATTGCGCCTTACCTAATAAATGATACTCATCATTGTTTTCCTGAGTATAACGATTATGCAAAAAGAAAAACTCATGCTGACCTATGCGTTTAGTGTAATAAGGCCCTTTTTTCTGAGGTAAAAATTGAGGAGATAGTACCGCTTCATGAAAGGCATTCTGCATATTGTTTCGGGCATCAAACTGCTTTTGAGTTGTTGGAGGAGCAGCATTATTCTGGCCAATATCATGATCATCAGCCACAGCATAAAAACCAGGCACACGGGCTAAATTGGTGCCCACTGGTTTACTAAAATCATCGCTAATATGATAGCGAAAGGCATCAATACTTTGAACATTGCGCTCAACAATTTTTCGATCCGGACGAAACAGATTGCTAAAAGACAAAAACCATTCGCCATTAAACAAATCACCAAGATGAATGACCATGTGATAAGGCTGCTCATCAATGCCCGCATCCATAGCATTGCTAGTGCCTGTAATCCCTATGTGCTGATAAAGCAATTGCGTGTATTGTTGGCTATCAAGGCCAAAACACGCTCCGATTGGGTTAAATTGCTCGTGCCGCTCCTGATCACCCCCTACAGCAATCTTGATCGGCTGTGGATCCTGACGAGCCGGGGGAGTTCTTATAAATACCTGCGTGTCAGCTGGTGGAGTAGCTTTGTTGTTTATAATTAACGGATTATTTTTATATAACAGTTCATAACTATAAATTTCTTTGCAAGCAAGATCATCAAGACGAAAATGAAGAAATTTTCCTTTCGGTGTATTCAATTTTTTAGTATCAGCATTCACTGCATCAATTAATATGGCCTCAGTACCTCGAGTAATACGTATTTTAAAATCATTACAGCTATATGCTTTATTAAGACTTACAGCCACAGTAAGGCCGACACGATCATCTTCGATAGCAGGTTCTGCCTGCCCGTCATAATCAATGTATTTCAATTCGCCAAACAGAATATGTTTAATAAGAGATGATTTTTTAGGCATAATTATTTTTATTTAAGAGGCGTTACACGATGTTATCGAACTTATTTGAAGACAACAAGTGCACTTATATCTGCCGCGTCAGGAGTAATGCATTAAAAAAATGGTTCCCATTTTTTCGATCTTCTATATTATTAGGTTTGATTGAGATTGAGGAATAAAGACATTGGATTTTGCAAAGTTACTTGTTTTAATTATAGCTATTTTGATAGGGCTGAATGCCCAGGCTACGGAAACCGATTTTATATATGGACAGTATAAAAAAATGGATTTGGATAATGGCTTTGCAAATTTATTTATTGTATCAAAAGATAAGAAATCAGATTGGTATCAAAACTTCGCTATTGAGCAGCTAGAGGAAATAAGCTTTATTTTTTCTTCTACCTGTAGCCATTCCCATTGCATTATTTCCGTAAATAGTTATAACGCAACCACGCTCGAAAGTGCACCTAAAATTATTAACAGCGAGGATGGCGGGTTATCCTGGGCTTTCAAGCCAATTAATGACATCCCCCCATTTTTTGAATCCACTGTAATCGATAATGTTTTTTGTGATAACGAATTCTGCCTGGGTGGCGGTATGACAGTAGATATGAATCAGAGCAATTCCCCCAGACCGATATTAATTCGTAGCATGGATAATGGGCAAACATGGCATTACATTTCAGGGATACCACAACTAAAACCATTAAAGCCGGTGATGATGAGTACAGGTAATATTACCTGTTATAAGTCCGTCTGTGTGGCGGCCGGCGGTTATGAAATTTCAGAAATCAGAGCGGTGCCATTTATTTTAACCAGTATAGATAAAGGCGTTCATTGGTTGATGACAGAGCAAATTGAAAATCTGCCAGCTGAATTTGATGGTATCGAAAGGGGGGGCAGCCTGATTAATAATAAAGGTCGTTTTATCGCAACCTATACGGCTGTTCTAAAAAATAATAAAACATTTCCCTTGATTATTACAAGCGATGATGGCAAATCCTGGAAATTTGTTTCCGCCATTACGAATTTACCGGCCAATCTTTATGAGCCGTATTTAACCAATATAGAATGTGTTGAGAATATATGTATAACAGCAGGCTGGTATGGTGAGCGTCATCAGGAACAACCCTTTTTATTGAAAAGCGTGGATAATGGAAATACATGGGTATTTAAATCTACCCCCATTATTTACCCGAACATTTTCAAATCAGCAAAATTGATTAAGGTAAAATATACGGAAGGAATCTGGGTCATCAGCGGCAGTTATAATAACAATAATTCACTTATTTTAATTAGCGAAGATAATGGAGATAACTGGGCACAAGCGACACTACAGCTTGCCAATGAACATAAACAGGATGCATTATCGTATTTAAATTGTAATAAAGCACATTGTATTGCAGCAGGAACAAATCTTGTTTTATTTGAAAGTTATAATCAGGGTCATGTTTGGCAACAAGTTATACTTGAAGAAAAAATCAGCAGCTTTGATTCTGGATTTTTGATGGGTGCATATATTCATTAAGGGCGTTATCCCCAAGGGAAGAATGTACCGGATAATAGGATGAACTCCCTTCTCCCGCAATGCGGGAGAAGGTGTCACGAAGTGACGGATGGTGCGCCGGGCACGGCGCAAATGTAGGCGGTGAAAGTCCGCTGTGAGCTGACTCAAACTGGTTCACTAGCCGCGAGCAAGGGTGTCCACTGT
>Ga0105047_10013545_pt1 | contig 13022 bp, 9 predicted proteins | sample MAT04_FD_78384 | JGI IMG/M metagenome (GOLD analysis project Ga0105047, IMG submission 78384) | Freshwater microbial communities from Lake Fryxell liftoff mats and glacier meltwater in Antarctica - MAT-04 (megahit assembly) | ecosystem: Environmental > Aquatic > Freshwater > Ice > Liftoff... | reverse complement strand
TGCTCCGTGATTTGCCGCGCGAATTCCGTATCCTTCATAACCGTTTCCCGGAGCTAATACCGGAAACAGCCTTCCGGTAACGGAAATTAAACGTGGTGAGGAAAATTTTCAATGGACCGTGGGTTTGAGGACGAACAAGCCTTGCGAGGCTTTGAAGGCATCCGACATGTTCATCTTCTTGAACTCATGTCCGGCCCCCCATGAGTCCGAGAAAATGATCTCCTCCGTTTTGTCATTGTAGCCGATGATCATGCGCATGTGGCCGCCGCGCGTCTGCGGGGTGAGCTGCGGCTTTTCAGGAAACATTCCCAGCTCCAGAGCCCATAGGATGGGAAGCCCGGCATCGATGTAGCTGTGGATTTCCTTGAGAAATTTCCGCTCATCGACGGGATCGCCGACATAGTATTCGCCCTTCTTCACTTTCACTGTAGTCATCGGCCCGCCCATGCCGATGATGTCCAGGCGGGTCTTGAAACGGTAGTCGATCTTGTCGAGTTCCTTCGCCATCGTGAGGGTGCTGGTGCCTTGCTCGGGATCGGACTCCGCGATCTGGGCGATCTGGTGCATGTCCGCCCCGATTCCGTAATACTCGAAGGCGCGCTGGGTGGAGGCGACGACACAGTAGCCCTTGTCCCCCTGATCGACCATGGGGAGATTGCGGATGAAAACGTCGCCGTCATCGGATCTCATCAGATTGCGCGGCAGGTCTCCGAGCTTCGCGGCGGTGCCTCCACGGGTATTGGCCATGGATGCGGCGAGCTGACCCTTCGCTCCGGGCCTAGCGATGCGGAGGCGGAGGAATTCCCTTTCGCCATCTTCCATCGCGCTCTCGTTGTGCTCGAGGAGAGCGGTGCCGGTTTTCTGGGAATGCCAACCGAAGCCCTCGGTCAGCAGCCCGTTGCGGGAATCCGCCTCGCGTCGGCGCGGCGCGGTGCCAAGGATCTTGCCCATCGCTTTTCCCGTGGTGGTGAAGCGCTCGGAAAAATCCTTCGCGGAGATCGTCCCGCCATCGCCGCGGTTGTAGATGGAGAGGGTGATGAGATTGAGCTTCCCATCGGCGAAATCCACGATGACCTCCTGGATGGGGATCGCGCCATCGAAAGCGGTCAGGTTCAACTCCGCGTTTTGATAGAGCTTGCGGCCAAGCTTGGCGCGGGTCTTGTCCTTTGTCAGCCAGACGAAGAGCTGGTTCTCCTTAAAGGTGAAATTTTTCTCAAACGCCTCCGGAGTGATCTCCCAGTTCCCGGGTATTTGCAGCAAGGAATCGAGAGGGCATGGAATGCTTTCCGCCGCGTGGGAAACCGATTGCATGACCAAGCAGGCGGCGATCACGGGGAGGATTTTTGTCAAAAACATGTCGCGAAACTACCCCTACGGACCAGCGCGGGCAAGGACTGGATGAAATCCCCTACCTGTGCCCGAGCTGGGTCTTGATCGCGTTGATGATGACTTCCAGATCCGAGGTCTTGCTGACGAAGGGCAGGCCGCCTTTCATCTGGAGTTCGCCGGGGTTGTCGGGATTTTCCTCGACCAGGGCGGTGAGCATCAGGACAGGGGTTTTGGCGAGCAGGAAATCCGATTTCAGGGCACCCACCACATCGCCACCGTCCATGCGCGGCATGACCAGATCGATGATGCAGATGTCGGGTTTGAAGGAACGCGCTTCAGCGAGGGCTTTGGTGGGATCGTTGATCTGCCTGACTTCGAATCCGGATTCCTCCAAGTTCGCGGCCAGGAGTTCGGTGAAATCCACCTCATCATCGATCAATAGGACTTTTGCAACTGTTACCATCCCTTCAGCCTTTCACATCGGATGGAACTTTCAAGTAATAAGCTCAGTCTTTGTTCACCCGCAAAGTCAGGGTGGCGATCGCGCCCCGGGCATCCTTGCAATTGGAGAGAACAAGCTCGCCGCCGTGGAGTTCCGCGATCTTGCGTGAGACCGTCAGGCCGAGTCCCGTGCCTTTGCCAGTCGCCTTGGTGGTGAAAAACGGATCGAACAGTTTGCCAAGAACCTCCTCGGGGATTCCGTTTCCGGTGTCGGAAACATGGATACGCACCATCTCATCGCCTTCCCGCAGGCGCTCACGCAGGCGCGATCCCTCATCGTGGGCGACGTTTTCCATGCTGACACGTTCCGAACGGATCGTCAGTTTTCCCCCTTCCTCCATGGAGTGCATCGCGTTGATGAAAATGTTCACCAGCACCTGCTCGATCTTGGTCTGGTCCGCCTCCACCCGGGGCAGGCTGCTGTCTGGTAGGAAATCGATCTCTATCCCTCCCTGGACAAGCTGGTATTCCACAAGCTCCAGCGCCTCGCGGATCAGCGTGTCCGGATCGTAGGTGGCGAACTCCAGCCGCCGGTCCGAGGAGTAATCGACAAGGCCGCGGACAATTTTTTTCGCACGGTCGATGCCGCGTCTCATGCGGTCTATGGTTTCCTTGCCCTTGGCATCGTCCGGTGCCAGGCGGCGTGCGAGCAGCTCCAGCCCCATGCCTATCATCGCCAGCGGATTCTTCACCTCGTGGGCCACGCCCGCGGCCAGGCGGCCGACCGATTCCATTTTCTCCGCCTGGATGAGCTGCTCGTGGGCGCGGGTCAGATTCTCGTGGGCCTGCATCAGCGCCTGGTTCAGATCCTGGAGCGCCTGCTCGGCCCGTTTCCGCTCGCTGATGTCAGTGGATATCCCGCCCACCGCGTAGATCTCACCATCGAGATCGCGCATGGGGAATTTCACCGAGACGTAGGAATGCTCGCCATCTGGAAATTTCAATGTCTCGTCGAACTGGATGGGAGCGCCGCGCTCGATGACGAGCCTGTCGTTTTTCTGGAGACGCCTCACGATCTGCTCGTCGCCGATGACTTCCATGTCCGTTTTCCCGACCACGTCCTGCGCCTTCACGTGAAACAGCTCCTCGTAGCGGCGGTTGATCATCAGGTAGTGGCCGGTGACCGATTTCGCATACATGGGCGAGGGGCTGTTATCGACGATCTCCCGCATCCTGTGCTCGGTCTGCTTCACCGCCTCTCGCGCGTTTTCCTGCTCGGTCACGTCGCGGTTGATTCCAAGTATGCCGAAGACCTTCCCCTCCTTGTCGCGGACGGGGACCTTCGTAGTGAGCAGGTGGCGGATCACGCCGCTGGAATGGCGGATGCTACTGCTCGGGTTGATGACCGTTTCCCCGGCCTCCATGACTTTCGCGTCCTCCTCGATGAACTCCCGGGCCCTCTCTTCCGGGAAAAAATCGAAAGGAGTTTTCCCTGAGACCTCCGCGGGAACGTCCGCGCCGACCAGCTCGGCCAAAGCCTGGTTGACCACGATGTAGTGGCCCTGCCGATCGCGGATGTAGATGCTGTCCGGGATGCTGTCGAGGAGAGTGCGCAGGGTGTTGCGCTCCTTCTCAAGGCTGTTCTGGATTTCGACCATTTCGGTGACGTTGCTTGAGACTCCGAAGGTGCCGATGATTCTCCCCTGCCTGTCGCGGAGGGGCAGCTTGGAAGTCAGGACCCACGAATCGCCTCCGCCGGGAAGGGTCTCGTTCTCAATGAACCGGTCCCTCCCCTCTCCTGACTCGAGTATCCGCAATTCGTCCTCCCGGTTCTTCCGGGCGCTTTCCTCATTAAGGAAAGCCGCGTCGGTCTTCCCCACCAGATGGGCGGCTTCCCACCCGGAATAGACCGCGAGGGCTTTGTTCACATGGAGAAATTTCGACTCACGGTCTTTGAAGTAAATCCACGAGGGCAGAGTGTCCATGAGGGCATCGAAATAGCGCCGCACCTCGTCCCTCTCCCGTCGCGCCCTCCGCAAGCGCCTCTGGTTTTCCGACAGCTTGAGTCGGTTCGATATCGAGAGGCTGACCATCAGCACCAGCATCACCAGACCAAGCGCGAGACAGACCCAGCGTATCCAACCGGGAATCTCCCTACCCACGGCAAGGACGACCAGCGTCACAGCCAGACCGGCTCCCATCAGTGCGAACCACCGTTCCTTTCCGAATATCACCTGACCATTCAATCAGAGCGGCGGATTCTAGCCAGACCTTTTCTGGGAAACGCGAGGCGAGACGGAGAATTCTACTTCGATGAGTGTGTCGCCAAGGTTGCGCGTGAGAGTCATGAGAGCGCCCTTGGAGACGGAGCAGTCCATCAGGTTCGGCTTGCCGCTGTAGGCGTTCACACTGCCGATGTTGAGCACGTTGCCCTGCGTTTTCCGAAGCTCGGGTAGCGCCGCGCGGATGACTTCTACTCGTCCAGCAGCGGGATATTGAGCTTGAGGTAGGTTTCCGGAGCCAGGGTGAAATAGTCGGGATCGGAATCGAGCTTTCCGTAGATGAGATTAGTGGCGGGATCCGGGGCGAGGGTGAGGGTGCGGGTTTGCGTGCCGTTTTTTTCGCCAAAGTCATCGACGGTGTTCTCGGTGACCGTGAAGGTGAGGGAAGGGGTTCGCAGGGCGGCAATGGCGGCTTCATCCGTGGGCGAGAGCCAGCGGGAAACCTGGAGATTCTCGAGGGCTTTTAGAAGGAAGTTGGCGCGGGCGGGATCGAGGCTGGAGGTGAGATCCGTTCCCGAGCTGGAGGCCTGCCATTTCTCGTCGTTCCAAACGTAACCCAGCTCGAGGGGCGGCTCGCCGGCGTCGGCACGGGTGAGTTTCTGCAGATCCACGACGGTGAGGGACCAGAGGCGGGCGTGTCGCCAGTCGTGGCTGCGGGTGGCGATTTTTTCCAGAAACGCGTTGTCGATGCGCATGACGGTGGCGCTGCCGTTGCGCTTGGCGAAGAGGTTGCCGCTCTTGTCGAGGCCGAAAAGGAGGGTGAGTGCCTGCTTGTTTTCCGCGAGGAAGGTGAGCGTGAGGATGGGCCGATCCAGACCCCATGTGGAAAGGTCTTCGGCCGCGGCATCGGTCTCGAAGGCGAGGGCGCGGGTGCCGGTGACGGCTTTGAGCAGCTCGTAGAGGCGCTGCTCGTTGGCGGGCTGTTCCTTGCCGTTGATGGTGGCGATCCACGGGGAGGGCGGCTCGCGGGAGACCAGGATGGTGGGCGAGGTGGCGCTGCGGATGGCGATGCCACGCACGGAGGCGACGTTGAGATTGGTGAGGGTGGGATCGCGGAGGTCATTGACAGTGAGAGGGAGGTCGGAAAGAGAGGTGAGGTTCGGCTCGGATTTCAGGGGGAGGGAGAAAAGGGTATCGGGACGATTGCTGACGATGGCCTGGGTTTCCCTTGCATCTGGCGTTTCCGGAGGAAAAATCTCCATGAGCGTCTCGGCGGTGGCTCCGAAGGGCGTGAAGGCGATCTGTCTGGTCCGCGAGGTGGCTCCATCCGTGGGCAGGGTGACTTCGCCACGAGCCGCGAGCTTGGTGGCCTGTAGTGTGACGAGGCCTTCGAGGAGGGTTTTGACCGCTGCGGGATTCGTGGGGAGATCGAGCGGCTTGACGATGCGCCAAGGGCTGTTCGGCGCGGCCCGGCCAAGGGTCAGCTCACCTTGGTCGGTGCGGAGGCGGATTTTTTCGAGAGCCAGGGGATTGAAATAGAAGGGGCGGTGGTCGCGGAGATATTTGAAGCCGTCCTTGAAAAGCGGGAGGATATCCCCTGTGGCGGCATAGACGTGGGATTTCCTGCCACTCTCCAGCGGGAGCAGGTAAGTGGTAGGGACCGGCTCCGGATTCTCCGTGGCCGGGAGCTGGAGCCATGGGGTGCGGCGGCCAAGCCGGAAGAAGGCGTGCCTCTTTCCGCTTTGATCAAGAAGCAGGACTTCGGTGCTGTCGTTGAATCCGGCGAGGGTAGGATCGAGCTTATCCCGGGGAACAAGATCCTCCGCGGTAGCTGTGTTGGCGAAAGTAAGGATGGCGAGCGCGGCGCGGGGATCCATCCGGTCGAGCCACGGGCTGGTGGAGATCCAGCCGTCCGTAGTTTTTTCAAAGGATGCCGAGAGGGTGTTGTTCTTGACGATGATCGAGGTGATTTGCTCGGGATGGAGATCCGGGTAGATTCTTTCCCCGATGGCGACAGGCGGGCTGCCGAGTATGATCTTCAGGCTGCCCTCGCGCATCTGCCACAAGGCAAGGACACCGAGGATGGCGGCGGTGACGGCTAGCACGAAGGTGAAGAGGGCGGAGCGCAAAACTTTAAATTTCAAGTTTCAAAATTCAACTTTCAAGGAAGAGGTTTTTGAAAACGGAATTGGTGGCGTAACGAAGGGTCTTCATTGCAGTTTGAAATTCAGGAGCGTCTGGATGAAAAGACGAGGCCGCCGATCAATAGGAATGCGGCTGGGGCGAAAAAAAGGTTGAGACGGTTGATGAAGGAGACCTGGGCATCCAGGAGGGGGAGCAGATAAACGCCGAATTTTTTGGGAGCCAGGCCGATGAGTTCTTCGCGGGCCACGAGCCAGTTGGCGGCGGAGGCGAGGAAATCGATGTTCTCGGCGCGCTGGCGGTCGGGCTCGAGGAAATCGGTGTTGGAGATGACGACCAAGCGCGAGGTGTCAGCCGCGAAGCGGTCGTCATTTGCGGCGCCGCGTGTGACCGCTGCGGCGAGGTAGAGAGGCGGGGCGGTATCGTGGATGGCGTCGAAGGTCTCGCCGGACTTGTCGGTGGCGGTGCTTTTCCCGAAATCGGATTCCCCCCAGAATTCGTTGTTGATGCGGATGAGGGGAGCCGGGGCGATCTTTTTGATGGCGAGGTCGTCGGCGTTTTCGCGGACATCCAGGGAAGACGACGCGCCCTCGAAGACTGCTGCCTTGCCGGCGAGGTCTTTCAGGAAAGGAATACCCTCTGTGAACTGGCCGCGCGCGGTGGTGATCAGGCGGTTGTCGTTTTTCGCGATGATGCGATCGCGGCGCGGGGTCACGCCTTTCGAGCGGAGGAAGGTGCGGAGCTTGGGAGGGCACTGGCCCGGCTCCAGCAGGATGAGGAGGGCGGCGCGTGGCTGGTTCCAGTAGCTTTCGAGAGTTTCGATTTCCTCATCGGTGAAATCGTATTTCGGGGCGATGATGGCGACCCCATTGACGCTCTCCGGAACCGAAGCGAGGCCTGCGAGATTGGTCGGGAGGAGCTGGATATTCTGGTAGCGGAGAGTGGCGGAGAGGTTGTTCCAGGGGGAGTTTTCACCCTCGGAATCGATGCGGGATTTGTCGGCGAAGAAGAGGAATGTGCGAGGCTTGCCCTCGATGGCCTCGACAAGCCTTGCGGTGAGGAGATCCTCGGCGCGGAAGGCTTCCGGGCGGCGCTGGCCTTTCTCATCCATCGCGTAGGTGAGCATTTCGTCGGCGAGCGCGATGGTGATGTTCGCGTTGAGAGCAGGGGTGCCGGTGGTCGTTTCCGTGACGATGGGGATATCCTCCGAGGGGCGCGCGTCGATGAGCAGAAGGTCGCGGACAAGTGTGATGTTGTAGGCGGCGGTGAACTGCTGGGTCCGTTCCGGTGAGCGGATGGGATCAATGGTTTCCAGCTCGATTTGCCCCCCGGATATGCGGGCGTATTCCTCGGCAAGGGCGCGCACGCGGTCATAGAAATGCGAGGACCGGCGGAAGGCCATGATCCATTTCACCGGGCGGGTGCGCTCGCTGATGGTCTTGCTTTTGACGTAGTTTTCCGTGGAAGAGGAAAGCGTGTAATCGGCGGCACGGGAATAATCGGCACGTGCGGGATTCTGGGACGCCAGATAGTTTCCGAAAATGACGGCAGCCAGCAGGATGACCACTTGCACGAGGGACAGGATGCCGATGCCGAAACGGTTCGGGCGGGATGGGCGCTTTTGCTTCTGGGACATGGGGGTGGAAAATTTCAAAGTTCAAAATTCAAAATTCAACTTTCAAGGAAGAGGTTCCTAGTCGGAGTTTTCTGGATAAATTGAAATTTGAAATTTGAAGTTTAAGGGCGCCAGCGGCGGAGGTCGATGACCTGGTAGGTGAGGAACAGGATGAAGACGGTGAGGGAAAGGTAATAGACGGCGGGGCGGGAATCCAGGAGGCCGTTGGTGAAGTAATGGAGGTGCTGCTGGGAGGAGATGTAGTGGAAAAATCCGGCTCCGGCGAAGGACTCGCCCCAGATGACGGTGACGAAGCCGAGAAAGTAGTGGATGACTAGAATAGTGATCGTGACGATCCCTGCGATGATCTGGCTGGAGGTGAGGGAGGAGGCAAGACAGCCGACGGCTGTGAAAGCGCTGCCCATTAGAAACAGGATGAGGAAAGTGCCGAGCAGAGCGCCTTCCGAATAGGCGGGCGGGATCTCCGTGAACCAGGAGAAGGCCTTGAACTGGAAGTAGGCCGGGATCCAGAGGATGACGTAGAACAACATCGCGGCGAGATATTTCGAGAGGACGACCTGCCATGTCCGGACGGGAGCGGTGAGCAGCGTTTCCATGGTGCCGGAGCGTTCCTCATCGGCGAAGAGCCGCATGGTGATCAGGGGAAATATGAACAGGAAATAGAACCAGAACAGCGGCGTATGGAAGGTTACGTAAACCAGGCTGTCCTTCACCGGCGTGTCCCGGAACCCCTTCATCGCCGAGGAAAGGGAAAGCCCCTGCATCAGCACCACGAACGCCAGCACGACCCACCCGAAGGGGTTGAGGAAGTAGGTGTTGAGTTCCTTTCGGGTGAGGATACGGAGGACGCGCATGGAGGGAAACGTTCGTTGAAATTGCGGGGAACGTCCAGCGGAGAGTGAGGGGGGACGGCACCGCAGATTTCCTGGATTTTGGATTGCGGAGGGAACGCGGATTCTGTGATATGGGAGGATGATCCCCACTGAAATGAAACCATATATCAAATCCCCGATTCGACTTTTGCGAGCCGGGATCGCCATCCTCGGCATGCCGGCCTTTCTTTCATCCGCCCATGGAGGCGAAATTATTGGCACCCCTCCCCCGTTCACCCCGTTCCGGACGATCCTGATCGGTGCTTCGCCCGAGAGTTCCCAAGAGGTCCTTCGTCTCCAGGACACCGCCGTGGAGACGTGTCGCTTTGAGATCCCGGAGGCGGACGGAAGCGGCGGGTCGCGGGTCGCGACCGGCGATTTCAATGGGGACGGGATACCCGATGGTGTCGTTGCCGCCGGGCCGGGGAGCGGCTCCCGGGTAGCCGTTTTCAGCGGGGCAGACGGGACGTTGCTGAGGTCGTTCATCGCATATGACCCAGGTTTTCGGGGAGGGGTGTATGTGGCGGCGGGTGACATCGATGGCGACGGGACGACCGAGATCATCACCGGGTCTGGAGCCGGGGGAGGGCCACATGTGAAGGTCTTCAAAGGGACGGATAGTTCGGAGATACTGTCATTCGACGCCTACCCGACCAGTTTTACGGGCGGCGTCCGCGTCGCAGCCGGCGATGTGAACGGCGACGGCAAGGCCGATATCATCACCGGTGCCGGAGCCAGTGCAGGAGGAGGGGGAGGGGCAGGGCCGCATGTGAAGGTTTTCAACGGGATCACCGGTTCCGAAATCCGGTCGTTTTTCGCTTTCAGTCCGACCTTCGCCGGAGGGGTGTATGTCGGTGCCGGACAAATCGACGGTGAGACCGGGGACGACATTGTCGTCGGAGGCTCCGACGGCACCGGGCCGCACGTCCGGGTCTTCGATGGGCAGCGGTCGGGGCAATTATTCGACTTTGCGCCGTTTCCCGGCCCTGCGAATGGAGGTGTCCGGGTCGCGGTGGGTGATATCGACGGTGACGGCCTGACCGAGATCATCACTACGCCCGACGATGAGCGGAACTTCGTGCGTGTCTTTGATCGGACCGGATCCCCTGAATCTGGCTTCACCCCGGACATCGCCTCCAGGCATGGAGGAGTATTCGTGGCGGCGGGAACTTCGCCACAAAACGATTCGATCTTCGTCGTGGGAAACGGGGCCGGAGGATCACCCGGAGCCACCATGTTCGAGATTTCCAAGGGAAGCCTCCTTACCACCCCTGTTTTTTCAGGCACCCCGCAAGGCATTTCCGTAGCCATGAGCGACCACACGGGGGACTCGATACCGGATATCATCGTCGGATCCGGCGGGGGTGTTGAGTCCCGGGTTTCCGTGTTCGACGGGAACCAGGGTGGAATTTTCGGCGGGTTCCGGCCATACGACCCGGCGTTCACCGGCGGGATAACAGTGGCAGCAGCCGATTTTGACGGGGACGGCCACTCGGAACTCATCACCGCGCCAGGCCCGGGGTCTCCGCAGGAAGTGCGGGTTTTCGATGGGCGCACTGTTGGGGTGGTTCACTCGCTGTTCCCTTTCGGGAGCGAATTCCAAGGCGGCATAAGGGTCGCGGCGGGCGATCTGAACGGGGACGGCACCCCTGACATCATCGTTGGCGCGGGAGCCGACGCGGGCGGGCCGCATGTGAAGGTGTTCGACGGACTGACAAGCAACGAGCTGCACTCGTTTTTCGCGTACGGCGAGAGTTTCGCAGGAGGGGTTTCCGTGGCGGCCGGCGATGTCAATGGTGACGGCAAGGCCGATATCATCACCGCACCGGACAGCAGTATGGGCCCCTTGGTCAAGGTTTTCGATGGGAAGACGGGCGCCGAACTCGCGGCTTTCTTCGCCTTCGATCCGAGATTCAGGGGCGGAGTGCATGTGGCAGCGGGAGATGTGACCGGCGACGGAGCGGACAATATCGTGGTTTCTCCTGTCAACGGGGGAGAGGGTGAGTACCGGGTGTTCGGAAACGCAGGTGCGGATCTGATCGCGGTGGTGCCGGGATTTTCCGAAGCGGGCTTTCCGATTGCCGTTGCCGACAGGCCTACGTCCGGTGTTGCGATTTCCAATTTCCGGCTGGCTCCGGGCGGAGTGCCTACGGTCGAGGTTCGGGGTACTCGCGGCCTTTTCCTCCATCTCGAATCCGGCGCCGATCTCCGCATCTGGAATACCGTTGGCACCGCCCAAAGTGACGGAACTCCGGTCACCATGGACGACGACTTAGGGATCGGCCAGGATGCCTGGTTCGTCCGAGGTCGGGCTAGGTAGCCGGTTTTTACCGTGGCTTTCCGCCAGCGGTGAGGAAAGGGAATGCCCCTGCATCAGCACGACGAACGCGAGCACGACCCAACCGAAGGGGTTGAGGAAGTAGGCGTTGAGTTCCTTTCCGGTAAGGATACGGAGAACGCACATCGGGGAGGGATTTTCCTGCGTCGGGGCAAACGTCCATCCTGGAAATGCGGGGATGTCGGGATAGGCTCAGGGGCGGATCCAGTCGCGGTGGATCCAGCGGGTGAGGACGGGGAGAAAGGGTTCGGTGACGTTCTCAGGCCAGCGGATGGTGATTAGCGCAGGAATGTCCGTCTCAGGAGGCAAGCGGGAGAGGCGCTGGAAGGCGACCGAATCCACCGGAACCCGAACAAATCCGGGCGAAGGAAGGTCCGGGTGGGAGACGAGTGCGGTGATGTCTTTCTTCGCGCCGTCACCGTTCACTTGGTTTTCAGGAATAAAGAGTTTCACCCGGACTTTGAACTCCCCTTTCGGGCGGGAGGAGAAAAATTTCCGCAAGGGAATTTCCCCGTATCCAACGAAGGCCTCCCAGTGCAGATGGTAGGCATCTGCGTCCCACTCGAAGGGGGCGGCGTTGGTTCTTCCGTTTTCATCGACGAAGGAAACGATGACGATCTCGCGGCCTCCGGTTTCCACGGAAGAAACCGATGGATTGATGATGCGGGCGGGGACTTTGTGGTCGAATTTCCCGTAGTAGTCTTCGAGTGTATCGCACATGGCGAGACGTCCGATTACGTATTGGGAGCGGATGCGGTTATCCGTAGCGTTGACGAATGCGAGCAATGCGGCGATGGCTTGATCCGATTTTTCGGAGGGTTCCAGAGGTGGGGAAAATGTGGAAACTTCTGTGGTAGCGGTTTTTGCTTCGAGCGCAGGAGTCTCCGGGAGTTTTTCCGTTTCAGGGGAGGGGACGAAATACATCCACACCGGGATTGCGGCGAGCAGGGTGGCGATGACTCCGAAAAAAACGAACTCCCGGAAATGTTTCCCGCCACCTCCTGAATCTTCACGCCGTGTATTTTCCCAAGAAGGAACTGCCGCCGACCGTTTGCGGCGGCGGCGGCGTTCCCGGTTTCCCGGCTTGATGATGTAAGTTGCGCCCACCGGGGATGTGCTAGGATTTCCTGCGGCGGAGAAGAAGTCCGGTGGAAGCAAGGAACAGGAGGGTGACGGTTCCCGGCTCCGGCACGGCGGCCGCAAAGGAGGAGTTGTGGTCAATCACAGACCAGACGTTGTTGTTGGTTGTATCCACGCCCCATGCGCCGAGCATCGGATCAATCAGCGAATTTGAGGCAAGGTAATCCTCATAGCTCCCAGCATGGCGGGTGGATGTGAGGAAGTCCTGGATCGTTCCGGATACGGCTCCCACGGTCAGGGTGCCGTTGACCAGATCAAGCATCGTGATGTTGGAGTTGCCGAGGACGGAGTTGATCCATGCGACCTGCGGGCCGCCGGCGTCCGTGTAGTCGTATTTCCAGAGGAGCTGGGCACCGGCCTCGTAGCCGGTGATGGATTCGTCGTATCCCACCTGGAGCACTTGCAGCACGCCGTCGAGGCCGGTGAGTTCCACGATGTCGCTGGCGAACTCGGCTTGCCCGGTGCCGTGGATGCCCGCGAGGGAGGCGGCGTTCGAGCCGGAGTCCTCGAGTGCGGCGATGAGCGCGGGAGCTGCCGCATCGAGTTTCACAAACTCTACGTGGACAGTCTTCGACGAGGTGAGAGTCGCGGAATCGATGAGTTCGAGTCCGGTAGTTTTCGTGAAACGGGTGGAGGTGTTGCCGGAGGTGTTGTTGAGGTTGAGCCCGTTGTTTCCGAAATTCGTGCCAACGGCCACTGTGGATGTGCCGCTTGCGGCGGCAGGTGCGTTGAAACGGGTTTCGAGGGCGTAGGTGCGGCTTCCCAGATTCTCCGAACTCGCCCCGTAGTAAATGCTGGGGGCGTAACCTGATGCTTGAAATATAGCATCGTAGTTCACGCTGCTCGTTAGCTGAATATTGACCTCGCCCCTAGAAACGCGGCCAAGCGAACCAGCTGCGACG
>Ga0105047_10013544_pt1 | contig 13024 bp, 9 predicted proteins | sample MAT04_FD_78384 | JGI IMG/M metagenome (GOLD analysis project Ga0105047, IMG submission 78384) | Freshwater microbial communities from Lake Fryxell liftoff mats and glacier meltwater in Antarctica - MAT-04 (megahit assembly) | ecosystem: Environmental > Aquatic > Freshwater > Ice > Liftoff... | reverse complement strand
CTTGCCTTCCTCATACTTCTCGTCGGCGTGACCTCCCTGACCGCGGGCGAGAACTGGCCGCAGTTCCGCGGGCCGACCGGCGATGGCATCTCCGATGCGAAGGCCCTGCCGACCAAATGGGGCGAAGGCGAGAACGTCCGCTGGAAAGTCACGGTGCACGATAAAGGCTGGTCGTCCCCCGTGGTTTGGGGAAACAAAGTATGGGTGACCACCGCGGATGAAATGGGCAAGTCCTACTACGTCATGGCGTTCGACCGCAAGACGGGGGCCGTCATTCACGATCTCAAGATCTTCACGGAAGCCGAGGAGCAAAAGCCGGATCTCCGACAATACAACAGCTTCGCCACGCCGACACCCTGCCTTGAAGAAGGCCGCGTTTACGCCCACTTTGGCAGTCATGGCACCGCGTGCCTCGATTCCGCCACGGGGAAAGTCCTGTGGCAGCGTCGCGATTTGAAGTGCGATCACTTCCGCGGCCCGGCCTCGTCGCCCGTGGTGTTTCAAAACAAACTGTTCCTTCAATTCGATGGGTTCGACAAGCAATACACGGCCTGTCTGGATAAGACGACGGGCGACACGATCTGGCAGAAGAACCACGAGTTGCCCTACCCGAATAACGGGGACCTCAAGAAAGCTTTTGCCACGCCCTCGGTGTTCACAATCAATGGAAAACCGCAAGTCGTTTGCAGTGCCGCGATGGGCACCATCGGCTACGACGTGGCGGACGGATCGGAGATCTGGCGAGTGATCCACGGCGGGATGAACGAGGCTTGCCGGCCGATTCTCGCCAACGATTTGATTTACCTGACAACCGGGCACACCGCGGGTCTGGTCGCCGTGAAAGCGGGGCAGACCGGGGACCTGACCAAAGACGGCGTCGCATGGAAGTTCGAGAAAGTCGCCCCGACGCGGCCCTCGCCTTTGGTGCTTGGAGACCTCGTGTATTTCGTCAACGATACCGGCACGGCGTTCTGCCTGGATGCGAAGACGGGCAAGCAAGTTTGGAAGGAAACGCTGGACGGCAAGTTCTCCGCCTCGCCGATCTTCGCGGCTGGGAACCTCTACTTTCTGAATGAAAGCGGCAAGACCTTCGTGATCGTCGCGGGGCGTGAGTACAAACCCCTGGACACGAACAAACTCGACGCCGGTTGCCGGGCATCCCCCGCGGTCGCTGGCGAGGAACTTTTCATCCGCACGACGACGCATTTGTACTGCGTTGCCGGGAAGTAAGCGTATCGAGCATCACTCGCCGCGCGGTTTTCATCCACAAGTCACACGACATCCCGCTATGCAAAAGTAGGAGAGGCCACTCGGCCTGTCCGAAACCAGAGACAGGCCACTCGGCCTGTCCGAAACCAGAGACAGGCCGGGAGGCCTGTCCTACAAAGAGTCTGCAATCCCGAATCTCACACTCTCCAGGGGTATCCATGATCCGTAGACTCTGCCTCGCCATTGCGGCGATTGCGTTCCTCCCGTTCGTGACTCTGGCCGCGGATCCGTGGCTCACCTTCGAAGGCAAAGACGGCCCCGGCAAAGGCAAGAACATCGTGCTCATCAGCGGCGATGAAGAGTACCGTTCGGAAGAAACCCTACCACAATTGGCTCGGATCCTCGCGACACACCACGGCTACACCTGTACCGTGCTCTTCGCCATTGACCCCAAAGATGGAATGGTGCAACCGAACGTGAACAACAACATCCCCGGCCTCGAAAAGCTCAAGACCGCGGACCTGATGATTCTCTTCACGCGGTTTCGCAACTTGCCCGACGATCAGATGAAGCACTTTGTCGATTACATCGAATCGGGCAAACCGGTAGTCGGCTTGCGGACCGCGACGCACGCCTTCAACCTGTCGGGCGGGGCTTACAAGAAGTACACCTGGACGAACAAGGATAAGGACTACGCGGGTGGCTTCGGCCGCCAAGTGCTCGGCGAAACCTGGGTCAACCACCACGGGGCTCACGGCAAGGAAGGCACCCGCGGCATCGTGGCCGAGGGGCAAGAAAAGAACCCCATCTTAAAGGGGATCGACGAGGGTTCGATCTTCGGCACGACCGATGTGTACACCGTCAACCTCCCGCTTTCCGAGGGCTGCACGCCGCTGGTGTACGGTCAAGTGACGGAAACGCTGAAACCGGACTCGAAAGCCGTCGAAGGCAAGAAAAACGCCCCGATGATGCCGGTCGCGTGGACGAAGAGCTACAAGGGTGAAGCGGGCAAAGAATCCCGCGTCTTCTGCACGACGATGGGTAGCGCTCAGGATTTGAGTGCAGAAGGCACCCGGCGGATGCTCGTGAACGCGAGCTACTGGGCCGTGGGGTTGGAAGACAAGATCCCGACGAAGTCGAAGGTGGATATCGTCGGCGAATACAACCCCAGCCCATTTAAGGCGAAGAAGAATGAAGACTGGAAGCCGGGGAAACCGCCGTCGGATTATGCTAAGTAAGGTTACGAAAGCCCACCCAAGGCCGTGGGTGGGCTTTGCGAGCCCCGCCTCAACCGCCACTCCAGCAGCGAATACCGCATCGCCGAATCGGTCGTCCGTACGGCGATGCCCAACGCTTTTCGACTTCCCACAAGGGTCACGAGTTTCTTCCCGCGAGTCAGCCCCGTGTAAAGCAAATTTCGGCGTAGCATGATGTAGTGTGTGGTGTGCAATGGAATTACCACCGCGGGGTATTCCGAGCCCTGGCTTTTGTGAATCGAGCAGCAATACGCGAGTTGAATTTCATCCAGGTCACCGAAGTCATACTCCACATTTCGATTATCGATCTCAACAGTTAGCAATTGTTCAATACTATCAATCGCCGTGATATATCCGATGTCACCATTAAAGACTTCGCGTTGATAGTTGTTTTGAGTCTGGATGACCTTGTCTCCGACTCGCAATGCGGTGCCAAATCGTAGGACTTCCTTGACCCCTTCCGCCGCTGGGTTCAACGCGGTTTGCAGTTCTTGGTTCAGGTTCTTGACGCCGATGGTGCCCTTGTTCATGGGGGAAAGCACCTGCACGTCGCGGATCGGGTCGAGGCCGAAGCGAGCGGGGATTCGTTCCTTCACCAGTGTGCGGATCTTGTCGACAATCGCGGTGTCGTCGTTGGTCTCGATGAAATAGAAATCCCCAACGCCACCCGGGGGGGCGGAGATCGGTTCAAGCCCCTCGTTGACCGCGTGGGCAGCGCGAATGATCCAGCTTTCCTCGGCCTGGCGATGAATCTGCGTGAGCCGCACCACGGGCACAACGCCCGAGTTGATAAAGTCTCCGAGCACCGAGCCCGGGCCCACGGATGGCAGTTGATCCCGATCGCCCACGACGAGCACCGCCGCCCATTCGGGGATGGCCCGGAAGAGTTGATACGCCAGGCTCACGTCGGCCATCGAAGCCTCATCGACGACGAGCAGATCGAGATCGAGCGGATGATCCGCGGTCCGGCGGAAGCCGAGGATGGAGGCATCGTATTCGAGCAAGCGGTGAACCGTCTTGGCCTCGCGGCCGGTGGATTCACTCAAGCGTTTGGCCGCCCGCCCGGTCGGGGCACAAAGGCCGATTCGCAAGTTCTTCGCCGCGAAAATCTCGACGATGGCCCGCACAATAGTCGTTTTCCCGGTCCCCGGACCGCCCGTGAGAACGAGCAGTTTTTCGTGGGTCGCTGCCTTCACGGCTTTGCGCTGCGCCTCGGCGAAAGTGATGCCGAGTCGTTTCTCCACCCAGTTGATCGCTGCCGTGGTATCGACACTTGGCAGCGGGTGGGCTCCCTGTTGCAACGCGAACACAGCCCGAGCGAGACCGACCTCGGCAAGATAGAGTGCCTTTAAATAGACGAGCGGTTCGAGATCGCTCGGCGTTTCGCGAATCAATTCGTCGCTGGTCCGCAGATCTTCGATTGCGACGCTCACCTGGGATTCTTCAATCCCTGTGAGCCGGGCGGTTTCGCCGACCAAGATCGATTCGGGCAATCCGACGTGCCCGTCACCGGCCGCTTCCTTGAGAACGTGCCGGATCGCGGCTCGGGCTCGCAAGGGCGAATCGCGGGGGATGCCGAGTTTCAGGGCCAACTCATCCGCGGTTTGGAAGCCAACGCCCCAGATATCGCTGCTGAGCTTGTAAGGGTTCGATCGCACCTGTTCGATCGCGGTTTCGCCGTAGGTCTTGTAAATCCGCACGGCCCGGGCGGTGCCGATGCCGTAGCTTTGCAAGAAGACCATGATGTCGCGAACGTGCTTCTGTTCGTGCCAGCCTTCGCGAATCTTCGCGATCCGTTTCTTGCCGAGGCCTTTCACTTGCGTGAGTGCGGCCGGATTTGTGTCGAGCACTTCGAGCGTCTTATCCCCAAAGGTCGCCACGATCTTCCGGGCATACTGCGGACCAATCCCCATCAAGAGCCCCGAGGCCAAGTATTTGACAATTCCCTCTTTCGTATGGGGTGGTGTGGTGCGGAGTTCGCTGGCCTTGAACTGTTGCCCGAAGTTGCGGTCGGTGACCCACTCCCCGGTCGCCTCGATGAACTCCCCCGCCGTTGCTTGCGAAAGGTGACCGACAACAACGACGGGATCCCGGTGCCCGCGCGCCTGCACCCGCAGCACGCAGTAGCCGTTGTCCAGGTTGTGGAACGTCACCCGTTCGATGACGCCGGTGAGCACTTCGGGCATGGGGTTTCCAGTCGATTCGATCCTACTGTTGTAAGCAAACGCCGCGGATTAGTTCATGCTCCAAACGGCATTTGGTAAAGCATGGACCTTGGATTAGAATTTCGCATATAATTGTTGACGTGCAATGTCGGACGTTTTGCAAGGATCAGTCGTGAACGACCATCCGAACAAACACATTCGGGAAGCAGTTGCGCATGCCATTGCGAGCGGTTGGCGCCTCGTCAAATCCGGTCCCCGTGCACATGCTTGGGGGCGGCTTTATTGCCCAGCACACACTCGGGGTGGTTGTATCATCACCGTATACGGAACACCGCGAGTTCCCGAAAATCACGCTCGGTACATTCGACGCCTGGTCGACGGCTGTCCCCATTGATGGAGTGGTTGCATGAAGACTTACGAATTCGATGTAATCCTGCACGAGGTGCTGGAAATCTCTGACGAGCAAGCGGATGCTCTTTTCGCGGCCGGTTGCGACGATGGCATTCCCGTTTGCAGTAATGGCCTTGCCTGGGTCCATTTCGATCGCGAGGAGGCGTCGCTTGAAGAAGCGATTCGCTCGGCGGTCATTCAAGTGCAGGCGGCGGGGTTCCGCGTGGTGAAAGTCGAATTAAATGCGAACGCGGCGATGTCTTTGGGTGTATAAATGTTTCCAATAACTCTGTTTGTAACTTCTCGCATGCTCTAAGACACGACCACGATCGCCAATTGACTGTACCCCGGGCAGGATTTCGGATGCGAAGGTTTTCGTGTTATTTCGGTTTCGGCTTGCCCAATATTGCGCCTTTACCGATCAGTGTTGTTACTTGGTGAAATATGTCAGGATCAGTTAATTCCACCCAAGTTCTTGCGGCAAATCGTTTGATCTCGAAGTCGTCGCGGTGATATTGAAAAATCCAGATACCCTCTCGCGCGCCCAGGATAAACGTCTTGGATTGAAGTCGAAGTGCATATGATTTTGCCTGATAATATGCATCCTCGAATTGGCGATGGGCGCTAAGTTGAAACTTCGACTCTACAAGCATTTTCGCCCGCTCTTCACCGCGCTTCGTTTTTGCACCGACGGCGTAATCCGGATAATATCGCTCCCCGCGACCCATCTTTACTGGGAGTTGCCGAACCCAATCGTTTTCGGAATACCCGAGCCGCGTTAGAAGCGGTTCGATCAGGTGAATTTCGACATCACGTTCGTCCAGCAGGTCCACATCGAGCATATGCTCCTGCAACGGAATTCTTGGAATCTCGGTAAGGTCTTGTCCCTTTTCACGCATCATTTCAAGAATCGCTTCATACTCAGGAACGGTAAAAGGCTTACCACCCGCACCCTGCAATTTCGCTCTGATTTCCGGCTTTTTGGAAAGTAACTCGTGTCGACTCAACTCGCCAAATGTGATGGGAACTGTTTTGATAGGGCAACCGACTGCGACGTTGCCATGATAGTGTGAAAACGGGTCAGCGAAACCGTCAGCAACTGCACGCCAAATCGAGTGAATATAACTGCGAGGTGCCACACAATACATTAGCAGAATGTCTCCAGTGCGTGTTGCCAAATTCCCACCCCAACATGGAACAACCGTCTCCTTGGTAGCATTGTCCAGAGTGTCGTAGTCCCATGTCCCGCCTGAAAGAAGCCATACTTTGGCAGGCAATGGGAGATCATTCACGGCACTGATGTCGCAACAGTTTGCAGAAAAATCGTATAAAAATGCGCATAATTCTATTGAGGAAAACTTGCAACTAATACGGAATTCATACAAAGCGTGATTTATGTGACCGTAGTAGCGCGCGCGTGCTTCTTTGCTACCCTTGCCGGGGACAGGCGGAAGCGGAATTCCAAATTGATCGCTAATTCTCTGGAATGATTGAAACTTTCTTCGAAACAGGAATGGCGCGAAAAAGTCAGGATGGGCCAAATGCAGACCTAATGAAATTGCTTCAACATAATCATGCCAAAAAGTCCAATCTGTCTCCGTTAAATCACTATCGCTTTCCTCTTCGATACTGTCGTCATCTGAGGCTTCCACCTCCTTCGCTCCAGCTTTGTCATCTTCAACTTCATTTTCGTTTTCCTCTTCGTCACCATCATACTTTGCATCGGCAGGCATATCAAAAGACAGACCATCTAATAGTAGCGTATTTTGATAAAACGCTGACGCTTCCTCGATTGTGCTGATTTGATGTCTACTTGCAAATTTACCAACGAGTTCAACAAGATCAACTTCGTGGACTTTTTCCTCATCATTTGTGGATACGTAAGGTGTCTCTAATATGCGTTCATCGCGAATCACAAATTCTTTCGTCCAACATGAGTATTTTCGCAGCGCTTCCTTACCCGCTTGCGATTCTCGATACAAGGACCAAATGTAGCCGTTAAATTCCATTTGAGCATCCTTGGCTATTCCAAGATTTCAAAGCAAATGGGATTATCCTATATCTTCCTGCCATTTCGAGTTCGAAAAAAGAAATAGGGCCGACCTCACGGTCGGCCCTGTAATTCTTTCAGACTACCTTCTACTTCACGGCAACTCCGTCCCCTCCTGAGCCGCCCGTTCTCGCAACTGCTTCATCCCTCGCACATTGATCTGTCGCACCCGTTCCTTCGTGATGCCGAAGTGGTTGCCGATTTGTTCGAGGGTCATCTCGCTGCTGCCGTCCATGCCGGTTCGCATCTTGATGACTTCACGAGTGCGCGGGTCGAGATACTGTAGCAAGCGATTCACGCGGGCCCGGGCAGCATCGGCAACCGCAAGGACCTCCTGTTCGTCCGTGCGGACATCGGCGCGACCATCGAACAGTTCGTCCGTCCCTGTGACATACCGCATCTTGTGCGTGTTTTCGTCCGGGATGCTCCGGGCGAAGTTTTTCATTACGGCCCAGGTGGCGTAGGTGCTGAACTTAAAGCCGCGGCCGTAGTCGAACTTTTCGACGGCTCGCATCAGTGAGATGTTCGCGTCGGACTTCAGTTCGTCCAGGTTTTGGCCCGGGTTCAGATGCTTCGTCGCCAGGCTGTGGACTAGCCGTTGGTTGCATTCAATCAAGAGGTCGCGGACGCCCTTGATTTGCTCGCGGAGTTCTTCGAGCTCTTGCAGGTCTTGAACTCGTGCACGAGCGGGGTCGATCTCCTGTTGCCGCTTGTAGAGCTTGTGCTTCAGGTAGTTCATCTTGCGGAACTGGTGAGCTTCCTGCTCGCGGTTCAACAGGGGCCGTTCGTAGAGGTACGCCATGTGCGCCTCGACGTCTTTTGGCGGCCGCATCGATTTCACTTTGCCGAAGAAGTCCTCTTCGTGCGGCATCGGCCCGAGGATCACGGCGTCCATATTTGGATCGTCGAACTCGGGGTTGGGGATATAGTCAACGGGTTCTCGGATGAGCCGTTCGGCACGAACCTCGTTGATAACGCGGTACATGCTCGAGCGGGTTCGTCCGAACCGCTTGGCGATCAGTTCCACGGGATTGCCCTCCTGGAAGGCGGTCAGGATCTTTTGCTTCGAGGCCGCATCCAGCGGCCCAACATTGGTCGGAAACACGGCCGCGGTCGGATGGTCGCGGTCGAAGTTCTTAATCGTGTAGCGGACCGCCTCCGCGGACCGGCCGAGTTTGCCGGCGATCGCCCGGCTCACTTCCGTCATGCAACCGCCGGCCTCGGCAAGCTGGCGAGCATTCGTCACGATTTGGTCTTTTTCCGCTTCGGTCAGATGGCTGAAGCGGGCTCCGCGTTCCACCTGGTCGCGGTGGGCAGCAGAGAAACTTTGCACTGCCGAGAGCGGGAAGCCGAGTTGCTTGCGGCCGTCGCGGATCACGCGCCGGGCGATCAAGCCTTGCATCCGCCACCGGCTCACGGTCTTCGTCGAGACGTTGAACTGCTTGCTCACGTCTTCGAGCGTCAGCATCGGCTCCGCGGCCAACTCAATCGGCAACGGCGGCAGCGACTGCTCGACCTTGTGAATGAACAGGCCGAGGTCGTGCTTCAGGTCCGCCCCGGAAATCAAGAGATCGGCGTTGGCGTCGGTCCGGAAGTCCGTGAGGCGGAAGCAAACGTACGAGTAGGGATAAACTCGGGTGGGTTCGAGTTCGGCCAGTAACATGTCCGCCTTGGCGACCTGTTCCTGGCGTTTCGTGGGAGGCGCGAATCGGACTTGCTGGTCGGTCAATTCGCGGAGAGCGGCATTTATGAAGTTGGTCATGGCGATATTCCTCGGGGTCGCGGGGGCTGCATCCGTGCCCGCGTGTTATTTTTCAGATTTCGAACTCAACCTCTCGGTGGTAATGGTCGTAGGCCCTTGCCACGCACGACCTTCTGTCTATTCGCTCCGAATCGTTTCGGATTTTTTTCAACTTCCTAATCTTCCATACCGGCCAGGCTTGGATCTCTTTCCCGCAAACCGCCTGACTGACCCGCCCCTCGGAACTTGAGCTTGATCCTTGGGCAATAATTAGATACTTCAAAACAACGGAAAGGTTCGGGGGATTCGTTGAATCCAACTGTCCAATCCAGAGCCACTGGACAGCCCGATTACGCTTTCTTGGCCCTGCTCAGGGACCTAGCAGCGTTCATTGCCAAAACTCTAAGCACTTTCCGGGCCAATCACGACACTTGGTGGCAATCCGTCATAAACACACGCGATTGATTATCGCAACTCCATGCAGCCATTCTGTTTACTGCGATGTCAGGGAACAGTGTCGAATTTCCCTACTGTCACTACGTTGTAACCCGTGCTTTTGATGGTCACATTTACACGCCTTTTGCTCAATTTTGCATTCGCTGGGGCACGATTCATCACCCCTGCCGATAACCCATGCAGTCGTCAGAAGCTGCCTGATCTTCGCGGGTTACGTTACTTATAAGGCGAACGAAGAATTCCTTGAAGTTTGCGCCGAACTTGTCCGACAAGGTGGGGTAAAATTCGACAGTCGGCCGCTTTTTCGACCACCTTCTGGTGAGTAACCCGATGCAGCGTTATCTGTTACACACAGCAGTCGGGCTCCTGATGACAGTGGCACCGGTTGGTGCCCAGGCTCCTGTCACTTTGGCCGAGAAGTTCGACAGTGCGGAGCCCTATCGCGTGGAGCTGAAAGTCCGCCTGGCCGGGAGACTTTCGTTGCCTGTGGAACAGGGCAAACCGCCGCAGGTGTTGCCTGTGCAGGGGTCGAGTTCCCTGACTTACGATGAACGAGCGTTGCCGAAGGATGACACCCAGGCCGGGAAGGTCGTGCGAGTTTATCGTGAGGTCGAGTTCGTGCGTGTCCTGGATGGACGTGAACAAAAGGCCGAGGTTCGCCCCGCCGTCCGGCGAATGGTCGTGCTCCGGTCGGACAAGGGAAAGAAAGCCCCGTTCTCTCCCGATGGGCCGCTCACGTGGTCGGAGATCGATGCGGTCCGAACGGACATTTTTTCCCCGGCGTTGGTGAGCGGGTTGCTTCCCGGAAAAGCCGTGCGACCCGGGGACCGCTGGCCCGCGAGCGTCGGCGCCGTCACCGAACTCACCGATCATGAAACCATTGAAGAAGGCGGGCTGGTGGTCGAGTTCCTGTCCACAGTTCAACTCACTGGAAGGAACTTCGCCAAGTTGAACGTCAGCGGCACAGTCAAGGGGACAACGCAGGACGGCCCGAGTCGCCAAAAACTCGACGGAGTGGCGTACTTTGATCTCGAAGCAAACCGCCTCACGTATTTGAACCTGAAAGGCACGCACGAACTGCTCAGTTCCGAGGGCAAGGTCACCGGGCGAATCGAAGGCACATTCGTGATGACCCGCGGCCCCGCGGGGAAGACCGATGATTTGTCGGACACGGCTCTCAAAGCTCTCGACCTTCGCCCCGGCGCGGACAACTCACTCCTTCTCTACGACAACCCGGACCTGGGCGTGAAGTTCCTCTATCCACGTCGCTGGCGGGCTGGGCTCGTGCAAGGCAAGCAACTCACCGTCGACGAATCCGGCGGCGGCGGGTTGTTGCTTACGATCGAGCCTCCAGAGCGAGTACCAGGGATCGATCAGTACTTCACGGAAACTAAGAACTTCTTGAAGCAACAACAGTGGGCGACATTGTCGACCGACATCCCCCTGCGAGTTAGCGACAAACCGACCCGTCTCGATCGCTTCGGTATGGATGTGGAAGTAAAGAAGGAACGAGTTCGGCTCGAATACGCAGTGGTATCCCAGGCCGAGGGGGGCGTGACCGCCGCGGCTCGGCTACCGTGGAATGATCGCGAGGAACTCGGGCGGGACCTCGATCGGATTCTGCGAACGGTGGTGGTGACTAAGCAGCAGCAACCGTGAAGCCGCTCTGTTGTCAGGAGGGAACACCGGACCGCAAGAAATAGATCATCTCCCAGAGTCGGTCGATTTCGCCGCGCTCGATCACTTCGAGCGGTTTCAGACCGTCGAACGCTGCGTTTGGCGACTGCAACCATTTGCCGAGTGAGTCGGGTCGAATCACCTCTGACAACGCTTTCGTGAGCCGTTCTAGTTCGATCAACCGTCGAGCGACTGGCTCACTTGGAATTGTACCTCTCTCTAGCTCCGACACGGTTCGAGTCGAACCGGGTAATAGGCGTGCAAACTTGGGCTGTGTTAACATTAGGCGGGTGCGAAGTTTTTTCGCAGCAGGAAAATTTGCCTTCGGTTTCGTCGTTCGCTTTTTTGACGAAACCTTTTTCGCTTCAATTGTTGGGGCCATTTGAACCTCACTCTAAACAATCCTTAGCAAGCCCTCACCAGAATCATCGGATCATCACTCCTCCATGTCAAGCAATTTTGCACGAAAAATTGCTGGTCACAACTTAGAGAGCTTGTTTAGATTCATTACTTTCACAACACTTTTCGATCCTAAGTGACCTGGAAACCAAAGGAGGTTATGCTGTTGAGCATCGGCCGCGGACGGGACGATTAGTCCTTCCAACCCCGAGGCAAAGGCTGCTTTGCCAAGTCGTTGGGTAATTGGCACGCGGCTCGCCCTCACTTCCTCCCGCCAATCCACATAGAGTAGTTTCGTCTCGGAAACCTGGAGACGTTGGCGAACTATTCCATTCCGAAAGTCGAGCACATGCGCCAGTTTTACGTCGATCGCGACGAACGTGCGCGGCATAGCATCCTCGATCGGGATGCCGTAGTAGCGATTATGGGCAAGTGTTTCCGCCATCGCTGTTTCCGGGGTGAGGGATGCATAAACGACTGCAATTCCGATCGGATTCCACCGTCCACCCATTCGTCGACTGCCCTCTCCGGTGAGAAGATCGGATTCCGTCGCATACTTCGGGGAACTCGATCGATAGACCACGGCGTCAAACGGTGATGAGGTGAGCTTGGGCAGTGCGAGACGAGATTGAAGTTGTTCCAAAGTTGGGTCGGCCATTTGAAATCTCTCACGGGTTGCGCGCGTTCCGTTGTTGGGAAGAAATTAACAAACAGTTCAATAATTGCCGAACGAAATGCATAGTCCACTGGAACTGATGCTCGGTAAAGTAGGCCGGCGGACACCTTGCCGAGAACTTGGAGTGGACTAACCACGCGGACGGGTGCGCTGTAAAACGTGCCATACCTGGATTTCGTGGAGGATACGCCGTGGCTGGGTTGAGAATCCTGCTGGCGGCGTCGGAAGTCGTTGGCTTCGCGAAAACTGGCGGATTGGCTGACGTCGCCGGTTCGTTGCCGCGTGCGCTGGCGGCTCAAGGCCACCAGGTCGCGGTCGTCATGCCGTATTACCGCAGCGTGCGATTCGGTAAGCACGCCGTCGAGCGGACTCATCACGTCATTCCCGTCCCCATCGGTACCCGCACCCTGGCGTGCCGGTTGTTCCGCTCGGTGCTTCCGGGCTCCAACGTCCCGATTTTCTTCGTCGAGGCTCCCGAGTACTTCGACCGCGACGACGGCTATCAGGGTAAAGGGCTCTATCAACAAACGATGCCCAGCGGCTACAAGGCCGACTACCCCGACAACGCCGAACGCTTCGTCTTCTTCAGCCGGGCCGTTCTGGAAACGATCCCCGCGATCGGATTTGTCCCAGACATCGTTCATGCCAATGACTGGCAAACCGGCCTCGTCCCCGCCTTACTCTCCGAAGCCTACCGACAGAAGCCGGGCTTCGGGGGCATTCGCTCGGTCTTCACCATTCACAACATTGCCTATCAGGGAATGTTCGGCTCGGATGTGATGAAACTGACCGGACTTCCCGGCTGGCTCTTCAACCATAAGCAACTCGAATTCCACGGCCACTTGAACTTCCTGAAGTCCGGAATTGTCTTCGCCGATGCGGTTAACACTGTCAGCCCCACGTACGCCAAGGAAATCACGACTGCCGAGTACGGGTGCGGTCTCGAAGGCCTCCTCACCGATAGCCACGCCAAGCTCAGCGGCATCGTCAACGGTGTCGATTACG
>Ga0105047_10013542_pt1 | contig 13025 bp, 15 predicted proteins | sample MAT04_FD_78384 | JGI IMG/M metagenome (GOLD analysis project Ga0105047, IMG submission 78384) | Freshwater microbial communities from Lake Fryxell liftoff mats and glacier meltwater in Antarctica - MAT-04 (megahit assembly) | ecosystem: Environmental > Aquatic > Freshwater > Ice > Liftoff... | reverse complement strand
TGGGTGGAAGTGTCGCTGTCGGGCAATCGCACGCTGGTGGGTCGCTTCGTGGCGGGCGGCGGAAGCGCCCGTCCCATTGCGAACATCACCTACCTGGACAACATCATACGCTTTGCGATCCCGCCACAGTGGGATTCGGCAAACACTGATATGACGTTCGAAGCGACGATCGCCAACGATATGCTCACCGGCACGATCGTGACGTCGGCCGGCCAACGTGAGGCGTTCACCGCCAAGCGCGCACCGGCCTTGCGTCGCACGGCGCCGCCCGTATGGGGCGCGCCGGTTGCGCTGTTCAACGGCAAGGATCTTACCGGTTGGACGTCGTTCGGTGGCACGAACAACTGGAAGGTGGTGAGTGCAATTCTCACCAACACGAAGCCCGGTGCCAACCTGATGACGGACGCGACGTTCACCGACTTTACGTTGCACCTCGAGTTCCGCTACCCGAAGTACGGGAACAGCGGTGTCTATCTGCGCGGCCGCCACGAAGTACAGGTGGAAGATATCAGCGATGCAGAACTCAACGCGACGCACATCGGCGGTGTGTACGGCTTTCTCGTGCCCAACGAGAATGCCGCCAAGGGGCCTGGCGTCTGGAACAGCTACGACATCACGCTCATCGGTCGACGCGTGACCGTGGTGCTGAACGGCAAGACGGTAATCGCCGACCAAGTCATTCCCGGCATCACCGGCGGCGCCATAGATAGCGATGAAGGCGCGCCGGGACCGATCTATCTGCAGGGCGACCACACCACCGTCGAGTACCGCAACATCGTGATCACGCCAGTCAAGCCGTAATCGTCGTGTCACCCTCGGTGTTTTCCTCGCTCAAGGCGCTGCATGTACTGGCGGCGATCCTGTTCGTAGGCAACGTGATCGTGACCGGGATCTGGGCAGCCATCTTTTTTCGCGCGCGCCGCACCCACGACTTTCACGTCGCCGCGCGCGCGATTGTGTTCACGGATTGGATCTTCACCGTGGGCGGCGGCGCGATGCTCACGATCACCGGCCTGTTACTCGCCGTCGGCCGTGGCTACCCGGTGTGGGGTACCCCGTGGATCCGTCAGGCTCTTGTCGCGCTGGCCATCTCGACGATCATGTGGCTGGTGCTGCTGGTGCCGGCACAGCGCATCATGCTGCGCACCGTGTCCAGCGACGCCGACCACGCACGATTGGAACGCGCGTACTCGCGATGGAACTTTGTCGGCTGGGCCGCGACCGCGCCGCTGTTGTACGCGGTCTGGTGCATGGTGGCGAAGCCGGTATAACGTGCGACAGGCGATCAGGTGCCGCCGTACCACTCGTAGCCCAGATCGCTCCAGTACCCGACGTTCGCCTTCGGCATGAAAGTGATGCGCGTGAAATACTTCGTGTTCTTGTAGCCGAGCTCCACCGGGGAGTGCACCCGGGCCGGGGCGCCGTACCGCGGTGATATCATCTGTCTGTCCTTCGCGATGGCCACCATCGTTTGTGGGTGCATGGTACTCTCCTACTGCGCCATGCGCGCCAGCGTGGACCTGGGCACACCCTGGAACTCCACGGCGACCGTCCACCCTTCCACGCTGTAGTGATTTACCCGCTGCCGGTGCATGGTCAGTCGCTGTGACTGCGCGAGATCGAGTCGGAGCGGCTACGTACCGCACCATCGACCACCAACTGCCACGCTCCCAAGATGGCCGGGTCCCACGTGGGTACGGTCTTGGAGATGAAGTAGCTCGGAAACTGCTCTCCGGCTACGCGCACGCCGGGTTGAACGCGGTCGTTGCCAGCGCGGCTCAGCAGCCATCGCTCGAGCTTCTCGTTCTTGGTTCCGACCAGGTCGAGCAACTCGAGCATACCTGGGCTGCCCTTTGCGTTGCAGGCGGCCAGCAAGGGAGCGAAAATACCGAGGCTGAGCAGCCGCAGGAACATGCGACGATCCTGATGTGGGCCGTTCATGGCCTCTTGCTCCGCGGCAGCAGATTCGACAGCGGGCGCGCATTGCGCGCTTCCGGTGACCAGCGATCCTCGTCGTAGCCTCCGGTCGTGATGGCGCGCAGCGCATAGGGGTCGACGGTGATCACCATGATCACATGCACCAACACCAATCCCGCAAGTGCGAGCATGGCCGCGAAGTGCCACCACCGGGCGAGCGCGCAACCGCCGGACAGTGTGGTGAGCCATGACAGCGATACCGGCTTCCAGATCGCGATGCCGCTGGTGACCATTACGGCACCAATCACCAGCATGCTCGTGTACGCGTACTGTTGCAGCGCGTTGTGCTTCCCCTGTACGGGGTGGTCTTTCCCGATGTACAGACAGAGGCGCGCCATCTCGATGGCGTCGCGCCACGCATTCACGCGTGGCACAGTGGTGCGCCACCGTCCATGACGGAACAGGTGCCCGGGATACACGAGCGCGTTGGCGACCAGCAGCCACCTCATGGCGAAGTGCCAGTGCCGCGCTCCGCCCAACCATCCGCCCAGCGTGAAGACGGCGGGGATTGGCGTACCCTCCCATGGCCTCCACGCGTAGGGCGCATCGCTCTTCCGAGTGAAGAAGGGCGCTGCGTTGAAGATGCGCACGCCGGAGGCGGCCATCCCGGTCAGCGCGAGTGCACTGACCCAAAGCGTGAGGCGGGCGATGGGATGGTGACGACGGGGAGAGGTCGTGCCGCCACCTGGTCGCCGCGCCATTCGCGAGTTCCCGGGAACTTCGGGAGCCACAGCCGGATACGTGCGACATGAACGACCGCGACGCACAATTCGAGCAGAACGCGCTGACGTGTCTCCCCGACGTCGCGCGCTTCGCGCGGTCGCTCACACGCAACGAGAGCGCGGCTGACGATCTCGTGCAGGAGACGTTCCTGCGCGCCTATCGAGGGTACGCCTCGTTTCAACAGGGCGCCGATGTCCGTCGCTGGCTGTTCAGCATTTGCCATCACGCCTTCCTCCGTATTCAGGAGCGCGAGCAGCGCATGGTGCTCTCCGGTGATGCCGGTGAGGCCGGTGACGCCGACCTGGAGACGCTGGCCGCGGTGATGGGGCATGTGGCGGCGCAGCGCTCGGGGCTCGATGCGTTCGTCAGCAGCATCGACGTTGGCCCTGCGATCCGCGAAGCCATCGACCAGCTCGCTGCGCCCTATCGTCTGGCGGTAACGTTGGTGGACGTGGAAGGCCTGTCGTATGAAGAAGCCGCGCAGATGGCGGAGGTTCCGGTGGGCACGATTCGATCGCGCCTCTTCCGTGCTCGTCGCTTGCTGCAAGAACAACTCTTCGAATATGCGCGCGATCTCGGTGTCACGAGTGCCGCCACCGCAAAAGGCCCGGGCCGCGAATCGACGTCCATCATGTCAACAGGCCTCGATCAATGAGCTTCACTACGTTGGCCCAAAGCGAGCCGATCGACTGTCGCACCGCGGTGCAGCGGTTGTGGGACTATCTCGACGAAGAACTCGATGCCGCGCGCATGACCGAAGTCTCGGCGCATGTGGCGCGATGCGCCGCCTGCGCCGAGCATGTGCATTTTGCGCGCACGTTCCTGATCGCATTGTCGGCCAGTCGCACCGACGTACCGGATGCGACGGCGCTGCGGTCGCGTGTGGTGGACGCGCTCGAGCGCGAGGGGTTTTCGTCGACGGAGCGCTCGTAGCGCTACCGGCCACCACGGGGAATACGCGGTGGCCCCGAGCCCGGCGGGCCAGTCGGCGGGGCAACATTACGGGCCGCGCGGCGACCGAAGGCGAGGCGTCCCACCTTTCGCGTCACCAGCACCAGCATCAGCACCACGGCCAGTAACGCGACCAGCGGCAGGAAAATCGCGAGCACGCTCGTGACCACGGCGCTGATCAGTTCCATGGTGGACACCACCGGATTACCCATGCCTCCGGTCAGCGTCGTCGACTTGAAGCGCGTGAGCACCGACGCGCCCTGCGTGATGCCCGCCGCCCCGCCGGCGATCAACACCACACTCCACTTCACGAGTGGCGGCAAATCCACCACCACCGACGCCGCCGCGAGCATGCCGGCGAGCAGCGCGGTCGGTGTCGCAATCACGTCGAGCAGCTGATCGATCCACGGCACGGCGTAGGCGCCGATCTCGAGTAGCGTGGCGATGGCCAGTGCCGCGATGGCCGGCGTAGTGGCCAGCCACGCAAAGCCGGGGGCGAGCCCGAGCACGCCAGCCTTGGCCGCGATGGCCACCGCCAGCAACGGCACAAACACCCGGAAGCCCGCGGCCGCCGCGAGCCCGAGTCCGATCGCCACACCCAGCAGGGCATCACTCGTGAGGAATGCATCCGGTCGCATACACGAGAGATACCACGGCGCCGTTCCGCCCGCGACGTCCGCCCACTACTCTGGTGCCATGCGCTTAATTGGCTGGCTCTTCCTGGCGACGCTGTCACTCGTGCTCATGGTGCAGCTCCGATTGGCCGGCGGCGCGCTCACGTCGCCCGACACCCCGTGGGGGATCGTCGGCTTCGAGCTGGCATTCACGAAGCTCCGCGCCGCGGAGATCATCAGCGTGTGGCGCAGCATGGGCGTCATCGAGAACGCGCTCGTCAGTCTCGGGCTGGACGTGGCGTTCCTGCTGGTCTATCCGTTCACACTCCGCGGCCTCGTGCACCTGCTGCGGCGCGACGATGGGTCGGGATTCCAGCGCGTCGGTGGGCGGATCGCCGTCGCCGTGCTCCTGTGCATTCCATTCGATGCGCTCGAGAATGCGGCGCTCTGGCGTATGCTGGTGGCGGGCGCGTCTACGCCGTTGGCGCTGGTCGCCGGGGTGGCGGCCACGTTCAAGTTTCTGCTGGTCTTCCTCGCCGCCGCGTGGTGCGCCGGTGCTCTTTTCAAGCGTCTCTTTCCCCGCCCCGCGCATGGCTAACGGACCCGGTCCCGGCGGCATCGCTGCACGGTTGCTCGCCGCACTCGTGCTGGTGTTCGCTACGTATAACCCCGAGGGATACTCGTTTTATCACTGGGCCATCGCGCCACTACTAAGACATACTACCAGCACTGGACCAGCATCGGTCAAGGTTCTGGTGGGTATCGTGTTGGTGGGTGGGTGGGGCGTGTTTCTCAACGCAACCCGCCGTTCGATTGGAATTGGGGGAGCGGCCCTCGTGGTCGCGATCTCGGGAGCCTTGGTGTGGATCCTGCTCGACTTCGGCATCGTGAGCGCGGGATCGGCGCGCGGGATTTCGTACGTCGTACTGTTGTGCCTGTCCGTGCTGTTGGCGGTGGGGATGAGCTGGTCGCATGTCTCGAAGGCGATGAGTGGACAGGTGGATATGGACCAAACGGACTGAGCTTTGGGCTCTGAGCTTCAGCAGTGGGCGGATAGCTTGGGGCCGTGGCTTCTGGGTTCTGGGTAATGGGTTGTGGGTCACGATCGGACGTGAACCCATGACCCAATACCCACGACCTCAAACTCCAAGCCGCGCCCACGGCCTTTTGCGGTTGCGCCGTCCACGAGGGAACCTCCCCCCACCCCACCCCTGTTTTACCCGGGTGTCCCCCACCCTCGCCTTCGTCGCCCCTTGGGAATGTTCGCGCGCCGTCGCCAACCTCCCTCGCTCCCCCCGCGATGACGTCGTCGTCCTGCTGCTGGAATCGGTCGCCAAAGGATCTGCTCTCCCCTGGCACCGTCAGAAGCTGGTCCTGCTGCTCTCCTCGATGCAGCACTTCGCCGCCTCGCTCGAGGCCGTTGGGTACCGGGTCGCCTACCGCAAGGCGCCCAGCTACGCCGAGGGGATCGCGGCGGCCGCCGCCGAGTTCAGTGCCGCGAAAGTCGTCGCCACCGAAGGACGCGAGCAGGATATGGTCGACGAACTCGATCGCGCCCGCACGCTGCTCGAAGCCGATCGCCGTTCGCTGACCTTGCGCGAGGACCGTGGCTTTCTGGCCACCCGCGAGGAGTTCGCCACCTGGGCGCGCGGGCGCAAAGAGCACCGGATGGAGTTCTTTTACCGGGAGATGCGCCGCAAACACGGCGTGCTGATGGAAGCCGACGGCACGCCATCGGGCGGCCAGTGGAATTTCGACGCCGACAACCGGAAGCCGTGGCCCAAAGGCCGCCCTGCACCCGCCGTGTGGCGCGTGGAGCCCGACCACATCACGCGCACCCAGATGGACCGCGTGCGCAGCTGGCGGAATCGTTGGGGCAGCGTGGACCGCTTCGCCCTACCCGTGACCCGCGCCGACGCGAAAGTCTGGCTCGATCGGTTCATCACCGAACGACTCCCGGAATTCGGCCCCTACGAAGACGCCTTGGTGCACGGCGCCCCCGACCTGCTGCACTCCACGCTCTCGTCGCTTCTCAACGTGGGGCTGTTGCACCCGCTGGAATGCGTGCGCAAAGCCGAAACGGCGTGGCGTGACGGACTCGTACCCATCGCCTCGGCCGAAGGCTTCATCCGGCAAATCCTTGGTTGGCGCGAGTACATCCGCGGTATGTACTGGCACCTCATGCCCGGACTCCGCACCGCCAACGCGCTCAACGCGACCCTCGAGCTGCCACGTTGGTTCTGGGCCCCCGACGGCGAAGCCTACGACGACTCGCGGCGCACCGCCGCGGCCTGCGAGATGCGCTGTCTTGCCGACACCATCCGACAGGTGCGCGATCACGGACGCGTGAATCACATCGCCCGACTCATGGTGCAGTGCAACATTGCCACGCTGCTCGGCGTCGAACCAGCCGCCCTCTCGCGCTGGTTCTGGAGTGCGTTCACCGACGCCTACGAGTGGGTCGAACTTCCGAACGTGGTCGGTATGGGCACGTGGGGTGATGGCGGCGTGCTCGCCTCCAAGCCGTACGTGGCCTCGGGCGCGTACATCAACCGCATGAGCAACTACTGCGGCAGCTGCCGATACGACGTGAAGCAGCGCACGGGTCCCGACGCCTGTCCCGTGAACGTGCTGTACTGGGACTTTCTGGCGTCGCATCAGGCGCGCTTCGGCAATCATCCGCGGATGCGCATGATGTTCGTGCACGTGAAGAACATCGACGAGCCGGAGCTGGTGCAGATCCGCGCGCAGGCGGCCGCGTTCCGCGAGTCGCTGGACTACGACAGCACGTTCGCGCCGCCAGCCGCGGGGTCGTAGTACCGATGGCGCGTTGCTGAACGGGCCTCGCGCACTCTAGCTTGCACAGGTGGACACACCCGCCCCGCAGCGCACCCGCCTGCACGCTCGACCGCCGCAATCGCCACCAACGCATCGCAAGCAACTGCGCGCGCTGGTGCGTGAAGGATGTGAGAACCGGCCCGGCGTGTATCGCATGCTCGGGCCCACCGGTGCGGTGATCTACGTGGGGCAGTCTCGCGCGTTGCGCACGCGACTGCTGTCGTACTTTCGCGCCAAGGGACGCGACAAGGGCGCGCGCATTCTGCGTCACGCGTTTCAGATCGAGTGGGAGTACACCAACACCGAGTTCGGCGCCTTGCTACGCGAGCTGCGGCTCATCAAGCAGCATCGTCCGCACTTCAACGCGATGATGGTGCAGGATGAATGGCCGCGCGCCTACGTGGCGCTCACCGGCGGCAGTGTCCCGGGATTGAGCGTCGTCGCTCGCTCCGACGACCCGAGTGCTATCGCACTCTTCGGGCCGTTCCGTCGTGTGGCGCAGCTCCGCGACGCGGTGCGGGCCTTGGCGGAAGGCACCGGCCTCCGCGACTGCGTACATGATGACGTGGTACGCACGACCGGCAGCGTGGCCAGTCGCGGCAGTGCGCTCTGGTTCGACGACGATCCCGCGTCACAACCGCGGCGGGGCGCGAGCCGGACGCGCGCTCCGGGCTGTCTACGCCACGACCTCGGCACCTGCGCTGGTCCGTGTATCGGGGCCGGCACGGCGCAGACATATCGCGACGCCGCCGTAGCGGTGCGGGCTTTTCTCGACGGCCGCAGCGACGCGCCGGTGCGCACGCTACAGATGGCCATGCATCACGCGGCCGAACAGCTCGCCTTCGAACGCGCGGCGGTGATCCGCGACCGCCTGGCGTTGGTGAGCTGGTTGCACGAACGGGTGCAGCACTTCCACGCCAACGTGGATCGTCTCACCTTTCGCTATCATGCAGTGGGACCCGGCGAGCAGGAGTGGGTCTATCTGGTGCGACGCGGCACCGTGCGCGCCGAAGTGCCCGTGCCGAAAACACCCGAGGAGCGCACGGCCTTTCGTGAGCTCGCCGCCAAGGTGTTCACGGGACCCGACCCCTCGGGTGCTGATATCCCGACCCATGATCTCGACGAGTTTTACCTCGTGGCCAGCTGGTTCCGGCGCCGGCCCAAGGAAAAGGCTCGAACCAGAGTCGCGATCCGACGGACGAAAAAATCCCCGACCTGACTCTACGCCGAACGCGGCGACCGACGCCGTCGTCGCGCGGTCCGTATCCTTCCTCCCGGTTGCCATGCGCCTCTTGGTCGTCGAAGATGATCCCCGCCTCGCGCGGCTGATCGCCCGCGGTCTCCGCGAGGAGGCCTACGCGGTGGACGTGTGCGCGAACGGGACCGACGCCATCGTGCAGGCCGTCGTGAATACGTACGACGCGATCATTCTCGACGTCATGCTGCCCGGGGTCGACGGCTTCGGCGTCGTCGCCACGTTGCGCGGGCGACATGTGCGCACGCCCGTACTCATGCTCACGTCGCGCGACGCCGTGGCCGATCGCATTGCCGGCCTCGATCATGGGGCCGATGACTACCTCACGAAGCCGTTCGATTTCGGTGAACTGCTCGCGCGAGTGCGAGCGCTGCTGCGACGGCCGGAAGCCTTGCAAGCCACGCGGGTGCGCGTCGGCGATTGCGAGATCGATCTGCAGTCGCACGCCGTGTTGCGCGCCGGTGTGCCGATCGCGCTCACCGCCAAGGAATACGCACTGCTCGAACTGCTCGCGCGCCGCGTCGGCACCGTCGTGTCGCGGGCCGACATCGTGGCCCACGTCTGGGATGACAATCACGATTCGTTCACCAACGCCGTCGAGGTGTACGTGAACCGCCTGCGCGGAAAGATCGATCGTGCGCCGTGGCCACCGCTCATTCATACCCGTCGCGGTGCCGGTTATATGCTCTCCGAGGTCGCCCCCTCGTGATCAGTAGCGTGACGGATGGGCTGACCAAAGCGATGCTGCGTCTGTCCATTCGGATGCGCCTCACGCTTTGGAACGCCAGTGTGCTCGCCCTCGTCCTCGGCGCGTTTGCCCTAGCCGGTTGGATCACGCTCACGACGGCGCTGCGAGAGCGCACAGACGCTGCGGTGCGTGAGTCTGCGCGTGTGGTCGCCGGTGCCATTCGCGTCGAGCGCGCCGCCGCGCAAGCCCGCGGCGATGTCGAATCCGTGCGTGGCGCCACCGAGCAGGCCGTGCTGCGCGAACTGCGTATCGGCGATCTCGAGGTCTTCATCGCCGACGAGGGGACCCAGTTGATGGCGGCCAGCCAGCTCGGCGCCTCCGGCACGTCGATCAACACCATCGACGAGACGTTGCTCCTGCCCGACGAGGTCCGTGCGTTGCTGCGCGACATCGTACGAACGCGTGCGGCCGAGATTGCCGATGAGCGCGAGGTCGCCCTGGGCACGATTCGCCTACGTGGTGTAAGCTGGCGCGCCGGTGTCACGCGTCTGGCGCCGATGGCGCTGGATCCCGGTGAGCCGCCGCTGCTGGTGACAGTGCTGCACTCGCTCGAAGATGATCGGTTACTGCTGCGTGCGGTGCGAAACACACTGTTCCTGGCCATTCCGCTCGCGCTGCTGGCGTCGGTAATCACCGGCTACGCGCTGGCGCGGCGGAGTCTCGCACCCCTCGACGCGATCACGACCCGAACCGCCAGCATTACCGCGGCCAATCTCGATGATCGGTTGCAGGTCGTGAATCCGCATGACGAGCTCGGTCGACTCGCCCACATCGTGAACGGCTTGCTGGGACGCGTGGGTGATGCGTTCCGTACGCAGCGACAGTTCGTCGCCGATGCCTCGCATGAATTGCGCACGCCGCTCGCGATCATCCGCGGCGAGGCCGACGTCACGTTGCGTCGCGGCACCCGCCATGAACCGGAGTACCGCGAGGCGCTCCAGGTGATTCAACAGGAATCGGTGCGGCTCGCACGCGTCGTGGATGACCTGTTCCTGCTGACGCGCGTCGACGCCGGTAGCCCCATAGGGGAGTATCGCCACGTAGCGATCGCCGAGCTCGTCGCGACGGCCGTACGGAGCGTACGATCGCTGGCTGAATCGCGCGGGGTGTCGCTTCAGCTCAACGAATCGGACGCCACCGTGGGGTTGCACGTGCTCGGTGACCGCGTGCTGCTACACCGTCTCGTGCTGAATCTGCTCGACAATGCGCTCAAGCATGCGCCGACAGAGAGCACCGTTCACGTGCGCGTGGGTGCCACGGATCAGCTCGTGCAGATTGACGTGGAAGATCAGGGGCCCGGGGTACCGCCCGCCGTGCGCGACCGGGTTTTCGAGCGCTTCGTACATGGTGCGTCGTCCCAACCCGAATACGAGGACGGCGGGCACAGCGGCGGCGCCGGGCTCGGACTCGCGATCGCGCAGGCTATCGCCCACGCGCATGAGGGCCATATTGTTTTGCGTCCGTGTTTCGATCGTGCCAGCGGCGCCTGCTTCCGCGTGTCGCTGCCACGATCGGCTTCCTCGATCGGAGACTTCGCATGATGGCACGATTCAGCGATACCAGAGCGAGCCGTATGGCCCTCTTGATCGTCGTCACCGGTACCGCCGTCACTCCCGCCACCGCCATTGCCCAGAAGCGCGCGGCAGATACCACGGCGGTAACGGAGTGGAACGTGCCGTGGGCCAACACGCGTCCGCGAGATCCGTCGCTCGATGCACAGGGCCGCGTATGGTTCGTCGGTCAGGAAGGCAACTACGTGGCTCGCCTCGAGCCGAAGAGCGGTGTGTTCACGAAGCTCGAGATCGATGCGGGGACGTTTCCGCATACGGTGTCCGTCGACAGGGACGGCGATGCGTGGTACACCGGCAATCGCAACGGCATGATCGGCAAGATCGACGGCAAGACCGGCGTGATCACGCGCTACCCGATGCCGGATCCAGACGCCAAGGATCCGCATACGATCGCCTTCGACCAGCAGGGCAACCTCTGGTTTACGCTACAGAACAGCAACATGGTCGGTCGCCTCGTGAAGAAGACGGGCACGGTGACGATCATGCGGATGACCACGCCTCGCTCACGCCCGTACGGCATCGTGATCGATGCAAGAGGCCGCCCTTGGTTCAACATGTTCGGCATCAACAAGATCGGCACGATCGACCCAACCAGCCTGCGCGTGCGCGAGTACCTGTTGCCCGACGAGCGCGCCCGCGGCCGTCGTATCGCCCTTACCACCGACGGCGCCGTCTGGTATGTGGACTACGCGCGCGGCTACCTCGGCCGCCTCGATCCCGTCAGCGGCGCCGTGAAAGACTGGCCCATGCCCGGCGGCGGTACCTCGCTCCCGTATGCCATGACGGTCGACGACGCCGATCGCCTGTGGTTCGTGGAAACAGGCAAGCAGCCGAACCGTCTCGTGGGCTTTGATCCGCGCTCCAACACATTCACCACGCCCACCGACATCGGCAGAGCCGGGCCGAACACGGTACGACACATGGTGTTCGACAAGAACACCCGCACCATCTGGTTCGGCAGCGACCAAGGCACGATCGGCCGCGCCGTCTTGCCGCCCTCGGATCGTAAACCGATCGGCTGATAGCACCGCGAAGCGAAAGACTGCAGGAAGAGCAAAAGCAAAAACATTCACGCTTCGCGTCAAGGCTTTTGCTTTTGTCGTTGCAGTTGCAGGTCGACCTTACACCGCCGCCAGCTCGACCTCCCAGCTCGGCTCACGGCCCACCGCTATTGCCACCGCGCGCACCTGCTGCATCATGGCCGCGAACGCGCTCGGCTCCAGTGACTGCTCGCCGTCCGACTTGGCCGTGGCCGGATGCGGATGCACCTCCACGATGAGACCGTCGGCACCTGCCGCAACGGCGGCCATCGCCAGCGGCGCCACCAGATACGCGCGACCGCCGGCGTGACTCGGGTCGACCATCACCGGCAAGTGCGTCTCGCGCTTCAGCACCGGGATCGCCGCCACGTCGAGCGTGTTCCGAGTGGCCGTTTCGTAGGTGCGGATGCCACGCTCGCACAGAATCACGTCGCCATTACCCTGCGCCATGATGTACTCGGCTGCCATCAGCAGCTCGGTGATCGTGGCAGATAAACCGCGCTTGAGCAACACTGGGCGCTGCGTGCGACCGACTTCAGAGAGGAGTGGGAAGTTCTGCATGTTACGCGCGCCGATCTGCAACACGTCGGCGTAGCTCGCCACCAGTTCCACCTGTCGCGTGTCCATCACTTCCGTCACGATCGGCATACCCGTTTCTGCGCGCACCTCAGCCAGAATCTCGAGCCCGTCCTCACCCATTCCCTGAAACGCGTACGGCGACGAGCGCGGCTTGAAGGCGCCGGCGCGCAGCAGTCGTGCGCCGGAGCGCTGCACGGCCTGCGCCGTGACGTGCATCATCTCGCGTCCTTCTACCGAGCAGGGACCGGCGATCACCACCAGATCTCGTCCGCCGATCACGGTATCGGCTGCATCTCCTATCCGGATCGCCGTGGACTGCACCGAGAACTCACGCGACGCCAGCTTGTACGGCTTGAGCACCGGGAGCACGCGTTCCACGCCCTCGAGCTGCGTGAGACCGTGCTCGCTCAGCAAGCCTTCGTCGCCGATACAGCCCACGATCGTACGATGCTCGCCGCGCGACACATGCGAGCGCAGACCGGCGGCCTCGACGTGCTCAACGAGACGGGAGAGCGCGTCGTCGGAAATTCCAGGAACGGTAACGATGATCATCGGGGTCGTCTCGTGAAGGGGTGCCGTTGAACGTCACGAGGCTTCGCGCGTCGCCGAGCCCGGAAACAACCGAGGCCCGTGCGATTGCACGGGCCTCACAGTGATCGAGCGTCAGCGAATCAGTCGCGCACGCCAAATACACCGGGGCCCATGCGGGTCGGCGTAAAATACCAGTAG
>Ga0105047_10013541_pt1 | contig 13026 bp, 3 predicted proteins | sample MAT04_FD_78384 | JGI IMG/M metagenome (GOLD analysis project Ga0105047, IMG submission 78384) | Freshwater microbial communities from Lake Fryxell liftoff mats and glacier meltwater in Antarctica - MAT-04 (megahit assembly) | ecosystem: Environmental > Aquatic > Freshwater > Ice > Liftoff... | reverse complement strand
ATAATCGAAAAAATCTCGCCAAAACGAGAGTTTGGACCGATGACCTTGTGATTGTTCGCTCCGGTCGACCGGGATTAGCCGCACTTGTTCCGCCGGAGATGTCAGGCATCAATAGTATCGATGTGCTGATCCTTACGCCTGACCAAAAAGTTGTCGTCCCGCGCTTCGTCAAAGATCTGATAAATTCTCCGATGGGCAAGAGACCCATACTTTCGGAAAGTCGGGGGCAGGTGCAACAGCATTTCAATGTTGGCTCTTTGTCGAAAGCAAAGCTATTTTTGCCCCCGTATGCACTGCAACTCGAATATGCGTCACGAATTTTTGCGTTCGATGAAGCGGTTGAACGCAAGCGCGAAAGTGAGAAGGCACTCGACTCCCTCTTTGCCTCTGTCCAGCATCGCGCCTTCCGCGGAGAACTCTGACGCATGACTGCCGCACCCGCCACACATTGCATGACGCTGCCCGGCCCGATGCTGCGGCGCGGTTTCTGGCTGTATGTCTGGCGGGTCGAGGACGTAAACGGCGGCGAATGGCTTTATGTCGGGCGCACGGGCGACAACAGCAGCCCGCACGCCAGCGCGCCGTATTCGCGCATGGGTCAGCATCTTGGCACGGCAAAGACCCAGAACGCCTTGCGCGCCCGGCTGCGGGATCGGGGTATCGAAGCAGACGATTGCCGAGCCTTTCATCTTGTCTTGCATGGCCCCTTGTATTCCGAAGTTGCCAAGCAGGAAGGTCTGGACCGCGAGGCCCTGATGGAGCTGCACAAGCCCTATCGCGATGAAGTCGGCGCGTATGAACGTGATCTGTCTGTTGCGCTGAAGGCAGCGGGCTATCGCGTCCTCAACACCGTCAATTGCAAATGGACCGGCAATGCCGCGCGCTGGCAAGAGATACGCGCGGCCTTTGCCGAGCATTTCCCCCGGTTGGCAGAGGTCGCATGACCGGCGAGCGCAAGACCCTGTCGATTTCAGGCGGCGCCCCATCGCGTCAGGACGCGGGACCGCAAGCCAGCCAGTTCGCCTTCCTCTCGCCCTTCGCGTTCCACGATCACGCTGCGATGGCCGAACGCCAGGCGCTGCCCGATCCGCGCGGGGCAGCCGTGCATTGCCGCCTTGCCATTGAGGCCATGGTCCGCTGGCTCTACGATCACGATAGCGAGCTCAAATGGCCTTATCAGGATAGTCTCGCCGCGCTGATCGCAGAGTCCAGCTTTATGCGGCTCGCAGGCACGATGATCCGCACCAAGATCGACCTGATCCGCAAGATCGGCAACCGAGCCGCGCATCCCGGCAATTTCGCTGCCAGCCAGTCGGTCAGCGCGTTGCGCGAGCTATTCCATGTCGGGTTGTGGTTCGCCACGCGCTACAGTCAGACGCCGCCCGATGCCTCGCTAACCTTCTCCGCCGATGCTTTGCCCAAGGGCGAAGCACCCGCCACTACGGCACCGCAAGTCATCCGGCTGAACGCCGCTGCCGAAGCTGCTCAGGCAGCACTCGCCGCCGAGCGTAAAGCGCGCATGGCCGATGCCGAGAGCCGCGGCGCGCTCGAAGCCGAACTCGCCGCTGCCAAGGCAGAGATGACGGCTCTGCGCAAGGCAAACGAGGGCCGCGATGCTGGCCACAATTATGACGAGGCGACCACACGCGATCAGTTCATCGACGTCTTGCTACGCGAGGCGGGCTGGGCGCTCGCCGATGCGCGCGACGTCGAATATCCGGTTCACGGGATGCCCAACGACAAGAGCGTCGACGGCCCAAATGCGCAGAAGGGGGGTGCGGGCTTTGTCGACTATGTGCTGTGGGGCAAGGACGGCAAGCCTCTGGGGCTGGTCGAAGCCAAGCGCACGCGCAAGGATGCCCGCGAGGGGCAACAACAGGCCAAGCTCTATGCCGATTGCCTGGAAGCGCAGTTCGGCCAGCGCCCGGTCATTTTCTTCACCAACGGCTATGACCACTGGATTTGGGACGATTTGCGCTATCCTCCCCGCGCCGTCTCCGGGTTCCGCAGCCATGATGAGCTTGAGCTGATCGTCCAGCGGCGCTCGACGCGCAGCCCCTTTATTGCCGTTCCCACCAACCGCGTTATCGCTGGCGGCGGCGGACGGACCTATCAGGAGCGCGCCATCCGCGCGGTCTGCAACCGGTTTGAAGATGATGCGAATGGCGGTGAGAACCAGCGGAAGGCTTTGCTGGTGATGGCCACCGGATCAGGCAAAACCCGCGTCGCCATCGCCTTGTCCGACGTGCTGATGAATGCCAATTTTGCCAAACGCATCCTGTTTCTCGCGGACCGGGTGCCGCTGGTTCGGCAGGCGACGGGCAATTTCCGCAAATACCTGCCTGACTGCGCGACCGTGAACCTGGTGCTCGAACCAGGGGCGGAAGGGCGCGTGTTCGTTTCCACCTATCCGACGATGATGAACCTGATCGAGAAATCGCGGCAGGCTGGACTACAGCGCTTCGGCCCCGGTTTCTTCGATCTTATCATTATCGATGAAGCGCACCGCTCGGTCTATCGCAAGTACAAGGCGATCTTCGACTGGTTCGATGCGCCGCTGCTGGGCCTTACCGCCACACCCAAGGGGGAAGTCGACAAGAACACCTATACGTTGTTCGAGCTGGAATATGATCCGGTCACCAAACAGGGTGTGCCGACAGACGCCTATGAGCTGAAGCAAGCTGTGGCAGATGAATTCCTCGTGCCGCCGCGGGCAATCGACGTTCCGCTCAAGTTTCCGCATGATGGTATCAAATATGATGATCTACCTGACGAGGAGAAAGAGGCTTGGGATGAGCTCGACTGGGGTGAGGATGGACCTCCCGAGGAGGTCGGTGCTTCGGCCATCAACGACTGGCTGTTCAACAAGAACACTATCGACCAGATGCTTAAGCAGTTGATGGAGGATGGACTGAAGGTCGACGGTGGCGACAGGCTTGGCAAGACCATCATCTTTGCCAAGAACCACAAGCACGCCAAATTTATCGTCGAGCGTTTCGATGCCAGCTATCCGGCGCTCAAGGGTCATTTCTGCCGCCTGATCGACAATCAGGTGAAATACGCGCACAGCCTGATCGACGACTTCGAAGTGCCGGGCAAGGATCCGCAGATCGCGGTATCCGTCGACATGCTCGATACCGGCATCGACATCCCGGACGTGCTCAACCTCGTCTTCTTCAAGATCGTCCGGTCGAAGTCCAAATTCTGGCAGATGATCGGGCGTGGCACCCGGCTTCGGCCGGACATCTTTACAGATGCCGATGGCAAGCTGGCCGACAAGGAATTCTTCTACGTCTTCGATTATCTCGGCAATCTCGACTTTTTTAACGCCCAGATCGAGGGGGTCGAAGCAAGCGCTGCAAAGCCCTTGGGCGAACGACTGTTTGCGGCGCGCGTCGATCTGCTGGGGTTGATGCAGTCAGATGTGGCTGCAGACGGTCGGCTGCATTCGCCAACGTCGGGCTATCGCGGCGAGAAAGAAGGGCTTTATGAGGGCGTCCGGGAGCAGCTCATCCGGGAAGTTGAGGGTATGCCGCCCGACAATTTCATCGTTCGCGCCAAGCGCCGCCATGTCGAAAAGTTCCAGAAAAGGTCCGCCTGGGATCATCTGGGGGAAGAGGATCGGCACGAGATGGTGGAGCATCTTGCAGGGCTGCCTACCAGCGAGATCGACCCTGATGTCGATGCCAAGCGCTTCGATCTCCTGTGCTTGCGTATCCAGCTTAGCATGCTGCGCCAATCACCATTCGAGCCATTGCGCAGCACGTTCATAAAGCAGGTCCATGCATTGGAAGCGAAGGAAGCTGTGCCCGATGTGGCACGGCAGATGGCTTTGATCCTGGAGGTGCAGACCACCGAATGGTGGACTGACGCAACGCCGCAGATGGTGGAAACCGCTCGCCGCCACCTGCGCGGTTTGATGAGCCTGATCGAGCCCGGTGAGCAGGTCATCATCAGCACCGACCTTGCTGATGAGATGGGTAAAAAACGTGAAATCGAGTTGCTCGATTTGGGCGGCGCATCATCGCTCGCGCAGTTTCGACGAAAGGCACGCGCCTATGTTGATTCGCACTCGGATCATGTCACGCTCGCACGCCTACGTCAGGGCAAACCTCTGACGGGCGTCGACCTCGACGAGCTCCAGCGTCTTTTTGTCGATGCCGATATTGCCTCGGCCGATGACTTCGTCCTTATACGTGCGCTGACCGATCTGCCGGACTTCATTCGCTCGTTGATCGGACTGGATCGAGCCGCTGCACAGTCCGCCTTCAATGAAGCTCTGGCCGGCAAAACATTGTCAGCGCAGCAGATCCGTTTTGTTGAAATGATCGTAGACCATCTGACCGCAACAGGACGTATGGAGCCGGGGCTGCTCTATGCGCCACCGTTTACGGATACGGCACCAAACGGGGTCAGCGACATCTTCGGCGTGGCGGATGTCGAGCGGATTGTTGAAGTAATCGATGGATTCGAACCCCGGATCGCCGGAGCTGCCTGAACTCATGGATGCGCACCTCAGGACCTGAGGCTGTCGCATCTTTCTGATCCTCCGACGGCGCTGAACTGCCAACGGTTGCTTCTTGGTGCACCTCACGAATGCCAGCTGGCATAACCCGGGCTCGCTTTGCTTGAGCCTTGGTGCATCCCTCTGCAGATTCTGCAAAATGACCTCGCCGTCGATAAGCTCAAGGTGTTAACGCTTTTCTGTCTATGAAGCTAGTGTGTCTTATCAGGTCGGCTTTCTAACTTGAAACACACCGACCTGTTTGCCCCAATAGGCACGACAATAGAACCAATGTGAATGTTTATGCTGTTGCACTACTCGGTATTAACGTCGATCAGAAGCCAAGGGGGTCGTTATGTCTAAAAATCAGCCAGTTAGTGCACAATCGATCGATTGGAGTAGTCGCATCGCTTCGGTGCTCGATGTTCACTCGCTTGAAGCTATCGACCAAGAGCTCGAGTCATTGGGGCTGGGCGCGCGTAAATGGCGTATCGCTGTAGCGGTGCGGAAACGCGCACTGATGGGTATCGTGCAAGCACATCCTGTTCTCGCGCCGTTAACCCCGTTTCAAGGCCGGTCAAATTCCGCATTTGCCAAGGACTTCGGGATTCCAGCTGTCGATGGGAGGATGCTTCATGCTTACCGTCTAGACCAGCAACACTTTGCAAACCTGGAACATCGATTGGCCACCCGCAAAAGCTATGATGATCTCGGGCAAGGATATAACCCAGCCTTGTTTGTTCTCTGGGCTTCGGAATGGTTCCGCAGATCCTACCGTGGGGGAATGCGCCGCTGGGAGGATATAACAAATGCGCTAGGCCTGCCTCCGCCAGGCCCGGCTGAGCAAAATATGCTGCGTAAGTTCACCAGTCAGGGGCTGCAGCAATGGGGCCGTCCAATCTACTCAAGCGGAATGAACCACTTCCTTGCAACGCTTGCACGCGAAGGCGGCTTTCCCGCCTGTGCAGTTGCTGATGGTGGACAAGGTTGGGCCAAAGCAGTTCTGGAGACGATCGTTAGGCAACTAATGGGCGCGCCAGCAGCCGGAGAGAATGAGGCACTGGAGTTTGCCAAGTCCCAGGCAGCAAAATTTCCGGGCGTGTTCAGCGATGCTGAATTCATTATGCTATGCGCGGATCTAGCATTGGCCATCGTTCAGTTGCGCCGGGAATTTGAACCGTTAGCTCAAGCAGCGGGGATACCGCTTGCAGCGTGGCTGGGGCTAAACGCCCAAGACTGGCGCGAACGGCTTCCTCTTTCGACCGGCGATACTGATGCCGATGCGCTGGTCGAAACGCTGATCTCAGTGCAGCCGCTAACGGGCGCACACGTCGGCGTCGATCGCCTTTTGGTGCGTGATGGCAACTTCGCGCCATGGTGTGAGGCTGTGCGGATCGGTCTGGAGGGTGAAGTTTCTGGCGGGATGATGGCATCGGTTGATGCCGCCTTTGGCCGTTTGCGTGCATTTGCTGCGGGCCCAATGGCGCGGTATCTTCCCGGCGAATTGGCGCTGTTCGATCCTCCTGGACTTGGCGAGACAACGTGGCTAGCCCGATCAGGACGACACGCCCGGGGCATATTGCCGTTGCCGTTTGAATGCCCGGTCCAATTCGATCTGCGCGCCGGTGAGCGGCCCGTGGCACGTATCGATATTCCAGGCGGCAAACCGCGGCGCGGGCAGCTGCTTGTTGCTGCGCGCGATGATGCCGGGGAACGCTCGCCTCATGTGCTGCGAATCCTGGGTTCCGGGTCTGGTAGTTATCGATCAACCGAACTGTATCTTATTGTTCCGCAGGACTGGGCGGTCCTGCCAGTAGATCAAGGCACCGCGATTCGACTAGACGTTGGCGTTGGAGACAAAGCGATCTGGCACGTGTCCGGCGGGGCCAGACTGGTTGATCCGTACAACGATAGCTATCAGGTGCTGTGTGGTCAGGCTACAGACCAAACTGCGCGCATCCATCTGATCGGGAATTCGCCAGTATGGGCGGAAACAAAAGGGGCGGTCGATCTGTTCATTGGTTCCCCACAAGTCACGCGCGAACGTGCCGGCGATCTGGTCATGCGTCAGGTCGGGTTCAGAAATTGGCGACCGACCCCGCGAGCGTTGTCCGTTGGCCATTATGAAATCGGCTGGCGAAAGGATGGCATCATGCTGGATCGCCGCCGTATCGCCGTGCTGCCGCAGACCGCAGAAGTCCGCACTGTTCATCTTGGAACAGGTGTGGAATTCTGCATAAGCGGTTTTGATGATGTGCGCATCCTCCCGTCCGCCGATGCGCCAGTCAGACCAACCAGTGATGGTGATCGCTGGCTGCCAAGCGCACAGTCTGCCGGCGTGTATCGGTTTGATGCGATGATCGAATGGCCCGACGGCGCTGTGATTCCCGTATCCATCGCCTATCCGGGTGAGGCGTGCATTGCGCGTTGGGATGGCAGGACGCTGGGCCACCGGACGCAGCTGACGCTGGACGATATGCGCGACCTTGTCGCGATCGATCGTGGCGACATGCAGTTGATGGCCAGCTTGCGCGACATCGGCGGATCGGTGCGGGCAGATATGCTCTGGTCATTTTCGCGCGAGATGCCGATGAGCGCGGTTGTAGATGACATCGCCAGTCTTTTGCTGCCTGCTTCACTTGATGCAGAAGTCGTGCTGGACATGAACGACAGCATCAATACCAACTGGATCGTCCGCAAATTTCCACTGGAGCTCCACCCGGAGGGTACCGGTTTTGTCGCCAGTAAGGGCGTCGTGGGCGAGGGTGTTGAATTGTGCGGGCGCTCAATTGCAGATCCGGCGCGCGAGACATCATTCGGATACTACACCCTGTTGAGCGACGCCAATCATCGGCCAGCAACGCTTCCTGAGGCAACAGCTGGCGATTGGCTCGTCTTTTTACGTCATGGCGATTGTGTGCTCACACGGCCGAAATACTTCAGCGATGGCAACCAACGCATGGAATCGGTAAGTTCGTTAGGGCATGCCATGGCCCAACCGTTTGGTTTGCAACAGGATCAATCACTGCGAGCGTTTCTCGCTGCCGCCGCCACCGATGACGAGGAGGGCAGTGCGGCTTTGAACGCACTGATAGAACTCACCGCCACGCTGCGCGGTTTGCCGCCCGAGACGTTTAACGTCTACAAGCATCTGCACCATTTCCCCTCGGTGCTCGCGCGCATGGCCTTTCACGCGAGCGAGGCGCAGCGCGATGCCATCGTTGGGCTGTCTCTGGCTTTGCCCTTTGCCTGGTTCGCCATCCCGCTGACTTGCTGGCAAGATGCGCAGCAATCGGCAGGACGGGCCGCGATGAACAAGCTCAGCATGCTCACTGATGCACCGCGCTATGCTGTCGAGATCATCCAGACGACCAAACAGGCCTTGATCGATCGGCTTCCGCTCCTCCGTCCACTCCTCGGTACCGAAACCCCGGTATCGCTTGAAGAAGCCGCACAGGCATTTTTACGCAGGGCGAGGGACCGGATCCCGCGGCAAGCAGGTGATCGATACCGGGCGAGACTTGGCGACCATCTTCCTGCCTATTTTTTGCGATTTGATGCCACAGTTCTCGATGCGCTTGATGCCCCATGTGCCGCTGCGCTTGCTGTCGAGGGTCTTTGGACCCCCGACAGTGATGACATTCGTCATCTCAAGCTCGCTGCACGCAGCTACCCTACATGGTTTTCCCAGGCATTTGCCGCCTCAGTTAAGGAACGCATCTAAATGGCTGAAGCTGATGCCGATTTGCTGCCACAGCGCCCCGCTACAGGCCCCTTGCGCACTATGCAGCTCGTTCGCGAGCGATCCGTCGAGGCCGTTATTGGTCGTTCCGGGATCAACCATCCGGGCCTTGTTGGCGAAATCAGACGGCAACTGGGTTCGACCGATGTCGATACCGGGGCGCTGGTTCGCGAACCGGTTATAGAGGGCGCCGCACCGTTCAAGGTGGAAGGCCGGACATTTGCAGAATGCTCGGGTAGCCTGCTGCATCGCGATGTTATCCGTGCCATATCGAGCGACAAAGCAGGGGAATATCGCTTTCCCCCAGATGGTCAGCCTTATCGCCACCAAATAGAAGCGTGGCGCCATCTGACTTCATCCGAGCGACACTCCGTGCTCGTCTCGAGCGGCACGGGATCAGGTAAAACCGAGTGCTTCCTGATGCCGTTGCTGCACGATCTTGCCACCGAGGCCGACACCGCCGGGCGGCTTTCCGGGGTCCGGGCTTTGGCGCTTTATCCACTCAATGCGCTGATTGCGAGCCAGGAAGAAAGGCTCCGTGCTTGGACGGCACCGTTTGGTGACCGCATCCGATTTGGTCTCTACAATGGACTAACACCCGATCGCCTGCGCGCCCAGGAAAAGCCCGGACCTGAGCAGGCGGCGGACCGGACAACGCTGCGCAGCGACCCACCGCCGATCCTGGTCACAAACGTCACCATGCTGGAGTATATGCTGGTGCGCAGGATCGATCGACCGCTGGTGGAGAACAGCTTTGGGCAGCTGCGCTGGATCATCCTGGATGAAGCCCATAGCTATATCGGATCTTCGGCAGCGGAAATTGCTCTGCTGCTACGACGGGTATTACTGACCTTCGGCGTCAAGGCCGAGAATGTGCGTTTTGTGGCGACATCGGCGACGATCGGTGGTGAAGGTGTCGACGTGACGGATGAGTTGCGCCGGTTTCTGCGCGATATTTCTGGGGTGGAAGAGCGCAAGGTGCACATCGTGCTGGGCGAGCGCGAAAAAATACTGCTTCCTCTGCCAACGGCCTCGTCTGCGCTTGCCGCGCATGATCTGCCGGTGCGCGACAGGGTTTCTTCAAGCCCGGCGGTCCAAGCCTTTGTCCGCGAAGCAGAGCGTGGTCCGGTTCCGCTAGCACGCGCTGCCAGCCTTCTTGCCGATGTGGGGCAACCGCTGGAAGACGTTATCGAGGCCGTTGCCGACGATCGAGATGCCCAGCGTGGTCCAATCTTGCCGCTGCGAATCCATGGCTTTCTGCGAGCCGTGCCGGGGCTATGGACCTGTATCAATCCGCAATGTCAGGCCACGCCGACCGACTGGCCTTATGGAGCTATATCGAGTGAACGGGTCGATAAATGCCGCCACTGCCAATCACCAGTTCTGGAGGTGATGACCTGCAGAGAGTGCGGCGAACCCTATCTCGACTGCGAAGAAAGTCAGGGGAAAATCCAAGCCCGCTATACTTCGCCATCGCTGGACGAATTTGCCGCTTTGCGCGAGCGTGAGCTTGAGCAGGATGATGACAGCGAACCTGCCCCTGAGAGCACTGTGGTGTATGACAGGTTGCGACTTGCGATCGCTACGCGTCCACTGCCAGGATGCCGCGATGCGCATGTCGATCCTTTGACAGGTTTAAAGTGTGACGTTGCCGAGCCGCAGACCCGTGCCTATCCCGTGCACGCTCCAGACAGCTGCGGGGCCTGCGGAGCTGCTGCTTCTGTCAGGAAGCCGGAGATATTGCGTCCATTTCGCTATGGGGCGCCATATCTGATCGGCAATGCCGCTCCGGTGCTTCTGGAGGGTGTAGCACCGCGCAAGGCGGATGCGCAGACGGCGTATCGACCGCCAGCGGAGGGGCGGCAGTTGCTGTCGTTTACCGACAGCCGCCAGGGTTCCGCCCGCTTTGCTGCCAGCCTGCAAACCACATCGGAACGCTCCTTCTTGCGCAGCTTCATCTATCACGTGGTCCAGGGCAGTATGGTTTCAGCGGGGGATGATGACCCGGCCGTTGCTACGCTGCGTGCTGACATCTCCAACCTCGAGCCGATTGTTGTGCAACTTGGGGTAGCTGCGCCGGCAATGCTCACCGACATGCTGGCCGCAAAAAGGGCAGATCTTGCGCAGCTTACGGCACCCAATACCAGGGGTGTGCCTTGGGCGGTTATGCGGCAGCGGCTAGCCGAGCGGCCCGAGGTGCATCACTGGATGGCGAGGGTCTGGGGAGCCAGAGACGTGCGATACATCAAGGATCCTGCAGCATTCGCCGAATTCCTGTTGCTTCGGGAATTTAACCGGCGACCGCGGCGAGGCAATACACCCGAAACTATGGGCCTGGCTCGCCTGCGGTTTGATGCTGTCGACTCAGCGACCAGACTTCCGGATGCACTGCGCGCGAAGGGCAAATCGGTGGCGGACTGGCAGGGGCTACTATATTCGATGATCGACATGGTAGTGCGAGGGCGCACTGCGATCAGGATCGAATGGGCGGACCAGCATTGGCTCAATTCAAAGGTGCCGCTGTCTACGCTCATACCCCCCGGTGAAAAAGCCGAGGCAAGGCGCGAACTCGCTTGGCCAATAGCGAACGCCAAGGCGCAGCCCGCCAATATTGTGGCCATATTGTCGAAGGCACTTGGGCTTGATGCGACCGATGGTGAGGATCGCCGTGATCTGAACGAGGTTCTGGAACAGGCATGGTTGGCATTACGCCCAGTCTTATATGCTGTCGATCGCCCTGGCCATGCGCTGGACTTTACCCTGGCGCGCATCGCGCCCGTGGCGACGGCTTGGCAATGCCCAGTGACCGGTCTGGTTCTGCCGGAAACAGCGTTGGGCTACACGCAATATGGCCATAACGAACATCTGCGGACTGCAGATGTTACGCCTGTGCCGATCGCATTTCCGTCACTTCCTGTCGTTTTCCCCCAGCGCGAGAATGTCGATCTTGTTCGCCAATGGCTGGTGGAAGACGATCTCATCCGGGCGCTGCGCGAAGCATCGGTCTGGACCAACCAGCACGACCGGATCGCGTTGCTTTCGCCCTATACCCGGGCCGCTGAGCACTCTGCGCAGCAACCTGCCGATCGGTTGCGGCGCTTCGAGCGCGAGTTCAAACGTGGTGAGATCAACATTCTCAATTGCTCCACCACTATGGAAATGGGTGTCGATATCGGATCGGTTTCGGCTGTGATGATGACCAATGTGCCTCCTTCGCTGGCCAACTACAGGCAGCGCGTCGGTCGCGCTGGTCGCCGTCGCCAGGGCTTTGCTAGCTCGCTCACCTATGCGCGAGATACACCGCTCGATCGCGAGACGTTCCGCGATCCTGCCGACTACCTGCGACGGGAAATCCGTGCGCCGATGGTGAAGCTGGACAGCCGCAGGATCGTCCAGCGCCACGTCAATGCACTGTTGCTGGCCCGCTGGTTCGCTACGGCAGGCGGCGAGGCAGGAAAGACAAGGGCCGGTGAGTTCTTTGGCTGCCCGGAAGGGGCGGCTGCGACAAGGCCGGATAACAGCCCGGTTCAGGCGTGTCTGCTGTGGATGGCGGCTCCATCGACATGGCAAGATATGCACGGCGAACTGACCAGGCTTGTTAGCGGCACGGTGCTAGAAGGCGACCGCACCATCCTGACTGAGGCGATCCGTGCGTTGGAGCACGCCGAACGCGGCATTGCTGCGGATTGGGACATACTCCAGGCGCAGATCGCCTCGGTTGACAAGCAGGAGGGCCGGGCGAGCCTGGAGTACCAGCTGCGACGGCTGGCGCGCGAAAACCTTTTGAAGGAGCTGGTTGTCAGGGGGATTCTGCCCGGTCACGGAATGCCGACCGCAGTCGTTCCATTCGTCTATGAAGACAGCAAGGTATCCAGGGGAGCGTCTACCTCCAATGAAACCGGCGATGAAGGCAATCAACAGCGGCGAAGTTACCCATCCCGCACGCTGGACATCGCCATCCGCGATTATGCCCCGGGTGCCGAAGTCGTGGTCAACGGGCTGGTTTATCGCTCCGCCGGGGTCACCCTTAACTGGCAGCGGCCTGCCGACGATGCAGAGGCTCGCGAGGTGCAATCGCTCCGTGTGTTCTGGACCTGCGCCCATTGTGGCGCCGCTGATTGTACGACGGTGGCTCCGGATCATTGCCCATCGTGCAGGGAAGAGCTGCCGTTCGAGGCCCGCAGGCGGTTTTTGGAGCCCGCAGGCTTTGTCGTCGATATGGCTGAAATGCCCCATGCCGATACGGACCACGCCCATTATGTTGCGCCCGAGCCTGAGGAAATCGTGGCGCGCAATGCGGCCTGGAATCCTTTGGTCAGTTCGCAGTTCGGTCGGATGCGAACAAGCAGCGACGGGCTGGTTTTCTATTCATCGCAAGGCCGGGGGCAGCAGGGCTATCACATCTGCCTTGAATGTGGCCGGGCTGAGCCCGCTGCCGATCTCGCTGACGGCAAAAAGCCGTTGGCCGATCACAGACCGCTTCGCGGCACACGCCACAATGCTGATGGCCTGTGTCCAGGCAACGAAAAATCGTTTAGGGTCACCAATGCTATCGCGCTGGGGTATGAAGCACTGACCGATGTAGCAGAGCTGCAGCCGGTTGGTCTTGAAACCCAAGGGGCTGCATGGGCGGCGATCTCAGCGATGCGAGAAGCGCTGGCGCGCCGCATCGGCATTGAAACACGCGAAATGGGTATGGCGGTCCGGCCCGCCCGGTCGGTGCTTGGCCAACGCACGCATTCGCTTTTCCTGTATGACCGATCGACGGGGGGTGCAGGGT
>Ga0105047_10013538_pt1 | contig 13030 bp, 9 predicted proteins | sample MAT04_FD_78384 | JGI IMG/M metagenome (GOLD analysis project Ga0105047, IMG submission 78384) | Freshwater microbial communities from Lake Fryxell liftoff mats and glacier meltwater in Antarctica - MAT-04 (megahit assembly) | ecosystem: Environmental > Aquatic > Freshwater > Ice > Liftoff... | reverse complement strand
CGTACGGCAAACGCCAGCCAAGGTGTTCCTTCACCACGCGATGTTCCTTTCTTACGAAATAAAGTGGTCATCGCGTTGTTCTCAGTAATTGCCATTGTGGCGTTCGGAGTATGGTTGACAAAAGGATCTGAGTTTGGGCGACAAAAAAATTACATGCCGAAGCAGCCGATCTTCTATTCACATAAAGTACATGCCGGTATCAATCAGGTAAACTGTCTGTATTGTCACGTAGGTGCAGAGAAAAGTCGTCATGCATTGGTTCCTTCTACAAACGTGTGTATGAATTGCCACAAGCAGATCAATGAATATACCGGTGCTGATACACATCCATTGACAGATCTTGAAGGGAACAAAGTAGATGGCACCAAAGAGATCGCAAAGCTGTATGAATATGCAGGATGGAACCCAACTAAGAAAGATTACAATCGTGATGCCAAAGGAAATATCCTGGCAAAACCTATTCCTTGGGTGAAGATTCATAATCTTCCTGATCACGTTTATTTCAATCACTCACTTCACGTAGTTTCCGGACAGGTTGCTTGTCAGCGTTGTCATGGCGGTATTCAGGAAATGGATGAGGTGTATCAGTTTGCTGATCTGAGCATGGGATGGTGTATCAATTGTCATCGTACCACCAAGGTTCAATTCGCCGACAATAACTATTATTCTATATTCCAGAAGTATCATGAAGAGATCAAATCCGGCAAACGTGAGGATGTGAAAGTGAGTGATATCGGAGGTCTTGAATGTCAGAAGTGCCATTATTAAAAAAAGTGATGTCAGCTATCCGATGTCTGTAAATAAATTTAAAACACTGAATACCGAACATCGAACATCGAATACCGAACATCGAACATCTAAAATAATATGAGTAAAAAACAATATTGGAAAGGACTTGAGGAATTAACTCCTTCCGTACAGTTTAAGGAAACCGAAGCGAATGAATTTCGTGAGGATTTGCCCTTCAATGAGCTCGAAAGTATTGCACACGCGACTACTTCACGAAGGGATTTCCTGAAATACTTAGGGTTTAGTACTGTTGCTGCAACCATTGCTGCGAGTTGTGAAATGCCAGTACGTAATGCCATTCCATATGCAATCAAGCCAGAGAATATAACACCGGGTGTTGCGTTGATGTACGCCTCTACGTATGTAGATGGTGGTGAGGCTGTTCCAGTTTTGGTACGCACCCGTGAAGGTCGCCCGATTAAGATTGAAGGAAACAATGATAGTACACTTACCTATGGAGCCACAACGGCCCGTATTCAAGGATCTGTGTTGAATCTGTATGACGCCACACGATTGAAATACCCGACCATAGACAAGAAAGAAAGTACCTGGGAAGCAGTCGATAAAATGGTGGGCGATGCGTTGAACGGACTTGGCGGAGCACCTTTATATCTTATCACATCAACAAATAATAGTGCAACTACAGCATTAGCTGTTTCGCAATTCTCTTCAAAATATCCGAATACAAAACATATTATGTACGATGCGGTTTCCTATAGCGGTTTGCTGGATGCCAATCAGAGCTCATTTGGCAGCAGGGCCATTCCTGCATACCGTTTCGATCAGGCAAAAGTAATCGTGAGTATCGGTGCCGACTTTTTAGGAACCTGGATCTCTCCGGAAATTTATGCCAAGCAATATAGTAAAGGAAGAAAGATCAGCGCCAAGAACCTGGTAATGAGTAAACATATACAGGTAGAAGGTATGATGAGTCTTACCGGAAGCAGTGCGGATGAACGTTTTACAGCAAAACCTTCTCAGTATGGTGCGGTGGCAGTTGCTATCCTGAATGCCTTAACAGGTGGAGGCGCATCAAATCTTACCCCTTCATTAAATGCAGCTGTGACTAAAATCGCTGCTGAATTAAATGCGAACAAAGGTGCTTCACTGGTGGTTTGCGGAAGCAATGATTCAAGTATTCAAACCATCGTAAATGCCATCAACAATGCCGTTGGTGCTGTTGGAACGACAATGACATTTGCAACCACAAATAACACAAAAAAAGGAAGCGATGCAGACATGAATGCCTTTACCGAAGCGCTGAAAAGCGGACAGGTAGGAGGTGTGATGTTCTACGATTGCAATCCAGTTTATGATAATGCCAATGGAAAAGCCATAGCAGAAAAGATCGGCGGATTGAAACTCTCTGTTTCATTTAACGATAGAATGGATGAGACCACGCAACTTTGTAAAGTGGCCGCTCCTTCTCATCACTGGCTCGAAAGCTGGGGCGATGCTGAAGCTCATAGCGGTTATGTATCCTTTATGCAACCAACGATTTCCCCATTATTCAAAACCCGTCCATGGGAAGAATCGTTACTTAAATGGAGCGGCGATATGACTTCTCACTATGACTTTGTAAAGAATTACTGGTTTGGTAAATTAGGTGGTCAAAGTGGTTTTGATGCAGCGATACAAAAAGGAATTCTGGAGCCGGAAATGATGGCGATAGGTGGTGCAGGGTTTACCGGAAATACGGCTGACGCATCTGCGAGAATCGCAACTTCCAAAATAGGTAAGATGGAATTGGTGATGTATGAGAAAGTTGGTATCGGCCGCGGAGGTGTATGGAGTAATAATCCATGGTTACAAGAAATGCCTGATCCGGTTTCAAAATGTACCTGGGACAATTATATTTTAATGTCGCCAAACACTGCGAAAGCAAATGGTGCAGAACATACAGACCTCAATGAGGTTCAACGTGACAAGAAAGTATTTAACCTGAAAGCAAATGGTGTTGAACTTAGTCTGCCGGTGCTAGTATTACCTGGTATGCATGATGAGGTGATCGCTGTGGCGGTTGGTTACGGACGACACAAGATGGTTGGAATGGCTGCTGCAAATACAGGGAAGAATATCTACCCGATGGTTTCTAAAGATGCCAATGGTAATTCGAACTACTACGCAAGTGTAGATATGACAGGAACTGCCGATACCTATGAACTGGCCATCACACAAACGCATCATACGTTTGAATCCAAGCGTCCTATTATTCATGAATTTACATTCGAAGAATTCAAAAAGAATCCTTCTGAATTATACGAAGAGCGAAAACATGAGTTCTCTCATTTCACACATAGTTTTGATACACCTGCACATGGCGAAGAAGCCGCTCAGCATGAGGAGGCAGCACACAGTTCTCAAGCACCAATAGCTGCTCATACCTCGAATGGCGACGACTGGCAGGATGCCTATCGTAAGAACGGAACCTTATACCCGAATCATGAATCTCTTGGTTTAAAATGGGGAATGAGTATTGATTTAAACAGCTGTATCGGTTGCGGTGCTTGTACCATTGCCTGCCAGGCAGAGAATAATGTCTCTGTGGTTGGTAAGAAACAGGTACTGCTTGTACACGATATGCACTGGTTGCGTATCGACCGTTATTTCGCGGGAGATCCTTCTAATTCTGATTCCATACAGACCTTGTTCCAGCCGATGCTTTGTCAGCATTGCGATAATGCACCTTGCGAGAATGTTTGTCCGGTAAATGCCACAAACCATAGCAGTGAAGGTATCAACCAGATGGCGTATAACCGTTGTATCGGAACCCGTTACTGCGCAAATAACTGCCCGTATAAAGTTCGACGTTTTAACTGGAGAGACTGGAATGAAGCAGATTGTTTTGGAGATAATGTCTACGAGGATGGCCGTCGTGATGATGTAAATAATGACATTACCAGAATGGTTCTGAATCCGGATGTAACCGTTCGTAGTCGAGGGGTGATGGAGAAATGTACGTTCTGTGTGCAACGTTTGCAGGATGCCAAGAATTCGGCAAAGAAAGAAGCCCGTACCATAGGAGATAGTGAAGTAAGAACCGCCTGCCAGCAATCTTGTCCTACAGATGCTATCGTATTCGGAAATGTCAATGACACCCAAAGTGAAATCTACAAATTGCGATATGAAAGTCAGAAAGAGCGTGTGTTCCATGTTCTTGAAGAGATCCATACCTTGCCTAACATAAATTATTTATCCAAGATCAGAAATGCAGATGTTTTACAAAGTGCAGCCGGCCATGAGGAAGGCGCACATCATGAAGCAAAAAAAGAGCACGCCTAATCAAAACGAAATATCTAACAAACGTATAAAGATCATTCCTGTCGAAAGCAGATAAGAACGAAAAAATAAAAAGATATGCATTTAAAGTACGAATCGATTGTAAGAGAACCTTTAGTAGATGGTGATAAGTCCTATCACCAGATTACTGAAGATATTTGTGCACCTATAGAAAGTAAACCGACCAAATTGTGGACACTTGGCTTCCTGATCTCAGCGTCGTTGCTGGCATTCGGGATATTCAGTGTGACCTGGGAAGTTTATTGGGGAACAGGTGTCTGGAATCTGAACAGAACCATCGGATGGGGTTGGGATATCACCAACTTCGTATGGTGGGTAGGTATCGGTCACGCAGGAACACTTATCTCCGCGATCTTATTATTATTCAGGCAGGGTTGGCGAACGGGTGTGAACCGGGCCGCTGAAGCCATGACCATCTTTGCTGTAATGTGTGCTGGGCAATTTCCGATCTGGCACATGGGTCGAGTATGGGATGCCTTCTTTGTTTTACCTTATGGAAATACCCGTGGTCCGTTATGGCCTAATTTTATTTCTCCGCTACTTTGGGACGTATTTGCGATTTCTACCTACTTCACCGTATCTCTTTTATTCTGGTACTCAGGATTAATTCCTGATTTTGCCACCTTACGTGATAGGGCCAAAACAAAATTCAGAAAATTATCATATGGTCTTGCCTCTTTCGGATGGGCCGGTAGCGCCAAACACTGGCAACGTCACGAGATGCTATCTCTTGTATTGGCAGGTTTGAGTACACCTCTTGTACTATCTGTACATACCATAGTATCCTTTGACTTCGCCACATCGATCGTTCCGGGATGGCATACCACCATCTTCCCGCCTTACTTCGTTGCCGGTGCGGTATTCTCAGGATTTGCCATGGTGCAAACATTGCTAGTGCTCACGCGAAAGGTGTTGAATCTTCAGGAATATATTACCATTGGTCATATCGAAGCGATGAATAAAGTAATCGTATTGACAGGATCCATCGTGGGTGTCGCTTACCTGACTGAGTTGTTCATTGCATATTACAGTGGTGTGATGTGGGAGCAGGAAGCTTTCCGTCTTCGTGTGATGGGACCTTACTGGTGGGCTTACTGGGCGATGATGACCTGTAACGTGGTATCTCCTCAGTTGTTCTGGTTCAAAAAATTACGTCGTAATGTCTGGTTCACATTCTTCATGAGTATTATCGTGAATATTGGTATGTGGTTCGAGCGTTTCGTAATCATCATGGCACTTCATAGAGATTATCTTCCATCAAGCTGGAGTTATTATACACCATCATGGCCTGAGGTTGGTTTCTATCTCGGATCCTTTGGATTGTTCTTCACCTGTTATTTCTTATTTGCAAAATATTTCCCGGTTATTGCCATTGCAGAAATTAAGTTCATTTTGAAAACAAGTGGAGAGAATTACAAGAATAAGATGAGACCGATAGAAGAAACAACTACAGAACATTTTATAGAAGAGCAAACGCATCATCATTAAAAGGGGGTAAGGAATATGTCATAAGGAGTAAGTGGTAAGGAGTAAGAAGATTTCGGAATTTGGAATTATCTTTTTGGAATTTGTCTTTTGGAATTTGTCTTTTGGAATTTGTCTTTTGGAATTTGTCTTTGTAAAATATTAAAATTGATTTTAGATAAACGTATTATAGTATGAGTATAAAAAAATTCGCAGTGGCCGTTTACGATGATGAAGCAGTTCTTTTTCCTGCGGTGAAAAAGGTACGCGGTGCCGGTTATAAAATTCATGATGTTTATACACCTTTTGCTGTTCATGGCTTGGATGAGGCATTGGGTGAAAAGGAAAGTGATCTGCATATCGCAGGTTTCATCTACGGGTTAACAGGTACATCAACAGCATTAGGATTTATGGGATGGATCTTCACGACAGACTGGCCTCAGAATTTCGGAGGTAAACCTAATTTCCCGTTACCGGCCTTTATTCCAATCGTATTTGAGCTGACAGTGCTATTTGCAGCCGTGGGTATGGTGCTTACATTTTGCTATCTGAATCAGATCATGCCCGGTGTGAAGAAACATATCTTTCACCACCGTCAGACTGATGATAAATTTGTGATGGTGATCGAGGTGAATGATACAAATGCAGCAGAAACAGAAGCGTTCCTCAAAGCAACAGGCGCTGAAGAGACCAATATACAGGTGGCAGAATCTGAATGGTGGTACGGCCGTTTCGACAAGAAGGAAGATTACGAAATTCAACAACAATTAGCATAAAGGAAATGAAGAAAGTAACTATATATATTCTATTAGTAGCCGTAACCTTCGTTGTTTCATGCAGCGATTATAACCGAACTCCGGGAAGAGTGTATGCACCGGATATGGTGTATTCAAGGGCAGTGGACTATTATAATGGAACAGAAAAAATTGAAAACCAGGGTGGCGTATATAATAAAATGCCTGCGCCAAACACCATACCAAGAGATCAGATATTACCAGATCATATTGGTGAAAACGATACAGTGCTTGCGGATGCGAATGTAAATTCAATTTCGTTTGGTGTAAAGGATCTTGAAGAAGGGAAAAGATTGTATATGATCTATTGTGGGATTTGTCATGGTGAACAATTGGACGGAAATGGCCCATTGTACAGCAGTGGAAAATTTGCAGCGATGCCAGCGAATTTAAGATCAGGAGAAAAATACCTGAAAATGAGTCAGGGGAGAATCTATCATGCAATTGTTTACGGTAAGAACACAATGGGTTCATATGCAAGTCAGTTGGATACCAAACAACGATGGCAGGTAGTGGCCTATATCAGGAAAGTACAAAGTGAGAATGGAGGTGAAGCATTTACCATGATCAAATCTGATTCTGCAAGTGCAGCAGCACCTAAGATGGTCGAGGCACATGCAGCAACAGAACCCGCAACAGAGAAAAAAGAAACAAAGTAAACGAATATTAAAAAAAATTGAAGATGTTGAATCAAGAATTTAAAATTCCGGCAAAATTAAAAAATACGGGTCTTACCTTGTTAGGAATCGGAATCGTGACATTCCTTGCCGGGCTGGTATTTTTGCTCATGAAAGGTGATCAAATGGCACAGAATCGTTTTTGGGCAGTGCTATTGCAAAACAGTATTTTCTTTCTGCTGATCACTCTGGCAAGTGTATTCATACTTAGTGCAACAAGTCTTGCTCAAGCCGGGTGGATCGTTTCTTTCAGAAGGATTCCTGAAGCGATCGGGAGTATAGTTTGGGTACTGGCAGTGATTCTTGGGATTCTACTGATGATCATCGTATGGACAAATAATGTTCATATTTACAATTGGCTGGATCCGGCGTATAATCCAAAAAATGAGTTGAATGCCCTAAAGAATTTCTTCCTGAGCAAACCTTTCTTCACATTCTGGACCTTATTGACATTAGGACTATGGAGTTATTTCGGGATTAAACTCCGGCAGCTTTCTGTTAAACAGGACAGCGAACCGAATGGCTCAACAAGAATCTACTGGTTAAATTTCAACTTCTCGGCAGGATTTATTTTCACCTTTGCATTGACACTCGCTTCCACCATTCCCTGGCTTTGGATCATGAGTATCGATTCTCACTGGTTCTCCACTATGTTCAGTTGGTATACATTTGCCAGTTCCTTTGTCAGTGGTATGGCTATGATCATGTTATTTGTATTGTATATTAAAAGCCAAGGTTACCTTGAAATCGTAAGTACAGAGCATGTACATGACCTTGGTAAATTCATGTTTGCCTTCAGTATATTCTGGACCTACTTATGGTTCTCACAATTCATGTTGATCTGGTATGCAAATATCCCGGAAGAAACCGTTTATTTCCAGATCCGTATGCATGGGCCTTACAGAATTTTCTACTGGTTGAACATTATACTTAATTTTGTCGCACCCGTATTGATCCTTATGCCTCGTCCTACTAAACGAAATTATTTTATTGTAACCCTTGTGGCCATTATCATACTGGTGGGTCACTGGATAGATTTTTATCAGATGATCATGCCAACTACAGTAGGAGAGAACTGGCATCTGGGTTGGTTTGAGATCGGTATCGTATGTGGCTTCATTGGGCTTGTTATCTACCTTGTAAGTAACAAACTCACCACAGCTCCTTTGGTTCCTCAGAATCATCCATTCCTGAAAGAAACGGTTATTCATATTAGCTAAAAAATTAAAAAGAAAAAGATATGTCCGGATTATTATTAGTGCTTCTTGTCGCCTTAATCTTTGTGGTACTTTATCAAGTGGCCCGTTCGAGTGAGTTGGTAGCACGTATCCAAGGGGAAGAGATTTTTGACAAAAAAAGAAATAAGGTTTTAGCGTATTCAATGCTCGTACTTTGGGTGGCCTTTATGATCGGGATTTATGCGTGTCATCGTTATATGATGCCTTTAATGACTCCCGAGGCGGCCTCCAATCACGGAGTGGAGTATGATTTTATGTATAGGATCACGATTTACGTAACAGGATCTGTATTCTTTTTAACCCAATTCCTGTTATTCTGGTTTTCGTTTAAATATCAGCGAACAGGCGAAAAAGTACCATACAATTTTACACATAGTACGAAATTGGAACTTGTATGGACAACCATTCCTGCGGTTGCCATGGCTGTGCTCGTGGCTATAGGCTTAAAGAGTTGGTTTACCATGACCGATATGGCACCTAAAGGGGCCATGCAGATCGAAATCGTCGGAAAACAATTTAACTGGATCTCACGTTATCCGGGTGCGGATGGAGTTCTTGGTACAAGATATTTCACAAACATCAATGATCAGGATAATATTCTTGGTCTTGACTGGAAGGATCAGAAGAACATGGATGATATTATTATTCCAAATGGCGAAATACGACTTATAAAAGATAAACCTGTTGAATTGATTATTGGCTCCAGAGATGTGATTCATGATGTCGGTCTTACTCATTTCAGAATGAAGATGGATGCGGTTCCGGGTATCACTACAAGGTTGTGGTTTACACCAATTATTACAACGGCTGAAATGAAAAAGATAACAGGGAATGAGAATTTTGTCTATGAATTATCCTGCGACCAGATGTGCGGGAAAGGACATTATTCGATGAGGGCAGTTGTAATCGTAGAAACACAGGTTCAACATGATGCATGGCTTGCAACACAGCAATCTTACTATGCACAGAATCATCCTGCAATAGCCCCGGTTGGAGAGCAAGACAAGACTCCGGTAGATTCGACAAAGAAAATAACATTGAATTAAACTAAATTTGTATACGAAATGAGTAACGACGCAACACTACATCCACATGACGTTCACACCCATGATTCCCATGGACACGATGAACATCACGAGCATGTGCATCACGAACATAAACAGCACTTTTTTACAAAATATGTGTTCAGCCAGGATCACAAGATCATCTCTCGCCAGTTTTTGGTAACGGGTATTTTCTGGGCGATCATCGGAGGTTTAATGTCTGTATTTTTCAGGTTACAACTAGGTTTTCCTGAAGAAACATTTAAAATATTAAGTTTCTTTCTAGGTGATTGGGCACCAGGAGGCAAAATGGACCCAGAAATGTATTATGGATTGATAACGATTCATGGAACAGTACTGGTGTTTTTTGTGTTAACAGCAGGGTTGAGCGGAACCTTTAGTAACTTCCTCATACCACTACAGATTGGAGCCCGGGATATGGCATCGCCATTTCTAAATATGCTATCGTATTGGTTCTTTGCGGTAGCTGGTCTTATTATGTTTGTTTCATTATTTACTTCAACAGGCCCTGCATCCGGAGGCTGGACAACCTATCCCCCTTTAAGTGCTCTTAAAGAAGCTTCCATGGGTTCAGGTATAGGAATGGATTTATGGCTTGCAAGTATGTCGCTGTTTGTTATTTCATCACTCCTTGGAGGTTTGAATTATATTGTAACTATCCTGAACATGCGAACTAAAGGAATGAGTATGACACGTATGCCTTTAACTATATGGGCATTCTTGTTTACTGCAGTATTGGGTGTATTATCGTTCCCTGTATTATTATCGGCTTGTGTCTTATTGATCTTCGATCGTCATATGGGTACTAGCTTCTATTTATCTGAAATTTATATAGCAGGAAAGGCTTTGCCAAATGTGGGTGGTTCCGCAATCTTATATCAGCATCTGTTTTGGTTCCTTGGTCATCCTGAGGTATACATCATTATGTTGCCTGCCATGGGTATGGCTTCTGAGATTCTTTCCACGCACTCACGTAAACCTATTTTTGGTTACATGGCCATGGTCCTTTCATTGATCGGAATCACTGTATTGGCTTTCCTTGTATGGGCGCATCATATGTTTGTAACCGGTATGAGTCCTTTCTTAGGTGGTGTGTTTGTATTATTAACTTTATTAATTGCCATTCCTTCGGCTGTAAAAGTATTCAACTGGCTGACAACGATTTTTAGAGGAAATATACGTTTTGCTGTATCAATGTTATTTGCAATGGGCTTTGTATCTCTCTTTATTTCTGGTGGATTAACAGGATTATTCCTTGGAAACTCAGCACTTGATATTCACCTTCATGATACCTATTTCGTGGTAGCTCACTTCCATATTGTAATGGGTATCTCGGCTTTCTTCGGAATGTTTGCCGGTGTGTATCATTGGTTCCCTAAGATGTATGGCCGTTTTATGAATAATACATTAGGCTATATTCACTTCTTCATCACATTCGTTGGTTCGTATGTTATTTTCTGGCCTATGCACTATGAAGGAGTTGCAGGTATGCCTCGTCGTTATTATGATTATACAAGCTGGGAATCGTTCAAGCAATTTGCAGATCTCAATCAAATGATCAGTGTGGCAGCGATCCTTGTTTTCTTTGCTCAATTATTGTTCGTCTTTAATTATTTTGTCAGTGTTTGGAAAGGTAAAAAGGTAACAGAGAAGAATCCATGGAAATCAAACTCTCTTGAGTGGACAACCCCTATCCTTCCAGGACATGGTAACTGGGATGGTCCTATTCCTGAAGTACACCGTTGGGCATACGATTACAAAGACAATGGCGAAGGTGGAGATTTCATTCCGCAGGATGTGCCATTGAGACCAGGTGAAGAAACTCACTAGTCGTCCTATCTGCAGAAAGATAAAATCTTGTCGGATTGTAACTCAGAACTAATAGTTAAGAGCGATCCGCCAAAAGCTTACTAAACAAACAAATTCATTGAAGCTGATCATACAAAAACTAAAGGATTATCAGCAGTTGATGAAGCTCAACCTGAGTATGTTGGTCGTCTTTTCCAGTGTGGCCGGTTACGTGATTATTCCTGAGTTAAAGGTTGAATTTTCAGCACTCATTTATTTATTGTTAGGAGGCTTATTGGTTACATCTGCTGCGAATGCAGGCAATGAGATTCTTGAACGTGACACTGATAAACTGATGAGACGTACACTTTCACGTCCATTACCCGATTCAAGAATGTCTGTTCTTGAAGCGACATTGTTCTGTGTTATTACCTTAATCACCGGGTTGACCATACTTTATATTCAGTTTAATCCGTTAACGGCACTTTTAAGTTTAGTATCTTTTATTCTCTATGTGGCTGTGTATACGCCCTTAAAGAAGGTCTCGCCGATATCTGTATTGGTTGGTGCTATTCCGGGGTCATTGCCTTGCCTGATAGGTTGGGTGGCCGGTACGAATCATATGTGGAGTTTAGCGGCCTGGACCTTATTCATCATTCAATTTTTCTGGCAGTTTCCACACTTCTGGTCTATTGCCTGGATCGGTCATGAGGATTATGAAAAGGCTGGTATGAAGATGTTGCCAAAGACAGAGAAGATCGGTTATTTCACTGCGTTTCAATGTGTCTTGTATAGTGCAATGTTAATTCCCTTAAGCGCTTTGCCGATGGTAGCCATACCGCAAACAAATGGTTGGATCTCGGTAACCGGATTAGGACTTGCCGCGATTTGGTTTTTATATAATTCCTTAAATTTCCTGAAAGATAATTCGGATGCTAAAGCAAGAAAGGTAATGTTCGCGTCCTTTATTTATTTACCTGTGGTATTGATTACGTTGGTGATTGATAAGTATGTGTAGGGGGGCTTCCGGTGAAATGATTGATGAATAATTCAGACCTGGATATGTACTCAGATTCTTCCCTTGTATAGGAATTATGCAGTTTCACTGATGCCGAAATGTGGAGCTAATATTTTCATACAAACTTGTACAAATAGTATTTTCATTTTAATTCAAATGATTATGGTAGTATGCTAAACGGTATAACATTACATTTTTTTCTCCGACCAGACCGATCTATTTAGGAATAGTTGTAGGTTTGTATCCAAAATGAAGATGCTATGAGTACCATTATATTAGAAATAGATAATCCCAAAACCGAACTATTGATATGTAATCTCGCTGAGGAACTTCATATTCCTTACACGGTGGAAGTTTCTCAGCAAGTCAATTTTCAGACACTTGATGATAGACTAAAGTTTATAGATAAAATGAATGCATTAGCAGAGCAGATTGGGAAAGGTAGCATAAGTGATCCGCAAGCCTGGCAGAAAGAACAACGCACAGACAGAACTCAACCGTTCAGAGATGATCAATAAAATATATTTGTTAGACAGCAATATTCTTATTTACGCAGAGAAGCAGGAAAATAAACTACTGCGAAATTTTATTTTTGAAAACCAATGTTATGTATCAGAACTCTCAAGCCTTGAGTGTCTTGGTTATACTAAAATAACAGACCTGGAAATTACTTTTTTCAACAATTGCTTCCTTGTATTTTCAAATATTGCAATAAGTGGTGCCGTGATTGGTAAAACCATGCAATTAAGACAATATAAAAAATCAAGTGTAGGTGATGCCATTATAGCCGCTACCGCACTGCTATATCATACTGTATTATTAACCGTGAATGTTAAGGATTTTGAATTTATTGATGGTTTGGAGGTTGAGAACCCGTTTGATAAAATGGAGCTTACAT
>Ga0105047_10013536_pt1 | contig 13031 bp, 15 predicted proteins | sample MAT04_FD_78384 | JGI IMG/M metagenome (GOLD analysis project Ga0105047, IMG submission 78384) | Freshwater microbial communities from Lake Fryxell liftoff mats and glacier meltwater in Antarctica - MAT-04 (megahit assembly) | ecosystem: Environmental > Aquatic > Freshwater > Ice > Liftoff... | reverse complement strand
GGCGTGCAATGATGGGCTCGGGCCCCAGGCTCAGCGCCACCGCTCCACGTACGGAAACGTCTTCGCCCAGCCAGCCCATGCGCGGGCTCCACTCCCGGCCCGAGCCCGTGGCTGGCTCGGCCTCGGGCAATGCTTCTGGCAGGCCGATGAACTCGAAACCATTTTCGGTGGGACGCCAGACCACCGGGATGCCACTGGCACGCGAGCGCGCACGCGCCGATTCCAGCATGGCGATCAAGCGCTGCGCCTCGCGTTCGAGCTGCGTCTGACCCAGGTTGCGCAATGAAAAGGCAACCCCGCCGGTGGCCATGGCGATGATCGCGAGCACCAGCAGCAACTCGAGCAGGGTGAATCCGGCGGATGCGCGCCAGGCCGATCTGTCGCCCGATCTATTGCCAGGAGCCGACATCGGCGTCTTTGCCCTCGCCACCGGCCAGGCCATCGGCTCCGAACGACAACACGTCAACCTCACCCTTGAGGCCCGGGTTCAGGTACTGGTAGGGACGATTCCACGGATCATTGGGCAGCTTGTCGATGTAGGACTTCCAGTTGGGCGGAATCGGACCGCTGGTGGGCCTGGAGGTCAGCGCGCCCAGTCCCTGCTCCGCGGTCGGGTAACGCTGGTTATCCAGGCGATACAGCTTGAGCGCCTGCATCAGGTTGTTGACATCGGTGCGGGCGGCCATGGTACGCGCGTCGTCCGCGCGCTCGAGCACATTGGGTACGATCAAGGCTGCCAGCACTCCGATGATCACCAGGACCACCATCAGTTCGATCAGCGTGAAACCGCGCCTGAGCGCAGCCAGCGGGCGGACGATGGCTGAGGATGACATCGGATGCATGAAGACCTTCCCTGGTTGTGTTCGACCCGGCGAACACGGGGTCACGCTGGATCATAATCCGCCATGACCACCCGTTGGCTGTCCCGCCTCGCCGCCTTCTCGCTATGGGCCCTGGCCGGGTGGTCGGCAACGTTCTGGCTGCTCAAGGTGATCGGCGTCTCCGAGGCACCCGTTACCGCCAGCGCCATCGGCGCTGACACGCCGGCGCTCGATGTACAGGATCTCGCGCGCGCCTTCGGTCCGGCCGCAACAGCCGAGCCCGCCACCGTGGCGGCCGCGCTCCCGATACCAGCACAGGACCCGGGCGCGAGCATGCGCCTGCTCGGTGTCGTGGCCGGCCGCACCTCGGGTGGCGTCGCGTTGATCGCCATCGATGGCCAGCCGCCCCGGCCCTATCGGGTCGGCAGCCAGGTCGACGCCAATCACAAATTGACCCGGGTCGCAGTACGGTCGGCTACCCTTTCGCCGACGCAACCGGACGGCCAGCGCATCACGCTGGAGTTGCCCTCGGCGGCCGCCGAGGGTCCGCCTCTGACGGTTCCATGGGGCGGACCAGCCGCGCGTAGCCGCCCACCGGCCCTGGCGCCGTACGCTCCGGCACCGGCTGCGAACAGCACGGTTGTCGCCCCCGCACAGGGCACTGACGAGCCGCCAAAGGACTGATTGCCGAGCGAACACGGAGCGACAGCCAAGACCAACGCCGGTGTACCAGCCTGATCCGGCAAGGCATCAATCACCCACTACCACCAGAGCCATCGGGTCGCTGATGCCGCCGACGCGGCAATCGTCCAGCATCCGGTGCCTCGCGGAGCCTGCCACAAAACCCTGCGCCAGCGCGCGCTGAAAGCAGTCCTGGCTGGCCAGGCCGCGCACAGACGCCAACTTGGTGTGGTTCTGCAGCTTGGCAGCCCGGTTGACCGGGTTGCCGATGATCGCGTATTCGAGCCGGCCCTCGTCGCCGATCACGCCGCAAGTCACCGTTCCGCTGTCCACGCCGATGCCAACGCCCGGCGCCGGCAACCCTTGCGTCTTTCGCTGGGTCTGCCAGTCAGCCAGGGCGCGCAGCAGTTCCTCGGCGCATCGCACTGCATCGGCACAATAGCGCTCAGACACCTTGGTGGCGCCGAAGGTGACCATGATGCCGTCGCCCAGGTAGGTCGTGATGCTGCCGTTGTGGCGGTGAATCACCGGCACCGCGATCGCCTGGTAACCCCGCAGGATGTCGATCAACTCGCGCGGCGGCAGCAAAGAGGCCATGCTCGTGAATCCGCGCAGGTCGATGAACATGGCTGCACTCTGGCGCTGCTCGCCGTCACCCGAATGCAGCAATTCGTCGGCCATCGACAGACGCTCGGCCACTTCCGGCGCGAAGAAACGCGACAGCTGCGACACCGCCGCCTGATCGCCAACCGCGTTGAACAGCAGCTGGCGCGCGCGCGCAACAGCGACCGACAACACCAGCGTGACGATGACGATCGATACCACCCGGTCGACCTCGCCACCGATCAGGATGCTGGCCGATGTCATGTACTGCACATAGTCGTGCGTGACCAGCTCGGCGCCGCCGGGCGCCATCAAGGCATAGGACAGCAGCGCCAGCCAACCCGCCGCCGCCGCCAGGCCGGTGAACAGCACGTAGGCCGGCGCAAACGTCAACGCGCGCAGCACGATGAAGATGAATACATAAAGCAGTGTGGGGGCCTTGAGATAAAACGCGGCTGGCTGTCCGTATTGCAGGTGAAAACTCCAGATCGTCAGCATCAGCATGCCGATGTCCACCAGCACCGACAGCACCCTCAGCGGCAAGGTCAGTTGCCCGCGATAGGACAGCAGCAGCCGCAATACGGTGAAAATCCCATAGCCACCGAGCGCCCACGGAACCGGATGGAACGTCGCATCCGAAGGCGCGGTACCCGGTGCGACCAGATACAGCCCGCCCAGAACCGAAATCAGCGCAGCCTGAACCCAGCCGATCAGGATTTCACTCTTGCGATCGAGTTCGCCGAGCGCACGCTCGACCCGCGCCGGCAGTCGATGTTCGGGCCTGTCACGCCATTGACCTAGCCAATCGAGCACATGGCCGGTTGCAAGGTTCGAGGGTTTCATGTGCAGTAGTCCGCTTTGGCGAGTGGATCTTTCATGGGATCTTGCATTACAGGGCAGATAAGGACGTTCGCGGGGGTTTGATCCTACCGGGGCCGGCGCCGGGTGCTGGCACCGGTTCCATGCAGATCGATACCCCAAAGCGTGGATGGCGCCTGTCATCGGGCTTGGGAAGGCTGCGCACAATCGTCCGGGAGCGGCGCCGGATCCCGGCCGGCTACATGCTCGACGCCACGCTCAACACGCATGAATATCACGTGCCTGGACTCACCTTGCGGATGGAAACACGCCATGAATCACCTTGCCATTTGGCTCTGCGCGCTGCTGGCGCTGGCCTTGCAGGCACCTGCCTGGGCCTGGAGCAACCACACTCTGACCACGTACCGTGCCTTCGAGGCCATGGCGGAGGTAGCCAATGCCAAACCGGTGCGGGCCGAGTCGCTGGAGGTGTTCCTCAAGGCGCAGGATCAACCGCTCGCCCAGCTGCTGGCCAGCCAGGAAGCCTGGGCACGGGCCAACATGCCGCACTACGCACCGCGCGCAGACCGCCTGGTGTTTCGTGCCGATCCGTCGCGCAGCGATGCCGAGCGCCGGCAGGCCTTCATGAGCGCTCTGCGCATATCTCCGCTGAGCCGGTTCGCGTTGTTCCTGCAGCCCGACATGCGCACGACGCCGGATCCGGCGCGACTGTTGCCGCACGACGCGGTGAATTTCCTGCCCGAACAGCCGAACGACGAGCGACGCTTCGTGCGAATCGCGCCGGGCGAGGCGGTAGCTTCACTGGCCGTGTTGGCGTCGGCCTCTGACGAGCCGGACTACGGTCTGGACATCAATCTGTGGGACGACAGCCCCAGCGAGTGGGGCAAACACTATGGTTTCGGCACCCTGCCGTTCGGCAACCCTGCGCTGTACTACGCCACGCAGGCACCCTTTCACATGGGCTTCTACCACCAGAACTGGCTGATCTACCAGGCCGCGCCCTTTCTCCAGCGCACGTATCCGCTGATGCGGATCCAGCAGTACACCAGCCTGTCTGCGCTCGCGTTTCGCACCGGTCACGACTATTGGGGCTGGCGCTTCGCCGGACTGGCTCTGCACTACATCCAGGACCTGACCCGGCCCTACCACGCTGACCTGGCGCCTGGTGAATCCACGCTGCGGCTGATCACCGCCAATATGATGGCGATGGCCGGGTTCCCGAAGCGACGCGACGACCTGATCGTGTTGTTGTCCAACCGCCATCTTGCGCTGGAGAAATTCCAGAATGAATCGCTGGTGGCCAGTGCCCGCACCGGTCAAGATACGGCCCTGGAGCGCGCTTTGCGCGAATTGCAGCGCGACGCGACCTATCCAGCCTGGACCGCGCTGTATGCGCGCGATACCGTGGCGCGCGAAGCCCACGCCAGCGCCAGGCAGACCGTGCGCACCATCCTGGCCACGGTTCCGGCAGGATACGTATCCGACCCGACGTTCGACTTCGGTGTCAAGGCAGCTGGCATCCATCTGCTGGCCGACATGGAACAACAAGGGCCGACCCGGCGCGCCGAACTGGAGCAGCAGGTCGCGCAACTGCTGGCCCGGCTCGGCGCGCACAGCCGCAACACGGTGCGCGGTATCCTGCGCTTGGCTCGGCCGCAACCTTGAACAGAGTTGCTAACGCTCCGCGGGTGGTGCGTCCTGCGCGGCGCCATCGTGCTCGGGCGGCAGTCCACCACCCTGAAGGTGCACGGTGCGGGTCGGAAAGGCAATCTCGGCGCCGTGACTCTCGACGATCTGGCCAATCCGCAGCAACACGTCCTGCTTGACCGCGTGGTATTTGACCCACTGCGTGGTTTTGGTGAAGGTATAGATCATCAGTTCCAGCGAGGAGCTGGCAAACGCACTGAAATTGACGATCAGCGTCTGCGTCGCGTCGATCTCGGGATGCTCCTGCAACATCGCGCGGATGTCGTCCACAACCGCCGGCACCACGGCGAAGTCCTGGTAACGCAGCCCGATGGTTTCCTTGATCCGCCGGTGGCTCATGCGCGAGGGGTTCTCCACCACGATGTTGGTGAATACGGCATTGGGCACGTAGATCGGGTTCTTGTTGAAGGCCCGTATCCGGGTATGGCGCCAGCTGATGTACTCGACCGTGCCCTCCAGGCTCTTGTCCGGCGAGCGTATCCATTCACCAACCGCAAACGGCCGATCGAGATAGATCGTCAGCCCGCCGAAAAAATTCGCCAGCAGGTCCTTGGCCGCAAAACCGACTGCGATGCCACCCACACCGCCGAGCGCCAGCAATCCGGTGATCTGGAAGCCCAGCGTCTGCGCCGCCATCAGGATCGCGACGATCAGCGTCACCAGGCGCGCCAGCTTGCCCAGGGCGTCGACCGTAGTGTGATCGACCTCTTCGCCGCGCTGTAGCCGCGCATCGATGATGTTGTTCCCGACCTTGCCGACGAAGCGCAGCAGGAACCAGGCAGCGCAGATGATCAACACGACATCCCGCAAGGCCATGGCATCGGCCAGGAACGGCTCGTCCACCTGGCGCTGAACGACCCGTGCCATCACGCTGGCACCGATCACCCACATCGCAGCCAGTACCGGACGACTGGCAGTCTGCACGAGGGCATCGTCCCAGACCGACGCGGTGCGCTCGGTGACCGTGGTCGCGTGGCGCAGCAGCACCTGGGCCACCTGGTTCACTGCGATCGTGATCAGGGCGATCACGATCAGTGATGCCATCCACAGCTCGATGCCGATGTTCTGGCTCAGGAATTCGCTCAAACGGTTCATCCACTCGACTGTACGGCATGCCTTGCGGCGCAGAACCAGCCACGGCGCGCCTGACAGCACGGCACGGCACTGGCACCCGCGTTGACAAGGCTCCAACACCGTGTGACGAGAAAGCCGCCATGCCAAGCAATGCGGCAGATGATCGCGCCGGCGCCCAGGCGCCCGAACCGCTACCGCTGCGGCAGGTTCGCCGAGCCTGGAACCAACGCGGCCGGTCAGGGCGCGGCGGTCAGTTCGCAGGTCATGAAGACGCTGTTCGGGTCTGCCCGGTAATCCCCGAACGGAGCACAGCTGATGAAACCATGGGCAACGTAAAGGGCACGGGCTGGCGCGAAGAACGCCATCGTCCCGGTCTCCAGGCTCACGCGCCGCAATCCCGAGGCCTTTGCCTGCGACAGCACATGCACCAGCATGCTGCGCGCCAGTCCCTGGCGCCGCAACTGCGGCGCTGTGCGCATGGACTTGAGTTCGCCGTGTTGCGCATCGAGCCGGCGCAGTGCCACGCAGCCCACCAGCGCCGCGCCGTTCCAGGCGCTCCAGAACCGGATGTCCGGCCGGCGCAGGCCTGCAAGATCGAGCGCATGTTTGCTCTGCGGCGGAGAGACGACGCGCATGTCATGGATATGCTGATCCAGGAAAGCCGCGATACGCGGATCGCTCAAGTCGTCTGTCCGGATGTCGGGCTCGCTCGCTGCCATAACCAGCACCCTCCCTTTCAACGTACAAACGGCAGTATCGACGCAGACAAAGTGCCTGCGTCGAATGAACGAGTCCTATGGCGACCGGCCGCGCGGGGTCAGCGTGAAGCGCGACAGCGCCGCCACGGTCACCGCGCACAGGCCGATGCCCACCAGCATCGGACGCGAACTGCCATCGACAAACAGCCCCACCAGGCCCATCATCGCCACGCCGAGCAGGAACTGCAGCGTTCCCATCAGCGCTGACGCGGTTCCGGCAATCGCGCCATGGCGGTCCAGCGCCAGCACGGCGGTGGTCGGCATCACCATGCCCAGGAAGCCATAGCCGACGAACAGCCCGGCCAGCAATATCGCCAGCCGGTCCACCCCCGCCAGATTGAGCAGCAATGACACCACCATCGCAGCGGCATATCCCAGCACGGCCCGTCGCACCAGCAGTTCCAGTCCGAAGCGCCTGCCGAAGCGACCGGTCAGCTGCGAACATCCGATGAACGAGGCCGCATTAACCGCAAAAGCCAGACCGTATTGGCGTGGCGTGAGGCCATACAGTTCAATCAGCACGAACGGCGAGTTGGCCAGGTAAATGAAGAAACTCGATATGCCAAATGCGCCGATCAGCACCAGGCCCATGAAACGCCGGTCGCGCAACAACAGGCTGTATCCGGCCAGCGCGCTGCGCACACTGCTGTCGATGCGCCGTGCCGCTGGCCGGGTCTCCTGCAGCGCCGTGGCCACCAGCACCAGCCCGAGCAGCGCCAACCCGGTGATGGTCCAGAACACACTGCGCCAGCCCACCCACTCGGTCAGTACGCTGCCGAGCAGCGGCGCCAGGATCGGCGACACGCTAAATACCAGCATCAGCAGCGCCATCAGCCGCGCTGCGTCGTGGCCGGTGTGCAGATCGCGCACGATGGCGCGTGGCACCACGACCCCGGCACACGCACCGAGTCCCTGGACGAAGCGGAACAGGACGAGCGTGCCGATGTTGTCGGCCAGCGCGCAACCCACGCTGCCCACGGCAAACAGTGCCAATCCGAAATATAGTGGCGGTCGGCGCCCCACCATGTCGGACACCGGGCCGTACACGATCTGGCCCGCGCCCATGGCAACGAAAAAAGCCATCAGCGTGAGCTGGACCTGGCCAACCGACGCGCCCAGGCTCCTGCCGATGTCCGGCAAGGCAGGCAGGTACATGTCGGTGGCCAACGGGCCGATGGCGGAAAGCAGTCCGAGCACCAGGGCGGCGCGAAAGAAACGGGTTTGCATGAATGGGTGGGCCGTGCCAGCCCAGGCAACACGCGGACCGGTCACGACCGTGACAACGCGATCGTCGTCGCGACCTGCCGAGCATAACCAAGATCGTCGCGCGCTGGCGATCCGCTCCCGACCCCGCACCCATGTGCCCGGCAACGCTGCGTGTCCGCGGGGCAGATCGTGCTGACCACGCCGGGACTTTCGGACCTGGCCGAGGTCAGGCGGTGAATTGGTCGTAGACTCTTCCTGGCGTAGTCGTCCACCACACACTCCATGTCCACCATCTCCACCGCACCCATCATCAGCACAGGTCCGCTCGGGGCCCGCTGGAGCACGATCGACCCGTTTCTGTTCTGCGTCTACCATGACGACAGATACCCGCGTGGCAATGCCGCGCTTGGCCCGGACACTTCGCTGGCGGGTCGGGATATCGGCCAGGACTTTTCTGGCAAGGATGGCTGGCGGATGTACCACGGGCATCAGGTGCCGGGTTTTCCGGCCCATCCGCACCGCGGCTTCGAAACCGTGACCATCGTGCGCGACGGCCTGATCGATCACTCGGATTCGTTGGGCGCATCGGCCCGCTTTGGTGGCGGCGACGTCCAGTGGCTGACCGCCGGGCGTGGCATCGTACATGCAGAGATGTTTCCACTGCTCAAGCGCGATGGCACAAATCGGCTCGAGTTGTTCCAGATCTGGCTCAACCTGCCGGCCAGCCACAAGATGGCCAAGCCCCATTTCAAGATGTTCTGGTCGGAGCAGGTGCCCCGCCATGTATTTTCCGACGCCGCTGGCGCAACGACCGCGGTGACCTGCATCGCCGGCCAGCTGCGCGGGGCGGATGGCAAGACACCACCGGCTCCACCACCCGACTCGTGGGCCTCGCAGCCGCACTCGGACATCGCGATCTGGACGCTGGCAATGGCGCCGGGCGCGCGCTGGACGCTGCCAGCCGCCGCGGGCGCCGGCACGCAGCGTTGCCTGTACTTCTTCGAGGGATCGGGGTTGTCGATCGCGGGTCAGCAACTGGGCCAACACGCCGCAGTCCAGCTGCGCTGCGATCGCGACATCGAACTGGTCAATGGTGCGCAACCCGCCCAGATGCTGATGCTGCAAGGTCAGCCGATCGCCGAACCGGTTGCACAGTACGGTCCGTTCGTGATGAACACCCAGGCCGAGATACAGCAGGCCTTTGCCGACTACCAGCGCACCAGTTTCGGCGGCTGGCCGTGGCCCGATCAGGCCCCGGTGCACGGCGAGGAGCCGCGGCGTTTCGCCACCCAGCCGGACGGCCATTCTGAACGGCTGCGCATGCAAACCCTGTCCGAGGAGCCAACCTGATGATTCTTGAACTTGCCGACATCCGTATCCAGCCTGGCCAGAACGCCGCATTCGAGGCGGCAATCCAGCGCGGCCTCCATACCGTCATCGGCCGGGCCAAGGGCTTTGGCGGCTTCAAAGTCAACCGGGGCATCGAAAGCGCAGACCGCTACATCCTGCAGATTTTCTGGGATACGCTGGAAGACCACACCATCGGGTTTCGCGAATCGCCGGCATTTGCCCAGTGGCGTGCCATCGTCGGCCCTTTTTTTTCCGGTACCCCGACGGTCGAGCATTTCGCGCTGGTCGCCCGCTCCGAATAACCCTGAACCGACCCTGCCCGATTCATTCCTGCCGGCGCTTGCGCCCACAACCGCCGACCACCCGAAGGACAGCATGAGTTTCGTATTTCCGCCGGCCGCGCCGATCTCGGTGCCGGTACACGGCCAGAGCAGCCGGTTTCCGGTGCACCGCATTTATTGCGTGGGCCGCAACTACGAGGAACACGCCAAGGAAATGGGCTTTACCGGGAGGGAGCCACCCTTCTTCTTCCTCAAACCGACCGACGCACTGATCATCGCGGCGCCGGGGGAGACCGCGTCCATGCCCTATCCCAGCCTGACTGGTAACCTGCACCACGAGATCGAGTTGGTGGTGGCCATCGGCACAGGCGGCAAGAATATCCGCGCGGTCGACGCACAGCAGCATATCTTCGGATATGCAGTTGGCCTGGACATGACCCGGCGCGACCTGCAAGGCGAGATGAAGAAACAGGGCCGGCCCTGGTGCATCGGCAAGGCGTTCGACCACTCGGCGCCGATCGGTTCGATCACACCGGCAGCACAGGTGCCTGGCATTGCCCAGGCGGCCATCCACCTGGACGTCAATGGCAAGCAGCGCCAGCACAGCAGCGTTGCCAAGCTGATCTGGAACATCGCCGAGACCATCGAGCACCTGTCGGCGGCCTGGGAGTTGCAACCCGGCGACCTGATCTACACCGGCACGCCCGAGGGCGTGGCAGCTGTAGTCGCGGGCGACACGCTGGATGGCAGCGTCGAGGGCCTGCAGGGCATCCGGGTCACGATCGCCTGATCCGGGCGACGCTCCATCGTGCTCAGAAGCCAGATCAAGCATTGTCGCCAGTGCGGCACCGCGGTCGTGCACCGGGTGCCGGACGACGGAGATACACGCGAAAGGGCGGTATGCCCGCAGTGCGCCACCATCCACTACGAGAACCCATTGAACGTCGTTGGCACCGTGCCCTATCTCGGCGAGCGGGTATTGCTGTGCAAGCGCAACATCGAACCGCGCAAGGGGAAATGGACGCTTCCGGCCGGCTTCATGGAGCTGAACGAAACCACATCGGAAGGCGCAGCCCGTGAAACCGTCGAGGAAGCGGGAGCGTTGTTCGAGATGGAGGGGCTTTTCTCGGTGCTGAACGTGGCACGGGTGGGCCAGGTTCACCTGTTCTACACCGCCCGGTTGCTGGCCGACCATTTCGACCCCGGACACGAGACAATGGAAGCGCGGCTGTTCACGCAAGCCGATATTCCCTGGGACGAGATCGCATTTCGTACCGTCAAGGAGACGCTGGAACACTACTTCGCCGATCGGCACAAGGGCGCGCTGGCGATGCACGTGATCGACATCGTGTAACCCTGCAGGTGATGCGTTGGCGCACCGAACCCGGACTATGGGTGTATAAGTTTGTCCTTGAGACAGTTTTGCGCGTTGGCGCGCCAAGGGGGCCCATCATGAGACAAGAGCAGAATTTCTGGGACGTCGATCTGGTCGAGTTGTTCCGGAGCTGGGTCGATGACTTGGGGCTCTTTCTGCTCACCGCCCTCACCTTTGTCGGGCTGGCGTTGCCGGTATTGATTCCTACGCTGATCCTGTGGTACCTGTCATCGATCAACTGGAGCATGGCGCCGTGAAGGCGCTGCGGCTGACGCAAAACGCCGTCAGGCGGAGACACACCACGGAGCGGCATCGTGGACCAGGCCCATCCATACCGCCCACGACGAACTGAGCACCAGCGCCAGTCCAGCCAGCCGCACACCCCATTGCCCTGAGCCCGCGCCTCGCAAGCGCAGCCATAACCAGGGGCCAGCCATCAGCGAGGCGGTGGTGCCGACGGCAAATAGCGCCATCACCACGGCGCCGTCCATCGGGCTGGCGCTCATGGCCGCCACCATGACAGCCGAATACAGCAGTCCGCACGGCAACAAGGACCACACCGTGCCCAGCATCAGCGGAGCGGCGCCGCTGGAACGCCCAACCCAGGACCGGGCGCGAATCCAGATCGCCTTGCCAACCTGCTCCAGCCAGACGGGCTGTTCGGCCCGCCACAGCAGCATCAGGCCGAGCACGATGGCTGCAACATGCAGCAGCGTCCAGACCGGACGCAAGGCGGCGGACTGCACCGTCAACCAGCCCAGACCCTGCATCGAGGCCGCTGCCAGAGCACCGAGCAACGCATAACCGATCAACCGGCCGAACTGGAATGTCCACATCGCCTGTGTGCCCCTCGGCGCCGCGGCGCGACCGATACCGGCACAGGCCGCTCCACACATCGCTATGCAGTGTGGCCCGCCGGCAAGGCCCATCAAGAGGCCGGTCAAGGCCAGGGAACTCAGCATGCGCAGAGCTTAAACGATGCGCGTGTGCTGCGCCCGGGCTCGCTCGCCTCACCCCCCACAGGGGAGTCTTGATATGTATCAAGGTCACTGCGCTGTTTGTGCATCACAATTGATCCATGTCAGGAGTCACCATGTTGCACAACCCCTCCCCCGCGCACGATGCCAGGTCGGTTACGCCGATCATGCCCTTGAGTTCAAACGCCATTCGTGTTGCCTGCTCAAACTGCAATCTGCGCGAACTGTGCATGCCCCTGGGGCTGACCTCGGAAGAGCTCGACCGGGTCGATGGCCTGGTGGCGAGCCGGCGCCGGGTCAAGCGCGGTGGCAGCCTGTTTCGCTGCGGTGACAAGTTCACCAGCCTGTACGCGATCCGTACCGGCTTCTTCAAGACCTGCATCACGTCCGAGGATGGACGCGACCAGGTCACCGGCTTCCAGATGGCTGGCGAGGTCGTCGGCCTGGACGGCATCGTCAACGATCGCCATACCTGTGACGCGGTCGCCCTGGAAGACGCCGATGTCTGCCTGCTGCCTTTCGATCGGATTGAAGAACTGTCCACCGAGATACACGGTCTGCAGCGCCATGTGCACAAGATCATGAGCCGCGAGATCGTGCGCGAGCACGGCGTGATGCTGCTGCTGGGCAGCATGCGCGCCGAGGAGCGCCTGGCCGCCTTCCTGCTGAACCTGGTGCAGCGCCTGCATGCACGCGGATTCTCGCAGTCCGAACTTGTGCTGCGCATGACGCGCGAGGAGATCGGCAGCTACCTGGGCCTCAAGCTGGAAACGGTCAGCCGCACGTTTTCCAAGTTTGTCGAAGAAGGTATCGTCGAGGTTCGCCAGCGGCATGTGCGCATCGTCAATGCGGACGCGCTCAGGCAACTGGTCAATCCGCAGGTCTGCAACTAGCACCTGATGACGATCTGGGACATGACGACTGCGGCTTGACCGAGCGCGTGTCGCGCCTGCGCTCGGCATCACTCGTTCGCGGTTGGCTCGTTGACTTCCTGCGGCGACATCGCCAGCAGCGCTGTCAGACCACAGGCCACCAGCGTCAAGGCCCAGAACACGAAAAACGCCAGCGTGTAAATGCCCTCGCGCGAGATCTCCAGCGGTTGACCGGCCCAGTGCAGATTCTGGGGATCGACCATCGCGAACACCAGCATTTCCAGCAAGCCGGCAACCAGGAATGCGGGCCATGCCACCCACATCAGACGTTTGGCCCACAGATTGTTTCCCAGGTCCATCGTGACGCCTCAAGGCTTTGCCGCGTCGGGTGCCGGTACCGCGGGCACGCCGGTCTGCGCATGGTTGCGCCCCTGCACTGCCGGTGCCAGGCTCGCTGCCGGGTTACCCAGTGTCTGGTTGATCTCCAACCCTTTGCGGTAATAGTCT
>Ga0105047_10013535_pt1 | contig 13032 bp, 8 predicted proteins | sample MAT04_FD_78384 | JGI IMG/M metagenome (GOLD analysis project Ga0105047, IMG submission 78384) | Freshwater microbial communities from Lake Fryxell liftoff mats and glacier meltwater in Antarctica - MAT-04 (megahit assembly) | ecosystem: Environmental > Aquatic > Freshwater > Ice > Liftoff... | reverse complement strand
GCCGCGCAGGAGCGCCTCGTGCGAGATCTCGTAGGAGGCCTCGTTCGAGTCGATCGTGTCGCGCACGATCAAGATGCGACCGCGGACCAGCGCTTCGAGCGCCAGCTTCGCGTCGGCCGAGGTCCCGACCAGCTCGTGCTCGGTGCGCGGGCGGCGCGTCAGATCCGGCGTCACGAGCATGGTGAGGATCGTGCGCGCCCAGCGCCGCCACGCCGGCAGCATCGCGTGCACCACGCCATCGGCGTGCCGCGCCAGCGCGCCCTCGACGCCGCCGATGTTCTCGAGCGCGGCCGAGGTGATGAGCGATCGGCCGACGTCGCGCGCGTCCCACAGCTCGGCCAGGGCGAACTGGAGGAGCGGCAATCCACCCTCGGCGCGCGCGCAGCTCTCGACGAGGCGCTTCACCAGCTCCTCGCTCTCGAACGCCACGTTCTTCGCGCGCGCGGGGCCGACGATCGCGTCGCGGATGCCTTCCGGCGAGAGCCGCTGCAACAGATAGAGCGCGCTGACGATCGACTCGGCGAACGAGCCGAGGCTCGCCAGGCGGGTCAAGAGATCACCGCGCACCGTGGCCAGCACGCGCACGCCGCGGCCCACGCGCGAGAGCGCAACGAGGGCCTCGGCGACGATCTGCGCTTCTTTCGGATCCGACACGGTGACCAGCTCCTCGAGCTGATCGGCGAACACCAGGAGCCCGCGCTTGTCCTTGCGCAGCTCGGCGGCGACCGCGCCCATCGCGCCGTCCATGATCCGGCGCACCATCTCTTCTTCCGGCGTGCCGAGGTGCGCGGCGAGCACCGCGGCCAGTGCCAGCACCGGGCGGCGTCCGGGCGTCATCGTCGCGACGGACCACTCTCGGCCCTCGGCGAGCGCGCCCTCCGCGACCATCGGCAGCACGCCCGCGCGGCACAGCGACGACTTGCCGACGCCGGAGTCGCCCGCGACCAGCACCCACTGCCCGTGGCGCAGGCGCTCCAGCACCGCGCCGACCTCGGATGCGCGGCCGAAGAACAGCGCGCGGTGCTCGGCCTCGAAGGTGTGGAGGCCGCGATACGGGTTCCCTTCCGGCGCCTCGAGCAGATCGGCGCGCGGGCGCAGCTTCTCCAGCGCCTCGCGCACCGCCTCGCCGTCCTTCGGGCGGCTGGCCGGATCGCGCGCCAGACATCGCGTGATCACCGCGGCAAATCGTGCGTCGATCGCCGGGACGTGCGTCTGGATCGGGACGATGTCTTTCGCCGCGATCATGATCGCCAGCTTCTCGATGTCCTCCGCCTCGTACGGCGCGACGCCGGTGCAGAGCTCGTAGATCATCGCGCCGAGCGCGTAGACGTCGGCTTGCGGCGAGGCCGGCTTCCCCGACCACAGCTCGGGCGCGAGATAGAGCGGCGTTCCGACCAGCACGCCCGCGTGCGTGAGGCTGCCCGGGCGATGGATGCGCGCCTCGGAGACATCGCGCAGCGACGGCCAGTGTGACGGCGTGTCGGAGCAGGGGATGAGCTGCACGCCGCCGACGAGCGAGCTCTCGATCCGCAGCGAGGCGTACGGCGAGAGCATCGCGCCCAGCGCCGCCGAGTCGTTGGGGTTCTTCTTCTTGAACCCGCCGAGACGGTCGGGCAGCGGCGAGAGCGTCAGATCGTCGACCGGCGCGGGGCGGGGGAGGTCGACGACCCGCGTGGTGCCGAGGTTGGTGGGGTCGTCGGCGCGGATCGTGATCGCGCTCGAGCCTTGTGGGTCGCTGCGGCTGGCGGAGAGATCTTCCTCCAGCTTCGCGAGCCCGAAGTCGACCAGCTTCACCTGCTCGTCCGCGACGATCACGTTGCCGGGCTTGATGTCGCGGTGGAGGACGCCGCAGCGGTGCGCCGCCGCGAGACCGCAGGCGAGGCCGAGCGAGAGCTCCTGAACTTTCGACCAGGCCATCGGGACGGTCTCGAGATCGAGGCTTCGTCCTTTGATGAACTCCGAGACCAGGTACGGCCGCGACTGCAGCTCGCCGACGCGATAGACCGCGACGACGTTGGGGTGCTGGATGCGGGCGGCGGCGCGGGCCTCGTTCAGGAAGCGCTCGATCATCGTCGGGCTGAGGCCGAGCCCGGAGATGAACTTGATGGCGACGGCGCGGTCGAGGAGCGTATCGCGGGCCAGATACACCTGTCCCATGGCGCCGCTCCCCAGGAGTCGGACCAGGCGATATTCATCGAACTCCGATGGAGGAGCCCACTCGAGGTTTGGCGCGTCCGTGCCGAGGAAAATGGCACAGAGGCCGCCCGAGCGCGAGGTCTACAGCGGCGCGTCGACGCTCTGCGTTGGGTGTCTCAAATCGCGAAAACTATCTTTGTTGCTTTGCGATCTGCGGGTCCCTTCGCCAGCTTGATGACCGGAAGCTCGCGCGGGCATCCCCAGCGCAGCGGCAGCCAGTGTCCGGCGCCGCTCGAGGTGTAAAGGCGCGATCCATTTCGCTGGTACGCGCCCCACATGTACTTGTCCGGGAGCAGGGGCTCGAGGATCGATCGCCCGCTCACGCCCATCTGCGCACCGTGGGTATGGCCGGAGAGCGTGAGCTGCACGCCGAGCTTCTCCCCGGCGTCGAACCCTTCGGGGCGGTGGCTCATCAGCACGTGAAAAGCGCCGGCCGGCGCGCCGTCGAGCGTGGTGTCGAGGGTGCGCGCGAAGAAGTCGCGGGTCTGGCGGCCCATGTGGCGGGGATCGTCGGCGCCCGAGAGGAACAGGGTCGTGCCGTCGACGTCGATCGCCTGCCCGTGCTCGAGGAGGAGCGGCACCTTGCTCTGCTCGTACGCGCGGCGGGTCGCCATGATTCCTCGATAGTATTCGTGGTTGCCGATCGCGGCGAACACGCCGAGGCGCGGCGCGAGCTCGCTGAACATCGCGAGCGCACGCGGGAGCTGGCCGATGTCGTCGGCGATGTCGCCGGTGAGCACCACCAGATCGGCCTTCGCGTCGTGGCCGCGGGCGACGAGGGCCGAGATCTCGTCGATGTCGATGATGTGCCCGAGGTGCACGTCGCTGTACTGGAGGATGCGCAGGCCCTCGAGCGCGGGCGGCAGATCGGGATAGGTCATCTCGATCTCCACCAGCTGGGCGCTTTCGGCACCGGCCTTTGCGCCGGCGACGCCGAGGCCGACGCCGGCGACGGGCAGCACGCGCTTGGTGAAGAACTGACGGCGGGACAGGGACGTCACGGGCAGCAACGAAACAGGGGCGAGGAGGGTGGTCTTCCCCCTTCACGTTACTTCACGATCTTCTGATGAGGCCCAGGATGCGGCCGCCCTTCACGTGCAGCTCGAGGTACGGGCGATCGCCGGCGCGCAGCTTGATCACGGTGTAATCATCGCTGGCGGGCAGGGGGATGCAGACCCGCCCGGTCTTCTCGACGGTGTGCGCGTGGCCCTCGCCATCGATCACCGGCTCCGGCTCGCCGAAGCCGTGGCGCACCCACAGATCGACGGCGCACACGCGATCACCCTCGATCGTCCACTCGTCGAGCGGCGTGACCTCGCCGAGGAACGCGCGCCCGACCGCGTCGCGCCGCGCCATCAGCGTATCGATGAGATACGCCGCCGCCTCGGGGGCCGAGATCTGCGCCTCCTTCACGATCGCCTCGAGGATCGGGCGATCGAAGCGCATCACCAGCTTGGCCGCCCAGAAGTGATCCTCCGGACCGGCCTCGGTGATCGGCCAGTACGGATAGGCCTCGCGCCAGTCGGTCGGATCGAAGTGGTCCGCCGAGAACGCGCCGACCACCGGCCACGGCGTCTCCTCGAGCCACTCCCACGGGCGGATCCAGAGGCCGAACGAGAAGAACGCCAGCGCCTGCTTCTTCCAGTCGAAGTAGTGCTCGTAGCCGTCCTCGAACCGGCCCTTCTCGGAGGCGTGCGCGCCGAACGCTTCGCCGAAGTCGACGAAGTAGTGACGCACGAACTTCTTGCCGTTCTCCTCGATCAGCACGTCGAGCGTGTTGTCTTCCTTCATGTCGGTGTGGTTCAGCCACGCGCCGATCACGCTCATCGCGCGCAGCTCGCGGCGGTGCTGGTGGGGGATGCGGTCGTTGGGATCGTCCTCGCGAACGCCCTCGGGAGGGACGCCGCCCAGCGGTTTTCCCAGCAAAAATTCGCTAGCGATCGCCCGATACTTCCCGTCGAGCTGCTTCGGAACGATGTCGAGCACGAGATCGACATCCTTCACGTCGGGGCCCGCGGTGATCTCGTCGCGCGCGAACACCAGCACGTAGTCGGCGGGCACGTGATAGCCGAGCGTCCAGAAGATCCGCGCGACGATCGCGTCCGTCGCGGTCTGCTGCTCGGGGTTCTCGTGGGTGTCGAACTTGACGAGGAACTTCCGGCCGCTCGCGTCCTTGACCACGAAGCCCGGATTTCCGCCGCCGGATTTGGCGGCCACCACCACGAAGGGCAGGACCGGCGGACCTTCGCCGTCGCAGCCGTGCGCGGCCTCGTCAGGGGAGATCGTGCGCTTGCCGATGCGGTTCGTGAACCAGCTCGAGTCGGGGACCTCGTCGAGCGCGTTGGTGCCGATCGCGGGCCGGTAGGTGTTCAGCTCGAGCGCGCGGGTGCTACGGCGCAGGAAGAACACGTTCGCCATGTACTCGAAGTTCGCGTACGGATTTTCGGCCGGCGGCGCGATGTTCTTCATGTCGTCGACCGCCCAGACGATGTCGCGATCGGGGAAGCGCTGCTGCGACGCGCAGCTCACCAGGACGAGGCTCAGCGGCCAAGCTCTCACAGCCGATCGCTCCGCTTCGGGATCAGGGCCGCGACGTCCTCGGTGGTGATCAGCAAGTAGAGGCCGTCGCCGTAGCTCAAGTCGATGCGGAACATGTCGAGGAAGCACAGCCCGCCACCGCCGCCCGCGCGCCAGCCTTTCGCCGTGAAGATCTCGCCGTAGTCGTTCGCGACGCGGCCCACGTCGAAGAAGAGGTGGCCGCGCAGGAGCTCGTGGATCGGATAGTGAAAGGCGATCGATCCGAGGACCGCCTTCTGATCGCGGAACGTGTCGAGCGCGTAGCCGCGTAGCCGGGAAGGGCCGCCGAGCTGCGGCAGATCGGCGAACGGGATCGAGTCGCCGTCGACGGCCTCGATCGAGGCCCGCAGCACCAGCAGGCGCGTGCCCCGGAACAGATCGATGATGCCGGCGGCGTCGACGCCCCAGTGGCTGTGGTTGCTCGCGACGCCGCCCCCGAAGGCTTCGAGGATGAAGCCGCTGAGCGCCTCGCGGCGCAGATCGAGCACCACCTCACCGGCGACGTCGATCTCATCCGTGCCGTCGGCGAAGCCGGGGAGACCGGGATAGAGCCGGGTGATCGAGCTGTCCTCGGTCGCGCTGAATCGCCGGTGATTGTAGGTGAAAGACGCGCCCAGCCCGAGCCGATCATCGAACAGGAACGTCCCTGCGCGCATGTGGCCGAGGACCCGTTGCTGCTGGTAGCGGCTCTCGGGGCCGCGCTCGCCGATGCCGAAGAAGTGGAGCTGGTCCTCGTCCTCGTAGCGCGCCTCGGCGTCGAGCCACAGGAACGTGCCGGCCAGGTGCCGCGCCTCGAGCTCGGCGCGATAGCCGTGCACGTAGCGGCCGAGGAACGAGACGGTGAGCGCGAGCCGCTCCTGGTGGCCGAGCAGATCGCTGTCGAACACGGTCGCGCCGACGGTGACACCCGCGCTGGAGTAGGCGGTGATGAGCGGTGAGATCTCGGCGGTGCCCGGCTCGTCGGCGTCGTCGCTGCCCGCCGCGCCGAGCGAGATGTAGTGCAGCGCGCTCTGGATCGGGTAGTAGGTGCCTTCCAGCAGCCAGCGCAGCGGCGTCAGCACCACGCGCGGGACGAACAGCGCGACATCGGCAGGGGTGACGGCGTCTTCGTCGATGCCGCGCGGATCGTCGGTGACGGTGGAAGTGCCAGGACGAGGGTCCGCGTGCACGATGGGCGGTACGGCGAGCGCGATCGCGATCGCGACGAGAAGGACAGAGCCAGTTGGCGAACGAGCGCCTGGCCAGCCGATGGCGGTCGCCATGCCAAGATCGTGTCAGATCACGAGGTCGCGGAGGGCGGCGATCAGCACCTTGCCCACGGCGGCGCCTCCGCTCATGTGCCGCTGGCTGATCTCGATCTCGACGCCCGCGTAGCGATCCGCGGGAAACTCCCGCCGCATCCCGGTGGTCAGCGCGTCGGCGCGCCCGTCGTACGGCTCGTTCTCGCGGACCAGGTACGGGCGCTCGCCGCGCAAGCGCTCGACGAGCAGCTTCGAGATCGGACCCTCGAGCGGCGTGACCGGATCGACCAGCACCCCGAGATCCACCTCGCGAAAGCGGCCCTGATACGACTCGACGAAGGAGTGGACGCTGAGGTGCAGCACCGGCGCGCGCTCGAGGCCGGCGGTGATCGCGTTCCTCACGCCGTTCCAGTGCGGCGCGTGGTGTGCCTCGATGCGGGCGGCGCGCGCGCGGGCATCGAGGGCCGCGTTCGAGGGGACGACGACGCCGAAGGCCAGGCCCGGCACCGCGTCGGGCGCGTCGGGGCTGCGGTTCAGATCGCAGAAGAGCCGCGTCCACCTCCCCAGGAACAGCGGCGCGGAGAACGCCTTCGCCACCGCCTGGGCCACCTCGGGCGCGATCGGGTCCCACGCCGCGTGGGTCTCGAAGACCTCCGGATCTATTCCCGAGGTATCGAACTCGGGGGGGCACGCGCGCGAGGCGTGCTCGCAGCTCACCACCAGCGCGAACCTGCCGAGACTCATCGAACGCACGTTATATCGGGCGTAGATGTCGCGCGACACCCTTCTGCCGTGGTATCTGGGCCCCGATCGTGGTCTCCCCCTCCGTCCGTGCCGGCATCCTCGCGACCGTGCTGACCACGGCGTTCCTGGCGGCGCTCCTCGCGCTGTACCAGTGGATGGAGCTGCTCGTCGCCAACGCGGGCGGCTCGCTCGCGTGCTCGATCAACGCCACGATCGACTGCGGTCCGGTCTGGGGATCGAAGGCCGCCAAGGCGATCGGCGATCTCGCGCATATGCCGGTGGCCGCGCTGGGCCTCGTCTGGGGCCTCTCGGCGTCGGCGCTGGCCGTGGTGCTCGCGGTCCGAGCGGCGACGCAGGGCGTGCTCGCGCCGTGGATCGCCGCTCTGCGCTGGACGGGGATCGCCGGTGTCGCGTCGGTGATCGGCCTCGGCGCGGTGAGCCTCTCGCTCGGCGTGGTGTGCCCGACCTGCCTCGCGACGTACGCCTTGGTGCTGGTTTTTGCGTTCGCGACGCTGAAGCTCCCCGGGCCGTTCAGGACCGAGCTGGGCAAGGGCGTCGGGATCGCGGCGGGGATCGCCGTTGCAACCTACCTTGCACTGCTGGTCCCGGCGTCGCGGAGCCCGAAGAGCTCGGAGTCCGCGCTGTCGAAGGCCCTGAAGGCCGCGCCCACGCCGTCGCCCTCGACCTCGGCTGCGGCGGCTCCGTCCGTTCCCGGCCCCGGCGCGGACATCATCACCCAGATGATCGGCTCGCTCCCGCCCGAGGGGAAGCAGATCCTGGCGGACGTGATCCTCGAGTACAAAGAGTCGCCGTCGTTCACGCGTGGCGCGGATGTCGCGCGCTTCGTGAAGGGCCCGAGCACGGCGCGGGTCGAGCTGCTCGAGTGGACCGACGTGAAGTGCGGCCACTGCGCGATGTTCCTCGAGTCGATGGACGAGATCATGGCCAACCTGCCGAAGGACGTGGTGCGCATCGAACCGCGCCAGTTCCCGCTCGACAAGGAATGCAACAGCGATATGAGCCAGCCCTCACCGGGTGACGGCGTGCGCTGCGCCGGTGCACGCGCGCTGATCTGCCTGGAGGGGAGCGAGAAGTTCTTCGACGCGCAGCGGGCGATCTTCGCCGAGCAAGAGTCGCTGAGCCGCGAGAAGGTGCTCGCGCTGGCGCGGGCGCGGGCGGCGGATCCCAAGGCGTTCGACGCGTGCGTGAAGTCGCCCGACACGGAGAAGAAGCTCCAGGCGGACATCGCGCTGGCGCTCGTGGCGAAGCTGCAGGGGACACCGCACGTGCTCTTGAACGGGAAGGTGGCGCTGCCTTTCCCGCCGTTCTTGTACCTGTTCCTGGCGAACGGAGGCCGGCTGGACCACCCCGCCGTCGCCGCGCTACCGCCCGGAAAGCCGCAGGGTGGCCACGAAGGCCACGGTCACTGACGCACGGTCACTGAGCGGTCGTCGTCTCGTTCTTCGAGCCCGAGCCGGGCTTGGCGTCGTCGTTGTCCCCGTCGAGCTGCGAGAACTGGAAGGTGAGCTTCCGCGCGTCGCCTTCGCCCTCCAGGCCGATGTCGACGTGACCGCCGTTCACGAGTGAGCCGAACAAGATCGCGTCGGCCAGCGGCCGCTTGAGCTCGTTCTGGATGAGCCGCGCCATGGGCCGCGCGCCGTACTGCTTGTCGTAGCCCTTCTCGGCCAGGAACTTGCGCGCCTGGATCGACAGATCGAGCGTGACCTTCTTCTCGGCCAGCACCACGTCGAGCTCGCTGACGAACTTGTCCACCACCATGAGGATGACGTCCTCCTTGAGGTGATCGAAGTGCACGGTCGCGTCGAGGCGGTTCCGGAACTCCGGCGAGAAGACGCGATCGACCTCTTTTTTGCCGTCCTTCACGATGACCGAGCTGCCGAAGCCGATCGAGGTCGCGCTCATCTCGCGCGCGCCGGCGTTGGTGGTCATGATCAGGATGATGTTCCGGAAGTCGGCCTTGCGCCCGGTGTTGTCGGTCAGCGTGGCGTGATCCATCACCTGCAACAGGATGTTGTAGATGTCGGGGTGCGCCTTCTCGATCTCGTCGAGCAACAGCACCGCGTACGGCTTCTTGCGGATGTCCTCGGTGAGGAGGCCGCCCTGATCGAAGCCGACGTAGCCCGGCGGCGCGCCGATGAGGCGCGAGACCGCGTGCTTCTCCATGTACTCGGACATGTCGAAGCGGATGAACTCGACGCCCAGCACCTTCGCGAGCTGCTTGGCGAGCTCGGTCTTGCCGACGCCCGTGGGCCCTGCGAAGAGGAAGCAGCCCGGCGGCTTGTCCGGCGAGCCGAGACCGGATCGCGACAGCTTGATCGACGCGGCGAGCGAGTCGATCGCCTTGTCCTGGCCGAAGATGACCATCTTGAGGTCCTTCTCCAGCGTCGCGAGCACCGCCTTGTCGTCGGCGTTGACCGTCTTCGCGGGGATCTGGGCCATCCGCGCGACGATCTTCTCGACGTCCTTCGACCGGATCTTCTTCGGTCGCTTCTCGAGCGGCAGCAGCTTGGTCGACGCGCCGGCCTCGTCGATCACGTCGATCGCCTTGTCCGGCAGGAAGCGCTCGTTGACGTACTTCGCGGCGAGCTCGGCGGCCACGCGCAGCGAACGATCGGTGTACTGGATGCCGTGGAAGGCCTCGTAGCGCGGGCGCAGGCCCTTCAAGATCTGGAACGTCTCGTCGACCGTCGGCTCGTCCACCTGGATCTTCTGGAAGCGACGCGCGAGCGCGTGGTCCTTCTCGATCGAGCTCTTGAACTCCTTGTGGGTCGTCGATCCGATGCAGCGCAGGTCGCCGGACTGGAGCGCCGGCTTGAGCAGGTTGGAGGCGTCGAGCGAGCCGTCGTGCGTGGCGCCCGCGCCGACGACGGTGTGGATCTCGTCGATGAAGAGCACGGCGCCCTTCACCTTCTTGATCTCCTTCATCACGCCCTTGAGGCGCTCCTCGAACTCACCGCGGAACTTGGTGCCGGCGATCAGCGCGCCCATGTCGAGCGAGAAGATCGTGGCGTCCATCAGCACGTCGGGCACGTCCTTGTTGTGCACCTTGAGCGCGAGGCCCTCGACGATTGCCGTCTTTCCGACGCCCGGATCGCCGACGAAGATCGGGTTGTTCTTCTTCCTGCGGCAGAGGATCTGGATCGTGCGCTCGACCTCTTTCTCGCGGCCGACCAGCGGATCGATGCGCCCCGCGGCGGCCTCCTTGTTGAGGTTGGAGCAGTAGAGCTCGAGCGGATTCTTCGCCTTCTCTTCCTTCGCGCCCTCGCTTTCGCCTCCGGTGGTCTCCTCGAAGCCCTGCTTCTCCTCGTCCTGCGGGACCTTGGTGATCCCGTGCGAGATGTAGCGGACCACGTCGAGCCGCGTGACGCCCTGCTTCTCGAGCAGGTACACCGCGTAGCTGTCGCGCTCGCGGTAGAGCGCCACCAGCAGGTTCGACGAATCGAGCTTGTTCTTGCCCGCGGAGTGCACGTGCATGACCGCGCGCTGGAACACCCGCTGGAACGCCACGGTCTGCTCCGGGTCGTAGTCGCGGCCGCGCGGCACTTGCTCCATCGACTCGTCGAAGAACTTCTCGAGCTCCGTGCGGATCTCTTCCGGCTTACCGCCGCAGGCCTCGACGATCTGCTTCGCGTTCTTGTCGCGGCAGAGCGCGTAGAGCACGTGCTCGAGCGTCACGAACTCGTGTCGTCGGGCCGCGGTCTCGTTGTAAGCCGCGGTCAAAGTGTCCTTAAGCTCTTGTGAATATTCCATAGTGTTATTCGGGCTCCATCGTGCACTCGAGCGGAAACTCGTGCGAGCGCGCCAGCGCTTGCGTCTTTTGCACCTTCATCTCGGCCACCTCGCGCGGATAGACGCCGGCCACGCCGACACCCTTTTGATGAACGTGCATCATGATCCGTTGCGAGGCCTGCTGGTCGTGGTGGAAGACGGTCATGAGCAAGAGAACGACGAACTCCATCGTCGTGTAGTCGTCGTTGTGGAGAAGAACCTTGTAGCGAACAGGTTTCTTCGTCGCGGTTCGATCTTCGATGGCGACATCGCTGTCACCTTGGGCTTCTTTGCTCATTGCTCGGCCTCGGAACGTTGGATCTTATCCACTGTACCCCCTCACTAGCGAGGGGGGTTGATCCCTAGACTGCTGGTCGAGGTCCCCGCGGCGTCGAGCGTCCTCTCGAGATCGCCGAGCAAGATGTCCGCGCGGAGGTAATCCGCGGCCACGAGCGCGCGGGTCGAGTCGGCCAGCAACCTGACCGCGGCGGGTGCGATGGGCTCTCGCCGCTCGATCTTGTGGTCGACGCGGGCACGCACCGCGTCGAGCCGGGTGATGGCCCGCTGACGTGCGTCCTTCTCTGCGCGCGACGGGAGCAGCGTCAACAGGCCCACAATCAGCACTGCGAGCGCGAGGCACAGCGTCCCCGCGACCAGGAGCGGCCTTCGTCGCGTTCGGCGGGCCTTGATCGAGGTCTTCGTGACCGCAGGCGGGTTTGCCGGACGGATGACGGTCGGCCCGGCCAGCGCACGCGACACCGTGATCGGTGCGAGCTGGACCGTCGCGGAGCCCGAGCTGTCGTGCTGGGGCACGTCGTCGGTGTGGGCAAGATCCGACTCCACCGGCGACACCAGCGCGCCCGACTCGAGGACACCGCGCAGCACCGAGCCGGACTCCGCCCGCGACGGCAGCGGCGTGAGGCGCAGATCGTCGACCTGGATGTGGGCGCCTTGATCGGTGTCCTCGGAGAACCCGGCGTCGAAGTGATCGCGCGTGGTGAGATCGTCGCGAAATACCCGCGTCTTTTCGTCGGCAAACGCAGAGCTCGCGAGGGAAGGGTCTCGCACGCGCTCGATCACCTGGCTGAGGAGATCACTGCGCGCGAAGCTCTGCGTCCGCTCGACGACCATGTTGGGCAGGATCGGATCGATCGCCGCCACCGCCTGCGCGTCGATCAGCGCTTGCTGGCGAGCCTTTTCGAAGTAGGTGCCCATCCACAGATCGACCCAGCTCGCCTCGATCAAGAGGTCGTGCGACCGCGCCTCGCGCTCGAGCTCGCTCGCCAGGATGCGCGCATCACCGGGCCGCTTCTGCGTCGTCGGCTCCAGCATGTCGTTCACGAAGTTCACGAACCACACCGGGAGATCGGGGCGGATCTCCATCACGCTGCGCGGGCGCTGCGTGAGCGCGCGAGTCATGATCTCGTTCTTGGTGCCTTCGAACGGCGGGATCCCAGTGAGGAAGCGGTACGCGACCGCGCCGAGCGAGTAGATGTCCGCGGCGGGCGTCGGGCGCTCGGCGCGGATGAGCTCGGGCGCGATGTAGCTCGGCGTACCGACGATCGCGCCGGTCTGCGTGAGGTTCTCGTCGCCGAGCTGCGACTTCGCCAGACCGAAATCGGTGAGTCTTGCGATGCCGTCGTAGCCCACCAGCACGTTGCCGGGCGTGACGTCGCGGTGCACGAGGCGCAGCCAGCGACCGTCGCGATCGGTGGCGGCGTGCCCATATGCGAGGCCGGCCAGCACATCGAGGAGAATACGGATCACGATCGCGGTCGGCGCGCCTTGTCGCTGCATCAACAGGTGATCGGCGATCGCTCCGACGCTCTTCCCGAGGATCAGCTCCGAGGCGATGTAGAGGCGCCCGTCGACCGCGCCGACGTCGATGGTGTCGACGATGTTGGGGTGCGCCAGACGGACCGCCAGCTCGGCCTCGTGCGCGAAGCGCTCGGCGTACGTCGGGGTCGTCGCGACGTCCTGCCGGAGGCGCTTCACCGCCGCGATCGGCCGGCCGGGCCACGGCGTGCGCGCCGCGTAGACCTCGCCCATACCGCCGCGACCAAGCGGGAAGGCCAGCAAAAACGGGCCAAATTGCTCGTACGGTCGCATCGATCAGGGCACGAAGCCGCAGGCCCCCGAGACGCGGCGGAGGGTCGCCTCGGCCACGGTGCGCGCGCGCTCTGCGCCATCGCGCAGGAGCTGCCGCAAGTAGCTCTTGTCGGCCATCAGCTTGGTGTACTCGCTGCGCGCGGGCCCGAGGCTCTCGAGCATCTGCTCGTAGAGCGCCTTCTTGGCGTCGCCCCAGCCGAACGGATCACCGCTCTCCTTCTTGCCGGCCTTGTATTGCAGCTCCAGAGCGCGCGTCTTTTCGGGCGACGCGAGCGCCTTGAACAGATCGAAGACGATCTCCTTGTCCGTCGAGAGCGGCTGCCCGTACTCGGTGGAGTCGGTCTTGATCTGCCCGATGCGCGCCTTGAGCTGCTTG
>Ga0105047_10013534_pt1 | contig 13032 bp, 9 predicted proteins | sample MAT04_FD_78384 | JGI IMG/M metagenome (GOLD analysis project Ga0105047, IMG submission 78384) | Freshwater microbial communities from Lake Fryxell liftoff mats and glacier meltwater in Antarctica - MAT-04 (megahit assembly) | ecosystem: Environmental > Aquatic > Freshwater > Ice > Liftoff... | reverse complement strand
GGAATCCGCTTCTTTGCCAGACAGGATGAACTTGCCTTTGCCGCCGCCGGCATCCGCATGCAAACTGCCCGGTCCGTGGCAGGCTTCGCAGCCCTGGGTGCCGACGTGGTTGGCATCGCCTTCGATGTGGATGCGGGCGTGGGCGGTCACTTTGAAGTCCTGGACTTCCTTCTCGTGACAGACCGCGCAGGAATCCATGCCGACGTATTTCGCGCCGGGAATCATGGGCGGAGCGACGACGACCCGGTCGATCGTGGCGCAGGAGATGAGGAACGCTGCGCCGGCTGCGGCGCCGATCGCCAGCATCGTCACCATCGTTTTGCTCGCCGTGATTCTCACTGGGCACCTCTCCTGTTTCGTGGTTCAGTCCGTTATCGAAGATCGGCGTTCGGGAAGTCCACCGAGTAGGCGTTGCCGCCGGTATTGGTGCTCAACACCGTGTAGCTCCATTGGAGGAGCCGCACGGCGAACGCGGTGTTGTGGATGCCATGACTGAGATCGCGATAGACGAGGTAGTCATTCCACGCCGCATTCCGTTGCACAGCGCGAAGCAACGGATCCGTGGAATAACGCGCCGAGCGACCGAAGCCAACCATCCCGGTCGCGAGCATCTTGTCGCGCAATTGTTGCTGGATGCCGGCGACTTCGGTCTGGACACCCTCGACTACGCCGTTGCCGTTGTAGTCGCCGGCGCCGGGGAAGCCGCTGCGGACGACCGAGATGTGATCAAGACTGGTGACAGGGTCCACGCCGTCGTGACAGGCGGCGCAAGCGGCCACGTTGCCGGCCTCGGTGAGACGATCCGTCATGCTGAACGTGTGGTCACCCACCGTGTCGCTGCCTTTGTGCATGTGACAGTCCACGCATTTAGCGGTGCCGGCGTGGGCGGAGTTGACCAAGGTAACGGTCGCGATGGTGTTGGTGACACCGCTGACGATGACTTGCACGTTGGTTGAGGCGCGGATGCCGAGCAGCACATCCGTGGCTGTGCTGCCGCCGTGGGGTACGACCGTGGAGGCGGCAAATGTGGGCGGCGGGCTGCGCCGGCCATTGTGACAGTACATACACAGCGCCGAAGTGCCTTGGCCGGTTAAGACGGGCGGGTTGGTCGGGTTTTGCGCGTCGTCGAGGGTGGTGGTGTCATAGATGCGCACCTGTTTGGCGGCGGCGGGATAGCCGGCCAGGTTGTGCGGGTCATGACAGCCTTGGCAGGTGAGACGGCCGGCTTCGAGTCGGGTGAGCGGTTTGCCTTTGAGATGATCCACAAAGCTCGTCGGCGAATGGCATTTGGTGCAGCTCGGCACACTCGCCTCTTCTTCGGAAGAGACCAAGAAGCCATCGTCCGCGCCATGGGGCCCAAGGCGCCATTGTTTGGCCTGATTGAATTGGTTGCCGTCTTGGTGACAGGTAGCGCAGATCGCGACGTCGAGGCTGGCGGATTCCTCGCCGGGATGCTGGCTGCCCGGGCCGTGACAGCTTTCGCAGGAGACGTTGGCGACTTCGCGGAGCGCGCCGGGCACGGTGAGATAGTTGCCGCCGTTGAGGCTGGTGGGGTACGTCCAGCCGAGCTGTTGGGCGATGGCGTGGAAGTTACCGTTGGTGGTGGCGGGCGATTCATTGTAACCGACGGTCTGGCTGCCGAGGGGCGGGGGATTAGACGCCACGCCGTTGATGGCGCGTTGGAAGATGGTGCCGTGGGCGGTCTGCGACCAGGGAGTGTGAATGTCTTTCAGACCGAGCGGTTGACTCGGGCCGTGGCAACTCGCACAGGCGCTTACACCCACGTAGGTGGCGCCGTGAACGGTGACGAAGGAGGTGTTGGTCTCGCCGCCGCCGCGGACGATGAGTTGGAGCGCATAGTCGCCTTCGACATCGGGGCGCAGCGCGGGAGTACGCGTGTTGCCGCTTTCGAGCAAGGCGGTGGAACCGACCGGCTTGGCCACGAGCGTCCATGCAAATGTTGAGGCGTTAGTGCCGTTGGGTTCGGCGGTGAAATACTGGCGTTCGCCGACCGGGATGGACGGCTGAGCGGGGGAGACGCTGCTCGAAACGACCACCACCGCTCCCGTGCGCGCGACAGCGGCGGCGTCGGTAACGACGACTTGGAGGTGATACGTGCTCTTTGCAATTTGTTCCGGGTTGAAGCCGATGAAGAAGGGATAGGTGGCGAGATCGAATTCCTTATCGAGATCAACCGGCTCCAAAACATTGGTGGTGCTGCCGCTGGTGATTTCCAAGGTGTTGGTGAATTGCGTAATCGGCAGTGTGGCGAACAGCGGTGTCTCGGCGGATGCGGAACTGAACGTCGCATTCGTGCGCACGTCCGTATCCAAGATGCTCCACGTGTAAGTGAGCGGGCCGGTGAGGCCGTTGGTGTTCACAGCTTCGGCGTTGAGCAGCACATTGGTGCCGAAACCGACATCGTGCCAAGCGGTCTGCGGCGCGGCCGGCGTGGGCGAGGGGGCGCTCACCAAAAAAAGCAGGGCCGGTTTGCCAATCACGCGCTTGTTGAAACGCACCCGGAAACGGAGCGAGGCGTTGCCGACGAAGTTGGTGGGGATGGGGAGGGAAATGCCGGCGAGGCTGGCATCCACGGTGGGCAAACCGACGGACTGCTCGCTGTTGAAAACGGGGAAGGTGGCTTTCCACTTCTTGCCTTTCGTCGCGCTGCGCACCGTTGCTTGGACGGTCAGCGTCCCGGGGCTGGTGACGTTCAGGTTGACCTGATACGAAAGCGTCCCGCCGGAAGTGGGATTGGCCGTGATCCAGATGGGGCCCAATTGAGCAGCCGCCGGTTTGGCGGCCTGAGTCGTTGGGGCAAACAGGATGACCAGTCCGGCTGTGAGTACCGCACCGAAGCGTTCCATAAGAAGTGTCGCGCGCATATTGATTTCCTCCGGTTCTCCACATATGCACCGGGTATGCCACTGATTCGTGGCGCTGTGTAACCCGTTGCTCGTGAAAGAGGTAGTGCTCTGAACAGAACGGAGCCCGCAGCGACTGGCCACCGGCTTGCGTGGATTCGCGCAGGGGATTGCGCGGTTTCACGCGCGGGAATTTGTCGCCGGCCAGAATGATGGAGGAACTCCCCAGAATGCCGAGAAATGGCCGAGGGCATGCGAGCCTCATACTGCTCCAAACGGTTGCCAGTCAATGCAAAAGCCCTCGCGCCGGTAGACGTGACGCGAGGGCTTGGGGCCGAGAGGCCGGCGAAATTACTTCTTCAGACTCTTCATGTACGCGATGACAGCGGCGACTTCGTCATCCGTGTATTTGTAGGCCGGCATTTTTGTGTCGGGCTTGAGGGTTTTCTTCGGGTCGAGCAATGAACCTTTCAGAAACTCATCGGGGTGGTCGGCAGCGAGTTCCTCCATCGGTTTGCTCATCTTGCCGCCTTTGCCGTCAATCTGATGACACATCGAACATTTGGGCTTGCTGTCCTCCACGAGTTTCTTGCCCTTCGCGATTGCATCAGCATCGGCCCGCACGACAACCGCTGTAGCTACGAGGAATGTGACTGCCAAGATCATCGGCTTCATTTCGATCCATCCTTTCCTGGTTGGTTGGACTGTTGGACGTGGTCCAACTGTCTTTCTTCACGTTGGCATTTTGCGGGCCGGAAAGCGATTTTCAAGTCAGTCAGGATTTGCCGTCGGTCACACGCGATGGGTTGCGTGATTCCGCGCAAGGGAGTGCGCGATTCCGCGTGTGGCCGGCTCCCCGCCTGACGCGCCCGCACCATAAAGGCGGTCATGGCACCGGCAGTGCTAAAGTTCTGGCGGGATGCTTACGAGCCGGATGCTGTGGTTTTGGTTGTGCGTGATCGCGCTCACGGTGATCGCCGTCTCCAGTCTGGTCATCTACTGGTGCACCGCGCCGAAATAGCTTTGCATCCTTCACGCCCCTGCGTAACGTGACGACCCTTGCTGGAGGAACTGCGCATGTCAAAAGAATCCCCCGCCACCGGCCTCAAAGGTTGGATCGGCTACCGCCCCGAAATCAAAGTCATGGATTGTACCATCCGCGACGGTGGGTTGATGAACGATCACCAGTTCGATCACGATTTCGTCCGGCACATTTACCAAGCCAATGTCGCAGCCGGCGTGGACTACATGGAGATGGGGTACAAGGCCTCGAAAAAATTCGCCAGCCGCAGCGAACATGGCGCGTGGAAATTCTGCGATGAAGACGACCTGCGCCGGGTGGTCGGCGACAACCAAACCGCCGTGAAAATCTCCGTTATGGCCGATGCCGAACGCACCGATTATCACACCGACATTTTGCCCAAATCCCAGAGCGTCGTGGGCATGGTCCGCGTGGCGGCCTACATCCACCAAATCCCCAGCGCCCTCGACATGATCAAGGACGCCCATGACAAAGGGTACGAAACCACGATCAACATCATGGCCGTCTCCACTGTCCCCGAAGTGGAACTCGACAACGCCCTCGAAGCGCTGGTCGCCTCGCCGGTCGGCACGCTGTACGTCGTGGACAGCTTCGGCACGCTCTACAGCGAACAAGTGCAATATCTCATGCACAAGTTCCTCAAGTTCGCCAAGCCGGCGGGCAAAGAAATCGGCATTCACACCCACAACAATATGCAGCTCGCCTTCGCCAACACCATCGAGGCGATCATCCTCGGCGCGAACATGCTCGACGCCAGCATCGCCAGCCTCGGGCGCGGCGCCGGCAACTGTCCGATGGAGTTGCTGCTCAGTTTTCTCCACAACCCGAAATTCAATCTACGCCCGGTCCTCCACTGCGTGCAGCACCACGTCGAACCGATGCGCGCCAAACTTCGTTGGGGCTACGCCATTCCCTATCTCGTCACCGGCTATCTCAACCAGCATCCCCGCACCGCCATGAAGTTCATGGAAGAAACTGATGGCACCGATGTCGTGAAATTTTTTGACGCCGCGACCGATGAAGGGTAGTTCCGTTTCGGGTTCCGCGCGGTCGTGGAAAATTGACCATGCCAAAGGAACCAGAAGTAGTCGTCGTTAGTCGCAAGTATGCCGGCATCGCGATTCTCGCGCTGACGGCGATTCTCGTGTCGCTCCTGCTGCGTTTTGTCGCGCACACCGGCCCGGCGGTGTCTCACGTACCGTTGTTCATCGCGCTGGCGTTGGGCGGCGTCCCGCTCGTGTACGAATTGTTGCGCAAACTTTTCCACCGCGAGTTTGGCTCGGATCTGCTCGCGGGAATCTCGATCGTGACCGCCGTCCTGTTGGGCGAGTATCTCGCCGGCACGCTGGTCGTCTTGATGTTGTCCGGCGGGACGGCCTTGGAAAACTATGCGGTGCGCAGCGCCTCCTCGGTGTTGCGCGCACTGGCCAAACGCATGCCGGCGGTGGCGCATCGCAAACTCGGCACCGAAGTAACGGACGTGCCCTTGGCCGCGATTGCGGTCGGCGACACGTTGGTGGTGTATCCCCATGACATCTGTCCCGTGGACGGCGTCGTGGTCGAAGGTCGCGGCGTGATGGACGAATCATACCTCACCGGCGAACCCTACCAGATGTCCAAGACGCCCGGCTCCGACGTGCTCTCCGGCGCGATCAACGGCGAAGCGATGCTGGCGATTCGCGCGACGAAACTGCCCGTGGATTCCCGGTACGCCAAAATCATGGAAGTCATGCGCGCCTCGGAACAGCAACGTCCCCGGTTGCGCCGGCTCGGCGACCAACTGGGCGCGATTTACACCCCGGTCGCCGTGGCGGTGGCGGCGGCGGCGTGGGCGTTCAGCGGTGAACCGAGCCGGTTCCTCGCGGTGCTCGTGGTCGCGACGCCTTGTCCGTTGTTGATTGGGATTCCCGTGGCCATCATCGGCGCCATTTCGCTCTGTGCCAAACGCGCCATCATCATCAAGAAACCGGTCGTGCTGGAACAGATTGATGGTTGCCGCACCGTCATCTTCGACAAGACCGGCACGCTGACCTACGGCGAACCCCGGCTCACCGATCAAGTGTGCGCTCCCGGTCTTGCCCCCGAAAAAGTTCTGACGCTCGCCGCCAGTGTCGAACGGTACTCCAAACATCCGCTCGCCCGCGCCATTCTCGGTGCGGCGCGCGCCGCGCAGATCGAGTTTCAGGAAGTCAGCGAAATCGCCGAGCGACCCGGCGAAGGGTTGCGGGGAATCGTGGCCGGTCAGCCGGTGCAAATCACCAGCCGCAGCCGGGTCGGCGAACAGGCGGGAGCGCTCCCGCCGATGGGGGGCGGGTTGGAGTGTGTCGTGTTGGTGGATGGGCAGTTTGCCGCGTTATACCGGTTCCGCGATGAACCGCGCGCAGAAGGCGTGTCATTTGTCGGCCACCTGAAACCCAAACATCTGTTCCACAAAGTCATGCTGGTGTCCGGCGACCGGGAATCGGAAGTCCAGTATCTCGCGCAACGCGTGGGCATCACGGACGTGTACGCCGGCAAGAGTCCCGAGGAGAAACTGACCATCGTGCGCGCCGAGACGGCCAAGGCGAAAACGCTGTATTTGGGCGACGGCATCAATGACGCCCCGGCGTTGATGGCTGCCACGGTCGGCATCGCGTTTGGCCAGAACAGCGATATCACGAGCGAAGCCGCCGGTGCGGTTATCATGACGAGTTCGTTGGAGAAAGTGGATGAACTCATGCACATCAGCCGGCGGATGCGAAATATCGCGCTGCAAAGCGCGATCGGCGGGATGGCGCTGAGCTTGGGCGGAATGGTGTTGGCGGCGCTGGGCTATTTGCCGCCCGTGGCCGGCGCCATCGCGCAAGAGGTGATTGATGTTGTCGTGGTGGTGAACGCGCTACGCGCCGCGTTGCCGCCACGCGACCTCACCGATTTCGCCCCGGTCGCTTAGCCGGCTGATGCAGCCGGCGGCCCCTCATCCTGACCCTCTCCCCATCGGATGAGGTGAGGGGATTTCGGTTCGACTGCCATGTTACCAGTGCGTGACATTTCATGATGTTCGTCGCCTGAATTGTCGCGGTGTGGTGTAACTAAATGCCCGGCAAGCACCTGTAACTTGAGCGCTTGGTCTGGTTACCGAGTGCGAATGTCTGAATTGTGGACGCGGGCCGGGTGGCGATTTCATAGATTGACCCGTCTCTGGGTCGTTGGAAACAAAATAACAAAGGGGGATAGTTTGAAACAACAAACCTGTGGGTGGTTGTTAAGCGGATTGCTGGCGGTGACGATGGCGACGACGACGTTCGCCGTGCCGATCAGTATTGTGGGGGATGTGTCATTCACCGGAGAATACACGGTGGACAATGCGAATCTGTTGCTGGCGACGAAGTTCACCAGCTTCAGTAATGTCATCGTTGCCGACCCGAATGGCGCGTACGCGGGAACCGAGGGCGCGCCGGTGACGTTTACGGCACCGTTAATGTTTGCGTCTCCCACCTTGCCGAGCGTCTTGTGGACGTTCGACTTTGGTGGCAACACGTACGAGTTGTCCATGCTGACGTTGACCGTACCGTTCAAGACCAAAAACATACTGGTCATGGAAGGGGAAGGAATCGCCCGGATCACCGGCTATGAAGACACGCCGGGTTACTGGAACCTCACCGCGAATCGCGCGGGCGCGTCGTTCAGCTTTTCGTCCTCGGCCTCGGTCATTCCGGAGCCAACCAGCTTCATGCTGACCGGCTTGGGATTGGTGGCAGCGGGCCTCTTGCGCCGCCGGTTGCGCCACTCGTAGCCGCCTGTTCTAGTTGCAATCGTAGTCAGGGCGCGACCGCCGCACGGGTCGCGCCCTTTTGTTTCAGGCGGAGAGTTACTTCAGTGCACTCTCTTCGATATGGGGCGCGAGGTAACCGTATTTCACCAACCGGCGGCGGAGAGCGTCGCGTTCCAAACCGAGCAGCTCAGCGGCGTGAGTTTGATTCTGGCCGGCCCGTTCCATGGCTTGGCGGACGAGTTCGCATTCAACCGCAGTCAACTCAACACCACCGGGGGGGAGTTCGATGATCGGGCGTTGCGCGGCGGTGTTGCCGGCGCGGATTTCACTCGGGAGATGGTGCGGCTCGATGACGGGCGCGGATTCGAGGATGACCAGTCGCTCCATGACGTTGCGGAGTTCGCGGACGTTGCCGGGCCAGTCGTATTTCGCCAGCGCGTCGCAAGCGGCGGCCGACAGGGTCTTGACCGGCTTGGTGAACTCGGCGGCGAATTGTTGGACGAAATGCCGGGCGAGCACCGGGATATCGTCGCGCCGGTCGGCAAGAGCGGGGAGGTGGATGCCGATGACTTTGAGCCGGTAATACAAATCCTGCCGGAACTCCCCACGCGCAACCGCTTGGGTGAGGTTTTTGTTGGTGGAGGCAATGACCCGCACGTCCACCGTGATGTCTTTCTCACCGCCGACGCGCCGGAAGGTGCGGGTTTCGAGGACGCGGAGCATTTTCGCCTGCAACGCGAGTTTCATGTCCCCAATTTCATCCAGCAGCAACGTGCCACCGTCCGCCAATTCCAGCAGCCCCTTCTTGGTGCCCTTGGCGTCCGTGAACGCGCCGCGTTCGTGGCCGAACAGCTCACTCTCGAAAAGATTCTCCGGCACGGCGGAGCAGTTGATGTCGAGGAACGGCTGATCGGCGCGAGCACTGCCAAAATGGACCGCGCGGGCGGCCAGTTCTTTGCCGGTGCCATTGTCGCCCTCCAGGAGAATGGTGGTCGCGTCGCTGCCGGCCACTTTGGCGAGGAGTTCGCGCGTGGTGCGGATCAGCGGACTGACGCCCACGATGTTATCGAGGCCGAACTTGCGGCGTTGCTTGTCGCGCAAGCGGGTGACTTCCCGGCGGAGTTTGAGTTCGTCCCGCGCCTTTTCCAGCGCCACCCGGACTTCTTCGAACTCGAACGGTTTGCAGAGGTAATTGTAGGCGCCGAGGCGGACGCATTCGACGGCGTGCGCGATGCCGGTCTCGGCGGTGAGCATGATCACCGCGACTTCTTTTTCGAGTTTGCCAATTTCCTGAAGGACTTCCACGCCGTCCATGCCGGGCAGGCGGATGTCGAGGAGGACGAGGTCGAAGCCGTCGGCGCGAACGAGGTTGAGTCCTTCCTCGCCGGTGGGGGCGGATTCGGTTTCGTAGCCTTCGCGTTCGAGTTTTTGCTGGAGCGACCAGCGGACAAGTTTTTCGTCGTCAATGATCAGGACTTTAGTGCGTGGCATGGGTAAGCTCCGGTTGGGCGGGGATGATGGCCGCGGGGAAGGTGAGGGTGAACGTGGTGCCATGACCGGCCTGGCTGGCGACGATGATGGTACCACCGTGTTTTTCCATGATGCTGCGGGTGATCGCGAGGCCGAGGCCGGTGCCGCGATGTTTGGTGGTGAAGAACGGGGAGAAGATCTTGGCGAGGTTTTCCGGCGGGATACCCGCGCCGGTATCGGCAACGATGAGTTGCACGGCGGCCGTGGAAACGGTGGTCGTGACACTCAACGTGCCGCCGTCCGGCAGGGCTTGGACCGCGTTCAGGAGAACGTTGAGGATGGCTTGCTGCGCTTGTTTGGCGTCGGCCAGAATCGGGGGCAGGTCTGCCGGGAAATCTTCGACGAGGTGGATGTGGTGTTTGCGGACGTCGGCGCGAATCAAGGCGAACATCGGCCGGATCAGGACGCGCACATCGCACGGTTCGATCTCGGGATCGCGGACGCGAGCGAAGTCGAGCAGGTCGCACAGCGTGGTGTTGAGCCGTTTGATCTGGATGCGAATTTCACTGACGATTTCCTGATCGCCGGCCAGAACTTCCACGGCGGCGCCGATACCGGCGAGCGGGTTGCGGATTTCGTGGGCGATGCCGGCGGCGAGTTCGCCGATGGAAGCCAGCTTGCCGGCTTGTTGGATTTGTTGCGTGTGAGATTCGTGCAACTCGCGTTTGGCAGTTTCGAGGCTGGTGACCATCTCGTTGAAACCGTGGGCGAGTTGGCCGATTTCATCCTCGCTGGCAATCGGCGCGCGCGCGGTGAGGTCTCCCGTCTCGACCTGGCGCATGCGGGACAGGACGGCGCTGACAGGTTGGCTGACGAGCCGGATGATGAGCAGCCACAACACCGCGCCGACGAGGAGGAAGATGATCCCGCCGTACACCAGAAGCAGGTTGCGGTTGCTCGCGAGATTCGCCTCGGCCGGTGCGAGGGATTTCTCGACCACGATCGCGCCGAGATACGGCTGTTGCGGGTCGTGGCACTTTTGGCAGTTGGCGAGGTTGCGGATGGGAGCGATGGCCATCGCCAAATGCACGTCGGCCTCGCGCCGGGTCCCTTGGAGGATTTGATCGTCCTGAAACAGTTCCACCGGGGTCGCCAACGCCACGCGGCCGACTTCTTGGGTGACCGTTGAGAACATCACCAGCCCATCCGGCCGGATTACCCGGCCGCGAATGATTTCTTCGGACCGGACCAGTTGATCGAGGAATCGCTGCACTTCCGCGTGTCGGTCGCTCAGCATGACGCCGTTCAGATATTCGCGCACCATGGTGGCCGTCATGATGGTCTGAGCTTGCGTGCGTTCGCGCCACCAGACGCTTTGGACGCGGATGACAAAGTAGGTGTAAATCGCGATCACCATCGCCACGGTCACGCCGACGGCGATGAGAATCTTGGCGGTGAGGTTACGCCGGAGCATGGATCGCCACCTCCGGGGCTTGTTCGGGGTGGGGATCGTAATGTTCAAACAGCGGCAGGTATTTCGCCGCGAGCGCAAAAATCACCACACCGACCGAAACCAGATTCAACACCACCACCAACTCGATCCACGACGGCACGTAGTCCGCCCCCGTCGCCGGCAGGAGGCCGAACCACGCGACGTTGAGCCGGTTCAACGTCACCCCGGCCACCACGGAGGCTGCCGCGAAGAACTCGATCCGTCGTTCGCCGATCCAGACCGGCCGCAGGATGACGAAAATCGGCAATGTCAGCAAAGCCATCTCCAAAAGAAACGTGAAGCGTTGGAGCGGATACTCGAACGCATACACCCACGCATTGCGCGCCGTCAGATCGCTGACGCGCAAGAACAGATACAGCACCAGAAACGGAATCATCCCTTTGATCAACGAAATCGTGACGCGGGTTGGCAGGCTCTTGCGGAAAATCCAAAACGACAGCGTCGAGACCGCAATCGCCATCGCGAAGCCGGACACCAGCGCGCTGACAAAGAACAACAACGGCAACAGCGGTGTGTACCAGAGCGGCAACAGCTTGTTCGGCACGATCAGGAACAGCGAGCCGAGCGACGATTGATGCAGCGTCGAGAGGATCACGCCGCAAATGACAAACGGTACCGTGCAGGCGTGGACGATGCGTTCGAGGCGGTGCCAGCCGAGTTTCTCCAGCACGATGGGCGCAAACTCAACCGTCAGCACTCCGGTATAAAGCATCACGCACCACGACACCTCGAAGAGCACCGAGTGATGTTGCCAGAAAAAGATTGGCCGCCAGATTTGATGGTACCGGCCGAGATCCACAATCAACGACCCGGACGCCGACAGCATGTAGCCGAGATACGCCGCCAACACCACCGGCCGCAAGATCGGATAGAACGCCCGCACCCGGAAAATGTACACGCTGCACGCCGTCAAAAACCCACCGGCGGCAAACGCGATCCCGCACAAGACGAGTGCTTTCCAGATGCCCCAGGGGAATTGGTCGGAAAGATTCGTTACCGCACCCAGCCCGAGCAGATACCGCGACGCCAACGCATACCCGCCCAGCGCCCACAACACCGGCAGCAACACCCAGCCGAGCGTGTGGAAGGAGAAATGTTTCGGGTATTCCCGGCCGTTGAGAATCCAGCAAGCTAAAATCGCCGCCGCCACGCCGGCTCCCATTGCGACAAGCCGCACCAGCCAAAGGATGTAATTCACATCATGCATCTAGGTCACGCATGGGTTGCCCCCTTCCGGCTGCGGAGCCGGACGATCACACTCAATAACAACCCCACGCCAATGATCACGAAGGGCAGTTTCGCAATCGCTTTCCACGTCAGCGATGGCAACGGCGCGTCGGGCAGGTCAGCGCGGAAACCGAGTTTTTCAACCGGCGTGTTAGACAGATACAGCCACGAAGTGCCGCCGACCACTTTGTCGCCAAACAACTGGGAGTACCGTTTTGGCAGCGAGGTCATTCGCGCTTTGGCCTCCGCCAGCAGGTCGGCGCGTTTGCCGAATTTCAATGTGCCGGTCGGGCAGGCGGTGACGCAGGCCGGGGAGCGGCCGCTGGCGATCCGTTCACTGCACAAGTCGCACTTGCCGACGCGCGGCATCAGGGCGCTTTCCCATTCGTATTTCGGAATGTCGAACGGACAAGCGAGGATGCAATACCGGCAGCCGATACAGAGATGCTCGTGATAGATGACCGGCCCGGCCGCAGTTTTCTCCAACGCGCCGACCGGGCAGACCGAGACGCACGCCGGGTACTCGCAGTGCATGCATTGTTTTTTAACGGGCACCGCGCGGTCCTCGACGAGGGTGCGGGTGTGAAAACTCAATTTTCCTTCGCCGCGTTCGAATCCGACTTTCGCGCGGGGCAATCCCGGGAAACCCCACCGTACCCGGCACGCATTCTCGCACGCGCGGCAGTCAATGCACCGCGTCAGATCCACCAGCACACCCACCCGGTCTGACGGTTCCCCGGCATACGCGCCGCAAGCGAGTCCACATAATCCGGTCGTGAGGAACGCGCGACGCGAGACGCCGCACCGGCCCGTGGTGAGGTCGTTCATTTGCCCTCGCGGTGTTTTTTGTTCACCTGGGGCACCGCGTAGCCGATGACGAGTCCCAGCGCGAAAGCGATAATCACCACCGGGCCGAAGATGCGGCGGTTGGCGGCCAACGCGTCGCGGAGTTTGGTGGTGTGGGACTGGAGTTCCGCGACTTGATGGGTGAGGGCGACCGGCTCGATGGCTTTCAATTCCTGCACTTCCTTTTCCAACTCCGCCCGGCCGCTGCTGCTATGCACCATTTCGGCGTGGCATTTCGTGCAGGTTTCCGCGCCGACGCCGAAAGTGTGGCCGCGGACGCCGGTGCCTTTGATCTTGGGGCCGCTCTTGCCGGTTT
>Ga0105047_10013532_pt1 | contig 13033 bp, 9 predicted proteins | sample MAT04_FD_78384 | JGI IMG/M metagenome (GOLD analysis project Ga0105047, IMG submission 78384) | Freshwater microbial communities from Lake Fryxell liftoff mats and glacier meltwater in Antarctica - MAT-04 (megahit assembly) | ecosystem: Environmental > Aquatic > Freshwater > Ice > Liftoff... | reverse complement strand
ACGGACGCGCCATCCGCGCAAAGTTCGACGACCAGGACCGCATTCGCGAGCTCGAGCTGAAGGCGAAGCCGAAGTAGTTGTTAGTTAAATCGGCCTGTTCAGGCCGGTGCCCTGCTGTCCACGATGAACGTCGCCGGGCCATCATTCGCCAGCGACACCCGCATGTCCGCGCCGAACGCCCCGGTCGCGACCGGAACGCCGGTCGCCCGCACCGCCGTCACCAGGTCGTCGAAAATCCGCCGCCCGTCCTCCGGCGCCGCGGCCGAGTCGAGCGACGGGCGGCGGCCGTACCGCGTCTTCGCCGCGACCGTGAAGTTGCTCACGAGCAGGATCCCCCCGCCCACCTGCGTCACGTCGAGGTCGAAGTGCTTGTCGCCGCTCCGAAAGACGCGCAGGGTCGCGAGCTTGCCCGCCGTCCACGCAACGTCCTGCGGCCCGTCCTCGCGGTGGACCGCCGCCAGAACGAGCAGGCCCACGCCGATCTCGCCGACAACCGCCCCCTCGACGACGACCCTTGCCTCGGTGACGCGTTGGACGATGGAGATCATGGGTGGAGATCGTGCGTGGAGGTCGTGCGACTTTCGCGATGGGGCGGTAACGATTAACGATTAACGATTAAGGGGAGCCCGGGGGCCGATTCGTGCAGCAGCGTCCCCCACGTCCGGTGGGGGGTGACGCGGTCGATGCGGACGCGGACGGCCTGGCCGGTCAGGGGCTCGGGCGATTCGAAGTGGACGGTGAAGTAGCGCTCGCAGCGGCCGTGGCGGGCCTGCTCAGCGCCGTCGCCCCCCTGCTTCCGCTCGACGAGCAGTTCGACCGTCTCCCCCACGAACCCCCGGCGGCAGGCGTGGCTGAAGTCGCGGGCGCGGGTGTTCAGGGCCTCGATCCGCTCGTTCACGACGAGGCCGTGGATGAAATCGCGCGTCCACCGGGCGGCGGCCGTCCCGGGACGCGGCGAGAACGAAAACGCGTGGACATGGACGAACCCGGCCCGCTCGACGACGTCGAGCGTCTGCGCGAACGCGCCGTCCGTCTCGCCCGGGAAGCCGACGATGACATCCGTCGTCAGCGCGGGCCGGTCGAACGCGCCTCGCACGTCGTCCACCATCCGCAGGAAGTCGTCGCGCGTGTACTGGCGGTTCATCCGGTGCAGCAGCGCGTCCGACCCGCTCTGCAGCGGCAGGTGAAAGTGCGGCACGACCTGCGCGTGCGACCGGAGCACGGCGACGAGCGCGGGCGTCAGGTCGCCCGGCTCGAGGCTGCTGAGGCGCAGGCGGCGCAGGCCGGGCACCCCCGTACACAGCGCCTCCACGAGGCGCCCCAGTGGCGCCCCGGCGTCATCCCCCTGCTGCCGCCGCCGCAGCGCTGTCGCCTGCCCGTACGCCCCGAGGAAAATGCCCGTCAGCACCAGCTCCACGTGCCCGACCGCCACCAGGGCCCGCGCCTCGCGCACGGCGTCCTCGACCGGCTTGCTCCACACCCCCGGCCGCAGGCGCGGGATGATGCAGTACGTGCAGTGCGCGTCGCACCCATCCTGCACCTTCAGGTACGCGCGTTGGTTGGCTTCGCGGCGAACGCCCAGCAACGGCAAAGCGACCGTGCCGCGAACCAGAATTTTCTTGACGCGGCCCGCCCCGAGTGCTTTACTGGCCTGCGTGAGTTCGCCGGCCGAAGTTCCATCCTGACCGTTCCTTCCCAGACCCCCAACAGACCCTCCCGGCGGCTCCATTGCCAAAGGCGTAGAGAACCCGGTTTCCGCAGACGATTCGGTTTGCCACTCGGTTTGCCAAGCTGCCAGCAGGCGGTCCAGCTCGGCCGCGACGTCGTCGTGATGAGTGAGCACCGCGTCCACGCCCGCCAGCGCGGTCGCCCGTGACTTGTCACTCGTCGCCCAGCACCCGGTGACGATCGTTCGGGACCGGCGCGACGTCGCCCTCGGCGCGCCGACAAGCGCCCCGCCGACCGACTCCGGCGGCTCCGTGGCGAGCGGGAGCCGCACCGACCGCCGCACGCTCTGGCGGCTCTTGCTCGCGGCCTGCACGGTCACGCTGCACGTGTTCACGACCCGCAGGTCGGCCTCGTCCGCGCGATCGACCGGCCGCAGCCCGCGCAACTCCAACAACGTCGCGATCTGCTCGCCCTCGTACTGGTTGACCTTGCACCCGAGCGTGGAAATGTGAAACGTCCGCATGCCTGCTGACCCGCACCCGCCAACGAACGGGAGGTGAACGACGCCAAAACCAACGCCCCTCGGAGGATGACGCGCCCCACAGGGTTTCGTCGGCCCGCGGCCCGCCGACGTGTGCGACGTGAGCACGCGAAGCGCCGCTAGGTTCTATGCTGCCGTCGAGCGCCGAGCAAGCAGGCCCGCCCGCCGCCGGCCCGTCCCGGCCCCCTGCCGGTACGAGCCCCGGCTACGTGCCCCCACCGCGCGAGCGCTTCGCCGGTCGCCCCAGTTTGACACCTTGGATCCGCACCACTGGCGACGCGGCGACCGTTCCCGCCGTTGCGCCGACGGGCGGCGGACCGACGAAACCACAACGCCCCGCAACGCCCCTGGCGCGACGCGCGCCGGAACTCCCCGCCCACCCGGGCGTACTATATAGTGGCGCCCGAGGCACGCGGCGGCGTGCCGGCCCCGACGGCGCGCAAACGGCCGCGCCAGTTGAATGATGCGACTGAAGCGGTTACACCACTGACTACGCACCCGGCCCGCGCGCGCTCCCCCGTTGGCGCGCGGCCCGCAGTCCGGCTCGCCCCGTTCCCCCCGCGCCCCCCCCGACCCGCGCGCGGCGGCCGCGGCGCGAGCCAACGCGAGGAGAAACTATGGCCAGCGCCCGCGCCGCCTGGGGTATCGACATCGGCAACCGCGCCCTCAAGGCGATCAAACTCGTGAACGGCCCCGAGGGCCTCCGCGTCGACGACTTCGACGTCATCGAGCACGAGTCGATCCTCTCCAACGCCGGCGACAACAAGGAGTCGATGATCCAGTCCGCCCTGGCGAACTTCGTCCAGCGGCACGACGTGAAGAAGATCCCGTTCGCCATGAGCGTGAGCGGCCAGTCGAGCTTCGCCCGGTTCATCAAGCTCCCGCCCGTCGAGCCCAGGAAGATCCCCGAGATCGTCCGCTTCGAGGCGATCCAGCAGATCCCCTTCCCCCTCGACGACGTCGAGTGGGCCTACCAGCTCTTCGAGTCCGAAGACAGCCCCGAGGTCGAAGTCGGCATCTTCGCCATGCGCAAGGAGCTGGTTGACCGCCAGATCTCCTATCTCACCAACCTCGCCCTCAACGTCCAGGTCGTGCAGATGTCCCCGCTCGCGGTCTACAACGCGATGCAGCACGACGGGCGCATCAAGGGCACGACCATGTTCATGGACGCCGGCGCCGAGAACACCGACCTGGTCATCGCCGACGCCGAGACCGTCTGGCTCCGCACCCTCCCGATCGGCGGCAACAACTTTACCGAGACGCTCGCCAAGGCCTTCAAGCTCAACTTCACCAAGGCCGAGGAGCTCAAGCGCAACGCCGCCACCAGCAAGTACGCCAAGCAGATTTTCCAGGCGATGCGCCCCGTCTTCGCCGACCTCGTCGCCGAGATCCAGCGGTCGATCGGCTTCTACACCGCCGGCCACCGCGATGCCCGCATCAAGAAAATCATCGCCCTGGGCAGCACCTTCCGCCTGCCCGGCCTCCAGAAGTACCTCCAGCAGAACCTCCAGATCGAGGTCGAACGCATCGACGCCTTCCGCGCCGCCCCCCCGGCCGACGGCAAGCTCGCCGCACAGTTCTCCGAGAACCTCGTCTCCCTCGCCGGGCCCTACGGACTGGCCCTCCAGGCGATGGGCGAATCCAAGATCGCCAGCTCCCTTCTCCCCGCCCGCATCCGCAAGGAAAAGATGTGGCGGGAGAAGACCAAGTGGTTCGCCGCCGCCGCCGCCCTCTTCCTCTTCGGCACCGGCCTGGGTTACGCCCGCTACTTCATGGACGATGGGGCCTTCAACAAGAACGAGTCGCAGCGCGACCGCCAGACGCAGACGGTCAAGGCCGCCCAGGCCCTGGACGCCCAGTACGCCAACGACGTCCAGAGCAAGGGCGCCGAGGACCGGACGCAGATCCTCCAGGTCCAATCGCTCCAGAACGGCCGCCACGTCTGGGCCCACCTCTTTAAGGACATCCACGAGGCCCTCCCGCAGGATCCCGCCCTGGCCGGCAAGACGCCCGACCAGTACAAGCTCGTCAAGCCGCGCGGCGAGCGCAACGTGATTTACATCGACTCAATCCGGGCCCTCAACAGCTACTCGGTGGACCTCGCGAAGGTCATCGACCCGCAGCAGACGCCGGACGACGACTTCGGCCGGCTGGCCAACACGGGCGGCGCGGCCGGGTCGGCGGCAACGCCCGCCCCGCCGGCCAACCCCACCGAAGCCGCGCCCCCCAGCACGGTCCGCGGGTTCCTTGTCACGGTCCGCGGCTTCACACCCCGCACGGTGCAGAACAGCGCCGGCCGCCTGCTGATCAAGCAGACCCTAGAGGCCAAACTCGCCACGCTCACCGCCAAGGCGGCGTGGGACATGACGCCGCGAAAACCCTACTACGTCGCCCGCATCTGGCTCGCGCAGGCAGGCCGCCGCCGCAGCACGATTAACCGTGAGCTCGACCAGACGTTCACCCCGGTCGCCGCCCTGACGACCGCCATGACCGTCACGGGCGGCGGCGGCGCCGTCCGCCCGGTGGTCCCGACGACGCCGCAGATCCCGGCCGACCAGATCGATCCCATGACCGGCGAGCCGATCCAGCAGGGTCAGGACGCTGACACCGAGTTCACCCTGCTGATCGCGGTCGTGCTCGACCCGCCCCGCCCCGCGCCGCCCGCCGACGCCGAGGAGCAGCGGGCCGACGCCCGCTGAGCGGTTCTGAGCCGTCCCGGCCGCGCGGCGCGCGGCCGGGCATTCGCCGACAAGCACCTGTGGAGCGACCGATGGACATCGTCAAAAAAAACATGTGGAGCATCGTGGCGGGCGGGGTGGCCCTGATCGCGATCGTGCTCTCGTTCCTGCCGTTGGGCGGGATGGTCGGCGACCTGAACAAGAAGCTCCAGGAGCGCAAGCGCCAGTACCAGTCGATCCAGTCCCTGATCAACAAGCCGCGGCAGGTCCCCCAGGTTGACCCAGACACCTCCGAGGTCGCCAACCTGCCGGCCTTTCCGAGCAGGAACGTGATCGCTTGGGGCATCGAGATCACAACGCGCGTCCACGAGCAGACCGTGGAACTCCTCCGCACCGCCAAGGAGTTCAACGACGGCAAGCTCCCCGACGGCACCGCCCGGCACCTGGCGCTTTCGTTCGAAGCGACCAACCGCACCGTTGATCCGTACGGCTTCGCCGACAACTACGACGCGTGGGTCAAGCCCATCACGGTCAAGACCGGCACCTTCACACCCAAGAGTGGGCGGGCCGACCTCGCCCGGACCGGCGGCGCTGCCGCCGACCCCGCCGTCCCCGCCCCGCCGCCACCGTCTTCCCTGTTGCCCGGCGGAAAGCTGCTCCTGATGATCAAGGCCGGCGTGGCGCCGACCAACGACGAGTATGAGTGGCGCAAGGAGCAGAAGCGCGAAGATCTCGCCAAAACTGCGACGCCCGGCCGGGTCTTCGGCGGCACCGCCGTCACGGCGACCCCCGAGGAGCGCGCCGAGGCGGACCGTACGACGTACGCCGCCCTGATGGAGGTCGCCGCCGCCGTCCGCAGGGAGCGGGCGATGGCGATCAACACCTACGTCCCACCCGACGGCGGCGTCGCCTATCACCCCGCCATCCTCGCCGCCCGCAACGCCAACCAGGCCCCGCGCCGCCCCGACATCTGGTACGCCCAGATCGGCCTGTGGCTCCAGCAGGACCTGTTCCAGGCGATCCACGACGCCAACGTCGCGGGCAAGACGACCAACGTCACCAACTCGGTGGTCAAGCAGGTCCTCCGGGTCCTGATCGAGGACAAGTACGTCACCGACCGCGGGCCGGTCAACCCCATGGGCGCCGGCCAGACCGGCGCCCGCGGCCCCGAAGACCCCGGCGCTGCGCCGGCCGGCATCGGCGGCACCGCGAGCCCGGTCTACGCCGTCTCACCCACCGGCCGCGTCTCCAACCCCCTCTACGACGTCTTCTGGGTCACTCTCGTCGTGGACCTCGACGCGACCCGCCTTGAGCTGTTCCTCAACGAGCTGACCCGCGCCAAGCTCATCACCGTGCTGTCCATGGACCTCGTTGCCGTTGACCGGGCGGCCGCCCTCGACGCGGGGTTCGACTACGGGCTCAGCCCCGTCGTGCGGGCCTATATGAAGGTCGAAGTGGTCTACTTCCGCGAGTGGATGGTGCGGAGCATGCCCAAGGACATCATGACCCTGCTCAACATCCAGCCCGCCGCCGCCGCGCCCCTGCCGTAGGGCGGCCGGCGGAGCGGCGACGCGCAACGATTGGTCCGAGTGGTCACCCCCAGGGACGAGGTGCCTTATGCAAAAGTTGACGGCTTTTCTCGAAAAAAACGTGGAGTGGGTCGCGCTGGGCCTCGGCGGGCTCTGGCTGTTGTACGTCGGCTACGCCTACTTCATGAGCAACCCGATCGGCGTACGCATTGAGGGCACCAAGCTCGTCCCCGCGGGGGAGGTTGACCAGGTCGTGGACAAGCAGGTCGACAAGTTGAAGCAGCGCATGGAGGACAAGGCGCCCAACATGCCCCTAAAGGACCCGGTGAAGGCGTTCGCCGACACCATCAACAACACGTCATTCCAGCCGACCGTTCTGGCCGGCGTGTGGGTGAACTCGCCGGCTGGAAAGGTGGGCGGGACGACCCCGCCGCCGCCACCACCAAAGGAAGATCTCGCCAGCAGCCCCAAGGTCCCGCCCACAACGCTGGTCGGCGTCGTTTCCGGGCGATCGCTCATCATGCCGCCCACGCCGGCTGCGGGCGGCGCGGCGCCGGTCGTGCCGGTGGGCGGCGCCGGCGCAGCCCAGGCATTGGGCGTGGACCGTGACTGGACCTCGGTCTTCGTCGCGCTCGACGAGCTCCTTCTCGCCCAGGCGTACGAGGCCGCGAAAATCCCCGCCCAGGCCCGCGTCATCCCTCCCACCGTGCTGATGGTCCAGCTTGAGCGCGAGGAACTGCTTCCCAACGGCCAATGGGGCAAGTCCACGATCGTCCGCCCGCTCGCGAACAACCCGAAGGGCCCGACGGAGCTGCCCACGGCCGCCGACGCACAGGTCGCCTACGTCAACGCCCTGAAGGAGACCGCCACCCAGGACGCCGTCGTCCGCCCGCCCTTTCATCCCATCGTCGGCGGTGATCAATGGGGCACGCCCGACCAGCCGCGCGTGAAACCGGTGGGGGACCATGGCGCGTCAACCCCGGCCGTCACGCCGCCGCCCGCCGATACCCCGAACGCCGGCAAGAAGGGCCCGAACACCGGCAAGAAGGGCGGCAACACCCCCAGGGGCGAGGGCGGCACGTCCAAGGGCGGCAAAGCCCGTCCGGCGATGTACATCGAAGACCCCGTCGCGGCCCGGATCTTCTTCGAGGTGCCCGCTCCCGCCGCCGCCGGCCAAGGCGCCAAGGGCACCCTGTATTGGGCGCACGACGACTCGCGCGAGCCGGGCAAGACCTACCGCTACCGCGCCCGGATCCTCATCCTCAACCCCCTCTACCAGAGCTCCAAGGTCGCGGCCGACCCCGCCGACGAAAAGGTCCTGGCCCTGCCGACCAAGCCCGACGAGGGATGGTCGGAGTGGAGCCAGCCCGTGACCACCGACCTCCGCGAGCGCTTCTTCGTCGCCCGCGTGCCGGGCATGTTCGGCAAGCCACGGACGTACGCCGTCGTGCGCCTCTACCGCTTCCAGGCGGGCAAGTGGGCGATGGAAGAGGTCAACGTCGCCGCCGGCGATCCGCTGGGGTCCACCGACTGGACCGTCGTTGACATCCGGCCCGTACGCGGCGGGGCCGACGACGCCGTGATCGCGATCAACCCCGAGGGCCGGCAGGAGATGCGCCTCGCCCGCGCCGACAAGGACGCCGAGGACGCCTTCCGCCGCGAGGTCGGCTTGAACCCGCCCCCCGCCGCGGCCCCCATTGGTGCCCCCATCAATCGCGTGTTCCAACCCTGACCCCGTCGCCGACCGACCGAGCCAGATCGAACGCCGCCGGGCCGCCTTCGGGCGGCCCGGCCGCGTAATGCGACCCGCACATCCCTTGTCGCCGGGCCGACCCGCTCATATTATCCACAGGACGCAGACAGCCACGCACCCTTGGGAGCTTCGAATGACCGTGAGTAACGCCGTCAATACCCCCGCGACCGCCGCCGCCCCCCAGCAGCCGACCTCCGGCCCCAACATCGTCCTCCGCATCCGCCGCCAGGACGCCCCCGGCAAGCCGGCCTACGTACAGGAGTTCTCCATCCCGTACCGGCCCAACATGAACATCATCTCCTGCCTCCAGTACGTCGCCGCCCACCCGGTGACGACCGACGGGACGCAGACGACCACCCCCGTGTGGGACTCCGGCTGCCTTGAGGAGGTCTGCGGCGCCTGCACGATGGTCATCAACGGCAAGACCCGACAGGCCTGCTCCGCCCTCGTGGACAAGCTCGGCGCCCCCGGCGAGCCCATCACGCTCGAGCCCATGGGCAAGTTCCCCCTCGTCCGCGACCTCTTCGTGGACCGCCAGCGCCTCTTCAACGACCTCAAGAAGACCAAGTGCTGGGTCCCCATCGACGGCACCTACGACCTGGGCCCCGGGCCCGCCGTCTCGCAGGAGCTGCAGGACCAGCGCTACCCCCTCTCCCGCTGCATCAGTTGCGGCTGCTGCCTCGAGGCCTGCCCCCAGTACACCCCCGCCAACCAGTTCGTCGGCGCGGCCGTCATCAGCCAGGTCCGCCTCTTCAACGACCACCCCATCGGCAACGCCCTCAAGGACCAGCGCCTCGACGTCCTGATGGGCGACGGCGGCGTCGCTGACTGCGGCAAGGCCGGCAACTGCGTCGAGGTCTGCCCCAAGGAGATCCCCCTGCTCGAGTCGATCGCCGCCGTCCAACGCCAGGCGACCGTCTACACCGTGAAACGCTTCTTCTCCAAATAGTTGTTAGTTGCCAGTTGTTAGTTGTTAGTGACGGGTGGGCCGGCGCGCGCGGGTGAAGGAAGTCACCGGTCGTGGGCTCGAAGTGGGCGTATGCGCTGGTCGCGCTCGTGGGGGTGGCCCGCGCCGGGGGAGATTTCGCACGACGTGGTCTGCGTCACCGCGGGCGGCGCGCGCGTGACGGCGACGGGAAAAGGACAATGGGTCGAACCGGCGGTTCCGGAGACTCGCTGGCGGGCCGTGCTGGCGGGAGTTGTGGGCGCGGCGGCTACTGCTTCGGCCGCGCGGTACGGGCGCTGTCGCGGCGGGGGGTGGTCCGGTAGGCTAGGGGGGATGCAGAGCGACATTGACCGGGTGCTGATTTCACAGGAACAGATCGCCCGCCGCGTGCGGGAGATGGGGGCGCAGATCACGGCCGACCACGCGTCGGCGGCGGCGGACGGAGGCGAGATCACCATCGTGCCCGTGCTGACGGGGGCGATGATCTTCGCGGCCGACCTGATCCGGCACCTGCCGATGCGGATGAAGATCGGCCTGCTGACCGTCAGCAGCTACCCGGGCGCGTCCCTGCGGTCGCAGGGGGCGAGCGTGATTGCGAAGCAACTGGGGGACCTGGCGGGGCGGCACGTCCTGCTCGTGGACGACATCCTGGACAGCGGCGGGACGATCAGCGTCGTGCGGTCGCTGTTGGAGACGCTGGGGCCGGCCAGCGTGAAGACGTGCGTGCTGTTGCGCAAGGACCGCCCGGAGGCGCTGGCGACGCCGGCGGATTACGTGGGGTTCGACATCCCGGACGAGTTCGTGGTCGGGTATGGTCTGGACTACGACAACTACTACCGGAACCTGCCCGAGATCGTGACCCTCAAGGGGCACGTGACCGGGGCGCAGTGACCGGGGCGCCGCACACAGCGAAGGCAGGCGGGCGATGACCACGACGACTACGACCACGACACCATCGTTCGGGCGCGGGGCGCGGCGGGACCCGCGGGCCGCGCGCGCGGCGGGGCGTACCCCCCTGCCGGGGCGGGCGGCGGCGGGCGGCGGCGCGTGCGACGTGCGGGCGGCGGAGGTGGGGGCGGCCGCGGCGGCGCCGGCGGCGACGCCGGTGGAACTGACGTCGGTCGGCGCGCTGCTGGCGGGACGGATCCTCCAGGACGGGGAGACCATCCTGATGATCCTGCGGCCGTCGGCGTGGTTCATCGTGCTGTCGGGCATCAAGTTCGTGACGGCCGTGGCGATCCTCGTGCTCCTGGCGGCGCGGCTGGACGAGCACCTCCAGCGGAACCTGCGCCTCTACCTGGAGGCGGGCATCTTCCTGGCGGCCGGGCGCATCGTCCTGGCGGCGCTGCAGTGGACGGGGCGGCTCTACGTGCTGACGGACCTGCGCGTGCTGCGGTTGTCCGGCATCTTCGCGCTGGACCTGTTCGAGTGCCCGCTGCGCAAGGTGGCCAACGTGCAGGTCTACGCGACGATGCGCGAGCGGCTGTTCCGCCTGGGTTCGATCGAGATCACGCCGCACGACGAAAAATGCCCGCCCGGCGCGTGGCAAATGGTCGGCCGCCCCAGGGAAGTGCAGGAGGCGATCCTCCACGCGATCCACCGTGCAAAGCAGAGCGGCTCGGGGGCGTAGGGATGGACGCGAGGAGTCCTGAGTTCAGAGTTTAGAGTTTAGAGTTTAGAGTTCAGGGCATTGGCTTGACCTCTTCTCTTCTTCGTGCCCCTTCGTGTTCTTCGTGGGGAACCTTCTGCTCCGTGGCATCGCGGGGCCGGCACGATATCATGGGGGCTTCATCGTATTTACCCCTCAGGCGAAGGAGCAAACTCGTGGCCATTGGCATCGGCATCAGCTCGTGGGTGTGGACCAGTCCGTTGGACGACAGTTCGCTGGAACTGATCCACAAGGCGAAGCAGTTCGGGTTCGACGTGTTCGAGCTGGCGCTGGAATCGCCGCACCAGTTCGACTACGCGAAGGCGGCGCGGGTGCTCAAGGAGGCGGGGATGAAGGCCGTGGTCTGCGGGGCCTGGGGGCCGGACCGGGATTTGACCAACGACGACCCGGCGCTCCGCCAGAACTCGCTGGATTACGCGCGGGCGGCGCTGGAGTGCTGCGAGGCCGTCGGGGCGACCGTGCTGCCGGGGCCGATGTACTCGGGCGTCGGCAAGCGGCGGTACGTGGCGCCGGAGCAGCGCAAGCGCGAGTGGGAGCTGGCCGTCACCGGGATCCGGCAGATGGCGAAGATGGCGGCCGACCACGGCGTCACGCTCGCGGTCGAGCCGCTGAACCGGTTCGAGACGGACCTCGTGAACACCGCCGCCCAGGGGATCCAACTGTGCAAGGACGTGGGGGAGCAGAACGTGGGGCTTCTGCTGGACACGTTCCACATGAACATCGAGGAAAAGAACACGTACGCCGCCATCAAGGCGGCCGGGCCGCTGGTGAAGCACGTCCACGCATGCGAGAACGACCGCGGGGCGCCGGGGAGCGGGCTGGTGCACTGGGCGGAGGTGGGCAAGGCGCTGAAGGAGATCGGGTACGCCGGGGCGGCGGTGATCGAGTCGTTCACGCCCAACATGAAGACGATCGCGGCCGCCGCCGCGGTGTGGCGGCCGTTCGCGGCGTCGCAGGATGATCTGGCGCGGGACGGGGCGAAGTTTTTGCGGGGGCTGCTGGGGTAGGGGCGGCCGTCCGCGGTGCGGACCGTACGGGTATGGTGGCCCACCGCTTCAGCGGTGGGGGCGCGAATCGGACACTCCGCACGGGCGGCCCGCCTGGGCCGCCCGTGCCACCCATGCTCTACCCGACACCGTCTACCGCAGCTTCTTCACCTCGAACGGTTCGCCGGCCAACGCGCGCTTGACGTAGGCGCCCCAGTACGGGGTGGGGGCGTAGGTCCAGTCGAGGATGGCCTTGGGGGCCGCCTTGGGGTGGAAGCTCCAGGCCGTCCAGTGGAGCTTGTGCTTCTGGACCACGCCCAGGAAGTCGGGGGCCCACGTGTGGGGGTCCTCGTGGGCGCTGGCGGGGATGAAGCTGAGGCGCTCCACCTCGCCGCCGCACTCCCCGATGAAGACGGGGTGTTTCTCGGCCACGGCGAGGAACTTCTTCTGCCAATCGCGCTTCCACGGGTAGACGTGGCTGGAGTAGATGACCCCGTTGCCCTGTTTGTCCGTCAACGCGTGACCCTCCAGGATGCCGGAGAGGTCGTAGCCCCAGTCGAGGCCGCCGGCGATGACCACGTTCCTGGCCCCGGTGGCGCGGACGGTGTCGAGGAGGGTCTGCATGCCGACCGCCTCGAAGCGGGTGACGGCCTCATTGTTCTCGGCGATCGCGCCGTCGCCGGTGGGCTTCTTCTTTTTCTCCGTGACGGTGCCACCGTTCCGCCAGACGTCCCACGTGATGTCGTGCGGCTCGTTGAACAGCTCGAAGAGGACGGCCGGGTGGTTCTTGTACCTGGTAGCGGCGTCGGTCCAGAAGCGCACATGCTCGGCGGCGGGGGCGCGGAAGCGGTGGAGGTCGAGGACGAGGTACGCCCCACGGCCGGCTGCGCTGTTGATGGCATCCTCCACGAGCTGGCGGTAGCCCGCGCCGCCATCGTTCTGGTGCGGGCCATCCCCGTACCAGAACTGCTCCTTGACGGGGAGGCGGATCACGTTGGCCTTCCACTGCTCGATGCCCACCTCGACGGACTTGAGGATGCTCTCGCCGGTGGCCGACCACTCAAGGCTGGGGATGGCCAGCCCCTGGAGCCACACCGCCTGCCCCCCGACGGTCTGAAGCTGATTGCCGACGACGCGCAGGGCCTTGGGGAGCTTGTCCGCCGGCGGGACGGGCACCTTGGCGACGACGGCGGCGATCGCCCTGGTCGAAGGGGCTGCGCGCGGGGCAGGCTTGGCGATCGCCTCGATCGCGGCCGGGTCGGT
>Ga0105047_10013531_pt1 | contig 13034 bp, 11 predicted proteins | sample MAT04_FD_78384 | JGI IMG/M metagenome (GOLD analysis project Ga0105047, IMG submission 78384) | Freshwater microbial communities from Lake Fryxell liftoff mats and glacier meltwater in Antarctica - MAT-04 (megahit assembly) | ecosystem: Environmental > Aquatic > Freshwater > Ice > Liftoff... | reverse complement strand
GGCTCGGCCCATTCAACAAATGCAATGGAAAGGCATAAGCATTTTAAAGATATGATTGAGGTAGGCCACCCAACGAGTTGGGCAGATTTACCAGGTATTTCTTCGGGAAAAATTGTCATAGAAGATGATGTTTGGATTAGTTTTGGGGTGACTATTTTAAAAGGTGTAACTATCGGGCAAGGTAGTGTTGTCGCGGCAGGATCGTTGGTTACATCAGACATTCCACCTAATTCCTTTTATAGGAATCTCATCCAGCCGATAATTACTCCAATTCAAAACCGAGGCGAAAATTGAATCTCTTACAGGCTATATATCGACGAGTTTTTCCGCCTCGACCAATATGCCTTACAGGGAAAAATACAGTTTTAGCACCTGAATTTCGAACTGATATTCGCGAGAACCCAGTCCTGGAAAGAATTTATATAGGTAATAATAGTGTTGTGGGGTGTTCGATTGTTTTAGAGCGAAAAATTGGCAATGTTGTGATCGGAAATAATACTTATATAGGTGCTTCTACAATAATTTGTAGTGAAAATATCACAATAGGGTCTGACGTATTAATTGCCTGGGGTGTAACGATAGTAGATCACGATTCTCATTCCTTGGACTGGAATAAACGAATAAACGATGTTCACCAATGGCGCGAAGGTTATCTAAATGGGAATTTAGCTGGAGCAGCCAGCCAAAAGGATTGGGATGTAGTTCCGAGGGCGCCAATCAAAATTGGTGACAAAGTGTGGATCGGATTCAACGCCATAATTTTAAAGGGCGTTTCTGTTGGGACTGGAGCAGTGATTGCGACAGGGGCTGTTGTCACAAAAGATGTACCTCCCTGGACCGTTGTAGGTGGCAACCCTGCACGAGTCATCAAACAACTAGAGCCTGCGCATTATGACTGACAATTTTATTTCCTGGGAACAAGCTGTAGTTTGGCTCAGGCAACAACCGGAACAGCTTGAGTTGGTGTGTTCCTGTTATTACGATGACCCTTTGTTTGCGGCTGCCAAAAGATTTGCGGCAAGTATTGAATGGTTGGCCACAGTTAAGTTACTGCCTCATATGCCTGGACGTGCGCTTGATTTTGGCGCTGGCCGGGGTATTAGCAGCTATGCTCTCGCAGCAGCTGGGTGGCAAGTGACGGCTCTTGAACCGGATTCGAGTGATCTGGTAGGCACGGGGGCGATTAATGCTTTGGCCAAAGAATCGCAACTTCCTATTACCGTTGCAAATGGTTACGCAGAAGAGATGGAATTTGACAATAATTCATTCGATTTGGTGTATACGCGCGAGGTTCTCCACCATGCGCGTGATTTAAACAGTATGATGTGTGAAGCAGCCCGTGTGCTAAAACCCGGAGGAATGTTCTTTGCCTGTCGTGAACATGTTATAAGTAATAAACTGGATCTGCAAGTTTTTAAAGAAAACCACGCTCTTCATCATTTGTATGGGGGTGAATATGCTTTCCTTCTCGGTGAATATCTGGCAGCTATACACACCAGTGGGCTAAAAGTTAAAAGGATTTATGGGAACTACGAGACAGCCATTAATTATTTTCCATTATCTGAAGACAGGTTGTGTGAGATCATAAGCAGCCCCGTAAGAAAACTAGTAGGTTCGCGATTGACAGATTTCCTTTTCAATTCCCAAGCCCCCTGGTTTGATAAATTAGTGGAGCTAATGGCTGCATTAAGGACCCGTTTTGATGACACTCCAGGGCGCCTTTATACTTTTGTTGCCATCAAACCTTTATGAAGAAACTTCTTATTACGGGCGCTGCGGGATTTTTGGGCAGAACCTTTTCTCGCTATTTTTCTAGAAAAGGCTGGCAGGTTTTTGGTATAGATAAAATTTCGGAAGCAGAAGCCCCACTTGCTGACTTGAAAACTTATGTTAATTTAGAATTACCCCACCCCAATTTTTTAGAAATTCTACGTGTCTGGAAACCAGATGCTTGCATCCATGCAGCAGGGCGTGCATCAGTGCCTTTATCCATGCAAGATCCAGCATCAGACTTTTCTGAAGGCCCTGCTTTAACATTTTATGTACTGGACATGATCAGGCAATATTGTCCGCAATGCTCTTTCGTATATCTATCGAGTGCAGCTGTTTATGGAAACCCGCTGTCTTTGCCTGTGCAAGAAAATCAACTTTTGCAGCCTATCTCTGCTTATGGTTACCATAAATGGCAAAGCGAAATCCTTTGTGAAGAATTTTCGCGACTTTTTGGAGTAAAGACAGCAAGCGCCAGGCTTTTTTCTGCTTATGGGCCATGGCTGCGCAGGCAGGTGTTGTGGGATATATGTTACAAGGCTGCGGTTGAGAAGGAAGTCGTGTTACAAGGTACTGGCATCGAAAGCCGCGATTTTATTCATTCTCTCGATATCGCATTGGCACTTGAGACCATTATTAATTCTGCACCGTTACAAGGGGAAGCATACAATGTTGCGAGTGGGCAGGAGACAAATATTTTTCACCTTTCTCAGATGATCATTCGGAGTTTAGGTATTCCTATCATTCCCAAATTTTCAGGTTCTTTGCCTGAGGGGACTCCTCTAAATTGGTGCGCAGATATCTCTAAAATTTCAGCGTTAGGTTTTTCACCTGAGATTGCACTCGAGGATGGCATTAAGCACTACGTAGCCTGGTTTGAGAATACTATAAGGGAAAGAGGAGATAGCGGGTGACACGTATTGCTTTTGCTTTTAGCCCGGGTGCTGCATGGATTGGTGGATTATCCTATTATGATAATTTACTTACCATAGTTAATCGTGAACGAGATCCACAAAAATACCGTTTGATCGGGTTATTACCAACAGGTGATATTCGTTTTGATGGTATTGCGCGTCATTTTGATGAAGTATACAAAATAGCACCCGCTAGTTTATTTGGAAAGGGGGTGAACAATTTTTCCCGTATTCTTTCAGAAAAGAATTCTACCGCCTGGCTTTCGCCCGAGTCGCCTTTATCCAGATCATTACGCCATGTTCATGCAGATGTCGTTTTTCTAAAAGAGGATCCACTCGCGAACTTTCGTGTTCCAACTGTTTGTTGGTTTCCGGATTTTCAATATCTTCATATGCCAGAAATGTTCACTTCAGAAGATGCGCGTGTATATGCCCGTGTAGTTCGCAACACGGCACGATTTGCTACAAGGGTAATGCTCAGCAGCGAATCTGTAAGAAGAGATTTTATGACCACCTTGCCGGAATTTGTTGAGAAGGTTCGAATTATACCCTTTACTACCTTTATCGATGAAAATGTATATTTAGATAACCCAGTTTCGGTAGTGAGTGAATATCATCTCCCTGAAAAATTCTTTTTTATGCCGAATCAGTTTTGGAAACACAAAAATCATAGGGTAGTTTTGGAAGCTTTAGATTTGTTAAAAAAGAGCGGACACTCAGTAACAGTTGTGGCGAGTGGGCCTCTGGAAGATAATAGAAATTCATCTTACCCGTTTGAGCTTCTTGCAGATATTTCGCGGCGTGATTTACGTTCAGAATTTATTATTTTGGGAATGGTTCCTCGCAGACATGTGTATGCACTTATACGCCAGTCTATAGCTTTATTACAACCATCTTTATTTGAAGGTTGGAGCAGCAGCATAGAGGAAGCCAAGTCGTTGGGGAAAACTGTCATTGCTTCAGATCTGGATGTTCATTTTGAACAGAATGCCCCCGGTGCAGTATATTTTGAGCGAAATAATCCCAATGATTTGGCGAAATGCCTTTCCCATTTATTTACAACTTTAGAACCGGGGGTTGATAAAAATATCGAGAATAATTCCAAAGAGACGATGCATGCCAAAGCAAAAGAATTTGGCGAAGCTTTTCTTGCCGTGGTGTGCGAGTCAGCCGCTTGAGTCTTCTGAGTTTTTACTGTTATTATTTTGACCTACGCCAACTTAACTTTTCCCAAAAATCAGCTGCGAAAATGCAAAATAATTTTGATACCCAATTTGATATTCCAGAGATGTTAGATGTGTACTTGCATCATAATAATTATGAAATTTTGGAATTAAATAAAAAAGATAACCGCTGCATTATTTATTTTTCAAGTAACGGCCTTTATTTTCCTAACGAGCAAAGTGTTTTTCATAGAGATATAGTGTTGGGAAATCGCTTCGAATGGAAGAAGAATATTCTTTATTCGGCAAACAAAGCAATATTTTTGAGAGATGTGCAGAAACAGTGGTATCTGGAAGGAATTAATTTTGAAATAAATAGCATCGATAAGCTGGTTTCTTTTTTGAGGGATCAGACCATTGGGCTGGATGTTATTTGCGTGGGGAATTCGGCGGGTGGGTATGCCGCAACGTTGATTGGTCATCTTCTGGGTGCTTCCCATGTTTTTAATTTTTGCGGACAGTTTTCTATTTTGGAGTCTTTTCAAACAGAATTGGATCGAATCAGGAATCCGATCTGTGTAAAGTTTGAAAATGATATTGAGTACAATAAATATTATTCAATTGTCCAATGGCTAAATAATTCAAAGACCCAAATATTTTATTTTTATCCGTATCATTCCACTCAGGATATCTTTCAAAGTGAATTGGCTAAGGATTTAAAAAATGTATTTCAATTCAGGTTTGATTCGGGGGAACATGGCTCAACTTGTTACGAAATAAATTTTCTGGATATATTTTCTCAGAGTAGGGAAAAAGTCTATTAATTGTTTATGCTAAACAAAAACTCCTTGATCTCTCCTTTTAGCTTTTCTTTACAAACTTCAGGATTCATAAAAAGTTTGATTTTTAAGGGAAAGAAAACGTTAAAACAATTAAATAAACATATCCCATAGATAAGAATCTAGCAGAACTGAGCAAGTATTCGAACATGAATATTATTCTAATCAACTAATTTTTGAGAATTTGGCTGGTACGATCAATGTTGAAAGATATTGATGGTATTGAATGGCTGGATAGCAATGGTTGGCTAAAAGCACAAAGATGAAAACTTTCCCCAGGGTATCTATTATTACTCCGTCATTTAACCAGGCCATTTATCTCGATGAGTGTATTCGCTCAGTGCTTGACCAGAATTACCCAAACATTGAGTATATAATCATGGATGGGGGTTCGACTGATGGGAGTGTTGAAATTATTAAGCAATACGAATCTAAGTTGGCGTTTTGGGTTAGTCGGAAGGATGCCGGTCAATCGGCTGCGATTAACGAAGGTATAGAGCATGCTACTGGCGAGATCTGGGCCTGGATGAATGCAGATGATGCATACCTGCCAGGGGCGGTGATGAAGGCTGTTGATTGGTTTTACAGTCATCCTGAACACGATATTCTATACGGGGATTGTATCGTTGTGGGTGAGGATGGCCGAGGGATGAACCACCTCCTCGCAGAAGAATTTGATGTAGTGCGCATGATAACGGTCGGTACGGTTATCCCCAGCGGTTCTACTTTTTTGAGGAAGGGTGTATTCGATCGTATGGGTGGCTTGGATGCGAGCCTGCATTATGGAATGGATACTGATTACTGGCTTCGTCTTTCGAGAGTTTGTAAATTTGGCCATCTCTCAGAAGACTTGTCAATTTATCGTGTATATCCACTTGCGAAAACCTGGGATGTTCAACGCGGCGATATTCGGGCTCGCGAGTTGATCCAAATCTATTCACGCTTTTGGGATCAGACTGACTTGCCAACCAATATTCTGGGATATCGTTCCAAGTCATTAGCAATTGCTTATTTATATGCTGCTGACCTGGCCAGTCAACGCGGGGACAAGCGAGCTTGCCTGGGTTATATGCGTAAGGGGTTACAATTTGGGCTGAGTGCTATTCAGCCTCGGCTTGTGCGTTTATTTTTATATTTATTGTTTTCGATACGACCATCAAATCCTCATGCGCTAACTTCAAAATAGGTAAAAAAATACACCAGTATGGGATTTTTTATTATGAATGCTTCTGGTAGGTAAGTGTCGAATAAAAGGCATAAAATTATCAATGATGATAATTTTATGCTTGGGCGGTATATTCTAAATTCTATAAATTTAATTGTCATTGAGTTTATTCTTATAGATTGGTGGTTCGAATTATTAAATGAAATATTCCATAATTATTCCAACATACAAGCGTGTAGACCAACTAGAAGAAGCTATTGAAAGCGTTTTTGCCCAAACATATCAGGACTTTGAGATTATTGTGATTGACGACGGCTCACCAGAGCCGATTGTCCTAAAGAGTGCTGATTCTAGAATAAGACTTCTTCGTCATGAAACAAACCGTGGCGCAGCGGCAGCTAGAAATACAGGTATTCGAGCTGCCGTGGGTGAGTTAATTGCTTTTCTCGATTCGGATGACTTGTGGTTTCCAACCAAGTTGGAAAAACAGGCCGAATTTATGCAGCGCATGAACTTTTATGCATCTATAACTGGTTACGAATATGATACAGAAGAAGGTTTTGAAGTAAGAATTTTACACAAACCGGGCAAATCCTGGTTGCATGAACTGGCGAAGGAATGTCGTTTAGCGCCTGGTGTAACACTTGTGGTACAGAGTACTTGTTTTTCATCAGTAGGCTATTATGATGAATCTATGCCTCGCCACGAAGATTATGACTGGCTATTGCGTTATATACAATTTTTTGATTTAGGGGTGCTGGAAGATGTTTTAGCCAGGGTGCGCCGAAGTGGATTAGCGCCGGGTTCATTAATGGAAGTATCTAACCAAATCATCATTGATCGGTACGGTAAATTATTTATTTTGAAGCTAGGTTGGTTTTATGGGAAATGGGCAGTTGGCAGGAGATTACTAGAAACATCGGTCCATTATGCTGCTGAAGGAAATAGGCGGAACGCTGTAGAATATTTATTAAGGGCGATAGTTACCTATCCCTTTCAATCCATTGGAATGTATTTACGAATAGTTGGCGGCCTTTTGGGATTTGCTTTTATTCCCAAAATCAAACGTTTTTTGTTGGAAATCCGTAGATATAAGTAGTAAATTTACGGAGCCGGTTTTTGGCAATTTGGAATACTTCCTCCACAAATTGGTCCCCACATAATATTCTGATAATAGTTGACCTAAGTGACAATCCAGCCAGAACAATAGGCTGAGATTTCTCCGCCGAAATATGGTTAGCTTACGTTTAAGTGCCTTAATTTTATTTTGAATTCATAAAATATGATCGTTTTCTGCTCTTATTGATAGCGACTGGGAGAAATTCATGCAATTTCGTAAAGGTGTGATTTTATTGCTAGGACCATCATTGAAAAACCGCGGTGGAATGGCTGTTTCAGAACGAGTTTTACTTAATGGATGGCAAAATCAATCTCACTCGTTGGAGCTATTAGTTACCCACAGGGACGGTTCTACGATAAATAAGTTATTCGTATTTATCTTGTCGTTGGTTAACTTTGTGTATCGTGTGATATTTACGGATATCTCTGTTGTTCTGGTATATTTTGTGAGTGGCTTTAGCTTTTTTAGAAAATCTATTTTTATTCTTTTTGCAAAGGCAGCTCAAAAAAAGGTAGTTCTCAATTGCCATTTAGGTGATTTTGACGTTTTTTATCATAGCAAGCCATTAGTGGTGAGAAAATATATAACTTATATTCTTAATCTAGCAGATGAGTTGATAGTTCTTGGAAGCAGTGATGTAGAAATTTTCAAAAAAGTGTGTAGCGTTAAGTATTACAAAATAATTCCTAACTCAATTAATTGTCCACCGGCTTCCGTTTTATCCGACAAAGATAAGATGATAGTCTGCACAATGGGCACTTTAGGTTTCAGAAAGGGTACTTACGATTTGCTTGGTGCAATTCCGATGGTGCTCCGGGAGTTTCCTGAGACAGAGTTTTGGCTCTGTGGTGATGGTGAAATTGAAAAGTGTAAAAAAATTATTGCAAATCAAGGCTTATCGAAGAGTGTTAAGTTGTTGGGATATGTGACAGATGGTAAGGAGAATATATATCGCAGTTCAACTATATTTGTTCTACCATCTTACGTTGAAGGTATGCCGTGGAGTATCCTAGAGGCAATGTCATACGGATTACCAGTAATTGCTTCAAGAGTTAATGCGATTCCGGATTTGGTAGATCATGGAAAAACTGGCTTTCTGATTGAGCCAGGCGATATTACCGGGTTGGCAGAGAATATGAGATTATTATTGAGAAATCATCAAATGCGGAGTTCTTTTGGGCTGGCAGCCAGAAACAAAGTGCAAGAAGAATTTTCTGTTCAAAAAATGATAAAAGATTACGAGGAGACCTTGCTGCAGGTAATGAAATAGTTATTCTTGTCGATTGTTAAAAACGGAGAATAAACCAAGGATTAAGATGAATACTCTTGCAATAATTATTGTCAATCATAATCACGGAGAGATGTTTAGAAAATGTGTTAAGTCGCTTTTTGATCTACCAGATGAGATTGAGTTTAAATTAATTGTGGTTAATAATATTCCCGGAGACAATGCAGCTGAGTGGTTGACAGAAAATTACCCGCTGGTGGAGTTAATTAATAATCAAACAGCCGATGGATTTGCATCGAATGTCAATAAGGCAATTCGACATGCTGGTACCGTTGGTTACTTTTTACTCATAAATCCTGATGTTTTATGTTTGCCAGGCTTGCTAGAAAAACAAATATGTTATATGGAATCAAACCTCGAAATAGGAATTTTGGCACCGAGGCTTTTGAATGTCGACCGCTCGACTCAGCCAAGCGCCAGGAATTTCCCTACGATACAGGCTTTGGTAATTCGTTCTATTTCGCTCGATTCTTATTTTGAGAACTCCCGACATTTAAAAAATTATTTATTGGTCAATGATTCTGTTTCTCAGCCTATAGAAGTTGATTGGGTCACCGGGGCCATTATGATGATCAGAAAAAACGCTTTAGATCAAGTTGGATTATTGGATGAGAGGTTTTTTCTTTATGTGGAAGATCTTGACATTTGTTGTCGTATGTGGCGAAAAGGATGGAAAGTTTGTTATTTTCCCCCAGCAGAAGCTTATCACCTTCATGTTGCTGACAGCCGGCATAAATTATTGAGTAAGGCAAGGATATACCATGTTTTTAGTTATATAAACCTGTTTTTCAAGTATAAGGGGGTTGTGAGTAGGCAGAGTTTGTTGCCGAATTGACGTGGCAGAGTGACAAAAACTACCCCGTATTAATGACTAAGTTTCTGATAGAAAATTGCTAAGATTCTCTGCGTTATGCATTGCAAATACCTTACGACCATGTGATAATATTGTAATCCAGCAGTAGCGAGATTTAGAGACAGGGACAGAATTGGTAGTTAGCGAGATTAATTTTCTTGCGTGGACGGGCGACAAGAAACCACTTTAAAATTCCAATATTTTACAAATAATCGATGATTAAAGATAATTTCGCGTCGCAGGAGCAAAGAATTCAAGATCCCTCCAAATTTGTTTACAAGCGGGCTTTATTTGACGTCCATGCGCGTATATGGATGGCAGGAGTTTTGATCGTTACAGATATTTCTTGCCTTTTAATTTCTTTAATGATTGCATTGCAGGTGAGGTGGCTTTCAGTAAAAGACATGACCGGGGCGTATGAGCAGATTTATGTTTTATTGGCTCTAATTTTAGTACAAAAATTTTACCGAACCGGCCTGTATGAATGTGTTGGATTGCATTATATTGATGAGCTTAATAAGATATTTACCGGCATAGCTTCCACTTTTGCAATCGTTCTGGTAGTAATTTTCCTGTTGCAAACATCAATTATTTATTCTCGCCTGGTGATATTGTTAGCATGGGTGTTGTCAATTGTTATAATCCCCCTGGGCCGTTATTTGGTGCGCCGCTGTTTTATTAACCTAGGCCAATGGGGTGTTCCTGTGATGATTGTGGGTAATATTGAGAAGGCTCAATCGTTGGCGGAAGATCTTCGAATCAACCTGCATCACGGGCTTAGACCATGTTTACTCGTTTGCGACGAATTCTGTTTATCTAATTCGTTAGAAAAATACCCTGTTTTTTCTCTAGAAAGCATAAAAGAAATCTCCCGCCAGCAGAAATTGGAAGATGCGCTAATTTTGGTTGATGATTTGAATAATTTGGACTTTATGGTTGACCGTTACCGTTTTATTTTTAAACGAATAATATTAATCAAGGATCAAGCTGGAAAGTATGGATTACATTATCTTAAACCGCTAGATTTTGCATCAACACTTGGCTTGCAAGTGAATAACAATTTACTAAGTACTCGTGCACAGTTTTTAAAAAAACTTATCGATGTGGTTGGTTCATTCGCAGGCATCTTGCTCACTGCACCTTTTTTTGCTTTAGCAGCCTTGTTAATAAAACTTGATTCCCCTGGACGTGTGTTTTATCGGCAACTTCGTGTAGGGAGCCAGGGGAAAATTTTTTATTTATTGAAATTCCGTACCATGCATCAGGATGCGGATAAAATATTAGCGCAGAAATTCCTGGAAAATCCAGCCCTGAAGCAAGAGTGGGATTGCTATCAAAAGCTCAAAAAAGATCCACGTGTCACGAGGATAGGACATTTTCTCAGGAAATTTAGCCTAGATGAATTTCCACAATTAATAAATATTGTCCGCGGCGAGATGAGCCTGGTGGGTCCGCGCCCGATATTGATGGAGCAACGGGAAATATATGGATCCACCTACAAAGATTATATTCAGGTGACGCCGGGTTTAACCGGATTGTGGCAAGTTTCTGGTCGTAATGGAACTTCTTTTACGCGACGCGCCGAGTTGGATAATGAATACATTCAGCGCTGGTCTATTTGGATGGACATTTATATTCTATTGAAGACAGTTAAGGTAGTATTGTGGAGTGATGGTGCATATTAAAAGATTTTATTTTTATACATTTGGTGTATGAATTCCTGGTTACCTAAATAGTGTATTGTAATGAATACATGCCAAATCGCCACGTTTAATTAAGCAAGATAAGTTCTATCAGGCGGATAGTGTGTGATAGCTTGAAAAAAAGAATCTTTTGAGATAATTTATGGAGAACAAATCGTTGCACCCCAGTAACCATACTTGCCCTGAGCTTGGTGCCCAGGACGATCCGAGTATTTCATGTGCATATTCTTCTATTCAAAACACATGTTTTCATTGCCAAAAAATAGCTACCCCAGCCCTTTCACACCAGACAGAGTTTTGCCTAACGTCTTTTTATGCAAAATGTCCCGTTTACTCCATGCGGCGTGAAGAGGAATTCCCGCAAAGTTTACGTTATAATCTTGAGACTGACAATCGTTCTAGGATTAAATGGGTAATAATCGGAGTATTAAACGTTTTTTTGGGAGTAATTATTTTCCTAAACTGGAGCCCAATCGTAAATTTTACTCAAATACAGCCAATTAAGGTAGAGAGTCGCTCGGTTACCAGTTGGGCTACAAGAACAAAAAAGGCCTCCCCTACAACTACTATCAATCATCCAGCTAATACAAAAAAGGCAAGGACAACTTCGACAGCTACGCTAACTATTGAACCAACTAATTTACTGTTTGTTCGTGCACTGGATTTACCGTTTAGTATTGGAAATAGTAGATTTCTCATCCATCGTGTTCTTGCGGGAGAAACATTGGCCGGGTTGGCCAGCAAATATTCGACAACTGTCGAAGTTATCGACGCAGTCAATATTATTATTCCAACTCCGCTCTGGGTTGGGCGAATTTTAGTTATAAGCCCGGGGATGGGAGCAATAGACCCTGCTTTGCCGGCTTTTGAACCATATGAAGTTCCAGATAAAGAAATCTCATTATTTGACCTGGCTGGTCGATTAAAGGTCGACCAAGGATTGTTGAAATATTACACATCATGTGGAGACCCTTGTTTATTTGTTGCAGGTGATTGGTTGATAATTCCTCGTCTTCGCTAATTATTCTTTGAGCCGCATGGCTTGAAAAAAACCCTAAAAGAATATCAGAATCAAATCATAAGGGTAGAATATATATAATGCAATCCTGAGTAGTGCAATAAGCATTGCTTGGGATTTTTTCATCTATGGGATGATTTCTATACGTAAAGGAAATGAGTAAATCTATTATGAGAATTGTTATCAAACTTGGTACATCCTCCCTTACAAACGGCACTCAAAGTATCGCGCCATCATTTTTAATTGAATTGGCTAAACAAATCGTTCAATTGCATAATTGCGGACACCAGGTAGTACTGGTTTCTTCGGGCGCTATTGCTGCGGGGCGAGAAAAGCTTAACTTTCCGCAGTTGCCGAAAAAATTACCAGCAAAACAAATGTTGGCTGCAGTCGGTCAGCCTCGTTTGATGGCACTCTATGAACAAGTTTTTGGGTTATATGGATTATTCGTTGCGCAAATTTTATTAACCAGGGCTGATCTTTCTAATCGCAGGCGTTATCTAAATGCGCGGAATACTTTGTCTGCGTTGATTTTTCAGAAGGTGGTTGCTATTGTCAACGAAAATGACACTGTAGCTACAGAAGAAATACGAGTTGGCGATAATGACAACTTATCTGCATTGGTGGCGAGTTTAATCAATGCAGATATTTTAGTCTTACTTACTGACCAGGATGGCCTGTTTACATCTGATCCGCGGATAGATTCAACGGCTGAATTAATAAGGGTTGTTAGTGAATTCGAAATTCCAACTTCACTTTGGCAGGCTGCCGGTGGAAGTAAATCTGGTTTGGGCACTGGAGGCATGACAACAAAGTTGCAGGCGGCAGATTTGGCGCGCCGCTCTGGAACGACCTGTGTTATCGCGAATGGTAATATTCCTGATGTTTTAGTTCGCCTGATTCAGGGCGAAAAAATTGGGACTCAGTTTCCGGCTTTAGTAGATTCAGTTGAAAGCCGAAAACGATATATCATGTCTGGCAGGCGAGCCCCCGGGCAATTGATTATCGATGAGGGAGCAGAACTGGCCTTGCGCCGGGGTAGCAGCTTGCTTTCGATAGGTGTTATAAAAGTGAGTGGTTTATTTGACCGAGGTGATACTATTTGTCTCTATAATGATAAAGGTCTCGAAATTGCAAGGGGAATTTCAAATTATTCCAATCGAGACGTAATGCAAATTATGCACCGTCGATCCGATGAAAT
>Ga0105047_10013529_pt1 | contig 13034 bp, 15 predicted proteins | sample MAT04_FD_78384 | JGI IMG/M metagenome (GOLD analysis project Ga0105047, IMG submission 78384) | Freshwater microbial communities from Lake Fryxell liftoff mats and glacier meltwater in Antarctica - MAT-04 (megahit assembly) | ecosystem: Environmental > Aquatic > Freshwater > Ice > Liftoff... | reverse complement strand
TGTGTTCGTTGCTGTCAATCTACAAACGTTTCTTTCAGCACACTTTTTACTTTCAAGCTTTCGCTGTCCGTCAGATTCCCAAACACTTTGATTATTCTTTGTCTATCAACAGTTCGAATTTGATCAAGAACAATCCAACCTTTTTTGTTGTCGTGATTCATCGCAACTCTTGTTGGATATGTTTTTGAATTACTTGTCATTGGAGCTACCACAATCGTATTGAGATATTTATTCACTACATTCGGAGAAATAATTACGCACGGTCGTGTTGTCTTCATTTCACTTCCGAGTGTTGGATCGAGATTTACTAAAACGATTTGATATTGTTTTAATTCCATTCTTCTAAATTTTCGTCATCAAAAGCGGCGGAAATTAAAAGTTTATCATCACCATTTTCATTCATCTTTTTGAACGCTTTTTCCCAACCGTTTCTAGGTTCAGACTTTGCTTTTAAGATAATATAGCCTTTCTCAAGGATGAGTTCTACTTTATCTGTAATATTATACTTTTCGAGTAAGGTTTTCGATAAGCGAATTCCCTTTGAGTTGCCAATAGGTATAACGGAAATGTCCATAATGTTGTGTTTTGTGGTTACAAAGTTATTACAATATTTGACGTTTCCAAATTAGTTATCGGTATTTTTTGCAATGACATACAACTGCAGTATTTGATCGGTTAGAAACCATATTTTTTTTGTTTGTGGCTGTTGAAAGCTCAATTTTATCAAATCAATACTTCCGTGTGACAATGCCAAGATAAAAGCAAACACAGTAAATTCTTTTTCAGCAACTAATAGGAATGCTAAAATTCCATGCAGCAGTATATGAATATAAACATATTGACTACTGTAGGTTTTTATTTCCTTATCTAACACCCAAGAAGTCGGCTACAAAATAAAATCACCTATCAAATGTGCTAGCGCGAGTTTTAAAAATAGTAAAATCATAAAACTCTTTTTATTTTTTTTCTATAATAAGCATCCAAATCTTTAACCAAATCATAGTTGGAACGTTTTTGACGTCGGCTTACAGCCGCTTGATTAATCCCTAACTTCATTCCTTGTTCCTCTTGTGATGCGGTAGGATATTCCATAGCAACCAAAATAAATTCAGCCGACTGCTGCAGCCAATTATCCATAAAAGATACGCTCAAACGCAACATCAAATTTATTTCTTGATCAAAATCAATATTACCTGAATTTATTGCCAAATTAACCCTTTGTTTTTTTAATGTTTCAAAAAGCTCTCCTGAACGAATAAATGCAGTTCCGTTGCTTTCAGTAATTTTTTCTGATTCATACCTTTTATCACCAAAACCTAAACTCATTCTCGCATCTAATTGAAGTGATTTTAATACTACTTTAATTAGTAATACTGCATTTAGCGCTTCTTCAGGAGTATCGATTTCGACCTGAAATTCATCACCGCGATAGAGTTTCCAATGCTTTGTACTTTTACCAAATTTTTTAAATAATTTCTTAAAATCATCCATCCATTCTTGAGCTGGTAGTTTTCTCGAATTGATGATGGCACCAGTAATAATAACGGTGATATCAATAATTTTAATAATTAACAGCAAAAAAAAATAATAAATTTATTTTAATATTACCAAAAAGCGTAATAATCTATAGTATCACCATAAAACGTAATAATTAGAATTAGTACCATAAAACGTAATAATTTTAAGTAATTTGATCTATAATAACGATTGCGAACCATAAATTTTTTAGTTATTTTAGCCAGCAGAAAAATGACTGTCTTGATCCCAAAAATTAAAATAATAGAATGTCCACGAGATGCTATGCAAGGCATCAAAGCGTTTATTCCTACTGAGAAAAAGGTGGAATATATTCAGTCGCTATTGCGTGTTGGATTTGATACTATTGATTTTGGAAGTTTTGTCTCGCCAAAAGCGATTCCACAAATGCAGGATACTGCCGAAGTTTTAGCACAGTTGGATTTATCACATACAAAAAGTAAATTACTAGCCATTATAGCCAATACACAAGGCGCACAAATTGCTTCGATCCATAAAGAAATTCAATATTTAGGTTTTCCCTTTTCAATTTCTGAGAATTTTCAGATGCGCAACACACACAAAACCATCGCTGAAAGTTTGGTTACACTTCAAGAAATTTTAAATATTGCCGATAAAAGTAACAAAGAAGTTGTGACGTATATTTCAATGGGATTCGGAAATCCTTATGGCGATACCTGGAATGTTGAAATCGTAGGAGACTGGACAGAAAAATTAGCCAATATGGGTGTGAAAATTTTATCACTTTCCGATACGGTCGGCAGTTCAACGCCAAAAGTTATAGATTATTTATTTTCCAATTTAATTCCAAAATATCCAAATATCGAATTCGGAGCACACTTGCATACGACTCCAGATAAATGGCATGAAAAAGTAGATGCTGCATATAAAGCAGGTTGCGTTCGTTTTGACGGCGCTATTCAGGGTTTTGGCGGTTGTCCAATGGCGAAAGATGATTTGACGGGTAACATGCCTACTGAGAAACTACTTTCCTATTTCACAACCCAAAGAGCAGCTACTAATGCAAGCCCGATGAGTTTTGAAAGCGCTTATAACGTGGCCTCACGCTTGTTTGGCGAGTTTCATTAGTAGTATTAATTCTTAATTTATTTCATAAGCATAAAATTTTTCTTAAAACCGAATACTAAATACTGAATCCTGCAAACTTTTTCATGAAGCAATCTCCAGCTATCCATTTCAAGTTTACTCCTTTCAAGTTGTTTTTCTATACTATAAAAAAAGCTTCCGCTGGTCGCTTTCTTATAGCATGAAAAACTAACTTTCAATTTCGCAAAGCTTTCCATTGCTATCTGGGCTAAAAACGGCGGTAAAACTTTAAGTCGTTTCTTATAAGTTAAGTTAGATCTTCAATTACAAATTCATTAATAAAATTCCCAATAAAATAGCACTTCCAAAACTCAACATCGTTCCAATAAGTACATATTCCGTTTTTATTGTATCTGTATCTTTGTAGCGCAGTATCGATTTTGCTGCAATTAAAAAGCCAATAACTTCCCATTTTCCAATAATTACAAAAGTCAAAACTAAAATTCGTTCTAGAATTCCAATTAATTTTCCAGCATTTTGCAACTCACTTTTAGTTTGCAACGCATTTGAAGGATCAGAAATACGCTGAATTTTTCCTGCAACCAAAGTTTCTCGTATAAAAATATTAATTGGTTTAATGCAAATTAAATAACTCAAAATCATAAATAACCATTTACTACCAATAATGATTGCTATAATTTTATGCGATTCAAAGTAGGTATCAAACATCCAGACAAAGAAAATCAGCACTATAAGATGCATAATCTGATTTATATAAAATGCAAAATTTGTTGTATTTACATGTTTTTTTAATCCATCAATTACGTACTGCACAAGAGAAAATTGACTTTATAAAGTTTTTAATAATCAAAACGATCGCTAAAGCGTCTTCTGGATTTTCGACAACTAGTTACATAATCGCCTTTTATCAATCGTCCATAAATAGAAAACTGATTATTTAATTCCATTATTAGTCTACGAAGTTTTTTTTCTAACTCCATTTTCTCTTCATCGTTCAAACTTGTATACGCAACGATATCAGCCGATAAAACAATATATTTATTCATCAAAAATCATATTATGATTGAAAATATACACAAATGATAACTTCAAATCGCTTTAAATATAAGCTTAAACGCTTATAAATGTAAAATATAAGCTTAAAGACTTATAAATACACTTTATAAGTACATCAGCTTATAAATAATGATTTGTAGTTTATTCTAAAATTAAAATATTTTCAGCTATTCAAAAATAATGTTGACTTTAACGTATATTTGCACGCAATTTAACTACAATACTGAACCAAGTTCAGCATAAACTACAAATTGCATGAAAGCACACACTACTAAAATCGTTGGAGAAGGTCTTACCTACGACGATGTACTACTCATCCCCAATTACTCCGAAGTTTTACCGCGCGAAGTTAGTATCCAATCCAAGTTTTCGAGAAATATCACATTGAACGTGCCAATTGTTTCTGCAGCTATGGATACCGTTACCGAAAGTTCGATGGCGATTGCTATGGCGCAGGAAGGCGGAATTGGTGTTTTGCACAAAAACATGACCATCGAACAACAAGCTGCTAAAGTACGAAAAGTAAAACGCGCAGAAGCTGGTATGATTATCGATCCAGTAACACTTCCATTAACCGCAACTGTTGGAGATGCTAAAATGCTAATGAAGGAACATGGAATTGGCGGAATCCCAATCGTGGATGAAAACGGACTTCTAAAAGGAATTGCTACAAACCGAGATTTGCGCTTTGAAAAGATAAATTCCCGTTCTATTGTAGAAGTTATGACTTCAGAAAATTTGGTGACAGCGCCACAGGGAACAACTTTACAAGAAGCAGAAGGGATTTTACAAAAAAATAAAATTGAAAAACTTCCAGTAGTTGACGATAATTTTAAACTTATCGGCTTAATTACTTTTAGAGATATTACTAAGCTAACGCAGAAACCGATTGCAAACAAAGATAAATATGGACGTCTCCGAGTTGCCGCTGCTTTAGGTGTTACCGCAGATGCTTTAGAACGAGCAACAGCCTTAGTAAACGCGGGAGTTGACGCGGTAATCATTGATACAGCTCACGGACATACAAAAGGTGTTGTGACTGTTTTAAAACAAGTAAAGGGTAAGTTCCCTGATCTTGATGTTGTGGTTGGGAATATTGCTACACCAGAAGCCGCATTGTATTTAGTTGAAAATGGTGCTGATGCAGTTAAAGTCGGAATTGGACCAGGTTCTATCTGTACAACAAGAGTTGTTGCTGGAGTTGGTTTTCCGCAATTTTCAGCTGTATTAGAAGTTGCTGCTGCGCTAAAAGGAACAGGAGTTCCAGTAATTGCAGATGGCGGAATTCGATACACTGGCGATATTCCAAAAGCTATTGCCGCTGGAGCAGATTGTGTAATGTTAGGTTCTTTATTGGCCGGAACCAAAGAATCTCCTGGTGAAACTATCATTTTTGAAGGCAGAAAATTCAAGTCGTATCGCGGCATGGGTTCTATTGAAGCAATGGAAGATGGTTCCAAAGACCGCTATTTTCAAGATGTGGAAGACGATATTAAAAAATTAGTTCCAGAAGGAATAGTTGGTCGCGTTCCTTACAAAGGCGAATTAAACGAAAGCATGCAACAGTTTGTAGGCGGACTCCGCGCCGGAATGGGCTATTGTGGTTCTAAAGATATTCCAACCTTACAAGAAACTGGCAGGTTCGTTAGGATTACTGCAAGCGGTATTGGTGAAAGCCATCCACATAATGTCACGATTACCAAAGAAGCTCCGAATTATTCGAGATAAAACAAACCTGACAGGTTAAAAAATAGGTATGTTTAATTTTTTTGTCGCACTTAACAAGGGATATAAATATATAATAAGTATCACTAATCGTTTGTTCTCTAATTTTTTATATATATTCAAGTATCAAAAACTAGATTCTTATGAAAAAATTCTACTTAATCGCGCTAGCAGTATTTATTGTCTTGTCAAATATTGTCTTTATTTCATGCTCAGCTGAAGAGGATTTAAGTAAAGCCCGTGATAAAAAATCAGACCCACTGGTTTTACATGAAAATGTAAAGATCATTGATGCAAATATCCTACAACTTGACTTAAATCCTGAAAAAATTAAGAGTGGTGTTTATGAATTTACGGGAAGCACCGATAGAACGAAAATTTCGGTAGGAGATGTAGTTGTTGGAGAGCAAGGAGATGGATTTCTACGGAAGGTAAAAGGCGTGAGTGAATCTTCAGGAAAGATTACACTTCTTACATCACAGGGAACACTTAAAGATTTATTTAAAAGCGGCCAATTCAAGATTGACCTTTCTGATGCAACTAGTAGACAGTCTCAAGTTCCTCCTAGGGCAAATATAACTGATGGAATTACGTATACTATCCCATCAACTACATTATATAACCAAGGAGGATTAAACCTTACCCTAGATAGCGGGTACACACGCTTTTATCCTAATTGGGTTTTTGACTTTCAATATGATGATGAAGAAGGCTACACTGACGGTCTCGAATTTAAAATGTTGTCCGAAAACGGTAGGCTTGATACAAATTTTAAAATTACGGGAACCTCGACTGGTGTATCTACGCTCGCAAATCAAGACATTTCATTATTGACAACACCCTATGTCAGAAGGGTTGTCAGATGGGTTCCGGCTATATTACTATTGGTGCCAGTGATTGTCCCGGTAGTATTTATTATTAATGTAGATTTGCGGGCACAATTTAATGCTACCTCTAGTTCTGCTACAAGTAGGAGTGCAACATTCACCAGCAACAGTAGTTTTACGTTCGGAATCAAATATGAAAATTCTGCATGGTCTGCACCTTACAGTTTTAATCAAACAAATTCTGTTGCATTATCACCGTGGACCTCTAACGCGAATCTGAATATAACTGCAGGTATTGGTCCTGTTGTTTCTGTTCGACTGTACGGACTAGCTGGCCCACATGCATCGATTGGTATGGCAAGTGAATTTGACGCCAATGTTTCACTTGTAACAAACAATTGGGACGTTAAAGCTGACGCCTGGTTAAAAGCATCAGCTGGTATAGATGCTACTATCTTAGGAACCGCGTACAATTATGAAGCTCCCGCATTTGAAACTGAAAAAATATCATATATAACTCCTTTTAAAATCGATCGGATATCAGGTAATAATCAAATTGGGCCTAATGGTCAGGTGCTGCCGCAAGCCCTGAAAGTAAGAGTTCTAGATAATTTTAATATCCCAGTGTCTGGTGTTAAGGTAAATTTTGCCAATACAACAGGTGGAGGTTCAGTTTCACCCTCAATGGTGCTAAGTGATCAAAACGGTTATGCTCAAACTAACTGGACTCTCGGACCAACAGAGTTTGGTCATGAAGTGCAGGTTACCGTCAAAAAGGCAGACGGAACAAATATTACGACTTTACCATTAACTTTTAATGCAACTACCGCTGTTGGACAATGGTATGTCGGGACATATACTTATGGTAGTCCCGAAGGTTCCTATTTTAATACTTTTCCGCATCCACAAGTAGGTCAAACTGGACAGTTATACATATACCGTTACAGACTCCCAGGAGCTATAAGTGCAACTTATACAACGTACTTCAAATCAATAAGTTCCTACTTACCGAATATGTACAATAAGGTTGGACAGATATCTGCAGAAAACCCATCAACAGATATTTTGCAATGGACTGTTGGAAATGACACGCATCTATCAACTGTGCGTGTTTTAAACTTGCTGGTTGCCGAAGGAATATCCATTACAAGTCAAGGTTATATAAGTGATGCCCTTGGAAATATCCAGGGATACGGATTAATTGTTACTCGTAGTACCCTTTCAACTAATCAAACAATAGAAGCCTACGCTGGTGACATTTCTTTAACATGTACAGGTACAACTATACCTGCAGGTTTAACAACTGAAGAACAAAATATTCTTACTAATTTAATCAATCCCGCAACACCAGACCCTTTTCCACCCATTATGGTTTGGCCTTAATAGAATTTAAATAATAGTTTCAAGACATAAATCAAAAAAGCATTACTTATTTTCGATGCCTTTTTTATTGCTGAATTATCTAAAAAACATAAATTACTACACATAACCCAAATTAATTTGGGGTATAAATCTATAATTATATAAAAATTACGTTCTTCCATTAAATTTTAATGGGTGTTAGCTATAAAAATAATATTTTTATAAAAAATTAACATTAAAAATATGAAGCCTCGTAAAATTGTTTTAAGTGTGATACTTGTCACAATCCTTATTTTAACTTTTTTTTCCAATTCTATTTTTCAGAATCATGCAACTCCCACTGAAAGCACCAAATTTGATACTGGTGATACTGCTTGGATGATTGTAGCCACAGCATTAGTTTTGCTAATGACTCCAGGATTGGGCTTCTTTTATGGCGGAATGGTTGGAAAGAAAAATGTTATAAGCACGATGCTTCAAAGTTTCATGGCAATGGTAATTGTTAGCATTTTGTGGGTAATAGTTGCTTACGGTTTGTGTTTTGGTCCGTCAATTGGTGGGTTTATTGGAAACCCGATTCCAAATTTATTCTTTAAAAATGTAGGCGTAACAACGGCATGGCAGCTTGCTCCAACAATTCCTTTACTTCTTTTCGCCCTATTTCAAGTAAAATTTGCTATCATCACACCTGCACTTATTACAGGAGCTTTTGCCGAACGAATCCGTTTTTGGCCGTATCTATTATTTATGGTTTTATTTGTTTTGTTTGTCTACACGCCTCTTGCGCACTGTACTTGGCATCCAGAAGGAATCTTGTTTAAAATGGGCGTATTGGATTTTGCTGGAGGAACTGTAGTGCATATGAGTGCGGGCTGGGCAGCATTGGCAGGCGCAATGTTTCTGGGAAAAAGAAAAACTCAAAAAGCAAATCCAGCCCGAATTACGTATGTTTTATTAGGTACTGCATTGTTGTGGTTTGGCTGGTTCGGATTTAATGCCGGTTCCGCAATGGGCGCCAATAGTTTAGCTGTTCAAGCTCTTGGAACAACAACGGTGGCAGCAGCTGCAGCTTCAATGGCCTGGGTTTTCTTAGATAAAATACTGGGGCACAAATTATCAGCAATGGGCGCTTGCATTGGCGCCGTTGTTGGTTTGGTTGCGATAACTCCAGCTGCAGGATTTGTTAGTATTCCGCATGCGGTAACCATCGGAATTATATCAAGTATCGTGAGTAATTTTGCAGTGAGTAAATTCCCGAAAGGAAAAATTGACGACGCCTTAGATGTGTTTGCTTGTCACGGCGTTGGCGGAATGACCGGAATGCTTTTAACAGGCGTATTTGCATCCAAAGCAATTAATCCTTTAATTGTAGATCAAGGGTTGTTATTTGGAGAAACTACTTTATTTCTCAACCAATTCACGGCTTTAATTTTAGTATCGATTTTTGCATTTTGTGCATCGTACGCACTTTTCTATGTTGTCAATAAAATTTCAAAACTTCGTGTCAGCGAGGAAAAAGAAGCAGTTGGTTTAGATATTTCTCAACACGGAGAATATCTATAAAAATAAATTCATTTACTACAAGTAAAAAAGGGCATAAGTAATTCGCCTATGCCCAATGTATTCTAATTAACCGACTATTAAATCCCCGTAAAATTACTTGGTGTAATCTGTAATAATTCGTTTTTAATAGCCTCTGAAACGTCTAAAGTTCGTATAAAATTATGAATGGCTTCTTTATCAATGACCGTATTCGTTCGGGTCAAACCTTTTAGCGCTTCGTATGGATTTGGATACCCTTCACGACGTAAAATTGTTTGAATTGCTTCGGCAACGACTGCCCAATTTTTCTCTAAATCTTCAATAAATTTCGATTCGTTTAATACCAATTTATTCAATCCCTTTAAAGTTGCGTCAAACGCAATTAAAGTATGTCCAATTGGAACACCAATATTTCTCAACACCGTACTATCCGTAAGGTCACGCTGTAATCTTGAGATGGGCAATTTCGCCGAAAGATGTTCAAAAATAGCATTGGCTATGCCTAAATTCCCTTCTGAGTTTTCAAAGTCAATTGGGTTCACTTTATGAGGCATAGCTGAAGAGCCAATCTCACCTTCTTTGATTTTTTGTTTAAAATACTCTATCGAAACGTATGTCCAAATATCTCTGTCTAAGTCAATTATAATATTGTTTATCCTTTTCAAAGCATCAAAAAATGCCGCAAAATGATCATAGTGTTCGATTTGTGTTGTTGGAAAAGAATGTTGTAAACCCAAAGTTTCTTCTACAAAAGCAGTTCCAAATTGTTTCCAATCCACATTCGGATAGGCGACATGATGCGCATTGTAATTCCCAGAAGCTCCTCCAAATTTAGCTGCAAATGGAATATTAAATAACAAACGCATTTGCTCTTCCAAACGTTCTACAAACACCAAAATCTCTTTTCCTAAGCGAGTTGGAGATGCCGGCTGGCCGTGAGTTCTTGCCAGCATCGGAATGTCTTTCCAATCCATAGCCAATTCTTTTAATTTGGCAACCAAACCAATTAAAGATTTTAAATACACTTCCTGAAAAGCTTCTTTAGTAGATAACGGAATCGCAGTATTGTTGATATCTTGCGATGTTAATCCAAAATGAATAAACTCTTTGTATTGCGACAATCCCAATCCTTCGAACTTTTCTTTGATAAAATATTCTACCGCTTTTACATCATGATTGGTAGTTTTTTCGGTCTCTTTTATCCAAAGCGCATCTTCAGTAGTGAAGTTTTTGTACAAATTTCGTAAACCTTCAAATGCTGTGGAGCTTACTCCTTTCAATTGCGGTAAATTATTCTCGCAAAGCGCTATAAAATATTCAACTTCTATAAGAACTCGATACTTAATAAGTGCTTCTTCCGAAAAATAATTTGATAGCGATTTAGTTTTACTACGGTATCTTCCGTCAATTGGGGAAATGGCGTTTAATGGTGTTAGTGGCATATGTTGTGTTGTTTATTCTGAATTTATCTTCATCGTCTGTTTGCTACGATCGGTTCCGAATCTTTGTCGTGCAAAAATAAGAATTCCTTGTAAGTTATGACCCGAAAAAAATATTTTTATTTTTTGAACCGGCGAAGCAATTATGAATTATTTTTTTTTAGGAGCACAACGTTTTTCTTTTTAAGTGGCTTTACTCCCGCTGTACGCTTTATTCCCGAAAAATCGGGAGATGCCGCTCCCATCGGGGCTAAAGAGAACATTATGCAGTTACAACACTACTGCAAACTCAATAGCTTTTCTTTTAAAAACGGAACGCCATCTGTAGCATTCATGGAAATAATTTCCAGTGGATTTTTTAGATCGTATATCGCTGCAGGTCGTGGATCCACATAAAATACAGGAGTATTTGAACGGGCATAATGCATCAAACCAGCAGCGGGATACACCTGAAGTGAGGTTCCTATAACAGCTACATAATCTGCTTGAAATGTTATCGTTACCGCTTCGTCTAATGTCGAAACCGCTTCGCCAAACCAAACAATATGCGGACGCAATTGAATCCCATTTGAATCCGTAGTACCAAGCAGTAAATCGTTATCCCAATCCAAGATTTCTACTGCAGTTTCACAATCGCTACAAACTTTAAGTAGTTCACCATGCAAATGCAAAACTTTCGTACTTCCTGCCTGTTCGTGCAAATTATCTACGTTTTGCGTTATGATATGAACATCAAAATCATTTTCAAGTTCGGCCAAAACAATGTGACCGCGGTTAGGTTTTACATCTCGCAACTGACGACGACGCTGATTATAGAAATCCAATACCAACTCTTTATTTTTAGTCCAACCGTCATAGGATGCGACATCCATCACATTGTGGCCTTCCCAAAGTCCGTCTGCATCCCGAAACGTTTTGATTCCGCTTTCAGCAGAAATTCCTGCTCCAGTAAATACAACCAATTTCTTTTTCATAAGTGCTAATGTAGTAAACTTATTTCAGCGTCTCAATTTTTCACGGCTCCAAAATTACGAGAATGTTAGTTCTATCCTTTGTTTATAACTTTATTAGTGTCATCACAATTATCGATTTATATAGAGTAGTTTTGATATACTATCCTACGTTTTAATTAGCGCTAATTTTTGAAACAAAATACATCATGAAAAAACATTTTTATAAATATTGTGCTCTTTCCCTTTTATTCACAACGCTATGGACTTTATATGGTTTTTTTGATTACTTTATTACCAAGTCCTTTGAATATTCTTTAGTTTATTATTTTTATTCCATCTTGGCATCAATAATAGTTGGCTCTATATTATTTCTGTTGCATTTGTTTTTCTATTTTACAAAGAAATCGAAACATGTTTTAAGTAGTTTTTTCTTTATTTTTTCTGTTGTTTTTAACCTGTATATGGCACTAATTTGGGCTGTCTGCATCGGTTTAGATTTGCTTCCTGCCAATATCGAATTTACCTTCTTTGTCATTGGATCCTTACTAATCAGTAGCTTCTTGGCCTACGATATTTATAAAATTGTATTTGAGAAAAGATTAAAAAATAAAGAGGAATAGCAACCATAGTATCTTCAGCCTAAATTGCGATTACTACTGCCACTGTAAATCAAAAACACTATTTTTGCCAAAAAGTATTGTATGACCGATTTAGATTACCTTAATTATCTAGAGGGATTTTTAACAGACAACCGCAAACAGCGCTTTGCAAGCGTTTTAGCAAATCGAACCAATCATTTTACTATTGTAGTTGAAGATGTGTTTCAGATGCACAATACAAGTGCCGTAATGCGAAGTTGCGAGGTTTTTGGAATACAGCAACTGAATATTATCGAACAACGTTTTGGTAAAAGCATTGATAAAGAAATTGCGATGGGTGCTCAAAAATGGGTTGACATCAACATCTTTGAATCGGTAAATTCATCTATAAAAACGATGCGTGCCAAAGGCTATCAAATCATTGCTACAACTCCACATAACGATTCGAATAGCTTAACTGATTTTGATATTTCAAAACCAAGTGCTCTCTATTTTGGAACAGAGAAAGAAGGATTATCAGATGAAGTGATTGCGCAGGCAGATGGTTCTATTAAAATTCCGATGGTTGGCTTTACAGAAAGTCTAAACATTTCGGTTTCAGCTGCTATTATTATTCAGGACATCACCACTCGATTACGTAAATCTGATATTAAATGGCAATTATCCGAAGAAGAAATTCTCGAAAAACGTTTACTTTGGGCAAAGAATACGATCAAGGATATTAAGCGCATTGAGAAACGTTATTATGAGGAGAAGTCGAATTAAGAAGTATTCATTCGTAGCATCAGTTCGCAGTCTTAGTTCGCAGTGGTAGTTCGCAGTTTGTAATTGGGAGTATTAATTTTACTAATTCAATTTATAAAATATTTGATTATATGGATTTTAGGGAATTACTGGCTTATCAAAAAGCATTTCAATTAGCAATGG